>Ga0182011_10004291_pt1 | contig 11444 bp, 8 predicted proteins | sample 711E1DmetaG_FD_120481 | JGI IMG/M metagenome (GOLD analysis project Ga0182011, IMG submission 120481) | Permafrost microbial communities from Stordalen Mire, Sweden - 711E1D metaG | ecosystem: Environmental > Terrestrial > Soil > Wetlands > Permafrost | place: Sweden: Stordalen | collected... | reverse complement strand
ACTGACATCAACAGATAAGCACAAACACTTGTTGCCTTGAGCACGCGGAAGAAAATTTAACTTCTTATCTGTTTTCAATATGCTGAATTTGTTTGAATTATTAATTATTTACGGAAGAAAAAGGTAAAAGTAAAAAGGTAAAATTAAAATACTAAATTTATAAACCACGGAGTTTTCAAGGAGTCACATGGATTAATTCTCCCTATCACCTCTTCTCCCCCTCTCCTTTTCTTATCGTCGGTCATCTTCATATTCCATTGTAATCTTCGATCCATATTTCTTATCAGCCAGTTTAAAAGCTTCTGTGATAACGCTTTTCTTTCCGCCACCTTTAATAAAATTCAGGCATGCCACTATCTTTGGAGCCATACTCCCCTTTGTAAACTGACCTTCGTTCAAATATTTCAGAGTGTCATTATAATTAAGAAATTCCTTTATTTCCTGGTCTGGCTTTTTATAATTGATGTATATATATGGTACATCTGTAAGAATATAAAACTCATCAGCACCTATCTGTGTTGCAAGAAGCGAAGAGGCCATATCTTTGTCAATGACTGCTTCAGCAGGTCTGACATCTTTCTTTTCATCAATATAGACCGGGACACCTCCTCCACCGGCTGCAATAACAATATTCCCTTTCCGGGCAAGGTCACAAATAATTGATTCATTAATTACGCTCAGAGGAACAGGAGATGATACAACCCTCCTGAAACCTCCTTGTGTTTTGACCTCCTCTTTGAAAATCCATCCCTTTCTGATGGAAAGATCATCAGACTGTTCCTTTGAATATATCTTACCGACTCTTTTTTGAGGGTCGCTGAAAGCAGGATCATTAATATCAACCAGAACCTGTGTGACTATGCAGATAACATTTTTAGTAATCCCATGTTTGTTCAGAACATTCCTGAACATCCTTTCAATCATGTACCCTATTCCACCCTGAGAATCAGCCACACAAATATCTACAGGCATCTGTGCAATGCCATACAACTGTTCCCCTGCATCATTCCTCATAAGGATATTACCTACCTGTGGTCCATTACCATGAGTTATGACCAGGTCGTAACCTTCGTTTATTAAAAAAATGAGATTTTCAAGAGTCTCAGTAGTGTTTTGTTCCTGTTCATCGATGGTTCCGGCCTGATCACCTCTTAATAAAGCATTACCTCCAAGGGCAACAACGGCAAGTTTTTTTTCCATAAATTTTATTTCTGAAAGATCACAAAATTACCAAAATTCAAAGAATTACCTATCAGAATACTAATAATAGAAGCCTGAATGATTTGTGATTTACAGCAGATCTTAATTGATTAAATGCATAATTATCAATCATTAGAATTGAAGTTAAAAAAAAATACTACATTTACGAAACTCAAAATACTATCAGATAAGTGAGATTCAGCTATGTATTGTTCATTGCGGTAATCTTCGCAATAACAGGTTTCTCCTGTAAAGAAAAAGGGGGGAAATATATAAACCAGGGGGAAATCCATTATAACATAGATTATATAGGCAATTTTGGACCAATGCCGAAAGAAGTCCTGCCTAGAAATCTTATTGTATCTTTTAAAAATAATAAAATCATCTTCGAGATGATTTCTTCCTTTGGAAATTCCGGAATAATTAATCTTTCCAATCCGGAAAAAGGAATCTTCGATACATATTTCAGTCTTTTTACTTTAAAATATTTCTACCCTGTTCAGGCTGGTGAACAGTTTCCGGGTTTTGAGGCGATGAAAGGAATTATGATTAAAAAAACAACGAAGACATCGGTAATTTGCAGATACAACTGTAAAAACGCTGAGGTCAGATTCCCCGGAGATAAGAACAAAGTCTATGAAATCTGGTATACTAATGAGATAAATGTTAAGAATCCCAATACTGCCACTCCATTCAGTCAGATCGATGGCGTACTTATGAGTTTTTTCTTCTACCTGGGTCCTGCAGAACTACATTTCGAGGCAGAAACAGTTTATAAAAAAGATATACCAGATGAAGCCTTTGAAAGAAGAGAAAAATTCTTGCAGGTATCGAGGGAGGAAATCGATAAATTCATTAACAAAATGATCAGCCTTTAAGACACAGGGCACAGGGCACAGGGCACAGGGCACAGGGCGAAAGACAAAAGATAAAAGGCAAAAGATAAAAGTAAAATACGATTTCATCATTTCATCATTCCATTGTTTCAATAAATCCTGTACAAAAACAAAATCATTTGACTGTTTTTTGAGTAAGACTCAAATTTATTACCTTTGGGTTGCGTTTAAAAAACGATAATTGTCTTGAAAAAACTTTACCAAGAGATGAATAAAGAGAAGGAAGATACCGGTAAAAAGAATACTAAAACCACGAAAAGTTCAGGAAAAACAAAATCTTTTATTACTGATGAGAGGATCAAATTTGTTATCGGGATTCTCATTACCGGTTTTGCGATATATCTGCTTCTGGCTTGCGTAGCGTATCTCTTCTGGTGGAAGACTGACCTCAGTATCTCTGATTCAGATATTCTTTCAGGCCCTGATATAGCTGTTAAAAACTGGTCAGGAAAAAGTGGCCATTTCCTGGCTAAAATGATTATCACCAATGGTTTTGGTTTCGGTGCATTTTTCATTCCTCTGATTTTTGGTACTCTCGGATTATATCTTCTCAAGTTCCCAAACATCAGGCCATTTAAGCTGATTGCCAAGTTTACTTTTGCAACCATTATTCTATCACTTATATTGGGCTTTATCTTCAGCAGATCAAATGTTTATCTGGGTAGTGGTCCGGGAGGTGCCCAGGGATATCATGTGGTTAAATGGCTGAACGCTTTCATGGGGATGGTAGGAACGGGAGTTATTCTGACTTTTATGACAATTTCATATCTGGTTTTTGCATTGAGAGTCAAACCTGAATCATTCGGATTAAAGTTACCTTCATTCCTCAAATTCCGGAAACACACTGATAATAAAGACGTCGCTTCTCTAATCGATAAAATATCCGAGCAGGATGAAGACAGGGTAATTCCGGATATAAAATTCACCACTGATAAAATTAATGAAAAGGACAAAGTTGAGTTTATTGTTCGAACTACAAAACAATATGAAGAGGATGAGGGTTTTGAGGAAGATATTCCAGATTTACTTCCAACAGGTTCCATAATCCGCGACTTTGACAATGACAAATCTGCAATATCTCATGCAGAAGATGTACCGATAAATATTACGCATCCTGAAGCGATTGACACTCTCCCCGATCATGAGGTTGACAAAATAATGGGAGATTATGATCCACGGCTTGATCTTTCAAGATATAAATTTCCACCTGTTTCAATCCTGAAAGAACACAAATCAGAGAGTGCCTTCGATAATTCTGAAGTTTTTGAGAACAAAGAAAATATTATTAAAACTCTTGGCGATCATAAGATCAGCATTAAAAGTATTTCTGCAACTGTCGGTCCAACGGTTACGTTATATGAAATTGTACCTGAGCGTGGTGTAAGACTCGCACGTATAAAATCACTTGAGGATGATATCGCTTTAAACCTTTCCGCACTGGGGATAAGAATTATTGCCCCAATCCCGGGCAGAGGAACTGTCGGTATAGAGGTACCTAATAAGAAACCTGAAATTGTCTCGATGCGATCGCTTATTACTTCAAAAGCATTCCAGGAGAGTAAATTCGATTTAGCTCTTGCTCTTGGAAGAACGATTACAAATGAACCATATATAGTTGATCTGACTAAAATGCCACACCTCCTTGTAGCCGGAGCAACAGGTCAGGGAAAGTCTGTCGGGATAAATGCAATCATAACCTCAATCCTGTACAAAAAACATCCTGCTGAGGTAAAATTTGTTCTCATCGATCCCAAAAGAGTGGAATTACCTCTGTATATGAAGATTGAAAGACATTTTCTTGCAAAGCTGCCGGACGAAGAGGATGCAATAATAACTGATACCCAAAAGGTTATTAAAACACTCAATTCGTTATGCATAGAGATGGACAACCGGCTGGAGCTTCTTAAAGCCGCCCAGTCGCGTAATATAAAGGAGTACAACGAAAAATTTATATCAAGGAAGCTGAATCCTGAAAAAGGACATAAATACCTTCCATATATTGTATTAATAATCGATGAGTTTGCCGACCTGATAATGACTGCCGGAAGAGAAATAGAAGGACCCATAGGAAGACTGGCTCAACTCGCCAGAGCTATAGGGATACATCTGATAATTTCAACTCAGAGACCTTCAGCGAATATTATCACCGGATTTATTAAAGCAAATTTCCCGACAAGAATCGCCTTCCGTGTGTTTTCATCTATTGATTCACGTACAATTCTGGATGCTACCGGAGCTGACAGATTGGTCGGACGAGGTGATATGCTGGTTTCGTCAGGAAATGAACCGGTAAGGGTTCAGTGTGCATTTATTGACACACCGGAAATAGAAGAACTAACGGACTTCATCGGATCACAAAAAGGCTATGCTGACGCAATGCATCTCCCGGAATATGTCGACGACAGTGAATCGGGAATCCTTGAGGTCGATCTACGTAAAAGAGATCCTATGTTTGATGAAGCTGCACGTCTTGTTGTTCAGCATCAACAGGGTTCCACTTCGCTTATTCAGAGAAAACTTTCTATCGGATATAACAGGGCAGGAAGGATTATTGACCAGCTTGAGGCAGCAGGAGTTGTCGGGCCATTCGGAGGAAGTAAAGCCAGAGATGTTATCTGTGTTGATATTATTGCTTTGGAACAGATTTTGAAGCGTCTTGAATAAAACTAATAAGATGAGACCCCTTGCAAGTATTCTGTTTTTTCTTCTTCTGTCTGTCATGAATGCCAATGCGCAGAATGATCAGGAAGCCATTAAAATTCTTGATAAGTTCGCCGATGATGCACTTAAGGCACCTTCCGTATCAATGAAATTCAAACTTGTAACTATTAACCAGACTGATAATACAAACGATTCATTAGAAGGATCCGTTATTCTCAATAAGGATAAATATAAGCTTGATCTTCCTGATAATACCGTCTGGTTTAATGGTGAAACATCATGGAGTTATCTTACTGCAGAAAAAGAGGTGACTATAACCAAAGCCGATAAGAAAGACAATACGTTTCAGAGTCGTCCTTCACTGATATTCTCCATGTATAAAAAAGGATATAAGAGCCGGTTGATAGAGGAAAAATCAGATTCATATATAATCGACCTTTATCCTGAAGATATAAAAAGCGAACTCCTCAGGGTAAGGTTATCTATAGGTAAAACTCTTTTTAATCTCATCAGCCTTGAGTATAAGAGGAAGGATGGTGTTGTTAGCACTCTGCACGTCAATGAATACGATCTGAGAGTAAAACCCTCACCCGATACTTTTGTATTTCAGGCAGGAAAATACAAGGATGCTGAGGTTATCGATATGAGATAGGCTGCACAGGGTGCAGGGAAAAGAACTAAAGTTACTACTACAAACCGTAGCTAAAACTCTCTTTCAGGATAAGCAATCCGTACATGATAAATATTTGATAACCTTTTCTTAAAGGCACTTTTAATATCCGAAATATCTTTGAAAGTAAGAGGGATTTCAGAGAATTGCCCATCTATCTCCTGCAGATAAACAATTCTTTCAACAAGTTCACTTATAGATTCTTCTGTATATTTCAAAAGGCTTCGCGAAGATGCTTCCACTGCATCTGCCATCATTACAACAGCTGTCTCTTTTGAAAATGGCTTAGGGCCAGGATATGTAAACTCTTTTTCCTTACTCGTGTCCCACGGGTGCAAGTCAGTGTATTTCTTGAAAAAGAAATATGCCACTGTAGTCCCGTGATGTGTCCTTATAAAATCTATAATCTGAATTGGAAGCTTGAAATTTTTTGCCAGTATTACTCCGTTTTTAACATGATTTATTATCACTTTAGCGCTGTCTACCGGATTAAGATTATCATGAGGGCTTATCCCATCAGTCTGATTTTCAATATAGTACTTTGGATTTGCTACTTTACCGATATCGTGGTAGAGTGAACCTGTTCTTACAAGAAGAAGATTAGCACCGGTTATTCTGGCTGCCTCCTCAGCAAGGTTAGCTACCTGAAGTGAATGCTGAAACGACCCGGGAGCCTCATCTGCAAGTTTGCGCAACAAAGGCTGATTCGTATCTGCCAGCTCAAGGAGTGTAGTATCAGAGAGAAAGAGAAATCTCTTTTCAAAAACAGATATAATAGGATAACTTAGAAGAACAAGAAGTCCATTACCTGTAAAAAAGTAAAATATAGATATTTTAACTTTATCAAAACTTCCATAATGCATTAAGTTTAACCCCAGGTAAAGAGCAGAATAGCTGATTATTATAACAAGAGCGGTAAGAAATAATTTAGCCCTTCTATAAATATTTGTCAATGTGAATATTGCAATCATACCCGAAATAAAACTCATAAATATGTACACAAAAGGATCGGGTACCATAAATCCCGATAGCATTATGGTTATTAGCAGGATAAATAATGCGAGTCTGGCATCGTAAAATGTTTGTATGACTACCGGAATAATTACAAACGGAATAAGAAACAATACATCCTGATTAGTAAAATTTATGGCAAACCTGGTTAATAAAACAAAAGAAAGGATTATAAGAATAATAAAAAGTGTTTTCCTTGTTACATCAAGCACTTCCGAACGGAAATGAGAAAGAAAAAGCCAGAGAACCAGGTAACATGACGAAACAAGAATAATAATCCCCAGAATTCTGAACCAATTCCCGTTTGATCCATGCGGCCAGATGGCAACAACAATTATGATACTCAGTATGAAATAAACAAGGTTTAAAATGTACTTTCTGGTTGGCTTCCAAACGTATTGAGTTCCAGACATTGGTTGTAATTTTGAGAATCAGTTTTGAAAGGTAAATTTAGATTAATTTTCATAAATAAATACATAATATTAAAGTACAGTCTGTAACTGAGAAGTCTCTGTGCCACTCTCTGGACCCTCTGTGGCGCTCTATATAACTAAAAATAAGAAGTGACACCGAGAATCACATAGAAAGTACAACTTGTCCCGATTTATCGCGAGAGTTGCACAGAGAAAATAAAGAGAAAATTCATGATAATTACTAATTTTGAAATAAATAATTTGAAAATGGAAAACTATATCTGTGAGAATGTCTTCGTCCCATTACGATCAGGACCATCACATAAGACAGAGATGCTGAGCCAGATCTTGTTTGGTGAGAAATATTCAATAATAGATAAGGCAGGCAGTTGGATGAAAATTGAGACTTTGTTCGATAATGACCATGGATGGATTGATATGGATCATCTTCAATATTCTCCTGTTGACGGCATCTCCTGTGGACATGTATTGAACAGATCGTTACTATGTTATAAAAACGACAAAACAAAAATTGTACTTGAGGCAGGGTGTGAAGTATTCAATCCCGATTTCGAGGATAAAGTATTTTATGCCGGAAATAATCAATATACAACCGGTCGTGAATTCAGTAACAACTATATATCAACAAATGAATCTATTGCTGAGACAGCTCTGAAATTCATCAATAGTCCATATATCTGGGGAGGACGATTACCTTCAGGAATCGATTGTTCCGGTCTTACCCAGCTTGTTTATAAAATACAAGGCTTTATGATTCCACGACTAAGCTGCCAACAGGCAGAGAAAGGTAATACCGTTGACTTCATTGATCAGGCCGAACCGGGTGATCTGGTTTTTTTCGACAATGACAGGGGTAAGATTTCACATGTCGGGATGATTTTATCAAGAGGGTTGGTTATCCACGCCTCAGGAAGAGTAAGAATTGATTCAATTGATCATCAGGGGATTTTTAAACCTGAAATCAACGGTTATTCTCACAAATTAAGGACAATCAGAAGGATTCTATAATTGGTAAGAGGGTTCAGGGTTCACACTGAGGTGTGCAGCAGAGAGGCCCAAATTAGGCATCTCTACAAGATTATCTTCTCATTAATCCTTCTAAGTATTTCCTCTTCTGCAGCTATTGTTTTGGTTTCTAATTCCGCTCCTCTGGCAATAACATCTGTTACAAAACTTTTATCATTTAATCCGGATGCATTGATCTTAACATTCAGGAATGCACCTTTTATACATGCCCGGAGTGCTAATGCCCCTACTCCGGCATCACTGATAGAATTCGGATTTCCTTTACTAATCATTTCGTTGATCAGTTCGAATCCCGGATAGGCCGTTTCCATCAATTTTAAGGGGACAAGAATCGCATTTTTTGTTGCTTCCTGAATTGCGATTTCTTTTATTTTTTTATCGTCTTCAGTTTTTATCGGGAGTGAAAATGCCTCCATAATCCTGTTGAATGCCCTTGTATCTTCATCAACCATTTGTAAAAGACTATTCTGAATTGCTTTACCCTTTTCAGCCCAATCTGAAAACTCTTTCCACTTTTCGTCCCATCCCCGTTTATGGCTCGACAAATTAGCAACCATTGTTCCAAGTGCAACCCCAAGTGCTCCCATATAGGCGGAAACAGAACCTCCCCCTGGAGCAGGAGAATCGGAAGCAGTTTCATCCATGAAGGCTTTCAGGCTCATGTCAATCAGTTTATGTTCACTTATATCAGCCATAACAAATTCAATTATTTTTTCTTCAGGTTTAAATTGATGAATGTCATTTAGTCCCATCGATCTGATGGCTATTTTAATCAATTCGTCATCAGATACCCCGGATGAACGTTGTTGCCTGGCAAGAAAATAGCGACCCGCGTCGAGTAAAGACTTGAGAGGAATCAATCCTACCAGCTCAGATCCGGTAACTCTTACACCCCTTGCATCTGCCTTACGGCATACTTCATCGAATGCAATATGAACAGGTGTAACAGAGATATTTGTAAGATTCATTGAAATCTGGGCTATTCCATATTCCTTAATATACCACCCGATTGCTTTAACAGATTTCAATGAACCGGGTATCATTACTTTTTCACCATTTTCATCTTTGACAATCTTTCCTGTAACCTTATCTCCTTCTCTTTCCGGTCGCCCCTTTTCTCTTACATCATAAGCTATTGCATTTGCACGCCTGGTGGATGTTGTGTTAAGATTCACATTAAATGCAACAAGAAAATTCCTGGCACCAACGGCAGTAGCGCCGGCACGTTCATTGAATACAGAAGGCCCGAAATCGGGCTTCCATTCCGGATCAGAAAGTTTTTTTCTGAGTCCTTCATACTCGCCTGATCTGCAATTTGCAAGGTTCCTTCTTTCCGGTTTGCTTGCAGCATTCTCATAGCAATAAACAGGTATACCCAATTCATTTCCAATCCTTTCGGCAACTTTATGAGCAACAGAAACAGTCTCTTCCATTGTGATTCCTGAAACAGGTATAAACGGACAAACATCAGTGGCACCCATCCGCGGATGAGCTCCGTGATGTTTTGACATGTCGATTACTTCAGAAGCTTTTTTAACAGATCGAAATGTGGCTTCTGACACAGCTTCAGGGTTTCCTACAAATGTAACAACCGTTCTGTTGGTGTCTTTACCAGGATCTACATCAAGTAATTTCACACCATCTACCGCTTCAATAACATCAGTTATCTGCCTGATTATCTCCATATCGCGTCCTTCACTGAAATTCGGAACGCATTCGATTATCTTGTTCTCCATGATTATTTAATAAATTTTTCATTTGCCCCTCTGTCCCGAACATTAATTCTGTCTAGTCTTGCCCCCCTGCCCCCCTAAAGGGGGGTTAATCCACGATTTTTTAGATTATTCGCTTAATGTTAAGGAATTAGTCCCGCTTTTCGGGATTGGAGGGCAATTACACTTAATAATTTTCCCATTAAGAATTACAGTATCAATGAGGTTACTTCCAAATGCATACGGCATAAATTCGTATGATGGTATCTCTTTTGTTATAAATATATTGGCCACCTTACCAACTGCAATCGATCCATGTGTTTCAGAAATACCCATAGCATAAGCCGTATTGATTGTGACAGCATTTATCACTTCTTCCGGAAGCATTTTTAACCTGATACATCCCAGGGACATTACAAATTTCATATTACCTGAAGGAGATGAACCCGGGTTATAATCCGAAGCAAGGGCTATTGGTAACCCAGCATTGATCATCTTTCTTACCGGAGGATCGGCCATACCCAGGAAGAAGGCTGACGCGGGAAGGAGCGTTGGCATTGTTTCCGATCCCACCAGCGTATTTATCTCCTCATCACCTGTAAATTCCAGGTGATCTACAGAAAGAGCATTATATTTTACTCCTGTCTGGATCCCTCCTGAATAATCCAGCTCATTTGCATGAATTTTAGCGGTAAGTCCGTATTTTATTCCTGCCATTAATATCTTTTCAGTATCCTCCACTGTAAAGAAACCTTTGTCACAAAAGACATCTATAAAATCAGCGAGTTCATCTGAAGCAACGACGGGTATCATTTCGTTAATAATAAGATCGACATACTTTTGCCTGCTTTTTCTAAACTCTTCAGGTATGGCATGTGCCCCCAGAAAAGTTGCCTTAACTTCAATAGGACTGTTATTCTTAATTCGTTTGATTACCCTCAGCATCTTCAATTCATCAGTCAGGTTCAGACCATAACCACTTTTAATTTCAACAGCTCCTGTACCTAACGAAATGATTTCATTTATCCTGTTAAATGATTGAATAAACAGATCATCTTCTGAAGTTTCGTGAAGCTTTTTTGCTGAATTCAGAATTCCGCCTCCCCGCTTTGCTATTTCTGAATAAGATAATCCTCTTATTTTGTCAATATACTCCATCTCACGGCTTCCTGAATAAACGAGGTGCGTATGAGAATCACAGAATGAAGGAAAAACAAATTTTCCGGTGGCATCTATAGATTCTGTCTCCGGATTCTGAAGGAGTATTTTGCTTTTCTGAAGATCTTTCATTCTGCCAAATTCAGAAATCAGGCCATCCTTCATATACAGGTATGCATCATTTACAGAAGAAAGCTCAGACATCTCAGTACCACAAATTTTTAATCTGGGCAAATCTTCTGTCTGAACAAGACACTTTATATTTTTAATAAATAAACCTGTAAGCATTTAGTCTTAAAAATAAGGCCCTAAGGTAGCAAATATTAAAAAACATGACTGTTATTTCCATTTTTCTTTATCTTTAGCATTATGAACCAAACCTATAACCCATGAAAAAGACTTTTTTAGTTGCTCTTCTGTCATTCCTGGTATTGTCGTTATCAGCACAGGAGAAAGAGGTAAAGACCGGATGGAAGTTCGGTGGTGCATTGCCGGCTATTACTTATGACTCTGATCTGGGATTTGAGTATGGAGCTCTGGCAGAATTTTTCAATTATGGAAATCCAAGTGTATATCCCGATTTCCTCGATCATACTTATACAGAAATATCACGTTACACCAAAGGAAGTGGCATTTACAGGTTTATGTTCGAATCCCGTCACATCATCCCTGGAGT
>Ga0182011_10004290_pt1 | contig 11444 bp, 11 predicted proteins | sample 711E1DmetaG_FD_120481 | JGI IMG/M metagenome (GOLD analysis project Ga0182011, IMG submission 120481) | Permafrost microbial communities from Stordalen Mire, Sweden - 711E1D metaG | ecosystem: Environmental > Terrestrial > Soil > Wetlands > Permafrost | place: Sweden: Stordalen | collected... | reverse complement strand
GACCTTCATTCTCGCAACGATCCCCTATATCGTCCTCGGCGGGGTAGTCCGGGTTATCGAAGATACCGGGATGATCACCGGGGACTGGAAATTTTTACTGATCACCCCGCTCATCTACTTCGTGCTCTTCTTTTTCACCATCGGCATGATGTACCTTTCGCGGTACCTGACCCTTAAGGGTATCACCGGTAATTTCATTTCATTTTACGCGTTCGCCGGTACCCTTGCGGTGGTCGTCGCATCCCTCATCCTGCTTGCCTGGAGCGGGACGCACCACGGTGTCGATCTCTTCATTCTGGCCATAATCCTGCTCATGGGGGTCACCGCAACCGTCATCGTCTGGGCGGTCATGCGGTACGGGCTCTCGTGGACGTACGTGAACGACCCGCTCTACCTTACCCTGCTCTTCGGCCAGCTGCTGGACGCCAGTGCGACCAGCTATGGCATCGACCTCCACCCCTCCGTCCAGTATGTCGAGCAGCATGTGGTCGGGTCTGCCCTTATTGCATGGACGCACACGGCGTTTGTCATGTTCCCCTTAAAACTCCTCGTGCTCTTCCCGGCGATCTATGTGATGCAGCTGTACCGGAAAGAGGCAAACCCCGCGTTCTGGCACCTTGTCCTGCTCGCGATGATCGTTGTAGGGTTCGCACCGGGCGTGCGGGACATGGTCCGGATGGTACTATATGTCTAATTCACCGCTTACCAATGCCCTCATTGTAACCTTCCTCCTTTTTTTTACCACGATTACCGTCGGCTGGGTCGGGGCAGCGCAAAACCCTTCCGTTGGCCAGGACCTCCTGAAACTCTTCGAAAAAGAAGTTGCCGGCCAGATGAACGGCACAGACCCGTTCGATATGTGTCTCCAGCTCTTCGCGAACAACCTCCAGGCATGCGTCCTGCTCTTTCTGGGCGGGGCGTCGTTTGGGATCCTCACCATCTTCATCATGAGCCTGAACGGGATTGTGATAGGTGCCATCATGGAGATCGTCCACAAGGACCACACGCCCCTGTTCGTTGCCGCTGCCATCCTCCCGCACGGTATCTTCGAGATCCCCGCGTTCATCATTGCCGGCGCACTGGGGATCCTCCTTGCCCAGTCGCTGATCGCGGAATGGTACGGCAGCGGGGATACCGCAGCGGATGCCCACCGGTTCTGTCGTATGTTTGTCCTGTACGTCCTGCCGCTCGTCGCCATCGCGGCGTGTGTCGAGGCTTTTATTACGCCGGTTGTCATACATTTAGTAGCTTAGAGGCACTCCATGGACGACGACGCTGGCACCCTGCCGCCAAAACAGGACTTTTCCGGATGGTTCAACGATATTCTCTGGCGGGCCGAGATCATGGATGTCCGCTATCCCGTCAAGGGACTCTATGTGTGGTACCCGTACGGGTTTGCGATCCGCAAGTTCGTGTACAACCGGCTCCGCGAGCTCCTCGACCGCGACCACCAGGAAACGCTCTTTCCGCTTCTGATACCCGAGCAGGAGTTCATGAAAGAGGCCGAGCATATCAAGGGCTTCGAGGACGAGGTCTACTGGGTGACCCATGGGGGAACGACACCGCTCGATGTGAAACTCGCCCTGCGGCCCACGAGCGAGACCGCCATCTACCCGATGTATGCCCTCTGGCTCCGCTCGCATGCCGACCTCCCGATGAAATATTACCAGATCGTCAATACATTCCGGTACGAGACCAAGCAGACCCGCCCGCTGATCCGGCTCCGCGAGATCACCTCCTTCATGGAATCACACACCGTCCATGCAACATGGGACGAGGCGGAGGCACAGGTGGAGTACGAGCTCGGCCTGACAAAGGAGTTCTACGACGGGCTCTGCATCCCGATTATCATCTCGAAGCGCCCGGACTGGGACAAGTTCCCCGGCGCTGACTATACAATCGCGGTGGATGCCATCATGCCGGGCGGTAAAACACTCCAGTGCGGCACGGTCCACCATCTCGGCACGCACTTCTCGAAGACATTCTCCATTACCTACGAGGACAAGGACGGGAACCAGCAGCTGGCCAACCAGACCTGTTACGGTATCTCGGAGCGCTGCATCGCCGCCCTCATCAGCATGCATGGCGACGACAAGGGGCTTATCCTCCCGCCGGCTGTTGCGCCGGTCCAGGCAGTCATCGTCCCGATCACGATCGGGAAGCGGCACGATGACGTGCTTGCAGCCGCCCAGAAACTGGAAGCGGATCTCAAGGCCGCCGGGTTCCGGGTAAAGACGGATACCCGCGACATGCGGCCCGGGGCAAAGTACTACTGGTGGGAGCTCCGGGGCGTACCGCTCCGGCTTGAGCTCGGACCCCGGGATCTGGACGGCGGAAAGGTGATGGCCGTAAAGCGGACCGGTGAGAAGAGCCAGATCGAGCTCGCTGCCGTGTGCGAAGGTGTGACCCGGGTTCTTGCCGAGATCACGGATGCAATCCGGGCAAAGGCCGAGGAGCATACACGATCGCACCTCTGCTCGGGGGACTCCGTGGACACCCTGAATACCGCCCTCAATGACGGGAAGGTCGCGGTCGTCCGCTGGTGCCGGGAACGGGGGTGCGGGGACAAGATCGAGGAGAAAGCGAACTCAAGTATTCTCGGAACAGATGTCCGATCTCCCTATGTCCCTTCCACGGACGGCCCCTGCATTATCTGCGGGAAGCCGGGGAAGGCAACCCTGGTAGGCCGGACCTATTGAAGGGATCCTCATTCCCCGGATCTCCCGTTTTTAGTATTCGCTTTTTCTGTCCATGATAAGGGCTGCATCATGCCATTTCCTGCAGGACCGGGCCATTTTAAGGAGAACCAACCGCGAAGAAACTCCGGTCATTTTTATTAACACAGGAGATAGATAGTAACGTAGTTTATGAGGCGGCGATTGTGAAGGACGATTCTGACGAGTTTAACGAACCCTATCTGCCGGCAAGGTACAAGGAGATCGTCCGGAAAAAAAGACAGCGCCGTCTTCTGAAAAAGGTCGGGATGATCGCCGTTGCGGTCATTGCTCTTGTTGTGCTGTACTTCGTTTTCAGCGGATTTTTCGCAGGTTCTTTGAACCCGGCTCTGTCACCCACGCCAGCCGTGACACTGCTGCAGACCACGGTTACCGCAGCAACAACCGCTATGACCATACCGACTACCATACTTGTCGCGACCACCGCTCCCGCCACCGGTACTACTGCCGTACCGACCACCGGGATAAAGGTGACCGCAACTGATACAACGGAACCGATCCAGACTGCCAGTGCAAATACCTATGTTACGCCGACAGAGGATACCAGTCCGAAGATCACGGAGAACCAGGCGAAGCTTATTGCCCTTGCGGCCTTCCCCGACCTTCCTACCGGCGATATGACGGTAGAGTTAATAACCAGTCCTGACTTTGGCCGCGTCTGGAAGTACATGCTGCGTGCCGGCACGACCACGGAAGCTTCCGGCCTCTTGGATGCAGACTCCGGTATAATTGTCACCTTCAACCGGACGATCCAGGCCGGTGGAAGGCCGCAGAACCCGGTACTGACCGTGGACAATGCCCGCCAGATCGCCGACAGCACGGTCAACAACCGGAACACCGGCATCCTCTCGATAAACATGAGCAGTGGCCGTTATATCCCGCTGGCCACCCAGAGCGGGAACGTTGCCGGGAGTTACCGGTTTGTCTATAACCGCATTGTGCAGGACTATCCCTGCGACGCAGACGGCTTCATCGTGTCCGTGGATGCGGTCAGCGGGGCAATAACGGAGTATGTCCAGCGCTGGCAGACCCCCGATAACGCCTTCATGGTGGCAGAGGACGCAATTGTTCCCCGGTACGATGCCACCTATACCGTCCAGGCCAGGGCAAAGTCCATCTACCCGTCTTCCATAACCGGGCTCCGCATCCTTTCCTCCGATATACGCTGGAAGGACCGCCATGACCCCGCAACCACCCCGCGTCCGGCTACCATCCCGCTGGCCTGGAAAATTGTGTTCGATGACGACACCATCCGCGCAAACACAGGTTCCTCCCCGGGTGTCGGCTGGGTGGATGCACAGACCGGCGAACTGCTGGACATCACCTACCAGCACTGAAAAAGACGAGTATACTTTTTTTATAAAAAAGGAATTATTTAAACAGTATCAGCACCGGTCGCACACGTACCCGACCGCGAGTGCTGTCCGGCGCATATCGCCCGAGATCTGCTTCTTCCCGCCGGTAACAAACCATTTCCCGCACTTCGCACAATGCTTGGGCCGGATGCGGTCGTGCCACAGCATCGGGATCTCGAGCGTGAACTCAGTCTTCGTCCACTCCTCGGGCGGCTTCTCCGCGTTCGCCTCGTAGGCTGCCACGAACTCCATGATCTGGTGCGGCGGGACCCCGAGGTCGACAAACTTCTTGAACACGAAGTAGTTGAAGATCAGCCACGAGAGGTCCGAGCGGTCGAGGATGCCTTCGTACTCCCCGAACGACTCGTCGAATTCCTCGAGCGAGCAGCCGCAGAGCGGGCATTTGCCCCCGACCAGCTCGTCGAGAAAGACCTCTTCCTGGCACCCGGGACAGGTCGTGTGCGGGGACTGCATGCGTGATGTCATTATTGCTCCGGTATTGTCATGGTATGGCGTATTCAATCGTTGAACAGTAAAACGGTTTGTGGTAGGGGTGGGAGGATTATTTCTAGTATTGATCGGGTGGGCTGATAAGCGTATCATTCCCCGCAATCTTCCCCGATAAAAGGGTTGTGGAAAAGGGAAAAATCACTCTGCGGACGGTTCCGTCGGTTCCATGATGAGCGACCCGAAGATCACTTTCTCGAGTACCTGCGCCACGTACTTGATATGCATCGCCTTCTCGAGATCCTCGTTCCGGTGGATATCCGCCCAGAGCTGGAGACGCATTAAGGAGAACCGGAAACGGTCGAGCGTTTCGTCGTCGAGTTTCATTGCCTCACGGTAGATCGGTTCCAGCAGGTCGGGAAAGGCCAGCGGGTTCTCCAGTGCTGCAGCAACCTCCTTGTACACGGGCAGGGGCTTATCCCTGCCAGCGAGAATCCGTGCATAGTCCATAGCTCATCCCTCGGTGACCCTGATGAGCTCTTCCATGACCTTGTCCACGCTCTTCCATGTCGGGCTGTCACCGCGGCGGATGATGAACGGGCGGCCTTCGTCTCCCGCCTTGCGCATCTCGATATCGAGGGGGATGGACCCGAGGAACGGCACATTGAGTTCCTCGGCAACCTTCCTGCCGCCACCCTTGCCGAAGAGGTCGATCTCCCCGCCGCAGTGAGGGCAGACCATGCCGCTCATGTTCTCGATGACCCCGATGACCGGCAGGCCGAGCTTCTCGACAAATTTCGCCGACTTCCGGGCATCCATGGTCGCCACGTCCTGCGGGGTTGTAACAACCACGGCGCCACGGACATTGGGAGCAAGCTGGGCAATCGTAAGCGCCTCGTCACCGGTACCGGGCGGGAGGTCCACGACAAGATAATCGAGCGGCCCCCAGTTTACTTCCCCAAGGAACTGCTGGATGGCAGCCATCTTCATCGGCCCGCGCCAGATGATCGGCGTGCTCGTGTCAGGGAGCAGGAATGCCATGGAGATGACCGAGAGCATGCCGGTAACGTGGACGGGTTCGATCCGCTCGCCCATCATCGCGAGCTTGTGGTCCTCGATCCCCAGCATCTTGGGAACGTTGGGACCGTGCATGTCAAGGTCGAGGAGCCCGACCTTCTTGCCGTGCGCCGACAGGGCATAGGCAAGGTTGACGGAGACCGTGGATTTTCCCACCCCTCCTTTCCCGGAGAGGACCATGATGACGTGCTTTACATCGATGTCTGCTTTCGGCGGCAGGCCGGCCTGCCCCATCTTTGCTGATGAACAGGTGGATGCCGTTTTGCAGCTGGAACACTCGCTGTTGCACTCCTCATCTTCCTGTTTTTTTTTCGTGTCTTTCTTTGCCATGGGATACCTCGCTGATAAAAATTCGGCTCTATTCTCCCATAAGTTATGCTCAGGAGACAATAAAGATGCGGGGATCGGTACAAAGGGTACAGGATAATGATGAAGGACAGGCCGGCAGCTCCCGTGCCGGGTTAAAAATGGGCCAGGAAAATACCTGCGAAGGTATCCATTTATTATCATCCCGTTCCATGAAGGTAACCATGGAACCGCTCGTCGTCTCGCTGGATTTTCTGGAGTTTCCGCCGACGTATACCTGCGACGGGGAGAACCTCTCACCCGGAATCAGGCTGAAGGGACTGTCAGCCGCATCGGTTGCCGTCATGGTCTTTAATCCGTTCGAGAAGTCCTGCTGTTCGTTCACCCCATGGATCTGCTGGAACCTCCCCCCACTGCAGGTCATTCCGCCCGGCATTCCCCGCGAGGGCATCACAACCCTGCCCGTTGCCGCAGTGCAGGGAATGACCGATTATGGGACGATCGGCTATACCGGCCCCTGTCCTCCGCCGGGCTCGATGATACGGTACCAGTTCAAGGTGTACGGGCTCGATGCAATGCTCGACCTGCCGGCTGGATCGGACAAGCACGCTCTTGTTGCCGCAATGAAAGGGTACGTGCTCCAGTTCGGCGAGACCGTTGCCCTCTGTTCGCGCTAACATGAGCTGAACTCCTGTCGTCCACTAAATTATTAAACATCCGGCACATTATCCATCCGGTACAAAGGAATCTGCATGGAAAAACTCATGGTCAGCTTAAACTTCATGGAGTTCCCCCCGGCGCATACCTGCGACGGCGAGAATATTTCCCCCGCTTTGAGCATCGAAGGGCTCGATTCGAGTTCCCTTGCCGTCATGGTCTTCAACCCGTCCATGCGGGGGTTCCTCTCCTATTGTGCCTGGCTGATCTGGGACATGCCGGCCCAGAAGACGATCCCTGCGGGGATCCCCCAGGGCAAGATCATCAGCGACCCGATCTCTGCCCTGCAGGGGACCAACGATGCCGGCGTAACCGGGTATTCCGGGCCCTGCCCGCAACCCGGCGAGATGCACCGTTACCTCTTCCGGGTCTATGGCCTCGACGATTTTCTCGAAATCCCCGGGGGTTCAAAGAAAAGCGCACTCCTCTCTGCCATGCACGGTCATATTCTCCAGTACGGGGAGACGGAAGCCGTTGCATCGCGGGCCCTGGCCACGCAGGCTGCAGCAGACAAGGCAAAAAAACAGATATGATCCTCACGGCTGCTCCGGCATATGCCGGGTACGGCAGGATTATGGGATCAGAAAGACGACGTCTTTTCGTATGAACCCGGTACAGGATCACAAGCGGGTGCTCGAACACGGCAGGTTCCTGGCAATCCGATCGTTAATCGGCAGACAGGAAGCACTGCTCTCGACCCACGCCACGATCAGTGCCGACGCCATACGCAGGCACAACCGGGTCAAAGAGGACATCCGCACACCTTATTCGCGGGACGCCGACCGGATCATCCATACCCACGCTTATTCCCGGTATATCGACAAGACCCAGGTCTTCTACCTGATCGAGAACGACCATATCACCCACCGGGTCATCCACGTCCAGCTGGTCTCAAGGATCGCCCGTACCATCGGCAGGTCTCTCCGGCTCAACGAGGATCTCATTGAAGCGATCGCACTGGGCCATGACATCGGCCACATTCCCTACGGGCACTTCGGTGAGAACTGCTTATCACGGCTCTGCGAACAGTACTGTATCGGGAAGTTTTTCCATAATGTCCAGAGCGTGCAGTTCTTGGACCGTATCGAGGATTGCGACCTTACCCTGCAGGTGCTGGACGGCATCCTCTGCCATAACGGCGAGGCTGACGATATCAGGATTGCCCCGGTACCCTGCCCGGGCTGGGCTGCATTTGACAAGAAGGTTCAGGACGCTGCCGATGGAAGTCGCCCCCTGAAACCTGCAACACCCGAAGGCTGTGTCATCAAATTTGCCGATACCATCGCATATATCGGGCGCGACCTGCAGGACGCCCGGGAAGTGGGCCTGATTGATGACAGCACGCCGCTGCCGGAACAGGTGACCGGCGTGCTTGGCGCCACGAACAGCGAGATCATCAACACACTCATCTACGACCTGCTGGAGAACAGCGAGACCGAAGATGACAACTTCATCTCCTACAGCAGGGAGACCGAGAACGCCCTCATTGCGCTGCGGCGGTTCTCCCGCAGGAATATTTACGATAACGAAAAACTCACGGCCGAGCGGAAGAAGATCGAGCGGATGTATGCCACCCTGTTTGCCACCTCCCTCGAGGCCTTGGAAAGGGATGACCTGTCGGCAAGGATCTACACGGATTTCATCAATACCGGCTGGATCAGCAGGAATTACCTCAATTCAGCAACTCCGGCAGAAGTGGCCCGGGACTATATTGCCGGAATGACCGACCGTTACTTTGCCCGTCGATTTGAGGATTGTGTCATCCCGCGCCGGGTGGACCAGCGGTTTGCCTGACGCCCCCGGCGCATCAGTCATACTTCCCTTTCGGGTGATGCCAGCCGGTAAAACCGCAGTAGATGCACCCGGCTCCCTCGCAGTGCGGGCATTTTTTCTTCGGAGCCTCGACCAGAACGCTTCCGGTCCCCCGGCAGTTGACACACCCGTATCCTTCGCACCCGGCGCAGAGAGCAGACTCGTACTTTTTTTCAGGCTCTGCCATGGCTGAACTCCGGTGCACCCTAATTAAAAAGACCCTGCCACCCCATTCCGGCCCTTATCCGTCATCCTCATCAAGATACCCGGCAAGGGCATCCAGCAGCTCGGCTGCGGACTGGTAGCGGCGGGCCGGGTCTTTCTCAAGGCACTTGAGGATGATCTTCTGGACCGCCTCGGCATCGGGGTTGTATTCGGAGGGGACAATCGGGTTCTCCCGCAGGATTGCGTTTCCCACCTCGACAATACTCTCGCCGCCGAACGGGATCGAACCGGTCACCAGTTCATAGAAGACAACCCCCAGCTGGTAGAGGTCCGTGCGTTCGCCGGTCCTGCCAAACTCGGAGGGTGAGACCTGTTCGGGGGCAGCATACGAGAGTGAGAACCCGGCAATACTGGATTTTTTTATGTCGGCTGCCAGCACCTTGCTCATCCCCCAGTCCGTGATCTTGGGCACCATATCCTCCGTCAGGAGTATATTATGGGGCTTGATATCGCGGTGGATAAACCCGTGTTCATGGGCATACTGGAGGCCTGCCGTGATACCGTTTATGATATGGACCGCCTTCCACACGGGAAGGGGTTTCTCCACCGCTTCCAGGGAACCGGGTACGAACTCCATCTCCACATAGGGGACCGGGAGGATATTGACCGCGGTGACCTCCACGATATTCTCGTGCCTCAGCGTCTCCCAAGCAGCAATCTCATTGAGGAAACACTTCCCCGTTGTTTCATCAAAGCTGATGGGGATCTTGACCGCTACCTTCACCCCGTCTGTCTTGCGGCAGGCAGAAAAGACCCATGCAATGCCACCCCGCCCGACATAGGTAATATCGGTGTACTTGCCTTCAAGTTCCCGCGGGAAATAGTTTTTCTGTTCTGGGGCCGGGGTGATGGGCGGGGGTTCCAGGCTCTCGGGATGGGCTGTGCGGGGAACAGCAGTCGAGGGGGAAGGAGACCGCGAGCGATCGGCCACCACCGTCCTGATGACTGCGGCTGCTTTCGAAGTGAGCGGCAGGGTTGCCGCAGCACCTGCCCTTGCCACATGCGTTGTCGTAGAGGTCAGCCCGGTTATAGCGGTCTTCAGCCGTTCTTTTACCCGGAGGACAAGGGGAACCGGAGCAGGTATCCCATCTCCGGCAGGTTCCTCATTTTTTTGGACCTGCGGCGTGCTTTCACCGGGGCTCGCCGGTCCACCCTGTACCGGGGGGACAGCCCCACCCGCCGGAGCAGATATGCCCTCCATTTTCCTGCGGCGCATCACGAACATGCCTGCAATGATAATGATGACAAGGAGGACGGCTACCGGCAGGATAAGGGATCCGAACGGGAGGCCCAGGCCGGTCCGCAGTTCGGAGGCAAGGGTCCGTGGCGGGGGGGTTGTTGCGGTCACGAGCGGGGTCTTTAAAGGGGTGATGATACCGGGGGTTCCCGGTTTTTGCGGTGTTACCGGAACAGCAGAGGGGGGCACAACAGAAATACCGGTATAATACTCCGTCGGGTCCATCAGGGGGAATGCATCGATGATATTCTGCTGGGATTCAAGGATAGCATGGGGGTTGCCACCGAGGATGATCGTATAGGAGGAATCCCCGATCCCGTCCCCGTTGCGGTCTTTTCCCAGGTAATCGCTCCAGTAGTTGCCCATCCGGCTCTGCTCCTTCTGGCCAAGATAGGTATATGCCAGGGTATCCGTGGAGCTCCACTGGGAAGTAGCACTCTTGGAGATCACGTTCTGGTTGTTGATAAAATTATTCCGGTCGATCCTGTTCGAGAGCGAATACTCGTCAAGGGTGATCCCGACCGTATTTTTTGTAACGATATTGTATTGGATATCATTGGAAGCCGATTCATCGAGGATAATGCCGGTCCGGCCATTTTCCGAGATATTGTTTCCTGCGATCGTGCTTCGCTGGGAGGAGAAAAGATAGATGCCCTGGCTGAAACCGTGGATGGTGTTCTTCCGCACGGTATTGTTACTGGATGCAACCCGGATACCGGTGAATGCCGATCCATTCTGGATGATGAAGTTCTCCACCGTACAGCCGTCCACCCGTATGTCTATCCCGTCGCCCCTCTGGGCCGCATCGATCACCGGGGGACCCCCGCCACTATCGACACCCATGAGGTTGATTTTTTCGTTCAGGATGATGGTCTCGAGATAGGTACCGCTCTCGACATAGATGGTGTCCCCGGGAGATGCCCAGTCAACCGCTTCCTGGACAGATGAGAATTCCCCTCCCGAAGGTGCTACAGTATGCTCGGCGGCAGCCACCGGAAGGACGCATACGCTGAAGAGGACCAGAATGATGAGCGCCAGCGTGCTGATAAAACGGGATTGCGGTGTCATAAGACGATTCTGTGAAGGCCCCCAGGAGACCCCATACATGGTTAAAAAGTAAGGTTCGCTGTACAGGGACTATAATATATCTCAGTGATCCTTGGGAAGGATCACGAGAAAACGCGCCCCGGAGACACCTTTTGCAAGTTCGAGGAGATCCCCGTCATGGAGGAGGGCCCGCACATTCTTTTCAAGGCGTTTGTTGTTCAGCTGGGTCCCGCCGGTGCTCCCGCAGTCCTCGATGTACCATGCATCCTTCTCCCGGACAATCCTGCCATGGGGCTTGGACACGCGGGTGACTACCGAGTAACTTTCGGAAAGGACGATGTCCTCCCCCGGGCGGTATGCAGTGCGGCTTGCCGGATCGATCCTGCCGATACTGACGGAATCGTTCTTGAGTAAGAACACCTTGGCATCATCCGAACCGCCAAGGACGATGACCGCCGGAACATCCCCGAGGACTTCGCGGTTCAG
>Ga0182011_10004289_pt1 | contig 11447 bp, 7 predicted proteins | sample 711E1DmetaG_FD_120481 | JGI IMG/M metagenome (GOLD analysis project Ga0182011, IMG submission 120481) | Permafrost microbial communities from Stordalen Mire, Sweden - 711E1D metaG | ecosystem: Environmental > Terrestrial > Soil > Wetlands > Permafrost | place: Sweden: Stordalen | collected... | reverse complement strand
GAGCTCTCGGTGCTCGATGCCGGGAAGATCCCGCTCTCCTATTCCATGGTGCCGGTCCGGGATCTCCTGAAGACCATCGTTGATACCGGGGGGTATACGGCAAAAGCCGACCTCACCATCGATGCACCCACGGATGCGACCATGGAAGCTGACGAGAGCAAGTTGTCCGTTGTCATCGATTCCATGCTCTCCAATGCCGTGAACTATTCCAAGCCCCCGCGGAAGATCCGGGTGGCCTACCAGTTCTCGAATGCGGAGCAGATGCACCGGATATCGATCCAGGACAACGGTGTGGGGATCACCAACTCGCAGCTTGACGAGATCTTCGAGCCGTTTACCCTGCCCGACAGCGGCAGTATGAGCCGGAAGCCCGACCGTGTCGGGCTTTCCCTATCCATTGCAAAAAAATATGTGCAGATGCACGGAGGTTACATCAGCGTGGATTCTATCGTGAACCTTGGCAGCACCTTCACGATCCATATCCCGCGGACCCCAAATTCGGCGGAGGCCAGCCATGGTGCGTAAAATCCTTGTTGTAGAAGACGATGAACCGATCCTCGACCTTATGGATCTCCTGATCCGCAGACTCGGGTACGAACCGGTCCTTATATCGAATGGTCCGGATGCGCTCGAGGCCGCCCGCCGCGATCCCCCGGCCCTGATCCTGCTCGACATCATGATGACCCCCATCAACGGGTGGGAATTTTTAGAGAAACTTCGTGCCGAACCGGCGTTCAGGGAGATCCCGGTCATCATCTTCTCCGCATCGCCGTCCGTTGAAGAAAAAATGGCGAAGATCAACGATCCCCTCCTGGGGGTCCTGCATAAACCGGTCTCGCTCACCGAACTCAAAGCCGGTATTGAGCGGTATATCAGATAATGTAAAAAACGAAGTATATTAACCCTACAATTTATCTGTAGGGAACGATGATGGAGTTACTATAAGGGAATTACGCCCCCGCCCTTACCGGATGACTGTTCCATGATCCCGATCCTCTATGTGGATGATGAATCGACCCTGCTCGATGTCACAAAAATCTACATGGAAAAAAGCGGGGAGTTTGCCGTCGATATCTGCCTTTCCGCGGAGGAGGCACTGCCCCGGCTGGAGACAACGTCCTACGAAGCGGTGATCTCCGATTACCAGATGCCGGGGATGGACGGCCTTGAGTTCCTCAATGTCCTCCGTGCCAGGTACCCGCTCCTGCCGTTCATCCTCTTCACCGGCAAAGGGCGGGAGGAAGTGGCCATCGAGGCGCTGAACTCCGGTGCGGACTTCTACCTCCAGAAAGGCGGAGAGCCAAAGAGCCAGTTTGCTGAGCTGAAAAACAAGGTCCGGCAGCTGGTCAGGAGGCGGGCAGCGGAAAAAGCGCTGGCAGAATCCCAGGAAAAATACCGGGACATTGTCGAGAACATCAACGATATCCCCTACATCATCGATACCGCCGGGATCATTACGTACATCAGCCCGATGGTGAGCCAGTTCGGGTTCTTGGCAGCCGATGTGATAGGAAAGCCGGTCATGGACTTCATCATACCGGAGGACCGGTTCGATATGGGGCAGCGCCTGTCAGCAATCCGGGAAGGCCAGGCAAAGCCGTACGTGTTCCGTATCCGGTCGCGGGAAGGGAAGATCGTCTGGGTCCGCGGCTCCAGCCGCCCGATCCTTGAGGACGGGCAGTTTGCCGGCGTACGGGGGGTCATGACCGATTTCACCTCCCAGAAAGAGATGGAGGAGGCGATCAGGGCGAGCGAGGGACACTACCGGGGCATCTTTGACAATGCACCGATGGGGATCTTCCACTCAACGCTGGAAGGGACCCTGATCGATGCGAACCCGGCCTTTGCGCGGATGTTCGGGTATGATTCCCCGGACGATATTGTCGGAGCAGTGAACCGGGCGGGGGGTACGACAACCCTCTATGGTGAACCGGAAAACCGGGCGGACCTTATCCGGCAGGTCAGCGAGTCCGGGGGATGGATGAGCTTCGAGAACCCGTTTTGCAGGAAGGACGGGAGCACGTTCACCGGGACGATCACGTTCCGCCTGTATGGGAATCCCGGCAGCAGCGCAGAGCTTGAGGGCTTTATGGTCGATATCACCGAGAGCCGGAAGGCGCAGGCAAGGATTGCCGTAAGCGAACGCCGGTACCATAATGTCTTTGATTCAGCAAGCGACGCAATGCTGGTCCAGAACAAGGATACCGGCGCGATCCTTGATGCAAACAGTGCCGCATTGGCTCTTTACCAGTATACGCTGGAGGAGTTCCGTACCATAACCTATACGGACCTTGTCGCACAGCCCGAACCGGAGGATACGTGTCCCCTGCCGGGCCCGGATTTCTGCCCGGTACCGTACCACCGGAGAAAAGACGGTACCCGTTTTCCGGTGGAGGTCACCGAAAGCACCTACCTCCAGAAAAAGCGGACCATCTGTATCTTTTCCATCCGCAACATAACCAACCGGAAAGAAGCCGAGGAACGGATCCTGGCAACCCGGCGCCTGTATGTCGTGCTCTCCCGGGTCAGCGAGGCTATCGTCCGTGTCCGCGACCTGGAAACGCTCCTGCGCGAGATCTGCCGGATTGCCGTGGAATACGGGCACTTCCGTATGGTATGGGTCGGTCTCATCGACAAGGAGAAACAGATCATCAGCCCGGTCGCCCATGCAGGGTTTGAGGACGGGTACCTTGCCGCACTCCATATCCCGCTCGATGCTTCGCCGGAAGGAAGCGGGCCCACGGGCAGCGCTTTCCGGACCGGTGTCCACATCATTACGACCGATATTGCGAGCGACCCCCGGATGGAACCCTGGCGGGAGGAAGCCGTAAAGCGGGGCTATGGGTCCTCTGCGGCGTTCCCCTTCAGCCTGCACGGCGAGGTTGTCGGCGTGATCAACCTGTATGCCGCAGAGCCCGGCTTCTTCACGGACACGGAAATAGAACTCTTAAGCGAGATAACTGATGACGTATCCTTTGCCCTTGGTCTGCTGGACGAACAGGCCCGCAGGGCGCGGGCGGAACAGGCCCTTGCCGGCAGCGAGGAACGTGCACGGTTCCTTGCTACCATCCTCGAGATGTCGTCCCAGCCGTTTTTTGTCGGGTACGAGGATGGCCGGTTCGGCATCGTGAATACGGCCTTCTGCGAACTGCTGGGATATACGGAGGCGGAGATCCGTAACCTCTCGTGGAAAGAGCAGACTCCGCCGGAATTTGCCGAAAGGGAGACCGGCGAGCTGCAGGAACTCATCGCCACGGGCGTACCCCGGCGGTATGAGAAGGAGTTCCTGCGAAAAGATTCCACGCGGGTGGCCGTGGAAATCTTTGCCCACCGGGCCATTGACAGCGGCGGTAATGTAGAGTATTTCTCCTCGTTTGTCACCGATGTCACCGGACGGAGGAACGTTCTCCAGGCATCCCAGCAGGTAAAACGGGAGTGGGAAACCATCTTTTCTGCAATCGGCAACCCTGCCCTGATCCTGGATCCTTCGCATACCATCGTTGAGGCCAACGATACGATAGTCCGCCTGACCGGAAAGACCCGCGAGGAGCTGCGGGCCATGAAATGCTGGCAGGTGTTCCACGGGCCCGGCAGGAACGGCCCGCCGGAAGGCTGCCCGTTCGAACGGATGAAGGAGAGCGGGACGCTCGAAACATCCGCCATGGAGGTCGCAGCGTTCGGGGGGGCCTTCCTTGTTTCCTGTACACCGGTGATGGACGACGCCGGCCGTCTTGAGCGCGTCATCCATATCGCGACCGACATCACCAGCCTGAAACGTGCGGAACAGGCCCTGTCCGACAGCGAGGCCCGGTACCGCACGATCTTCGAGAAGTCAACGGATGCCGTCATCCTCATGAACGGGACGATCCTTGACTGCAACACTGCCGCAGAAAAGCTGTGGGGATACCCGCGTGAACAGATCATCGGCCATGACCCGGTCGGTTTCTCGCCCCCGGTCCAGCCTGATGGCACGGAGTCAAAAGAAGCAGCGGCGACCTATAACCTCGCGGCCTACGAGTGGGGGACCCAGTTCTTCCCGTGGCAGTACCGGAACAGCGATGGCAGGCTGATCGATACCGATATATCCTTATCCTCGGTCACGGTCGGGGGGGAGCGGCGCCTGATCGCGATCATCCGCGATATCACCGCCCGCAAACACGCTGAGGAGCTTATCGAGAAGAGCGAACAGACGCTCCGCCTCATCACGGACTCGGTCTCCGATATGGTCTGGTTATCGGACCTCGATCTCCGGCCGGTCTATGTCAGCCCGTCGGTTGTCAGGCTCCGGGGCTACACGCTTGAGGAACTGCAGCAGCTCCCCCTGGACCACCGTCTCGCGCCGGAATCCGCTGCGCTGGTCCTCGGGATGCGGGACGACCTGCCGGGGAAGCTGGACAGGAAAGACCAGAACCTGCCGGAAACGGTGACCCTCGAACTCGAGTTCTGCAAAAAAGGCGGGGACACGTTCTGGAGCGAGAATACCTTCACGCTCATTCGCGACGATGCGGCAAAACCCGTCCAGATCCTCGGTGTGGGACGGGATATTACCGAGCGGAAGCGTCTCGAGAACCAGATCCGCAGGCTTGCATCGTTCCCGCAGATCAACCCGGAACCGGTCCTCGAGATCAACCCTGATCGGGAGATCCTGTTTGCCAACCCTGCGTGCAGCAGTCTGCTGGAAAAGCTCCGGATGCCCGATAACCCGGCGGCGTTCCTTCCCGGGGATTTCGATGAGATCATTGCCAGCTTAAAAAAATCCCGCTCTGCCCTCATCAGCCGTGAAGTCGCGGTGGGCGATGCAGTATTTGAGGAATCCCTGACCCTCTCGCCAGGGGGTCTTGCGGTCAGGATATATGCCCACGATATCACCGACCGGTACCAGACGAACAGCGCCCTTGCGCGGGCAAACCGGAAACTCCACCTGCTCACCGGTATCACCCGGCATGACATCCGCAACCGGCTTATGGGAGTGCTCGGGTATATCGAGCTTGCAAAGAGTTCGACCACCGACCCTGCCCTGCTCGAATATCTGTCGCGTTCGGAGCTCTCGGCCATTGCGATACGGCACCAGATCGAGTTCACGAAGGAGTACGAGAACCTTGGCAGCAGTGCGCCCGTGTGGCACGACCTTTCCTTCCTCATTGCGTCCGCCCGCACCCAGCTGGACCTCCACGGGATCACGCTCGAGGACGAGGTTGCGGGGGTCAGTATCTATGCCGACCCCATGTTCGCCCGCATCATCGTCCACCTTGTCGACAATGCACTCCGGCACAGTGGTGCTCACGTCACCCGCATCCGTTTCTCCGGGGCAGTTACGCCCGAAGGATATATCCTTGCGTGCGAAGACAATGGCATCGGGATCCCGAAAAAGGACAAGGCCGCTATCTTCAGGCGGGTAATCGGGGAGGACACGAAGACAGGCCTGTTCCTGATGCAGGAGATCCTCGGGCTGACCATGATCATGATCCGCGAGACCGGGGAGCCGGAACGGGGCGCCCGTTTCGAGCTGACCGTCCCGCCGGGAGGGTACCGGGTTATGCCGGAGTCGGATCCGGCTGAACATTTGTATGAATAGCAGTGAAGCGGGCCTGGCGGAACAATTAATTTCAGAAAAATTTTTTGATTATTTTACCGCACAGGAAATTTCTCCCGCATTTTTCCGGGAATACCCTAGGCCGGATGTGCACGGGCCATCGGCTCTGTTTTTTTCTGTGCGACCGGGAAGTTTATGGAGCCGGATTTTTTTTACAAATTATCCGGAATTTTTTTCCGTAAAATTTTCCGGCCGGTTTTTTATCCGGGTTTCCTTGAATTTTTTTTGAAAGACCGGAAATTTTTCCGGCATTTTTTTATTTTTTGTTTAACCGGTTTTTCAAGGGAATTTTTCCGGTAACCCTATGACAGGAGATCAAATCCACACTCCCTGCGTCCAGCGGTTCCCACGTTTTTCCGACGAGGAATCGACGGAGAATGCCTCCCGGGCCCCTTCTTAGATAGTGCAGATCCGGACTCCTGTCCTGACCTGTGACGGGTATCTGACCCGGCCGGATCAGATGACTTGTCCGGATCACCTGACCCGTCGACGGGTCGGAACATACCCGGTACTCCCGCAGGGCAGTACTATTCCGGGCCTTTTACGGGCTTCTTTTGCCAATCCGGGGATCCCAAATTTTTCTCCATGCGAAACGATGTCCACGCCCATGGAAAATATTGAAATACTGCCTTATTTTGGGAAACGGGGCATGATAACCAGAAAATGATCCTGCAAAATAGCGGGGCTGTACGGGTCGCCTTTTTTTCAACGTAGATCAGCACGCCGTAATGAAAGGAGGGGCTGTTTTTGGGATGTCGGGTATGACCGTCAGGGAATATCCGACAGGAGAAGATACCAAACAGGTAACTTCGGGATCATGCCGGGAATGATTATGAGAAAAAGGGCTGCCGGCCTGCCCGGAACTTTTTAGTTCAACGGGAATTTTTTCCGGAAGAAAAATTCCCGGAAAACCGGTTGAAAAATTTTCAGGAAAAATATTTCACAATCTATTTATCGCCCCGCACAGAATTTTCTCTCACATAACCGCACGCCCGCTTGATCCTGCGAGCCGGGGGAGGCCTGTTTATGCAGCGGCTGCCCTGGTGCTCGTGATGGTGGCGGTGCTCCTCGTAGCGGGATGTGATGATATGGAATATAGCCACTCACAGGATCTCGTTATTGTCAAACTGAACCATGATGGCTCGACCGCGTGGAATCAAACAATAGAATCGGGGAAAAATTATAATATATATGATGTCCTCCAGACTTCCGATGGAGGATATGCCCTTGGAGGGCTGATCTCTACTCCCCTCTGTAATCCCCAATGCAACGGATATGAAAACTCAACGCCTACAATAATTCGGCTCTCCAATAACGGTGAGGTAGTTTCTGAACTGGATTTTCCATCTGAACTGAAAGATAAATCCGGCCATATGTACCCGATACTCGGACTCGTTCAAACCCCCGATAATGGTTTTTATGCTATCTCCGAAACCGGAACGATTTTATCGATCAGTCCATCTGGAACCTCAAGGGGCAGCCGTTTTATCGATACATCCTCCCTCAATAAAACTGAAATTACATCGATTACTCGAACGCATGATGGGGGCAGTATTATTTCCGGTTATACAGTCCCTTGCTTCCTGAAGTATAACGGCGTTGAAGAATGTGAAATATTTCCCAAGGATTTCAGGAAATTTGTTGAAAAACTGGACCAGTATGGCAACACAACATGGTTCAGGTCCGATACCGATAGCGGCTTTTCCGGGATAGACCAGATTATCGCACTGAATGATGACCAGGGATATGCGAGTGTTATGAAAAATAGTTCGAACAATTCTCTTGTCATGCTCGATAAAAATGGCACAATCGTAAATTCGTCAGAAATCAGTTTGGAAAATTATTCTTATAAATTGCAACCCGTAACCAGGGGATTCTCCGCATTTATCTCTCAAAATATCAATAACACACATCCGATATATTACTATGATGATTTCGGGATCAGGACAAATACGGTAATGCTCAATAATTCTTATGATTCTGGTCCGACTATTGCAACATCGGATTCAGGATATTTATCCGTGAACCAGGTTGGATTATTTTTCGATGTCCCTAAACCAACAACAGTTATTCATGTATTAAAAACGAACGACAACGGTAACCTATTATGGGATCGACAGGTCTCTTCATTTGTTACAGATCCTTATAATGTTCATATCCGAAACCAGATTGAGACTTCTGACGGGGGATACCTGATAGTGCTTGGAATTGAAAAGAAAGGTAGTTTATATAAATAAAATTTGTAAAAGATTAGAAAAAATTTTCAGATATACCGCGCCTTCATCGAAAGTTTCCGGGGAGTGTATAAAGGCCGGAACGGCTTCCCCTCCACATCCTTCCGGACAGCAGCAATCAAACCCTCAACAGTCATTTGCTCCTTGAACGGCTTGTTGGGCTGCGACTTCTTCCGGACCGTCACGGTCAGCTTCTTGGATGCGACTTCTTCGTCACCGACTACAATGACGTACGGGACCCAGTCCATGCCGGCTTCGCGGACCTTCTTGCCCATGGTCTCGTTCCGGTCATCGATGTCGCACCGGATCTGTGCGGCGTTGATCGTCTTTGCCAGCTCTTCGGCAAACGCGATGTGCTTTTCGGTTACCGGCACGACCCTGACCTGTGCGGGCGAGAGCCAGGTCGGGAGTGCGGGGACTGCCTGCGTGGAGATGTTTTCTAAGATTGCGCACATCACGCGCTCAACGCTGCCCGTAGGGGAACAATGGAGGATGGGCGGGTGGACGACGGTTCCGTCTTCCGTGTGGTACTTGATGTTGAACCGGGTCGAGGACTCGACATCGATCTGGACGGTCGGGTTCTCAATGGGCCGGCGCTGGCCGTCGATGGCGGCAAGGTCGATCTTGGCAACCCAGTAATGGACCCGGTCGGAGAGGATCTCGATGAGCATCGGGCAGTCGGACTCCTTCACGATCTTCCTGACCCAGTCCTCGTGCTCCTTATAGAAATCCGTGGTGCACCGGAACGCTGCGACAAGTTCGGTTTCGAAGTCTTTCCCGGTCTGCCAGCCCATGGCTAGCTGCTCCTCAAAGCACTTCAGGGCCTGTGGCATGTCGAGGCAGAGCGAGTGCATGTCGGGCATGGTGAACGCCCGGAGGCGCTTGAGCCCAATGACCTCTCCCTTCTGCTCGTGCCGGAACGAGTAGGTCGAGAGCTCGTACATCTTCATCGGCAGGTTGTTGGGCGAGATGTGCATGTCCCGCATGATCGAGAACATGCCAAAGCAGGCAGCGAACCGGAGCATCATGTTCCGGTTGTTGGACTTGAAGCGGTACTGCCGCTCGCCAAACTTAGCCGCATGCTCGCAGATCGCCTTGTCGCCGAGGTCGTACATGACCGGTGTCTCGACCGGGGTGCCGCCGTATTCAAGGACAAGGTGGAGCACGTAATCGGCAAGCAGGTCGCGGATGAGCTTGCCTTTGGGCATCCAGCGGAGACAGCCGACATCGCTGGCCGGCTCGTAGTCTACGAGCTCCTTTGACCTCATCAGGTCAACGTGTGCCGGCTCGCCACCAACCGGGACCGCAACGCCCAGTTCCTTTTTCACCAGGCAGCCGAACGGGGTATCGTTCAGGTATTCCTTATAGTCATGCTTCTTCCCGTCCGGAGTGAGCACGAACCAGTCGTGGGTTACCTCCTTCTTCGCAGGTTTGACCGATCCTTCCTCACCGGGGACAATCGTCTTGGAGAGTTCGGAGAGCGGGTGGCCCTTGCACGAGATCTTGAAGGACTTATACCAGCCGAACGGGGCACGCTTGACGGCAAATCCTTCTGCGTCAAGACCTGCCTTCAGTGCGTTGAGCACGGTAATGGCAGTCTCGGGCGATGACAGGTCGCTTGAGAGGTGGGCGTACGGGTAGATCAGGATATTTTTTACATTGACCTGCCCGGCGGTCTTGGTCACTTCCCCGATTGCCTGGAGGACAACGCCCTCAAGGTCTTCCTCATCGATCGATTCCACGGCGCAGAAAACGGTGAGTGCCTCCTCGACCCTGTCCGTGAGAACAGAGCACTCCTCTGCCATCTTTGTCTTCTTTTTGGCTTCGTATTCTATGTAATCTGAATGAATGAGAAGAAGTCGCATTAATTCATCTCCGGTCCGGTAGGATCATCCGTATAAAATGTGAGTTAATCGTATATAGTGGTTGATATTTGCACGACACGACATAGAGATTTATCAGAACCGAAGTCCGGGAAATAATAAAAAAATTAGAATTGGGAATGCTTCCCGCCTCAGGGCCTCCCCGAGGCACGGCGGGGCAGATTATCTTTTTGCGATGAATATGAGGATGTCTCTTGGAACTACACGATAGACAACCGGTTCGGGATAAATAAATACCTTACTTGAAGCCGCCGCAGGGCGCCCTTCGGGGCGGCGGCAAGAATCGCAATGGGGGTATGGGGGTCTCAACCCTCATAAAAAGATTGTTTACTCCCGTTTCCGGTTCGCATGGTACCGCGACAACGTGGCCTGCTTCTGATCCATGTATTTTGCATCGTTTTTGGAATAGTAAGGATTGGCTGCCCGTTCGGTTGTGTAAAAGACGAGCTGGCCAATGGGCATGCCGGCATAAACTTTTACCGGGCGGGTGTTGACATTGCACATCTCGAGCGTGATGGTCCCCCGGAACCCGGCATCGATCCATCCTCCGGTCTGGTGGAGCGTAATGCCGAGCCGGGCAATGCTCGATTTTCCTTCGATGGTCGCGACAATGTTGTCGGGGAGTTCTATGCGTTCGAGCGTCCGTGCAAGCACGAAAGCGCCGGGCCGGATCACGAATTCGTCCGCTTCGGTCTCCTCAACGCCCGATATGATGGTCTCCTTATTATGCGGGTCGATAACCGCGTCCGACGGGGTGTACCAGACAAAATGGTTGCCGAGCCGGATATCGATGGAGTTGGGCTGCACGAGGTTCCTGTCGTAGGGATCGATTTTGATATGGCCCCGGTCGATGCGGTCGAGGAGCTGCCAGTCAACGAGAATCATTGGCAATAACTTGCGTAGCGATCCAAGATAAGGAAATTGGCTGTGGTTATGAAGATAGTGTAAATTAAGGAAAGATAATACGAGTCGATACAACCAGGACATTTGAGGTAACTATGGTCCCCCGCCTCAGGGCCGCTCCGCGGCACGGCGGGGCAGGGAAGTTGATTGGGGATGCTCCTTTCTGTTTTTCCAGTCATTATCAAAGAAAAAATCCGGTAATTAAACCGCCGCTGGGCGCCCTTCGGGGCGGCGGGGTCAATCCCAAAAATTAATGGATAAATAATAATGCTACAAGAGATTAGCGGGGAAACCCCCTCACTGGATCTTCGAAGTAAACGTATTGAGATACACCGTCTCGACTTTGCGGATCTTCGCGATCTCGGCGACCACGAGATACATGTGGATGATAGCAAGTTCCACGTCATCGCGTGAGACCGGTTCGTACAGGCCCCGGAGTTTGTCAGCAGGATGGTCGGCTTTAGCGAAGATATAGGTCATCTCGGCCTCGATCATGGACAGGAACGGGTCGCTCTTCGCGTTCTGTTCAAGGTAGGAGAAGATGCGGTTAAGGTACTGGTCCGGCCCGATCTGCCGCTCGCGCCCCTTCCGGTCCCGGTACTGCGGTTCCTGCACCCGGCATAACGGCATCCGCAACCGCTGCAAGGATCTTCCGCACGGCAAGCATTGCCTCGGAAAACGAATCCGGGGTATAATAGTCCAGTTTCTCATTGATTGCGAGGAGTTCCTCGCCAACCCGCGGGCAGTGCTCCCGGATGAACCGATCCGCAGCAACGCGGGTGTCCTCGAAAAGGTTTTCGGCCGTATCCCCCACCGAGAGCGCAATATTGACTT
>Ga0182011_10004288_pt1 | contig 11449 bp, 9 predicted proteins | sample 711E1DmetaG_FD_120481 | JGI IMG/M metagenome (GOLD analysis project Ga0182011, IMG submission 120481) | Permafrost microbial communities from Stordalen Mire, Sweden - 711E1D metaG | ecosystem: Environmental > Terrestrial > Soil > Wetlands > Permafrost | place: Sweden: Stordalen | collected... | reverse complement strand
TCCACCAGCGTCACGCTCTCGACGGCCGGATACCTGAGGATCTCGCGGACCGCCAGCCCGTCGCCGCCACCCAGCACCAGCACGCGCCGCGCTCCGGGAAGCGCCGCCAGGCCGGGATGCACCAGCGCTTCGTGATAGCGGTACTCGTCGCGCGACGAAAACTGGAGGTGCGAGCTGAGGAAGAGGCGGATGTCGTCCTTCCACTTGGTGAGGACAATTCGCTGGTAGTGGGTGTCGCGGGCGAAAATCACCTCGTCGGCGTAGATGTTGTTCTCGGCGGTTACGGTGATCTGTCCGGCGAAGACCATTCCCGCGGCAAGCACTCCGAGGACGGCGACGCAGGCCGCGCGCAGCGCTCCCGTGCGGCCCAGCTCCGCGCGGAACAGGAAGGTGGACCACAGCGCCACGGCCGCGTTGACCAGGCCGAACGCCAGCGCCGAGCGCACCAGGCCCAGCTTCGGCACCAGCACGATGGGAAACAGGAGCGAGGCGCCGAGCGCGCCCAGGTAATCGAAGGTGAGGACGTGCGCCACCAGGTCGCGGAACTCGAAACGGCCTTTCAGAATGCGCATTAAGAGCGGAATCTCCAGGCCGACCAGCACGCCGATGACGATCACCAGGGCGTAGAGCTGGAGCCGGAAGGCTTGGCCGTAGGCGAAGCCGAGGAAGAGCAGCGCGGAGGAAAAGCCGCCCACCAGCCCCACCATCAGCTCGATCGAGACGAAGCGCGCCACCAAGCCGCGCCGCAGGTAGCGCGAGAGGGCGCTGCCGATCCCCATGGCGAACAGGTAGCAGCCGATGATGGTGGAGAATTGCAGGATGCTATCGCCCAGCAGGTAGCTGGCGAGCGTGCCGGCGATCAGCTCGTAGATGAGCCCGCAGGCGGCGATCAGCAGGACGGAAAGGAAGAGTACGAGTGGCAACCCGGCCAGTGTAGCATCAAGGCCGGCCGCTGGAAGCATGGGCCGCGGGCTGGGCCGCGGGTTGGGCCGCCGGCTGGGCTGCGGGCTGGGCCGCGGGCTGGGCTGCCGGCTGGGCCGCGGGCTGGGCCGCGGGCTGGCAGGCGAAGTCCCAGGTCTGGACGTTCCGCTGGCCGGAGGTGTACTCGACAACCGCGTACTCGCCGGGCTCGAGCGGCTGCTCCGGCCAGATCTGATAGAGGCCGTCGTCAATCTGCTTGTGGAAGATCGGAATGTCCTTCTCCTTCTCGATCACCTCCTTGGAAACCGGGACGATCTGCCACTCCTGGACCACGCGCACGCCCTTCTTGGGCATCATCCTGACGATTCCGAACGTCTCTTCGCGATCGAGCCGGAAGTAGAACTCCGGACGGTCCGAGGTGAATACGGTGGCGGAATGCTCGCCGTCCAACTCGACCGTCGTCTTGCCCGACACCACCGGAAGCGGCGACAGCCGGGCGAGAACGAAGCGGCCCTTGCTGCTCACCGCCTTCGATTCCGCCTGCTTCAGCGTCTTCATCTCCTTCCCTTGGAGGTAGTAGACGCCGGGCTGGACGGGGATGCGCTCGTGCTCCTCGCGCTGCTCGTTCTCGAACTTCTCTTCGGCTGCGATCTCGGCGGCCTCCTTCCGGATTGCCTGCTGGCGCTCCTGGCGTTCGGCCTCGGTGCGCTTCAGATCCGCCAGCTCCAGCGGGATCTCCTCCCACTCGCTGCGCTCGACGCTGTAGAAACGCACGCGGCCGTCCTGGACCTGATACTCGCGGACGAGGTGGTAACTGCCGTCCTTGAGATAGAGGGGGAAGTCGGCGGCGAACGCTGCCACGGCGGCGAGCAGCAGAAGGAGCAAGGCGCGAAGCATGGGACAGTTTGATTGTAGCGCCGGGAAGTCTGGAGGCCGCGGGTGCAAACCGGCAGCAAGCGGCCAGAGCCCGGCTGGCCTCGGCGCTGCTTCAGTCCTGCGCCTGGCGCTTGCCCCGGCCCAGGAACAGGAAGTGATCGGAGTACGCCAGGCCCTCCGCCGTCGTTCCCGTGGCCTCGACGATGTCCAGCCACCCGCCGCGCTCGCCGGCGGGCTTGGAGAGGAACAGATCCTGCCACGGCGCGGTAAACGATTCGACCCCTGCCAGCGCGAGTTCCTCGAACTTCCGGGTCATCAGCTCGCGGAACTCCGCCACCGTCGTGAAATGGGCATTGCCGATGGGCGGCGCATGTTGCCGGTCGAGGTTGCCCGTGGCCAGAAACTGCGCGATGAACCGTCCTTCCGGAAGCGCGCGTCCGAAGGCGCGCCCGGCGCTGGCGAACTCCTCGCCGAAGAAGGTCTCGGTAAAGGCGTCGGGCGAGCGGAACATGTCGCGCAGGAAGGCGATGCGGTTGACGCCGGCGGCAGCCACCGTTCCTCCCGGCCGCAACACGCGCGCCGCCTCGGCCACCGCTTGCTCCCGCTCCCGCCGGTCTCGCAGGTGATACAGCGGACCCAGCAGCAGGATGGCGTCCAGACTGGCGTCGGCGAGCGGCAGCGCCGTCGCGGACGCGTGGTGGATGCCCGCGATGCGCGCCGCGAGGCCGCCGGTCGTGAGGCGCTCTTTGGCCGCGCATAGCAGGCCCTCGGAGACGTCTACCAGTTGCAGCCGGCAGCCGCGCCGGGCCAGGAACTCGGAGTAATGTCCGGCGCCGACCCCGACCTCGGCAACATCCGAGTGTTCCGGGATGGAACGAGCCAGGTATCGAAGCGTGATCGCGTATTCGACCGGGGAGAATTTTTCCAGGCGCGCCGTCTCCGCCTGCACGCATCCGTCGTAGTGCCGGGCGACCTCGGCTGCGTCGCCCTTCAGTTCATTGGGCATTGTGCCATTATACGCAGCTCGTCCCCGCCGCCCCCAAAACGGGACCTGCAACTCGTTTGCATTGTCCGCTGCGCCTGCCGTATAGTGGGGACCAATGGCCGCGGCGGCGCGGCCGCGTCAAACTGGAGGTTTCGATGAAACGGCTCTTGACCGCTTCCATACTGGGTTTGGCCCTATGTTCGTGGAGCGCTTTCGCCGAGGATCTGACCGGCGTTTTCACGTGCAGCAAGTGCAAGCACACCGGCGCGTCCGCCGCTGGGTGCGCCAAGACCTGCATCAAGAACGGCGTCGCGCCGATCTTCGTCACCAGCGACGGCAAGACTTACAAGGTCGCCAATCCCGACAAGGTCGGGGACAGGATCGTGGAGAAGGTGACGGTCACGGGCAGCGTCCATGACGACACACTGACCATCGAGTCGGTCCAGGCCGCGCCGCAGGGCTGAGGTTCAGCGGAACGACAGCGTGAGCAGCCCCTGCGGGGTCTTGTACTGCAAGGTCAGATCTTTCGGCTTGTGCTTGCCCTCGATCGAGAAATAGAGCAGACCTGAGACCGGCTCGGTGGTCTGTTTCTCCGGCAGGACTCGCGCCTTGAGGACCGCCAGAACCGGGTCGTCCTTCTGCGATCCGCCATCGTCGACCTTGGCCTCGACGCCCCCGACCCCGGCGGTCGTGCTGCCCATGGAACCCCCCTGGCCGGGCAACTGTTGCGGCATCCCCAATCCGGGAACGCCGAACACAGGGCCTCCCCGATCAGCCCCCACACCGCCGCTGCTCGCGGGCACCACCGCCAGCGACGCGCGCCCCGCAATCTGGCTCGGAGCGTACGGCTGACACTTCTCGCCGTTGTTGTAGCTGCGCAGCATGAAGTCGTCGCGGTCGATCACCAGGGGCTTGGGGCCTTTGGGCGTCAGTTCCACTTTCACGACGATGAAATAGCCGCCCAGGTCCGAGCCCAACTGCGCTCGAACGGCGTCCTTGCCGTCGTAAAGCGTCGCCGAAAGCGCCACCGCGTTGTTGGTTGCCTGCGCCACCGGCGGCGCCTGCTTGTCGGACGCCGGTGCCAGCACGGGCACACAAAGCAGCAGGATCGCAAGCTTTTGCACGTCCCTCACCACCCCGTCTAAATTATAGCCCGCGCCTGGACCGGACCCGTGCGCGGGGCACTCTCACCGCGCCATCCTACGGAGCCGCGGGACGATCCAGCAACGTGCTTTGACGGCCCACCAGTTGCCAGCCGCCGGGCCCCTTGAGCCAGACGTGCAAGACGTTCAGATGAGTGGTGGAGGACTTGCCGTCGAAACTGTTCCGAAAATCGACGTTGGCCCTGATCAGTGCAGTGGTGCCATAGACCCGGACAGAAACTTCGCTGAAGTCGATCCCCTCGATGGTCGCCCTGCCCGTGGTGGTGGACCGTATCACCTCGGCCTTGGTTTGGCTCCGCCCGTTGTGGTGGCTGTAGGTCAGGTCCTCGTGCAGGTACTTCTCCAGCCCGGCGGCGTCCTTCGTGATCATCGCCTGTCGCAAGGCGTCCGATGCCGCCAGCACCTCCTTAACGGCGTCGGGGTCGGGTTGCGCGGCGGCGAGAGTCAAGCCAGAAAAAAGAACTACGATCCATTTGGTCATGATTCCCTAGCTTAGATCAACTCGGGAGCCGGTGCGGATCTCCCGCTCATGCGGGCTGCGCGACACACAAGTGACAGGCGACAGGGCTCCCAACTGCCGGGCCAACGGCCCCTCGCAGGACCCCTGCGCAGGCTCAGGGCCGAGTCGCGCGGGGATTCCAGCTGCCGGGCCAACGGCCCCTCGCATTACTCCGGCGCCGGCTCAGGACCGAGCCTCGCCGGGCTCGTGCGCCTTGGCGAATGCATCACGAAGCCCGATCGGCCGGCCCGGTAGTCCTTGGCCCCCAGCGGCCTGCCCTTTACGCGGCGCGCAGGCCGGGGATGAAGAAGGTCATCAAGATCATGGCCAGCCCCACAAATACCAGCAGCAAGCCGATCCCGCGCGCACGGCTCTTCTCCACCACCCTCATCATCTTGATGATCGTCGCGCCGACCGTCGCGAAGGCGTCAGCCAGCGCCTTGGCGGTGGTGGCAGGAGTGTCCGCCAATCCCGCCTTCGCCGATTGCAGCAAGGCGCCGTAAACCATCAGGGCGGCTCCGGAGAACAGGAATACCAGCCCTACCAGGAAGAGAACCCATTGAGGTGCAGTCATAAAAGTATTGGACGAAGTATACGCAAAACGGGCGGCTAATGCCAGTCGCCGTAAAGCTGGAAGGCGGCCCACTGGTACGGATGCGCGTAAGGACGGCCCAGTCCGAACCACACCTTCTTGCGCAGCGCCTCCGACTGGGCGGCGCGGAGTGCCGCGGCCTTGCCGATCCCCGGCTTGCCCGGCGCGCCTTTCCAGAGCTCATAGAACCGGCGCGAGACTTCGACGCCTACGCCCTGGCGGACATACCACAGGCTGGCCAGTACCGATGACGCACCCGCCGCCAGGAATCCGTGAGCCAGGCCGAACAGATCGTCCCCGGTTCTTACCCCGGCCATGCCGGTGTCACAAGCGCTCAGCGTGACGAGTGCGGCGGGCGCTTCGATCTTCGCAAACAAATCGGCCTCGGTCAGATCGCGCTCGGGGTCCGCCGTGGCGCCGCGGAGGAGCAGCCGCGCTTCGGTCTGGACTCTTTCCTTGAACTCGCCGTGGCCCGCGATGTGCAGCACGTCCCAGAAACCGTCTCCCACGCCCTGGGCCACTTCCTGGAGCAGCCGCTGCCGGGTTGCCTCCGCCGGGCCGATCAACCGCGACTGGGCGAACAACGGCGCCAGCCTCGTCCGCGCCAGCTCCTCGAACAGTTCCAGGTCCGGCAGGCTCTTCTGGCCGTCCGAGATGCCGCTGGTCGCAGCGAACAGCAGGCAGCGATTGGCCTCGGTGCGGTCCTTCCGCAGACACAGTCGCAACGCGCTGGCGCTGGGAGCGATGGTGAACGCGTTACGCTCGATCAGGTACTTTTCGCCGTCGAAGAGCGCGCCGAAAGGCACGTTGTGAAGCGGCCCGGAGGGAACGATGCAGACGCCGGCGTTTTCGGGAATCAGCGACGCCAGCGGCTTCCACAGGCGGTCGTAGAGTTTGCGCGCGGCGGCGTTGAATTGCTCCACCGGATGCTCGTCGGTCGCCGCGCGGAGAAGCGCGACCTCGGCCTCCACATCCCGAAGCGGCGCCTTGAGCGGCACGGCGATAGGAGCCGTTTCGCCCAGGCGGAGCACGAACGCCCAGGCCACGTCCAGCTCGTCACCCACGTAAAAGTCCACCAGCACCGGCGTCTCTTGGTCCAGCCGCTCCGCCAGTTCCTTGGCGCTCACCGGGCTGTCCCGCCGAATGGCCACGTAATCCGGAGCCAGAGCGGCGATGCCGTTCCAGATCGCTTCAAGTTCCGCGGTCACCGCCGGATCGATCTCGCCGGCGGAGCCGGGAGTCCCCAAAACGACTCGTTGGATGCCGTCGAGCAGAGCCTGCTCCCGCTGCAAGTCCGCCACCGGCACGTTGGCCGGCCGGGGCAGCCTTCGAACCCGCAGGATGCTGCCGAGCAGGCGCCACTTCAGGAACTCGGCCCGCTCGAGAGCCACCGAGGCGCCGTCGAGCGATGCCAGACAGTCGATTGACGCCTCAAAAGCCCAGCGGAACGATTTGACCGTGGCCAGTCTCGATCTCTCGTAGAAAAACGAGGACTGCTGTTTGTCGATCCGCTCGGTCGCCGTATCGAGCCAGCGCCGGGCCTCCTTCATGCGCCCCTGCCGGCGCAGTACGTCGCCGAACTTGCCGTAGGTAAGCACGATCGTCTCCGCGTCTACGCCGGAAGGGTCGTTCGCCTCGATGGCCTCCACGATGGGGCGCAGGACCTTCTCCGCCTCTTCCGGCTTCGCTTGCCTCAGCAGGCACTCGCCAAGGTCCGCCGCGGCGGTTCTCTCCTTCGAGATCTCCCCAGTTGCGTGCGCCGCGGCCTGCCCGCGGCGGAAGCAGTCCTCAGCCTCGGGCAGGAGCCGGCGCTCCAGATACAGCGCGCCCAGCCCGACCCATGGAGACGGGGCCTTGCGCAGCGGGCCAGGCTTCGCGTCGGTGCCCACGTTCTGCCGGTAGAGCCGCTCCGCGGCGGCGAAGCGGGATTCCACTTCCGTCTGGACGCCATTCCAGGCGGCAAACTCCGTCAGCTTCAGCCAGGCATTGGCCAGATTGTCCCGATCGAGCGCGGCGTCCGCGACGTTTCCGACCCCTTCGAGGATCTTGATCGATTTCTCCATGTGCGGGATGGCCTGGTCCCGGAGCGCGTCGAGATCGTCATAGGCGAAGAAGCAGCGCGCCAGCAGATTGTGCGCATCGGCCGTCAACTGATCCGGCGGAAGGTCCTGCACCAGGACCAGGGCCTCCTCGCCCAGCGTCTGGGCACTTCGGATGTCTTCGCCGCTGCGCGCGCCCCGCATCGACATCCGGCCATAGTCGGTGAGAGCGCGGGCGCCGGCATGGCGGGCTTTGGCCGCCAAATCGGCGGGGAATTCCCAGTGCGCCCAGCCCGCCTGGTCCAGGCTCGGACGCACGTGCTGAAGCAGGAAAGTGAGGCCCTGCCATTCCGCGTCGTTTGCCAGAGCCCCGGTCTGGATACCCGGGTGCCGCCAGACCCACGGAATGAAAGCGACCGCGTAGAGGCTCGCCAGCCTCACCGTCTCGTCCGGTATGGACCGTGGAGGGCGATTCAGGGCCTCTTCGATGAAGGCGGACGCCTCCGAGATCGCCCGGGAGGCGTACTCCAATGCGAGAGGCATCTGCTCGGTCATCTGAGCGAAGTTGGCAGCCTGGAGTTCCAGATGCATGGCCAGACGTCCGCATTCGTCCCTCAGGGGATCGAGCAGCGGCCTTGCATCCGCCAGAGCGCGCCCTGCCTCTGCCAGAGAGCCGGCAGCACCGGCGCGCGCAGCCGCTCCGAGCGCGGATTGGAATTCCGTGAGTGCGTCCATAGGTTTGGGTAATAGAGCCGATGTTAGCGCAAATTCATCCGGAATTGTCAGGCGCGGCCGCTTCCCGCATCAACTCCAGCGCCCGCAGGATTCGGGGGGGATCTTCAAAGCCATAGGACAGCCGAAGCTGGCGGCGGCCGGCCGAGGCCAGGTCGCCGCGCGGGTGAACGCAATACTCGCCCGGGATGTACAGGACGCGAGGCCGCGGATTCCCCAGCGGTCCGTCGATGGAGGGGGCTCCCGTGGTTCGGGTCAGGCACTTGAAAAAGCGCGAGGCCGGATGTGTTTCGAGATCCCTGAAAGTCAGGTAATAATAGAAGCCCGCGCTGCCGCCGCGGCATTCCGTGAGAAATGGCCCCAGGCTGCGCTCGATTCCGTCGCGGACCGCGACCGCTTTCTCCCGGTATCCGACATTAACGGCTCGCAATTGGTCTTCGATGCGAGTCTCGAGCAGATAGCCGGCCATCTCTTGAACGAACAGCGGGGCGCTGAACCCGGCGTCGCTGGTCCTTTGCACCATGGCGTTCATGAGCGGCGAATCCGGGCCGAGAAGGTATCCGATGCGCAGCGCCGGCGCCAGCACCTTCGACAATGTGCCGACCTCGTAGGCGATGCCCAACTCGTCCTCGGGCAACACGGAGACGAATCGCTCGGCCTCGGGATCGTGCAGCAGCAGCTCGTAGGCGAGGTCGAAGACGATCGGGACCTTGCGCCCCTGCTCGCGAGACAGGCGCGCCGCCACCCCGAGCAGCGCCCGGCGGCGCGCGTTCGAAAGGATCGTGCACGACGGATTGTTCACCGTCACCACGTAGAAGAACGCAACCCGCCCGCCCGCGCGTTCGAGCTTGCGCTCCAGCGCCGCCAGTTCGATGCCTTCTCCATCCTCCGGCACGGCGAGCACCTCGAAGCCCCTGCGCTCCAGGGCGTCGCAGTAGATGTAATACAGAGGATCGGACGTCACCACGATACCGGGTTCGATTACCTCGGCAAACGAGTCCAGGATGCTGGTGGCGCCGCAGGGTCCGACGATCAGCCGTCTGCCATCCAGCGCGGCTTCATCGAGGCCGCCCATCCTGGTGCGGCCGAGGAAACGGCGCAGAGCGGCGATCAGGTTCTCCGAGCCTTCCGGGGCGCCGTAATTGAACGCCTGCCGGTATTTCAACCCGTCGCTCGCAACGGCCTGCATGGCCTCGTTCAGGCGGCCGACTGGGATGGTGCTCTCATTCACGTAGCCAACGCCGAGGTTGATGTCCACGCCGTCGCGGAAACTGCGTGCGAAGGCCGCCATCATCCGGTTCACCGGGGAGGGACTCGTGGACGCCTGGCCGTAGCGGGAAAGGCGGGTCTCCATCAACCCGATCTTCTCACGCGCGCCGGCTCCGGCGGGCGCGCGCCAGGGCTCGAATCAGCGGACCGGCTCCAGGGTAATCCCGTTGTCGGGCTCAGGTTGATACGGCGTCAGGTTCGGCGGCCGGGTGTCGGGCTCGATCAGCCAGGCGGTGCGGCCGGGATAGTAGCGGATCAGTTTCCCGTCTTCCTCGGGGCCGAGATCGAGGGCCCAGACCACGCGGGCGCGGTCGATGTCGGCTGCGTTGTGAATCCAGGTGTAGTACCGGTGGCGGGGTCCATAGTGGACGAACACAAGTTGGTTCCCGGGCTCTTTCGCGAGGCGCTTGTCGATCTGGACGCGCCCCTGAGCGTCCCCCCAGTTGATGAAATCCCAGCTTTCGTATTGGCCCAGGCCCGAGAGGAGCCGCTCGTCGCCGATCGCGTGGATGCCGTACCAAAGGAAGAAATGGCCGGCGCACAGAAGCAGAATCAGCCCGGCCGCTTCCCGGCCCGCGGGCCATGCGCGGATTCTCCACGAACGCAGCCGTTCCAGGCCCTTCACGGTCATCAGCAGGAACAGGCACGTGGCGGCGGCTATGTAATGCGGGTAGAAGTACGGGTAGAAATTGGTCCCGAGGGCTAAGGCGAGCAGGACTAGAACGACCCACAGGAACCTGTACTCCCGAATCGACAGCAGGAACAGCGGCAGGACCAGATAGAGCGGGGCGAAAAAGAAGAAGCGGTAGTAGCGAACGCTGTTGACAAGGCGCCCCAGAAAGGACTCGACTGTGTCCGTGCCTTGGCCGTGAATCGTGGCCTGGGCACGATAGTCCGTCTCCTGTTCGGGTGTGAGCGGCACGTGCGGGACCGGATTCGGCTGCGTGGTGAAGCTTGCGGGCATGCCGTATTGATAGCGGCCGAGCGCGTAGGGCAGCGTAGTGAAACTGCCCGTGACCGCTCGGTTGTGGAACAGGATGAGCAGGAGGGCCGGGGCCGCCGCAAGCGATGCGAAGGCTGCGAGCCGCAGAAGCCTGCGCCATTCCGAGCGCTGCCGGAGCGCTGGCACGAAGAACAGGATCACCGCCAGAGCGACGAACACGGACTCGAACGGCCGAGTGAGCGCGTGCAGCCCCAGGCCCACGCCGAGCAGCGCGGCATCGCGAATCCGGCCGCCGGCGCGAAGCCTGGGCAGCGCTCCAAACACCAGACAACCCGAACAGGCGGTCACAGCGCCGCCCCAGTAGCTGTTCATCCACTGGCTCAGGGGGCCGAATTCGGCGACTGCCAGCAAACCGCCCGCGAGCGCCCAGGCTGGTGTGGTCCAGGCCCGGAGCATCCAATAGCAGAGCGCGCACATCGCCGCCACCGACAGCACCACTCCCGCCCAGGGAAGGCCCGTCGCAACCTGTCCCAGCGCCAGGACGAGGCCCTGGCCGGGCGGAAAGATGGAACTGTAAGTGGGCTGCTGGAGGATGTAGACGCCTTCGAAGAACTGGTGAAGCGGATGGGGCGGATTCGCCAGGCGCAGGTGGGCGAGCGTGTCGCCCAGGAGGATGTAGCTGAAGTCGTCGGCGCCGGCCGGGTGCGGGACCGGATGCTGTGGGAATAGCGCCAGCCGCAGCGCAACGGGCAGCAGCGCCAGGACCAGCATCGCCCAGGCCGGCCGGGCGGCCAACTTGCGGGCGAACGGCTCCAGCCAGCCCCGGGACAGCACCAGGGCGACCAGCAACGCGGCCACGCCCAGTTCGGCAAAATCGCTGGCGCCGAACCCGATCGGATTGTAAAGGGGCTGGAGTGAACGAAACAGGTCGGGAAACATGTTGAAGCCGGTGCGATCTTGAGGTTAACGGACCTGAGGCGCGAGGCGCAAGGAGCGGGGGCGCACCCGCCAATTCCGCCAGGCCGGCGACACCCCCGTTGCGGCCGGGGCTTCTGCGCGAGGAGCGCCTCCCGCCCTTGACACGGTAGAGGTCTGGCGTTCGAGTCGTTGCGGGCCCACCACGAAGGCATTCAAAGGGCTGTCCAGGTGAGCATCCAAGTGGGAGGCGCCGGTCCGTTCTTCACGCACAATCCCCGCGCAATCGTAGAAGCTGACAAAAGCCCAGAAGGGGATTTGATCCCGCAACGTGAACACCTGGTTGTTCACTTCGACAACCAGACCGTCCCGCGCCCGCGCAGCTTCGCGCTTTGTCATCTCGTCACAGTGGTCCAAGCGCTGCCACTTCTCCTTGCGTTCGAACTTCTTCGTTCGCTCGTTGTAGAGCCGCACCCTTGGGTGTTCTGGCGGAAACCTCCGGTAGCAGCTTCTTC
>Ga0182011_10004287_pt1 | contig 11450 bp, 7 predicted proteins | sample 711E1DmetaG_FD_120481 | JGI IMG/M metagenome (GOLD analysis project Ga0182011, IMG submission 120481) | Permafrost microbial communities from Stordalen Mire, Sweden - 711E1D metaG | ecosystem: Environmental > Terrestrial > Soil > Wetlands > Permafrost | place: Sweden: Stordalen | collected... | reverse complement strand
TGGCGAAACGTGGATCGAGACCAAGTTGCAGCTTGCCAACAGCGAGGCGAATCCTCTCCTATATCGAGTCGCACTCAAGATGGCAACGGGGTCAGGTAAAACAGTTGTCATGGCAATGATAATTGCATGGCATGCCCTGAACAAGATCGCAAATCCTCAAGACTCCCTTTTCTCTGATACATTCTTAGTTGTAACTCCCGGGATTACTATACGTGATCGTCTCCGTGTGCTCCTCCCGAACGACCCCCAGAATTACTACAAGGAGATGGACATTGTTCCTCCCGGACTACTTGAACAACTCGGGAGGGCAAAGATAATCGTTACCAACTTCCACACTTTCAAGCTTCGTGAGAAGGGGTCTGCGGGAAAGTTGACGAAGAGCATACTCAGTAAAAGTGGCGAGGTCAATCCGTTCACAGAGACGCCAGACCAAATGGTGCGGCGTGTGTGCCGTGAACTCGGGACCAAGAAGAACATCATTGTAATTAACGACGAAGCGCATCACTGCTATCGCAGGAAATCCGATGGAGAAGAAGAGATATTGAAGGGGGACGATTTACGGGAAGCTCAGAAGCGTGAAGAGGAAGCGAGAATATGGATTTCAGGACTTGAAGCTGTGAAGGCAAAGATCGGACTGAGAGCAGTATATGATTTGTCTGCGACACCGTTTTTTTTAAGAGGATCGGGATATTCAGAGGGAACCCTCTTCCCGTGGGTTGTTTCCGACTTCTCGCTAATCGATGCGATTGAATGTGGGATCGTTAAGGTACCCCGTGTACCTGTTTCAGATAATTCTATGGTCGGGGAGCAACCTACTTATCGAGACCTCTGGCTCCGTATCCGTGAGCATCTTCCCAAGAAGGGACGACGTACAGATGCGCTCACAGGCGAACCGAATCTTCCCGCCGAACTTGAGGGTGCGCTGCAAAGTCTGTACCTAAACTATGAAAAATACTACAAGAGATGGGAGATCAACTCGGAGTCCCGTGCACGAGGTCAAACCCCTCCTGTTTTCATCGTTGTGTGCAATAACACGAATGTGTCGAAACTGGTTTACGATTACGTAACTGGCTGGGAGAAACAACTCTCAGAGGGATCAAGTATTGTAGTTCCGGGAAAACTCGCTCTCTTCAGCAATGAAGAGAACGGACACTGGAGTGCAAGACCCAATACGATTCTCGTCGATAGCCAACAACTTGAGTCCGGCGAGGCGATGAGCGAAGATTTCAAGAAAATCGCTGCGGCTGAGATTGAAGAATTCAAAGCGGAATACAGGACTCGCTTCCCCGGACGTGATGTTGACAATCTGACGGACGAAGACGTGTTGCGTGAGGTAATGAACACAGTTGGAAAGCCGGGGAAGCTGGGCGAGCAGATTAAGTGCGTGGTCAGCGTTTCAATGCTCACAGAAGGATGGGACGCTAACACCGTAACTCATATCTTGGGGGTTCGTGCATTCGGAACACAGCTACTCTGCGAGCAAGTTGTCGGGCGTGGACTAAGGCGAATGAGCTACGTAGCAAACGAGCATGACCACTTTCTCCCCGAATACGCTGAGGTCTATGGCGTGCCCTTCTCGTTCATTCCTTCCGCTGGTTCCGTTACCGACCCGGTGCCGGGGCCGATGCCGACAAGAGTACACGCGATCCCAGAGCGTGTAGCATGCGAGATCACATTCCCCCGGCTCATGGGCTATCGATACGAGCTTCCCACTGAAAAGCTCACGGCAAAGTTCAGCAAAGAAGCAATGATGATCCTCTCAACCTTGGATTTCCCGACAAAGGTCGAAAATGCACCTATCGTTGGCGAGACAAGCATCCACACTCTCGACGAGTTGAAGCTGCGGCGAGAACAAGAAGTGGTGTTCTTGTTGGCAAAACTTGTACTTGAGCGATACTTCCGTGATAGTGAGAAAAACGATAAGCCGTGGCTATTTCCTCAGCTATTGACGATCACGAGAAGTTGGCTCACTTCGTGCGTTACGTGTAAAGACAATACCTTCATTCAACTCCTCCTCTTCGTGGAAAAGGCAAACGACGCAGCCCAGCGAATATATCAGGCGATCGTTGCAGGCGATCAAGGCAAGAAGAAGCTCATTCCTATACTTCTACCGTACGATACAGTAGGCTCGACTCGCTACGTGGACTTTGACACTACTCGTCCAACTTTTCAAACCCGACCCGACAAATGCCACCTTAACGATGTCGTTCTACACAGTGGATGGGAAGGGAAAATGGCACAGGCGCTGGAAGAGATGGATAACGTCATCTGCTACGTAAAGAATCACAATCTCGGATTTTTCATCCCATACACGCTCAACGGAGAAGAACACAACTACATCCCGGATTTCATCGTGAAGTTGGATGACGGTCATGGTAAAAGCGATCCCTTGAATCTTATCATTGAAGTTACTGGCGAGAAGAAGAAGGACAAGGAAACAAAAGTATCGACCGCCAAGATGCTTTGGATCCCCGCAGTGAACAACTCTGGCAACTTCGGGAGATGGTCTTTCTTGGAGATATATGATCCTTGGGACGCAATTAATAGCATCAAGGGTGCGCTCAACCTTTAAGTGAGTTTTTCGAGATCACTAAGACCGTTCTGCAAATAGGATTGTTCTATGGCAAAGAAGAAAACAAAAATAATATATCCCTCGAACTCGGGTCGCACGATTATTCCCGTACTATCACATAAGCATAAGGACAAGCGTGTGAATATTCCGACGGAAGAACTGCGGGACTTTGTTGCCGCCGACGAGAAGACACCAAAGACGATGTTGTATCCTCGTGATCCCTCGCTTGATCCTCAACTTGTATGGAAGGGAAAAGATGATCAGGATGCCAAGCCACTTGAAGTTCCGGTAGTGCCGATTTATATACAAGAAAAGATACATCCGCAAGCGTTAGTTGAGGATGTCCGTGCTCAAGCTCACAAGGAGAAGCCTGAAGACCAGTTTGCATTGTTCGGAGATTTCAATGGTATCAAGTTCGAAGAGATGATAGATTTTTATCAGCACGAACAGAGCTGGACGAACCGGATCATCCTCGGTGACTCGCTGTTGGTCATGGCATCCCTTGCAGAAAAAGAGGGATTGAAGGGGAAAGTTCAGGCAATCTATTTTGATCCTCCATATGGCATTAAGTTCGGATCGAACTGGCAGGTGTCTACACGCAAGCGTGATGTGAAGGATGGCAAAGCTGAGGACACAACGAGACAACCGGAGCAAGTTAAAGCATTCCGTGATACTTGGCAACTTGGCATACATTCTTATTTAGCATATCTGCGAGATAGACTTGCGATCGGAGCCGAATTACTCACGGAGAGTGGAAGCATCTTCGTTCAAATTGGAGAAGAAAATGTGCATCTGGTGCGGAGTGTTCTTGATGACGTTTTCGGAAGTGAAAACTCGGTCAGTCTTATTACCGTGCTCAAGCGCAGTGCTCAACCTGACATTTCTCTTCCATCCGTATCAGACTACGTGCTATGGTATTGCAAGAACAAACAGAATCTGAAGTATCGGCAACTGTACATCGAGAAAAAAGTTGGAGAAATCGGCGCAAGCGGATATGATCTCTTACTTCTTGCGGATGGAACAATCCGACGAGCGTCAGATGAAGAAATCAAAGGCGTTGCGCCACCGCCAAAAGGCGCAAAGTTTTTCACAAGGGGTGACTTAACCTCATCTCATTTTTACAAGTCGCCAGAATTCGACTTTAACGGGAAGAAGTATTCTTCAGGCAAAAGGTATTGGTCCACCTCAATTAATGGTCTTAACCGCTTGGCAATGTCTGAGAGAATTCTTGCCAACGGTAGCTCAATATCCTATGCGAGACATTTCGATGACTTTCCAATAATGTTGCTTAACAATATTTGGACCGATACTAATAGTGGATTCATGAGCGACAAGATTTACGTTGTGCAAACCCTCACAAAGATTATTGAGCGTTGTATCTTGATGACCACTGATCCAGGAGATCTGGTCATAGATCCTACTTGCGGCGGCGGCACAACGGCGTTTGTTGCCGAAGAATGGGGAAGACGATGGATAACGGTTGATACAAGTCGTGTCGCTCTCGCATTGACAAGTACCAGATTGATGACAGCGAGATATCCCTATTACTATCTTGCAGACTCGAAAGAAGGAGCAGCAAAGAATCGAGAAATTTCTGGAAACATTGTCTCCTCGGACTATTCAGGCTTCTTGAATGATATCAAGAAGGGATTTGTATATAAGCATGTGCCGCATGTGACGCTGAAAGCGATCGCAAACAATGTTGAGATTGAAGTCATCTATGAGAAGTGGCGATTGAAACTGAATCCACTCTTGGCAGAATTGAACAAAGAGCTGAAACAATCGTGGGAGGAGTGGCAAGTACCGAGGCAGGCTATGAGCACTTGGTCAGAGAAGGCAAGGTCCTTGCATTCAGATTGGTGGCAAATCCGTCGTAGTCGATTGAATGAAATCAACGATGTGATTCTTCGACAAGCAGAACAGGAATCTCTTGTGGACCAACCATGTGAAGACAGCAGCCGTGTTCGTGTATCAGGCCCATTCACGGTCGAATCACTCTCGCCTCATAGAGTGCTCTCTTCCGCAGATGAGAACCTCAATGGATCGGTCTCCGAACAGGAAGCGAAGCAAGAGCACGATTTTGTTTCAATGATACTTGATAACCTCCGCAAGGCAGGCGTGCAGAATACAATGCGAAAGGAGAGACTGACGTTTGAGCGACTCGAATCATTTGCAGGTGTCTATTTGCAGGCAACGGGTGAGTACTTGGAAGAGGGGAAAAGGCGACGATGCGCAATTCACATTGGTCCCGAGCATGGAACGGTGGGACCGGTTGAGGTCAAGGAAGCTGCCAAGGAAGCAGTTCAAGGGGTAGGATTTGACTTGCTCATCGTTTGTGGGTTTGCCTTCGATCCTCATGTCGCCGAGGAGGCGAAGCGATACGGCAAACTCACAGTCCTCACCGCTCGAATGAATCCAGATCTTGCGATGGGAGATGAGTTGCTGAAGAAGACTGGCGCTGGAAATCTTTTTATGGTGTTTGGAGAGCCAGACATCGAAATCAAGAAGGTCAAGGATGACAAGATCGTTGCGACGATTAAAGGTCTTGATGTGTACGACCCGACAACTGGTCAAATAAGGTCGAGCAGCACGGATGACATTGCGTGCTGGTTCATTGACACGAACTATAATGGGGAGAGTTTCTTCGTGCGTCATGCTTACTTCACCGGTGCAGATGAGCCATACGAAAAACTCAAGCGAGCCCTCCGAGCCGAGATCGACGAGGCCGCATGGTCTGCACTTTACTCTACCAAGAGCCGTCCGTTTGATGCACCAAAGACAGGAAAGATTGCCGTGAAGGTAATAAATCACTACGGTGACGAGGTGTTGAAGGTATTTGAAACAAAGTAAAACGGTTAGGGTGGTCGAAGTTTCCGAGAGTGTATGGAAAAAGACAGACTGTTCATAGAGCTAATGTTTCCTAACCGTCTTATGGAAATCGCGACCAAGATTGAATCCGTCTCGATGGTTGCCACATCTGACGTTTAGTAGGCAGCTACGTCAAAACGTTTTCTCTCTTGGGTTGCCTTCGGAATGAAGCGCGCAATGGAAACCGGCATCCCCTACCTCGATCCGCTGCCAGCAAATCCGGGATGTTGTCATTCACCTCGAACATAAGAATATGCGTGCCTACTACCATACCCGGTTCCGCAATGACCTGTTGAACTTCATGGCTCGACAGGACGTGCCATACTTCGGGCATAGCTGGCATGTTGACTGTGATGGGTTGGACCGGATTCCAATTGAGCGACGAGCCGACTTCCTGGTATGCCTCTACTTCACTGTGCTCACTGACCAAACGGTACATGCTCATTTCAGGCATCTATACAACCAGTTCGAAGCGCTAACTCAATATCCAAAATTCTCTCATGGGCTGGGGCAATTCCAAAAGAACCCTCGCCAAATCCTGGATATCCCAATGGAGCGTGGTTTAATCTCGCTTGAGATTCTTACCGCAGCATTACCCTCGGGAATGGAATTGTTCATTGATGAAGTTGAAGATTTTTCGGTCCATCACATGCCCGAAATCAAAACGAAGGACTTCTTTGATAGGCTCCTTCATGATGCCGATGTTGAAGTGCCATTGCTGGCCGTCATGGTTGATCCTAAGCTCAAAGAATCACCGGGATTTAGGGTCTATGAGTGTTTACGAAATGCCGTGGAACGTAGATATGGAAAGGAAATCAAATGACAGGTAGCCGAATATCTGCATGTCTGCACCAGGATAGGGCGACATGGACGACTCATGAACAACAGTCTAAAAAAGAGGATGATCAGTGAACATCACAGAGGAAGAGAATGAAAGCAAGCAAATACGATTGTTACATCGGCATTGACTACGGCACGTCAGCGTGCAAGCTCTCATATGTCATCACGCCCTACGGAAAGCGAGAGCCAAGGGTTGAGACCTTCAAGTTCACAATAAAGGGGGCAAATTCCTCAGAACGCTTTCCATCTTGCATCGCTTTTGAGAAGAAACGAGGAAGGAAACCAGGAAAGCAAAGTATTGCAGCTGGCTTTCGAGCCGCCGCATTGATCGAAGTTGAAAATACGTCCAACAAGGACGAAGTACAAGTGGTGCTTTCTCCAAAGATGGATATTGGAAAGGGAATTATTTATCCATTTGCGCCGTCAGAGTATTCAGAACCCCCCGACCTTTGTGCCTTGACACTCAGGGAAATGCTGTACGAGTTCGAACAAACAATGAGGATTAAGAGAAAGTCCTGCAAAGTACTCGTGAGTGTGCCGTCGTCATTTGGGTTCGACCAACGGGCTGAGTTGCTCAGTGCCATCGCAGTGGCGGGAGTTGAATCGGACGGTCAATCCCTTATTGATGAACCCAATGCAGCTTTTCTTGGCTTAATGGACCATCCGCAGTTCAATACCGTCCTCAGGCGGACCAGTGGTGGCCGAATAATGTTGATTGACTTCGGTGCAGGGACGTGTGACATCTCCATACTCGATGTCGAAGTAGATCCAACGAACAACCCCTACGGGGTGAGTGTGAAAAATCTCGCCATCAGTGATTACGCAGAAGTCGGTGGCAATGATATTGATAGGGCGATTGCCCGATTTGCGGCTGCACAGATAATGGATAAACAGTCTCTTGAATTCACAGGGACTGAGGTTAATCGTGAAGAGGCGGAGGAATCCATTGCCAGTAAGCTTACTACTTCCTCAAAAGATACCAAAGAAGGAATTATTGAAAATATCGTTCGCCAGAGAGTGAAATCGTCGAAGCCAAAGAAATTTAATATCGACATCAGAAGAATGTGGCTTCCGTGGTTATCGCTCAGAGCACGGAAAATTCCGTACGCCGAGCAAGAACTTGTGGAAGTGATTGAGCGGCTCCTGGGGAAATGGAGTCGGGCACCGAGAAGAACGCTTGCCGACTTAATCGAGAATGTTCTTCGGAAAGCAGGGCTGAAAGCAAAAAACGTGAATGCAATCATTTTGGCAGGTGGGTCTTCGAAAATTTTTGGCGTCGAGGGACACAGACGCTTTCTTCTGAGTCTCTTTCCACATCTATCCGATCAACACATCGTTTCCACACATGATCCTGACCTGCTCATTTCCAGAGGTGCTGCGTTGGAAGCGTATAACACATTTCAACTTGGCAAGTCGTTGATACGCCCGATCTGCCCGAGTGACGTGGGTGTTCTAACTGCGGAAAAGAAGAATGAGACTTTGATTCCCTCGGGGACGCCGTTGCCCTATCCAAATCAGGAGGACAAACGGCATGAACGGGTTCTCTACGTGCCCAATCCGAAGCCTGATTCACTGCGGATTCCAATTTCCGTGAATCGGTTTGGCGAATGGATCCCAGTTGAATCGTGGATCGTTGACTTGCCGGAGGATTTCGAAGCAAATGAACCTCTCGTATTTTCTGCGGAGATGAATCTGGAGAAGATTCTCCAGGTGGAGTTCAGAAGTGCTTCGAGACCGGGGCTTGTTTTTAGGAAGCAAACAGAAAAATGGCTAAGTGGCAAGGAGCCGACTCCCCGTGAGGAGAGGATCACGAAGATGCGAGCGGAACTGAGGGCGAGGGCGAAAACGGGGATGGACGTTGGCTTCGACCAGATGTTCCTGCTTATTGTTGAAGAGCATGAAGCCGGATACTACAAATTGGCGAATGACCGGTGCCAGTATCTTCTTACAAAGCCCAATCTTAATGACGAGCAAAAGGCTGCGCTGTGGAATCGGATGGGCCTTGCAAGAAATCGATTATTCGGCATGCCTCATGGATTGGATGCCTATAGCAAAGCTGCTTACCTAAACCCAAACGCTTGGGTATATTATTACAATGTTGGAGTGACACATTTGTGGTCCACTCATCGTTTTGAGGAAGCTGAAAAGGCTCTTGAAGCGGCTGCCCGTCTCGCTACATTTGACATGGGAGCTCAATACCGCTATGGTGAGGCACTGGCTAAGAACGGTAAGAGTTCCGAAAGCAAGGCAAATTTCAGTCGTGCTTTTGACCTCGCAAAGCAAGCATTTGAGAACAGGCCATCCGACCCAGATGCCAGATTGTACTTCCGCTATTCCTGTGACATGTTGGGCTTAGAGTATCCTGAGAACTTGAAAAGCGCATTACTCGATCCTGAACCTGAAGACATCGACAATATGAGACCCAGCTCTCTCGATCAAGGTGATATCGTAAGATCAGAAAGGAACAGCGAATGAAACTAAAGTTAAAGGCACGGAAGCCAAAAAAGAAGTTTGCCAGACGAGGGAAAAGCAAGGCCGCAAATCTAACTCGCTTAAAGCGCAAGGCTGTTTTTCGCGTAACATCTTTGGATCATTCCTTTTCTGCACTGCTCCAATGGAGCCAACAAGTTCATGGGCTGACTGCGACCGTTCGTCGATCGGCTGAGGAGTTGCAAGAATCTCTCAAGTTGACCAATGCGAAACAGTTCATCAGTACCGTGCAAACGAAGCGGCCTATCCTTGAGGAACTTTATGTGTGGAAGTGTGAGGGCACAGGCCAAGGTGCTGAATCAGATCCGGTGAGGATGAAAGCGCATTTGGAGGAAGGAGCCGTGTTGGTTGACGCTTTGTTTGATATCCTTGAGCAAGAGTTTCAGGTCAGAATCTTGCATGAGCCGGGAGAGAAGATTGCCACGCCGAAGCGAGCCGGTCGTGTTTACAAGTTTCAGGAGAAGTATAGGGATGGAGTCTCAACTTCGCACGTCATCTTCCCTGGACTGCGGCAGGGGAAAACAGTGATCTCGCCGTGCGAGATAGCCCAAGGCGAACATTAATTTGTAAATTGAAATATAGGAATGATCATACGCCGTCCTGGATGTGTGATTAGAGAATTCAAAAATCCTTCTCGTTCGCTGTGAAAAACAGCGGGGGTGAACTTAGGCTCACTCCAGGACACGAGAGGGATTTTTTATTTTGGATATGGCTGAGTCTAACAGGGACAAATTTATTAAGCGATTTATTAGAGCGCTTACTGAAGAGAATATAGATGAATATTTGCACCTCTGGGAGGGTTTTTACGCAGGAACGGAACAAGGGGGTCATCTCGTCAGACTATTGGGATTCTTGCCAGAACAAATGAGAGAATTGTTAAATGAAGACGAGTACCTGTTAACTCTATGAATGAGAAAGACAGAAAACTGGCTGATTTCGTCGCACAGATTGCAAAGCAGGAATATGACGAAAATCTCAGATTAATCGCTGAATGTAAAGAAATCCTTCTTCGCCAGTCTATCCCAGACAACAAGAAAACCCCCTTCCTCCTTTTCCGGGCCATTGGTGAGCACTATGAATCTACACGTCGAATGGCAATCCAGATGATTAACGAAATCGTTGATAAATCAAGGCTGACAGGGAAAGAATTGAAATCCAAGGATGAAATTGATAAAGAGATAAAGAAATTCTTCGCTGATCCCCGACGCACGTGGAAGGCACGTGCTGCTGCCGTTATTGAACACGCTGGGCAGATACTTGATGACCCCGCCGACAAGGAATCGCCAACTGCCGGAACGGGCAAATTGCAAGGGCCAACCCCGGAATTCAAAAGAAAAATCCAAGCTCATAAGATGTTGGATGATCTGAACTTCGGGTCCCATAGGGACGCAGTGCCCTTTGACAGGGTAGAGCTGGTCAGCTATAGTGGGAGATACAAAAGTTCTGATGGAGACGTAATTACGGAACTAATGAAATGGGGAGAGAAAGAGTTCGTCAGAAAATGTAACGTCTTTCAGTTCAACAAGCTCTTGGGTTTGGTGAGTCATTTCGAGGAACAAAAGAAAGAATTGTCTGGATCAGCAGCGGATGTGCTTTCTGGAGTACTCCAATCCCTTGATTCATTGAAAGGTCAGTTTGTGAAATGGTTCGTTGAAAATGGCTACAACATACCTGAGAATCCATTGAAAGGCGCAAACAAGGTTACGGATTCCAGACTATCTGAACTTGGATCTCGAAGCAGTGCAGGTGTATCCAACCAAGCAAAAGAACATAAAGTCTTACCCCTTACAATTGGTCCGCCAGGCTTGTCAAAACCTGGCTTTGAGGACCTTTATCGAGCCATCGCAAAGAAGTATGGTCTGCCAGTTGAATCGAGCGAATTTGAGAGAAAACTCGCTAAGGCTTTTTCTTCGATGACTAATGAGCAACGGGAAAACTGGAGACATGAAAGTGAATCAGATGAGAGCTTTAGACAAAAGGTCTTAGAAACACGGAGAAGCTTGTCACCAGAAATCGTGACACAACTTAGTCTGCTGACGGACGAACTGAAAGACAGAAAATCAGCCGACGATATATTTCTTGGTATCATCGAAATGATGATGCCCGAGGAATCAGCCACGAGAGATTACGGACCGTTCAAAGGACTGCTTCCTGACTATCAAAAAATGTGGAGTTACATCTTCGCCCGCACTGGTAGCGAAATAGCATTAGAGCTATTTGACACTGAATTGCTCAGGGACCAGATCGATGTATATCGCCAAGAACAACTTGGCTTTTTATTGCACGCCCTTTTACGACGACTAAATCCAGCGACGAAAGAAATCTTGCTTTCTCTTCAGAAGGACTACAACATCGTGGAGCCTTCATTTACGTTAAAGGAGCTTGCGGGAATATGCTCTTTGCCACAGGGTGCATATCTTAAATGGGAAGCGAAATTCCGCTCCAATTTACAGAAGCAACTTGATAATGCGGAAGATGAAGCGTTAAAGCAAAGGGGACTCGAAGCGCCCATTGGGTTCAAGCCGCCCCCAGATTTGGGTGGGCGTACAGAAGGGATCGTCCTGAATCCTGACCGCATCATTCCAACGAGTAAAGACATGGCTTACGAAGCCGGAGCTAAGGAAGAAAAACCAAACGGCGAAAACACTGCAAGGGAACTTGAAATCCTGAAGAATGAGCA
>Ga0182011_10004286_pt1 | contig 11450 bp, 6 predicted proteins | sample 711E1DmetaG_FD_120481 | JGI IMG/M metagenome (GOLD analysis project Ga0182011, IMG submission 120481) | Permafrost microbial communities from Stordalen Mire, Sweden - 711E1D metaG | ecosystem: Environmental > Terrestrial > Soil > Wetlands > Permafrost | place: Sweden: Stordalen | collected... | reverse complement strand
TAAGGCGAAGGGGGCCGCAAGAGGTCCCGCCACGTTCGTCGTCTGGCTGGACGAGGAGAGCTCGAGGTTCTCCGTCTCCGAGACACTTTCCGTACAGGTGAAACCCGCCGGTTCCGGAGCGGAAGAGGCGGGACTTGCGGCATTCAATACGGGGGATTACAACCAGGCCATTGCATCGTTCGAACGAGTGGTCGCGGCGGGGAATGCCACAAAAGAAGTCTGTTTCAGGCTGGGTTTCTCCTATTTCAAGACCCGGAACCGGTCGCGCTGCCTGGCAGCCATGCAGAAATCTTCCGGTCTCGGGAGCAATGAAGCGAAGGCCTGGCTCAACGAAAACACCACCCAGGTCGTGAGCACCACGGTCACCCACAAACAGATCGACCCCGACCTGTTCGGAGGCTACAATCCGCCCGTCGGAGTCGGCGTGCTCCCCTTCCTCGACTCCCTCAGGCACGACACGCCGCTGACAATCAGGCTGTACAATGCGCTCAAGGCAAAGAACGAAACGCTCAGGGTATTCCCATTCTCCACGATCAAGTCCGAGCAGGCATCATGGGGGCTTACCCCCCTCGATCCGTCGAACCGGCAGATCCTGAGCGCTCTCGAGAAAGACCTCGCGATGAATTTTGCCGTCGCGGGGGTTGCCCGGGACACGACGGGGTCGTCATTCACGATGCAGGTCATCCGGTGCAGGGACGGGGAACCTGTTCTCACGCAGGAATTCCGTCCGAGCACGAATTCAACCGCCATCGACGACGCGGTGGAGCTCCTCCTGAAGGGGAAAGCGCCCGTGTACACGAGCTCGCGGACCATGGAAGTGAAGCTCCCGCAGGATCGGACGGGGAACTGATTGAATGCCCCGCGGGATGTTTGACTAATACGCGCGGTATCTGTCGAACGTCTCGATCATCGCCATCAGGTTGGCGATGGGAACCCTCGCCTGGATGTTGTGTATCGCATTGAAGACAAATCCTCCGTGCGGCCCGAACTTCTCGATGCGGGATCTTACCTCCGCGGCCACCTCCCCGGGGGTCCCGAACGGAAGGGTCTGTTGCGTGTCGACGCCACCGCCCCAGAACGTCAGCGCTTCCCCGAACTCCGATTTGAGCGCCGCCGGGTCCATCTCCGAGGCGGAGCACTGGACCGGGTTCAGTATGTCGAACCCGCTCTCGATGAAATCGGGGATCAGCCGGAAGACGGAGCCGCAGGAATGAATGAACGACTTCCAGCCAGTATGCGCGTGTATCCAGTTGTTCACTTCCCTGTGGAAAGGCTGGTAAAGATCCCTGTAGGACTTCGGGGATATGAACGGGCCGCACTGGGTGCCGAAATCGGTCCCGGTCGTGAACGCGGCAACCACCCTGTCGCCGACGACCGAATACAGTTTCGCGAGGTTCTCCAGCGCGATCTCGCATTGCTTCTCGAACACGCTCCGGACAAACTCCTTCCGTGACACCGTGCTCACGTACCACTCCTCGATGTCCCGGATCCCCCGCGGATCCCTGAGCCACATCGCAGGGACCAGAGCGATATCCCCGAACGCCGTCCCTCCGAACGAAGCGAGCAGGGCTTTGTCTGTCGTTGTGTAAAGCCTCTCTGCCTCCTTTCTGAAATGTTCCAGGTCTTCAACCGCAATGGGGGTGAATTCCTCAAGGTTGTCCCCGACGCTCAACGTCGCATCGTCGATCGGCTGCTGCCGGACTATCGCATCGACGTAATATCCCCCCTTCGGCATCCTCCCGCTGGGAGCCAGTGTCCTGTCCCCTTCCGGATACAGCAGAATGTCCCCGTTGGGCTCCGGAACGGTATTGAAGCCCTCAGGAACGAGTACGGGCGTGCCGTCAAAAAGGCGCCATTCCTTCCAGTGTGCGTTTTCAAAGCCGAACATCGTCTTCCTCCCCCAGAGGCAGGCGACATCGATGCCGATCGCGTCCATAAGGTCGGGAGCGATTTCCCCGAGGATCTGATACGGCTCGACCACTTTAACGGGGGTACCCGGAGGGTCCAGAGAGAGCGCCTGGCGGAGCCTGTAGACCGTGCTCGCCTGCATCCCCGTTACCGCACACCCGCCGAGATCGAACGGGATCTTGTCCGCCTCCCTGTGGTTCAGCGCAGCAATGACCCGCTCGCGGGATGTCATGACCATATTCTCCGGGTGTTCGACACAATGACCGATTCTATCTGAACAGCCAGTACAGGACGATAAACAGAGCGATCACAACGCCGGAGAGGACGCGGTAGTCTCCAAGCCAGCGCCCCCCCGCTTCTCCCCGCAACGGCTCACGCCAGCTGTTCCAGACGAGCGCCTTCGATTCCTCCTTGAGCAGCTCCGGCGAAATATACGACGCGGCGATCATCAACGCGCTGCACCCGACGAGGAGATAGAACGCCGTCATCATGAAATTGCCGTGGTACCATCCGTTCCAATCGATGAAGAACACGATGAACCCGGCGACGGCGCCCGCGACCAGCGTGATGTATGCGGCTTTCCCGGAGGCGCGCTTCCAGAAGACGCCGAAGAGAAATACCGTGGTGATCGGCGGGGCGATGAATGAGATCAGCTTGTTGAGCCCCTCGATGATCGTCCCGTAGTGTCCGAATATGGGAGAGAGAACAATCGCCAGCACTGTTGCGACAACCGTCGTGATTTTTCCGACACGAACGAGCTGATGGTCCCCGGTGAGAGGACGCCAGCGCTTCACGATATCATAGGAGACGAGCGTCGCGGTCGAATTGAGCGCGGCGGAGCAGGTCTGCATCGCGGCCGCGAGCATGGCGGCTGCGATGAGTCCTTTGAGTCCTTCGGGGAGCAGGTGCATGATCATGAATGTGTAGGTATCGGCTGCCGCTTTCGGTCCGGCACCGAGCATCCCCTTCTGTACCAGGGCGACGCACATGACGCCCGGGAGGACGAAGAAGAAGACGGGGAGGATCTTGAGGAAGGCGCAGAAGAGAGGGCCGAGACGCGCCTGCTTCTCATCCCGCGCCGCCAGGACCCTCTGGACAATCGTCTGGTCGCAGCACCAGTACCAGATCCCGAGGACCGGGTACCCGAGGAATATCGAATACCACGGGAGCCCCGATGGGTCCCCTGCGGGGCGGAGCATGCTGAGGAAGTTCCCCGTCCCCCATGTGACGTTCGATCCCGGGATCACCGCCATGGGGTGCGGGTGCGTCGCGAGTGCCGACACGAGCTCGGACCATCCCCCGATCTTCATGTAGCCGACGAGCGTGATGGCAACGGCCCCCGCGAGCAGGAGCACGGTCTGCGCGCTCTCCGTCATCACCACCGCGAGAAGCCCGCCGATCATCGTGTAGATCCCGGTGACGACGCCGAGGATGATGATGAAGAACATCAGCGTGTCAATCCCCAGTATCGTCGCCGCCGGATTGATACCGAGTATCCCCCGCAGCACCCATGCGGCGGTATAGAGAGCGACGCCGATATGGATCACGATCGCGGAGACGATCGATATGACGGCGAGCCAGTCGCGGCACTTCCGGTTGTACCGGCGCTCCAGGTAGTCGGGGAGGGTCGCCACACGGGACCGGAGATAGAGGGGAGCGAAAAAGAGCGAGAGGAGCACGAGCGTGAACCCCGCCATCCACTCGAAGTTGCCGTAGATGAGCCCGTACTTGTAGGCGGATTCCGCGAGGCTCACGAGGTGGACCGTCGAGATATTGGCCGCAAACATGGCCAGTCCGATCACGGGCCAGGTGAGCGTGTTCCCCGCCAGGAAATAGTGGCTTCCTTCACCCCCCTTGCGGCGCCGCGATCCCGCCCAGAAACCAAGCGTCACAATTCCGAGAAGGTACGCGGTGATGATAAGTATGTCGATCCGGGAAAGTGTCACGGCTCATTCAGGGAGCTTGAATATGCGGTCCATGAGTTTCCATTTCTCGCTCGAGCTGGCGCCCGGGAGAGATTGCTGGAACTTCGCGACGAACGCCTCCCATTCCTTTTGCCGGGGGAGTCCGGAGAGCTTCGCCATATCCCTGTCGAAATCAAATTCGGGCGTGGTCTCCATGATCATGAACAGGCGTGTCCCCAGGAGATAGATCTGCATGTCGACGATGCCGACCCTGCGTATCCCCTTCGGAATCTCCGGCCATATGTGCTCGTTCATGTGCCAGTATTTGTACTCCCTGACGAGCGTCGAGTCGTCCTTGAGGTCGAGCGTGAGACAGTAGCGCTTCGTTTCGGACGGCTTTTTCCCTGCCGGCGCCTCCCCTCCGGGGGCGGTTGAACTCCCTGCCAGGGTCAGGAATGCACTGAACACAGGGAGGTACCAGAAGCAGTTTGCGGTCTTCATCTGTCTTCCTTTCAGGGTGACTTATGGTCGGCGGATCTTTATTCCCATTGTCCCCGGGAGCCGCCGGTTCGCAACAAGTATGAGATATCCCCCTCCCCCGGCACCGGAGAGTTTCCAGCCCAGCGCACTGGAACGGTATTTTTCAATGACGCCACGGAGCGATTCGCCGGCCATGTGGGGAAACATCGCCACCTGTGCCTCGAAGGAGTCTGTGAAACTCCGGCCGAAGGAATTTATCTCTCTCTCGAGCAGCGCGTTCCAGCACTCGACCGAACTCGTCGCGAGACGCTCCGCCCCGGCTTCGTTGATGTTCGTGTCCGTGAGAACGACATAGCTCCCGTCCCTGGGGCCAAGCGTCACGAGAGAGAGATGCTTCTCGATAAACACGAGGACATCCTCTCTGAGGCACGACTCGATCGAATCCGGCCAGTATGCGCCGTTGTAGTTGAGCCTGTTGAGACCGGGGAGAACAATGCCGAGTGCATCCTGGGATCCGGAGATCACCTCGGTCCCCGGGGGGTTGTCGTAGGTGAAGAGAACTTTTGCCAGTTGCTCCCGGTCCCCCCCCGGTATATCGGTTTTCCAGAGCTCGACCGCCTTCCTGCGCGTGCTGGATGCCATGCCGCTCCGGTCATTGAAATCGACGGTCGGTTCCAGCGAAATGGTCAGAACGGGGCCGGGGGCGAATTTCGAGACAAACGGTTGATCAAGCCATCCCCCGGCCAGGTCGATGCGGTAAGGAATGTTGCATTCGGTCCTGAGCGCGGTCGTCGACCGGACCGGGAGCGTCCCGTGCGGGATGCGCCTGCTGATGACATACTCTATCCGCCTGCTCCGGCAGAGCTCTTCCTTCTCGGGGCTGTTACCATCCTCATTCACGAACAGTATATCCGGGCGCTCAGCCTCGAGCTCTTCCGTAAAATCGAGTACCCCCCACCCCCTGTTCACGATGCACTTCTTCACGCAGGACAGAGATTCCAGAAGGTACTGCCGCTCCTGCTGCGTATAGACGGGGTAGCGTCCCTTGAGGTTCTTCACGTTCTCATCCGAGCCGATACCGACAACCAGGTCGCCGTGCTGCGCCGCCTCTGCGAGAAATGCGACGTGCCCGCTGTGAAGAAGGTCAAAACAGCCCGTAACAAATACTTTCCTGGTTTTCGGAAGACGTGCCGCCATCGTGATTGAGAAATTTGCGAGGTGTGGAGAGAGAACGGTGCAACGGAATTGCCGGCGTGAACGCCGGCGGGATCGCCGGCGTCAGCATGCGGCTCCTGTTATCATACTGAAGTGGCTGACAAATAACAAGAAGGGAATCTACGCCTCTGGAATCATTGTAGCACCTCTGCCAGGGTCGTGAGCAACTTCTCCGCTGAGTACGGTTTTGTCAAAAATGCCTGCACGTTGGAATCCGAAGCGGTTGTGAGTTGCCCCTTGGTCGTCAATCCACTGGCCGCTATGATTTTTACATCCGGGTTTATCTTCTTCAACGCGAGAATTGCGGCAGTCCCATCCATTACAGGCATCGCAATGTCGGTGATCACAACTTTGATCTTCCTCTTGTATTCAGCATAGACAGCGACTCCTTCCGCGCCGTCGCTCGCAGTCCTGACTCTGTAGCCATGCGCCTTCAGCGTTGCCCCTGTAATTTCCCGGATAGCTGCCTCATCATCAATGACGAGGATCAGCTCACCATTTCCCAGCGGGAGATCCGCCTCCTCGCTCGCCACCGCTTGATTTGAAACCGCTCCTGTCGCCGGGATATATATCCTGAACGTCGTCCCTTTCCCCTCCTCGCTCTCCAGGTTGATAAACCCTTCATGACTTCGTACGATGGCAAGCGTGGTTGAAAGGCCAAGCCCGGTTCCAATGCCGACTTCCTTCGTCGTGAAGAAGGGCTCAAAGATCTTCTCCCGGATATCTGCAGGAATTCCCGTCCCCGTGTCAGTGATCACGATGCAAACATACGCCCCCGGTTTCGCCTCGGGATTCATGCGCGAGTACGTTTCATCCAGCGTACTGTTCTCGGCCGATATTGTAAGAGTTCCTCCAACGGGCATGGCATCCCGCGCATTGATCAGCATATTCAGCATCACCTGGTGCATCTGTGTCGGGTCGGCGTAGACCGTCCAAAGGTCCCGTGGAATGTCTGATTTAATCTCGATCGATTTTGGAAAGGTCTCACTGAAGATCTTGACAAGCTCGATGACGACATGCTTGAGTTGCAGGAGAATACGCTCACCTTTGACGCCACGTCCAAATGCGAGCACCTGCCTGACGATGTCTGCGCCGCGCTTCGCCGACGTGTCAATCATCATGAGGATTTTCTGTCCCCCCGGATCGGATATTTTGTCTCTCAGGACCTCGATCGCCATCATGATCGGCGCAAGAACATTGTTGAGATCATGGGCAATACCGCCGGCAAGCGTGCCAATGCTTTCCATGCGCTGTGCCCGCAGGAATTGTGCCGCGAGTCTCTTTTCCTCGGTCACATCACGGGAGACGATGAGAACCTGGGAAGCCTTGCCGTCACTATCTCGTATCACGGTTCCCTTTGAGTCGATCGTGCGTGTGGATCCATCCTTGAGCAGGAACCGGTATTCTATCCGTTGTCCGATACCCGTTCTGACGGTATCCTGAAACACCTGCTTTACCCTTGCCACATCGTCAGGATGGATCTCCTGAAATCCATCCGTTGCCTTCAATAACTCCGGATCCCCCAGAATCGTCCTGTAGGAGGGGCTGTTATAGATCCTCCTTCCGTCCAGGTCCACCAACGCAATCATGTCTATGACATTTTCCGCAATCAAACGAAATTGTTCTTCACTCTTCTTGAGATGTTCGTCCGCTTTTTGCCGGTCGGAAATGTTCCGCGCCACACCGACGTATGCCACCGCATTCCCTGCCTCGTCTTTCACAACCGAGGTCCAGAGTTCTACGGGGAAATCACTTCCGTCTTTTCGCCGGTTCATAATTTCACCGTGCCATCCCCGGCCCTGAGTATCGCGGAGAATGTGATCTGTCATCGCTGCCGGCGTGTGAGGTGCTCTCACAAAGGAAACACTTTTGCCAAGCAACTCCTTTGCGGTATATCCATATGTTTGCTGAAACGCGTTATTGACAAAGATAAACCTGTCTTCCAGATCGGTAATAGAGATACAGTCCTGAACAGAAGCGATGGTTTGCGCCATGAGTCTGAGGTCCCGCTCCGCCTGCTTGCGTTCGGTGACATCGCGATCTATGCCGATCGAGTACGGCTTTCCCCGCCATGTGATCGGCATGGCGACATACTCGATGACATTGTTTTTCCCATCCGGTCGAATCCATGAGAATGTGCCCTGATATGACGTTCCCATGGTCAGGGATTCCATGCGAACGACATTTGCCGTATCTTCGAGTGTTATCTGGAGTCCCTGCGTGCTACCGAGCTGGAACAGTTCTTCGCGGGTTCGCCCTGCCATCGCGGCGTACCGATCATTACACTCGACAAGTACTCTTTTCGAGGGATCCGGATCATCGCTGTAAATGCTTATGCCGTCAAACACATGATCGAACACCATGCGAAATCTTTCTTCGGAATCCCGAACCGCCTCCTCCGCCCGCTTGCGCTCGGTGATCTCGCGCGCAATGACCTGCGTCCCCTTCGATCCTTGCCAATCGATAGCGACTGTGCGTACCTCCACATCAACCGCGGTGCCGTCAAGGCGAATGAATTGTCCTTCGAGAGGGGGCGCAGGCTGACCGCCGGAGATCAGGTTCCAGCGCTCGCGCTCGTTCTCGTGATCTTGGGGCCGTACGATCTCGAATACGGGCTTCCCGATCAGTTGCGACGGACTCTGAGCCCCGAGCATCAGGCAAAAAGATGGGTTAACGAATGTGACGCGGCCGTCGAGGTGGACGAAGAGTGCATCAGGCGAGGATGTGACCATCGCGCGGTAACGCTCTTCGCTTTCACGCAATGTTTTATCCGCCTGCTGTCGTAATTGTTTTTCCTTTAATTCTTCATGTGCCCTCTCAATAGCCAAGGGAAGTCTTGCAATGCGGTCTTTTAATACGTAATCGACAACCCCTTGCTTTAAGAGTTCAATGGCAGCGTCTTCCCCGACCGATCCGGAAACGCAAATGAAAGGAACATGCGGGCAGATGTCGATGGATAACTGCAATGCCTCGAACGCATTGAAGCCGGGACATTTGAAGTCACTTAAGATGACATCATACGTATGGCTGCGAAGCAAAGAGACAAATTCGTCTTTCTCCACCGCACAATCCATACTGAGATCATAACCTGCTCCCGTGAGTAACTCGCGTATGATCTCAATGTCCGGAGGAGAACTCTCCAGACACAAGACTCTCAACGCAATCTTCCCCGCCGTTTCATGCGCCATTGTACTTCGTCCCTCCCGGCGGCAAATCGTTACTCACCGCGCAAAAGACTGAAGCCTCCATCATCTTTCGAATCCAGAGGCTCTCAAAAATGTCAAACCCAACCCGCTCAGGATCCGGGTCGAGCATATGTGTTGATGATCTAAACAATTGCGTTACCAATAGCAAACCACGAAAAAAGGTCGGAGCGCATCAAAGGTGGCCCCGCAACTTGAAAAAACAATCAAAATAAGCAGTCAATTTGGATGACCTTAGGGAACCGTGCCCGGGTTAAAAAGGCTATCGTATACGTTTAAATAATTGCCCCAATTTGCCCGGGAGCAGACGATTGCCGAATATTGCAGGAGGTTGATGATGATCACAAATATATCAAATGCAAATTGATTTATGTCACATAAAATCCCAAGCTTTTTACATAAATTGAAGTACAGCAAAAAAGGGGGGGAGAACCTGCATGGCTATCCGGATATTGTGTGTGGATGATGAGCAATCGGTTCAAGATTTGGTATCAACGCATTTGATGTTACAGGGCTTTGAAGTAAGGACAGCGGCCAACGGGGAGGAGGCAATCAAATGCCTTGAAGGTGAGTCATTCGACCTTCTGCTTCTTGATATCGAGATGCCGAAGATGAATGGCCTTGAGGTTCTGCGTTACATAAAGAGCCGCCATATTGATGTTCATCCCATAATGCTCACAGGCGCTGACGACCTGCAAGCACTGAGTGAATGTGCGCGGTGGGGCGCGTTCGACTATCTCCCGAAGCCATACAATTTTCATGAATTGATGGATTCAATCGATCGAGTGCTCGCCGAGGAAGTTCATGCCGGCTGAGGGGAGAGCAGGGTGGGAATCTGCGGAGAAATCCTTATGTTTCAATTGACACAGCCCGTCACACCATTCCGGAGATTTCACGCTGGCACGCAGGCAAACCACCCCTCCCCCTACATGGCGCGAGCGAATCAACGCGTTCCAGTACGTTCCCCCATTTCTCCGGCTCGTCTGGCAGACGCACCGCGGTTACACGATATCCATCGCGGTCCTCCGGCTCCTCCGCTCCTTCTTCCCCGTCGGCGCGCTCTGGGTGGGGAAGCTGATCATCGACACCGTGCTCGCGATACGGGGGGGGACGGCGGGCGCGTCACGGCTCTGGGAGCTTGTAGCGCTTGAGATTGCCATTGTGGTCGCGGGGGAGATTCTTGCACGGGGATCCGCGCTCATCGAAAGCCTCCTCGGGGATCTTTTTTCCAACGTGACGAGCGTCCGTCTCATGGAGCACGCCGCGACGCTCGACCTGTACCAGTTTGAAGACCCCGCATTCTATGACCAGCTCGAGCGGGCACGGAGGCAGACGACAAGCCGCATCGGCCTCCTGGCGCAGCTCCTTTCCATGGGGCAGGACGCCGTAACTCTTGCCTCGCTCGGCGTTGCGCTCCTTGTGTACAGTCCCTGGCTCCTGCTCCTCCTCGCGGTCGCCGTGGTGCCCGGTTTCCTCAGCGAGACGCATTTCGCCGGGCTTGAATATTCTCTCCTCTTCCGGTACACCCCCGAGAGGAGACGGCTCGACTATCTCCGCTATATCGGAGCGAGCGACGAGACGGCAAAGGAGGTCCAGCTCTTCGGACTCGCTCCCTGGCTTATCGAACGGTTCCGGGTTATCTCGCAGCGTTTCTATGACGAGAACCGGCGCCTCTCGATACGGAAAGGGATCGTCAGCACCGGGCTATCGCTCATCGGCACCGCGGGGTACTACGGGGCGTACGTGGTGGTGCTCCTCCAGGCAATCGCCGGGGTCCTCTCGATCGGTTCGCTCACGTTTCTCGCCGGTTCGTTCTCCCGGAGCCGTGACCTGATACAGAGGCTCCTCCTGGGGGCGAGCGCGATCTACGAACAGTGCCTGTACCTGAAGGACCTCTTCGGTTTCTTCGCCATGAAACCGACGATACTCTCGCGGGCGGGGGCTCCCCCCGTCCCCGGACCGATACGGGAGGGGTTCCTGTTCGAAGACGTCGGATTCCGATACCCCGGGAGCGAGATGTGGGCGGTGCGGCATGTGAGTTTCCGCGTTTCACCCGGGGAGCGGATCGCGCTTGTCGGTGAAAACGGCGCGGGGAAGACGACACTCACAAAGCTGATCGCAAGGCTCTATGACCCGACAGAAGGGCGTATACTCCTTGACGGCGTCGATCTGCGGGAGTACGACATACATTCGCTCAGGAGTGCCATCGGCGTCATATTCCAGGACTTCGTCGAATACGATCTCCGGTTCGACGAGAACATCGGCGTCGGCGAAATCAGCCTGGTCAGGGAGTACCTGGACGCTCATGAAGACGACGGAGCTCCCGGGAACGGTTCCTCCGGAGGGGACCAGGGAGGGGGCGTCCCCGCGACAATTGTCACTGCTGCGGAGAAATCGCTCGCCTCCTCGCTCCTCGGGAGGCTCACCGGGGGGTACCGGCAGATGCTCGGCCGCCGGTTCGAGAAGGGGGTGGACCTCTCCGGAGGCGAATGGCAGAAGGTCGCCCTCGCCCGCGCCTACATGCGGAGTGCGCAGGTCCTGATACTCGATGAGCCCACGGCATCACTCGACGCGCGTGCGGAGTATGAGGTGTTCGCACGATTCTCAGGACTCGTCGAAGGGAGGATGGCCATCATCATATCCCACAGGTTTTCCACGGTGCGGATGGCGGGACGGATCATTGTGTTAAAGAACGGCGAGGTGGTCGAACAGGGGTCGCACGAGGAGCTTCTCAGGGCCG
>Ga0182011_10004284_pt1 | contig 11456 bp, 7 predicted proteins | sample 711E1DmetaG_FD_120481 | JGI IMG/M metagenome (GOLD analysis project Ga0182011, IMG submission 120481) | Permafrost microbial communities from Stordalen Mire, Sweden - 711E1D metaG | ecosystem: Environmental > Terrestrial > Soil > Wetlands > Permafrost | place: Sweden: Stordalen | collected... | reverse complement strand
GTCGAGGGGTTGCTGCAGGGATTCTTCGGGGGACTCGCGGCCTCGGCGCTCATGCTCATCCTCTTCGAATACGCCACGAAGCTCGTCTCTGAAGAGTTCGCCCCCTACCTCCGGATGCCGCCGCTGTTCTACGCCTCGGTGCTGGGGACGGGAATGCTCCTCGGCTTCGCAGGAAGTCTGATATCCGTCATCCGGTTTGTCCGCCCTGCGGCAGCCGAATAGGTGACCGCCGGACAGGCGAATCGATCCCGTTGCCTCAGCGAGGTTTCTATCCCGGCGTCCATTTGCACTCCTTCGTGATATTTCGTAGATTCGGGACACTATTTCCAACCTGACTCTTTCCAGTTCTTCACCCTCACCGTCGTTCCGGGACACCCACTATGAACAAGATTGCCTCGTTCACTACATCCTCGGTCGGGCGAAAGCTGTTGATGGGGCTGACAGGCTTTTTCCTGTGCAGCTTCCTCATCGTCCATCTTTACCTGAATCTTTTTCTGCTGAAGCAGGACCACGGATCGACATTTGACCTGTATGCCGATTTCATGGCGACCTATCCTCTGATCCGTCCGCTGGAGATCGTACTTTTCGCCGGGTTCCTGCTGCATGCGTTCGTCGGCGGGTGGCTCTGGATTTCCAACCGGCTGGCACGGCCCGTCAGGTATGCGGTGAACCGGCCGGCGGAGAACAGCTCGCTTTCTTCCCGGACCGCGTTCTGGACCGGAACGTTCGTCCTGATCTTCCTCGTCATACACGTCAACACGTTCTTCGTCTCATCCCGGTTTTTCCCGGACGGGCTTTCGATGCACGAACGCGTCTACGAGGCGTTTCAGAGCCCGCTGTACGTCACGTTCTACCTGGTGGCGCTGGCGTTCCTGGCCTACCATCTGAAACACGGAGTCCAATCGGCCTTCCAGACATTCGGCCTCAGGCACAAGAAATACGAGACGCTGATCGCCGCGATCGCGGTCCTGTTCTGGCTCATCATCCCGATCGCGTTCGCCGTGCTGCCGCTCTATTTTCTCCTGGCTCACTAACAGGGACACAGACCATGACATTAGATCCCAAGATACCGGCGGGTCCCATAGAGCAGAAATGGGACAACCACCGCTTCGCCATGAAGCTGGTGAACCCCGCGAACAAACGGAAGTATCATATCATCGTCGTCGGCACGGGGCTCGCCGGCGCCTCCGCCGCCGCATCGCTGGCCGAACTGGGGTACCGGGTCACGGCGCTTTCCTATCATGAATCGCCGCGCAGGGCGCACAGCATCTCCGCGCAGGGAGGGATCAATGCTCCGAAAAACTACCCGAATGACGGCGACAGCGTGTACCGCCTGTTCTACGACACGGTGAAGGGGGGGGATTATCGCGCCCGCGAAGCCAACGTGTACAGACTGTCGCAGGTGAGCAACGCCATCATCGATCAGTGCGTTGCGCAGGGAGTCCCGTTCGCGCGGGAATACGGGGGACTCCTTGACAACCGCTCCTTCGGCGGGGCCCAGGTATCGCGGACGTTTTACGCCCGGGGGCAGACAGGCCAGCAGCTGCTCCTCGGGGCATATTCCGCAATGATGCGCCAGGTGGGACTGGGAACGGTGAAGTTCTACGAGAGGCGCGAGATGCTCGACCTCGTTGTCGCCGACGGCAAGGCACGCGGGGTCATCGCGCGCAACATGGTCGACGGGCGGCTCGAATCCTACGAGGGGGACGCCGTCATACTCGCCACGGGGGGTTACGGCAACGTGTTCTTCCTCTCGACGAACGCGAAGATGTGCAATGCGACCGCAACATGGCGCGCGCACAAGCGCGGGGCGTTCTTCGGCAACCCCTGCTTCACGCAGATACATCCGACATGCATCCCGGTCGCCAGCGAGCACCAGTCGAAGCTCACGCTCATGAGCGAAAGCCTCCGGAATGACGGCCGCATCTGGGTCCCGAAGGCCAAGGCCGACAAACGCGCCCCGAACCAGATCCCGGAAGAGGAACGGGACTACTACCTCGAACGGCTCTACCCGTCGTTCGGAAACCTGGTCCCGCGCGATGTCGCCTCCCGGCGTGCGAAAGAGATGTGCGACAAGGGGCACGGTGTGGGGACCACAGGGCTGGCGGTATACCTCGATTTTTCGGAGACCATTAAACGGAACGGCCAGGCGTGGGTCGCCGAGAAATACGGCAACCTGTTCGACATGTACAAACAGATCACGGGGGAGGACGGCTACGAGTCACCGATGAGGATATACCCCGCGGTCCATTACACGATGGGGGGCCTCTGGGTCGATTACAACCTCATGGGGACGATCCCCGGGTTGTTCGTCCTGGGGGAGGCGAATTTCTCCGACCACGGCGCCAACCGTCTCGGCGCGAGCGCGCTCATGCAGGGGCTGGCAGACGGGTATTTCATCATCCCTTATACGATCGGCGACTACCTTGCCTCGAACAAGTTCCAGAAAATCGATGCTGCAGGGCCGGCGTTCAAGGAAGCTGAGGCGTCGGTCGCAGACCTGACGAAGAAACTCATCGCCGTCCGGGGGAAGACCCCGGTGGACGTGTTCCACAAAGAGCTCGGCAGGATCATGTGGGAGTACTGCGGGATGGGGAGGAACGCAGCAGGACTCAAGAAGGCCCTGGAGCTGATCCCCGCTCTCCGCGAGCGGTTCTGGAAGGACGTCTTGATCACCGGCTCGCCGGATTCCTTCAACCAGGAGCTCGAAAAGGCGCATCGCCTCGCGGATTTTCTGGAGCTCGCCGAGCTTATGGTCCGGGATGCCCTCCTGCGCGACGAATCGTGCGGCGGACACTTTCGCGAGGAACACCAGACGGAGGAAGGCGAAGCGAAAAGGAACGACGCGAAGTTCTCCTTCGTCGCCGCGTGGGAATTCGCAGGGACGAACCGGACGCCGAAGCTGCACAAAGAACCTCTGAAATTCGACTACGTGAAACCGAGCCAACGCAGTTATAAATGAGGAGTGACGCGCAATGTCAGGAACCATGACCATCACGCTCAACGTCTGGCGCCAGAGCGACAGGAATTCCAAAGGACGTTTTGCACGCTACACGCTCCCGAACGTTTCCCCCGACATGTCGTTCCTCGAAATGCTCGACCTGCTGAACCTTGACCTTGTCCGGAAGGGGGAGGAAGCGATCGCATTCGATCACGACTGCCGGGAGGGAATCTGCGGCACGTGCTCCCTCTATATCAACGGCAGGGCGCACGGCCCTTTGAGAGGAGTGACCGCGTGCCAGCTGCATATGCGGACATTTCATGACGGCGATTCCATCACGATTGAACCCTGGCGGGCGAAACCATTCCCTGTCATCAAGGACCTGGTGGTCGACCGCTCGGCGTTCGACAGGATCATGGCGGCGGGAGGTTTCGTTTCCGTCAGGACGGGGGGGGTCCCGGACGCCAACACGATCCCGATCCCGAAACCCGTAGCAGAGGAGGCGATGGACGCCGCGGCCTGCATCGGGTGCGGCGCCTGCGTCGCAGCATGCAAGAACGGGTCGGCCATGCTCTTCGTCGCCGCAAAGGTCTCGCAACTCGCACTTCTGCCCCAGGGACACGCGGAACGCCAGCAGCGCGTGGAAGCCATGGTCGCCCGGATGGATGCGGAGGGATTCGGCGCCTGTTCGAACACCTATGCCTGTGAAGCGGAGTGCCCGAAGAAGATCTCCGTCACGCACATCGCCAGGCTCAACTCCGAGTACCTGAGAGCAAAGCTCATCTGAACGCCTCAAAGTCGCCTTGCGCTACTGGCAAATATATTGTAAGTTTGACACGACGCCATGCGACTGCACCGAGCAATCCTCCACCTGCTTGTAATTCCATTCCTTCTGGCCGGGCCGGGTACCACGGTGGCCCAGAACTCCAAGGAAAACGCCGATTTCAAGCTTGCAATCAACCTCTACAACGACGGGCTGTATGACCTCGCTTCAGAACAGCTTCAGCAGTTTATCGGCGCCTATCCGACAGCCCCGCAGGGAATCGATGCCCGTTTCTACCTGGGCCTCGTTCAGATGAAGCTCAGGAAGTTCGACGAGGCAAGGCTCACATTCCAGTCGTTCGCACTGACATACCAGGACAACCCGAAAGCGCCGGAGGCATGGTGGAACGTCGGGGAGTCCTACGCAGCACTCGGGACACACAGGGAGGCCGCGCTCGCATTTGAGCGGGTCAAGGTGTTCCATCCCAAGAGCAAGCTCGCCCCCGGTGCACTTCTGAAGGCGACGAAATACTTCCTCCTCGCCGGGGCGCACGACGACGCGCGCAGGACTCTCCGTGTCATTCTCCAGGAATACCCGTCCAGCGACGCCGTACTGGCGGCCCGAACGCAACTCGGCCAGATCTACTTCGAGGAGGGAAACTACGACCAGGCGCAGAGCGAGCTGAAACGGGTGATCGAAGGAGACCCTTCTCCCGACGCCCGGGCCGGTGCGCTCCTCATACTGGGAAACATCTCACAGGCGACGGGAAGAACAGACAACGCACAGTCGGACTACCGGGAAATAATCGCGAGATACCCGAAGAGTTCGGCAGTCCAGGGTGCATATCTCAACCTGGGGAAGCTTGTCGCAGCGGGGGGGAAACACGCAGACGCGCTGGAATGGTTCAGGAAGGCGATCGCGGAGAAATCTGCTTCGGACTCCCTGATCATCCACGATGCGCTGATCGCCAGCGGGGACGCCCAGGCGGCACTCGGTGAAAACGGAGCGGCGGCCGCGTCATACGAGAAATACCTCGCCGCGGTTCCGCAGGGGGAGAGGACCCCTGAGGTGCTCTGGAAACTCGCCAGCGCCGCGGGACATGCCAGGGACTACCGGCGTTCCAACGACGCGTGCAACCGGCTCCTCAAATCCGCCGCGGCGGAGACTTTGAAACGCCGGGCCCGGTTGAAGCTCGCGCTCAATGCTGAAGAACAGAAGAACCTCCCCTCGGCGCTGCAGCATTTCGAGGCCTTTACCGATGCCAACCCGGAATACCCCTCGACTCCGGAGATACTCCTCCGCGAAGCGGGGCTGTGTGCCGGAGGGCTGGCCGATGTCAGGAAGGCGGTGTCGATATTCGAACAGATCGCCGCACGCTATCCATCGTCTGCCGTTGCCGACGATGCCCTGGCCGGGGCGGCACGCGGGCATGAACAGCTCAAGGAATTTGACCGCGCGCTCCAGACGTACAGGGAACTGATCGCCCGGTACCCGGCGTCCGAGTTCCGGCACGAGGCCGACGAACGCCTGGAGATCCTCGAGACATTCGAGCTGAAGGAAAAGGACGCCGGGCTGGAGAAACTTGCCCTCCTCGTGGGGGACGTGGTCTCGGAGAAGGATAAAGCCGACCTGGCCTTCAGGCTCGGGGAGATCTACTTCAGCGACCTCAAGAGCTACGCGGCGGCCGCCAAACAGTTCGAGAACGCTCTCGAGGCCGGGATGAGCGGCGACCGCGCGGGGGAGGCCCTCCTGAAGAGGGCAAAGAGCCTGGAGTACCTGAGCATGCGGGACCGGCAGGAGGTTCCCCGGGCAATCGACGCGTACCGTGCCTACCTCGCGTCTCCCGCAACGGCACCTGATTCAAACCGGGCACGTCTTGCAATCTTCCGGCTGAGCGCGACGACACTCCCGGCCGGCAGCCATGCCGCCGCGGAGCTCATGGCCCGGAACCCGTCGTTCCCCATGCGAGACGTGGTCCGGTTGACGATGGGGAAACTCTATGAGCAGGCCGACAGCCTCGGGGCGGCCGGTGAGGCATACGGGGAGGCCGGACGCACCGCGAGTGATAAGGCGGTGGCAGAAGAGGCCGCGTACAGGAGCCTGGGCCTTCTCCTCCGGCTCAACGCCGCGGATTCGGCGCTTGTCGAAGGAACACGGTTTCTCGCGGCGTACCCCGCGAGCGCGCACGCGGCCGAGATCCTCTCGAGGCTCGGGGACCTGGCGATGACAGAGAAGAAACCCCTCCCGGCTGCGGGGTTCTACCAGAAACTCACGGGCGAGTTTGGTTACACGACGCTCGCGCTTCTGGCTCAGGAAAAGCTCGGTGAGGCACTCGCGGCGGCCGGCAACACCGATGCGGCGCTCGCGGCGTATGCCGAGATTTACGAGCGCCAGACAGAAGACCCCATGGGGGACGGAGAGCCGTCGGTTTCCATCCTCCTGGCCCTTGGAAAGCTCCACAGGGAGGCGGGGAATGCCGCAGAAGCAAAGCGCTTTCTGACGGCGGTTCTGGCCAGGGACCAGACCGGCCCGATCGCCGGAGAGGCATATACCACGCTCGGATTGATCTACCGCGCCGAAGGGCTGCGAGAAGCTGCGACGTCATATTTCCGCCACGCAGAGACCGCCGCCCCGGGAGCCGGCGTCACGCGGGACATCGCAGACCTCCTCTTCGAGAACGGCGATTACCGGGACGCGATCAAGGAATACACTCAGCTTTCCGGAACGGCCCCCGGAGACACCGAAAGGCAGTACTTTGACTCACGGATCATTCTCGCGATGATCCGGAACGGCGAGGGACCGAATGCGGAGAAGGCCATTGCGGCGTTTGACAGGAAGTACGGGGACGCACAGGACGACGTCGCGCTCTTCGAGCTCGAAAAGGGGCTAATCCAGTTCCGCAGGGAAGAATACGCCGGCGCGATGAAGGCCCTCCAGCACGTCGCGGACAAATTCGAGGATTCACCGTCCGGACCGACGGCAATGTACTGGATCGGGAAGACGCTGGAGGCGACGGAGAAGCCCCTCGAGGCAATCGACCACCTCGAGAAGTTGCTTGCATCTCATCCGCAGGCACCCGTCATCATGCGTGTGCACCTCGCGCTGGGGAACCTGTATTACGGATCCGAGAAATGGGACCAGGCGATAAAGCACTACCGGATCGTTATCGACGATCCGCACCCTGACCAGGAGCTGGTTCCGTCCGCGATGAGCAACCTGATCGAAACGTACGAGGTGGCGGCCGCATACGACGGGGCCCTGACCCTCACGCGGAGGTACCTCGAACTGTACCCGAACGCGGAGGACGCGCTTGACAAGAAGATCAAGATCGGGATGCTCTACGATCACCTCGGCTACTACGACCAGGCCGCGCTGCACCTCCAGTCGCTCCTCGACGAGGCGGGGAGCGATCTCGAAGGCGAGATCCGCTACTACATCGCGGAAGCCAATTACCACAAGGGGGATTACCAGCAGGCGATACTCGATTTTCTGAAAGTCCCCTATCTCGTCACCAAGAAAGGGAAAATCGACTGGACGGCGAATTCGCTCTACATGTCCGGCCAGTCGTACGAGAAGATGGGACGGTACGATCAGGCGTTGACGATGTACCAGCAGATCGTGGACCGGGCGGGGATCGACGAAACGTTCAAGTCGGCCGCCCGCAAGGAAATCGATCGTGTCAGGACTGTCTTGAAGAAAAAACCAGGCTGATAATGCTCGAACTCGAGACCGACGCGATCCTCGCGACGCTGCGCGCACGCACGATAGGAGACAGGGAGGCCATCCTGCTCCGGGAGATACTGGTCGCCGACATCCCGCGCGGCATCAAGACATACATGCAGGCGGAGACCGTCCGCTGGCTCGAAACCGAGCTGTTCGCTTCGCCGAGGTTTTCCCGGGTGGACCGGCAGGCACCCGGTGTTCGCCGCCACGGACGGGCGTTCATCGCGTCAATGTCCGCCCTCTACACCTTTCCGCGGGAGGAATATCTCTCCCTTCTCGAAAACGCAATCCATTTCCTGGAGAACTACCTCTGCCGCCCCCAGTGGACTATCGAGAATTTTGTTTTCGAATCGGGCGGGAGCATGAGCGCGCAGGACGTCGTGGCAAAGCTCGATTGCACCGTCGATTACGCCTACTTCAGGACTCTGGTCCAGAAGCTCCTGAAGCGCCGGGGGACCATGGATATCACCGCGGAGGAATTCCGGTCGATCCTGATCAGGATCGACGACCAGATCGTGAAACAGCATAACGCGAGGGAGCTCGCGCTCCTCGCAAAACCGATATTCGATTTCCTCCTTCTTCGCGATACCCCCCCCGACGTCAGTATTCCCCTCAAACCGATCCTCGTCTTCTTTGAAGACAAGAGCATGACCATCCTGAGGGACTACATCGAGAGCATCTGCCTCATACGCCGGCGGACGGAAATCACGCTCGACGAACTGACGACGCTGGTCGAAGACCTTTATCTCGGACAGGCCGATACTCCCACTCCATCCCCCCGACCCGACGAGGAGAATGAACAACAACCTGCCGGCGCTGAAATCGAGGAAGCAAACGACGGAAAAGAGCCTCCGGAGCCAGAGACACCATTGCCTGCGGACGAACCTCAGGGATACGAACCCCCGATCGAGCCACAGGCTCCGTCGATTTTTGGTTCCGTCACCGAAGAGCCGGACGGGAGAGACGACCGGCCCATGGCGGAGGAGACCAGGAACCCGGAATCCTATGACAGGCTCTTTGCAGGATCCGAGTCGCCGACCCGGCTCACGGATCTGCGCGTGCGCATCCAGGCCCACAACAGGAGCAGGTTCGTCAAACGCCTGTTCGACAGGAATCAAGGGAGGTACGAAGACGCTATCTCTTCGCTGAACAGATGCGAAACATGGAGAGATGCATCATTCCTTCTTAACACGCTCTACACAACCAACGGGCTCGATCCGTTCGACCCCGACGTGGTGGAATTCACGGATGCTATTCACCGCCGCTACCTGGATGCGGAGAAGGACGGCTCATGAAGTTCATCGATATTGCCAGCATCCACATCGCATCGGGGAGCGGCGGGGTCGGATGCGTCAGTTTCAGGAGGGAGAAATTCATCCCCAAGGGAGGGCCGGACGGAGGGAACGGCGGACGCGGAGGGTCGGTGATCATCCGGGCCAACCGCCATCTGGCAACGCTCCTCGACTTCCAGTATAAGAGAAACTACCAGGCACCGAGGGGAGAACACGGGCTCGGCTCGAACAAGACCGGAAAGAGCGGGAAAGATGTGACCCTCGAAGTCCCGACCGGAACGATCATCCGTGATTCAGCGACGGGTACAATCCTCGCCGACCTCCTCAACGACGGGGATGAGACCGTCGCTGCCAGGGGCGGACGGGGAGGAAGAGGGAATGCCTCCTTTGCCACATCGACGAACCAGGCCCCGCGCCAGTTCGAACAGGGGGAAGAGGGGACGGAGCGGGATCTCGAACTCGAATTGAAGCTTCTCGCCGACGTCGGACTTGTCGGTTTCCCGAACGCAGGGAAGTCGACGCTCATCTCCGTGGTCTCAGCCGCACGCCCCAAAATTGCAGATTATCCCTTCACGACTCTCGTGCCGAACCTCGGCATCGTTCGCGTCGACGAGGGAGAGAGCTTCGTTGTCGCCGATATCCCCGGCATACTCCAGGGAGCCCATCTGGGGAAGGGGCTCGGCATTCAGTTCCTCCGGCATATCGAACGCTCAAAGGTCCTGGCATTTTTGATCGACTGCACGCGCGAAAACCCGGGTGAGGACTACCGGACACTCCTCAATGAGCTCAAGCTCTTTAAGAAGGCTCTGCTGAAGAAGCCACGAATAGCGGTCTTCACAAAGACCGATCTCCTCGACGCCCAGGGGATCAAGGCCCTATCGAGACTCCGGTTCGGGACGACTCCCGTGCTGTGCATCTCCGCGGTCACGGGAGCAGGCGTCGCCGAGCTCGTACGGGCGATGTGGGGGAAGATCCGGCCGGTTGCCGGGAGAAGGAAACGCGGCGCGTGACACACTCACCACTCACTCCCCGCCGGACATTCGTCGTGGTGGCGGGGCTTGCGGCAGCCCTTTTGCTGGCGGCGCTGATCGCGCTTTCGTTTGGGAGCGTCCCGGTATCAATAGGGAACGTCGCCGGCTCTTTCACGGGAAGCAGCTCCGTCCCCGCCGCCGAGAGGACGATCATACTGGAAATCCGCCTCCCCCGCCTTCTCCTTGCGATCATCGTGGGATCGGGGCTCTCTGTCGCCGGGCTGGTATTTCAGGCGCTCCTCCGGAATCCGCTTGCTGAACCCTACATACTTGGAATCTCGAGCGGAGGAACAGCCGGGGCGATCCTTGCGATGACGCTGACCGCGGGCCCGGGGATATTCATCGTGCCCCTTGCTTCATTCGCGGGCTCCGCAGCCGTCATGGGTATTGTCTATTCCGTCGCATACCGGCGGGGGAAGCTCGATACATACACGTTGCTCCTGGCCGGGGTGATGATCGGCGCGTTCTTCAACGCCTTCGTCCTGCTCGTGGTGGCAGTGGTCAACCAGGAGCTCCGGAGCGCTTTCCTGTGGCTCATGGGAAACCTGAGCGGCGCCAGTCCCGTCTCTATCGCGGTGGTCAGCCCCCCTGTTATCATCGCCTCGCTCGCCCTCTACACGCAGGCCAAAGGTTTCAACCTTATCGCCACGGGGGAAGAGACTGCGATGCAACTGGGGATCAACGTCGGCACGCTGAAAAAATGGGCCTATCTGCTCGCCTCCTTCATCACGGGGATGGTTGTCTCTGTGAGCGGGGTGGTTGGGTTCGTGGGACTGATCATTCCTCACATTTGCCGCATGATTTTTGGACCGGACCATAGACTCCTGTTTCCCGCTGCGTTCCTGACCGGGGCCATATTCATGGTCATGGCGGACTTCATAGCGAGAATCGCCCTTGCCCCGACCGAAATACCCGTCGGCGCAGTCACGGCCGCAATAGGCGCCCCCCTTTTCGTCTACCTGCTTCGAAAAGCGTAATCCCCACATTCCCTCCCGGCCACGGGACACAACTGTCATTTCCTGTTGCACTAGTTGTTGTTTCCTACTATTATATTACATTTGAGATTTCCTCGAGATTCACCCGTGTGTTTGCGGCATATTGCAAACCATCGGATATCTACTATCTGTTTTTTCGAACTTGTTTATGAGGCAGAGGCATCCGGAGCGTCATCGGTTCCGGGAATCCTGCCGGGAGAGGACTTTCATCATGAAACACGAAGAACGGACATCAGAGACCGAACGGCTTCTCCACCTCATCCTCGCCAACATCGACGACCTGATCGCCCTGCTGGACCTGAACGGGCGACGGCTCTACAACAGCCCGTCATACGAGGCGATTTTCGGCGACCGGGACAGGCGCCGCGGGACCGATTCATTCGAAGAGGTCCACCCGGGCGACCGTGACATGGTGAGGAAAACCTTCCGGGAAACGGTAGAGACCGGGATCGGCCGCCGGATCGTTTACAGGCTCCTCGGAAACGACGGGAGCATCCGCTTCATCGAATCCCAGGGGAATGTCATCCTCGATGCCGGTGGGAAGCCCGAAAAGGTCATCGTCGTCGGCCGCGACATCACCGACCGTGTGCAGGCCGAGGAAGAACGGAACCGCCTCCTTTCCGTTGTCGAACAGGCGTACGAGGCGATCGTCTTGACAGATGCCGCAGGGACAATACAGTATGTGAACCCGGCTTTCGAGCGGTTCACCGG
>Ga0182011_10004283_pt1 | contig 11457 bp, 8 predicted proteins | sample 711E1DmetaG_FD_120481 | JGI IMG/M metagenome (GOLD analysis project Ga0182011, IMG submission 120481) | Permafrost microbial communities from Stordalen Mire, Sweden - 711E1D metaG | ecosystem: Environmental > Terrestrial > Soil > Wetlands > Permafrost | place: Sweden: Stordalen | collected... | reverse complement strand
GCTCGTCTGATGGACCTAGCCGCGTCTCTCGACGGGAACACTATCGCGACCTACAAGGCCGACGGGCTAATCCTTTCTACGCCCACGGGGTCAACCGCCTACAACCTGTCAGCCGGTGGACCTATCCTGACGCCCGATCTTGAGGCCATCGTTCTGACTCCGATCTGCCCTCACACGCTGACCAACCGACCCTTGGTGGTTCGCGCCGACAGGATGCTTTCGGTCACCAACGTGTCCCCCGACCACGGGATCCTGACGGTGGATGGATTGTGGAGCCGAGAGGTGGAGCCCGAGGACGTGGTCGAGGTGCGCAAGGCGACGCGGCCCTTGCGCGTGTTCCGGCCGCGCAGCTCGTTCTTCAGCATTTTGCGCCAGAAACTGTCTTGGGGAGAACGCAAGGCATGAGGCACGCAACTGCCGAGGCTCAGTTGCCGAAACTATGGTCATGCTGAATCTCTTGCGCGTATCTGGCTTCGCCCTCATCGACGAGGTCGAGGTTCCTCTGGGACCGGGATTGACTGTGATCACCGGTGAAACCGGGGCTGGGAAGAGTATCTTGGTCGAGGCGCTGGGTCTGCTGCGCGGGGGCCGAGCCAGTGCCGAAATGATTCGCGCGGGTTGCGAGGAAGCTCGGGTGGAGGCCGTGTTCGAACTGCCGGCCGGATGGGAGGTACGCGAGCGCCTGCTGGCCGAGGGCCGGGCGGTGGAGGACGGGCTCGTGGTCCGGCGCGCGGTCGCACGCTCTGGCCGGGGCCGCATTCACCTGGGTGGCAGCCTGGCCAGCGCGGCCGATCTGGCATCCAGTGTGGGCAAGCTGGTCGACATTACCTCGCAGCACGACCAGCACCTGCTCACGGATGCCGATAGCCAGCTCGCGATCCTAGACGCCTTCGCCGGAAACGGCGCGACCCTGGTCGAGGCGCGCGAGGCGTACCAGGCACTCCACCAAGCGCGCGCTGAGCTCGACAGGTTCGATGCGGATACGCGGGCGCGCGCCGAGCGCGAGGATCTCTTGCGCTTCCAACTCTCCGAGCTCGAGCAGGCCGAAATGCAGCCCGGGGAGGATGAGGCTCTGCGGGCCGAGCGCGAGCGCACCAAGGGCGCGGAGAAGTTTCTGGCTGCCTGCACACGTGGCGAGGAAGTCCTGTACTCCTCGGACGAGGCTGTCTCGGGTCGGATCGCGGGCGTTACGCGCGAGATCGCGGCCTTGGCGCAGCTCGATCCGGCACTTGCACCCGTGGTGGAAACCCTTCGTTCCGCCCAGGCGCAGGTGGAGGATTCGGCCGGCGAGCTGGGGCGCTATGCCGGCGGCATCCGCTTCGACCCAGAACGGTTGACCGAGATCGAGGAGCGCCTTTTTCTCATCGGTCGCTTGATCCGCAAGCACGGCGGTTCAGTCGCGGCGGCCATCGAGCGGCGTGAGGCAATCAGCCGCGAGCTGGCCGCGCTGGGTTCTTTCGAGGAAGGGCTGGCGGCGCGCAAGGCGGCGGTGGAGGACGCGATGAAGCGAATGACGGCTCTTGGCGAGCAGCTCTCCGAGCAGCGACGCAAAGCTGCGCGCGTCTTGGGCCGGCGCATGGACGAGACGCTGCGTGACCTGGGCTTGGCCGGGGCGCGGGTGCCCATTGTGGTCGAGGATCGCGACGAGCCTGGCCCGCACGGCAAGGATCGGGTGCGCTTTCTCTTCGCGCCCAACCGGGGCGAGGAACCCCGGCCGCTTGACCTGATTGCCTCAGGAGGCGAGCTTTCTCGCGTGATGCTGGCGGTCAAACAAGCTCTGGCCAAGGAGGACGAAGCGCTGACCTACGTTTTTGACGAGGTCGATGCGGGCGTGGGCGGTGGCACGGCGGAGGTGATTGGCCGTAAGCTCAAGTCGACCGCGGCCCATCGCCAAGTCCTGGTCGTGACCCATTTGCCCCAGATCGCTGCTTTTGCCGATCACCACATCAGAGTGACCAAGGAGGCCAGCAGGGGGCGCACCACCATCCGCGTGGCGGTCTTGACCGGCGCCGAGCGCGCTGTCGAGATTGCCCGCATGTTGGGCGGAGCCAGCCCTTCGCCCGAGGCCACGGCCCACGCAGACGAGATGCTGCGACGTGCTAGAGGTTAGCGCGTGGGGAGCCGGCGAGCTTTGCTCGCCGCGGACCATCGCGGGGGGGGTTGGGGACCCTCCCAGGGTCCCCACCACGATGATGAAGTTGACGTTTAGCCGACGGTGTGGTGGCTTTATAGGGTGGCTCGTCCGTTAGTTCCCAAACGAAGAAAGCGGCGGTCGTCGCATGTCCGCAGTTCCCTGGGCCTGGGCACGCTCCTCGTCGCCCTCACTGGGGTGAACGTGTACTTCTTCTTTTTCCGCGCCGACACGGCGGTGCGTAAGCTGATGCAGCCCATGTCCACGGAGCAGACACTTGGTGGGAACCGGAATGAACTTGCCAAGGAGTCGATTCCAAGATCGCTTCTCGGCGCATCGTGGAAGGGGAAAGACCAGGTAAGCGGCGGGACGCAGGCTGCGGCTGCCGGGTCGGATCGACCGGGTCCGGCATCCGCGCTGCGTGCCAGCAACGGAGACAGCGACGGGCACATGGTGGAGGGCGAATTCGGACCCTCGGACACACTTAGCACCGTCCTAGCCAGGGAGAGTTTCGGATCAGCGGCGGGCGCGGTGACGCGGGCTCTCTCCAAGCTGGTCGACCCCAAGTTGATTCGCCCCGGCGAGCACTACGCGGTCACCCGCGATGACGAAGGAACGGCCACCTCATTCGAATACGCACCCACCCCCGTTCTCCGCTACCTCGTTGCCCAGAAGCCCGACAGCACCTGGCAGGCGCGCAAGGAGGAGAAGCCGCTCTCGGTGAAGACCGCCGATGTTTCGGGGACGATCGATTCGTCGCTCTACGAATCGGTGTCCAAGGCGGGCGAGTCAGCCGCGCTGGTGAGCTTGTTGGTCGACCTGTTTGCCTGGGATATCAACTTCTACATCGACACCCACCCTGGCGATCACTGGAAGGTTGTGGTGGAAAAGCAGTATCTGGGCGGTCAGTTCTACAAGTACGGCAGCCTGCTGGCCGCGGAGTACGGCGGCAAGGCGGGCACTTTCCGGGGGTTCTACTGGAATCCTTCAGGCCAGCGTGGCCGAGGGCACTACTACGATGAAAAGGGCCAGGCCTTGGCCAAGAGCATGCTCAAGACCCCTCTGCGCTTCGTGCGCATCAGCTCGAAGTTCGACCGGCACCGTTTTCACCCCATTCTTCACCGGATGAAAGCCCACCTGGGCATCGACTATGCGGCGCCCGTGGGAACGCCGGTTTGGGCGACGGCAGGAGGTAAGGTGGTTGAAGCTGGCATGAAGTCGGGCTCAGGCAACACGGTGGTGATCAACCACGGCAGCGGGCTGCAAACGCGTTATTACCACTTGTCCCGTTTTGCCAAGGGACTGAAGCCGGGCAAGCAGGTTCAGCAAAAAGAGGTCATCGGCTACGTGGGAACCACCGGGCTGTCCACCGGCCCGCACTTGCACTTCAGCGTCGTCAAGGCTGGCGTGTTCGTCGATCCCAGCAAGCTCACCATCTCGCGCGAGCCGCCGGTGGCTAACCGGGCGGCCTATCTGGAGGCCATCCGGCCACGCCTTGCGGCCTTGCGCGTTCTGCCGCCCGCCGTCGCCAAGAACTGAGTATACTGGGGCAAATGGTTCGTGTTCTGCTTGGCCTCATAAAGGGCGGCATTGTAGGGGCCGTCGTTGGGTTCGCAGCCTCGCGTGTCGGCTTCGGCGCGGGCGCCACGGCGTGGCTGGTGTACGGTGCCGTGGGGTTCCTAGTGGGCCTGGTGTGCGGCAAGCCTCCGTGGCGGCAGGAAACCATTTGGACATCCGTCGTCAAGGGTGTCGTCGGGCTGGCGGTGTGCATGGGCCTTTTCTGGGTTGCTCGCAAGGTGTTCGGGGAGATGCAGGCGCCGGCGCTGCTCCTGGCACCACTGGGCGTCGCGGATGGCAAGGCCCTGGTGGCAGTGCCGGCCTTGCTGGGCCCCCTCATCGGAATCCTGTACGGTGTGTTCGTCGAGGTGGACGACGGTGGCAAGTCGGCGCCTGCGGGCAAGGGCCAGACCAAGCCCTAGAAGCAAGGCTGATCTCGGGACAGACGCTCAGGCGTGGTGCGGGCCGGCCAGCGGGTCCTTGACCTGCTCTGACTCTTCGTCCTCGCCGTCGAAAGCGCCCAGCTCACGCAGGACTTCCTCTTCCTGCGTCGGCGCTGCCTCGGGTGCCGGGGTATGGAGCTCGCTGCGTTCCTGGGCACGCCGCCGGCGAAAGAAAATCACCTCTTCCGCCAGGCCCAGCACGACGTAGGCGAGCACGAGGAACAGGAAGATAAGTGCCTTTTCCAGGCCAGCCATGACGATGGCCGCGCAGGCGCCAACCACCAGCAGGAGAATCCCAACCGTCTTGAGGTTGAGGCGCAGCTCTTTGAATGAGCGAAAACGCACACGCGACACCATGAGGGCCGAGAGCACCAGCACTATGAGCGCGGTCGAGCCCTCGCTGACGAGCTGGTACGCGCCGGCGTTGTGGCTGACGATGACCATGAAGACAAGTACGCTGGCTGCGGCGGGAATGGGGAGGCCGAGCATGAACTTGCCAGGCTTGACCTTGCCGGAGGCCTGGTCTCGCCGGGAAAGGACATTGAAGCGGGCCAGCCGCATGGCCCCGGCGCACACGTAGATCCCGGCCATGAAGATGCCCAGCAGGCCGAAGTGGTTCAGGCCCCACTTGTACATCAGGAGAGCCGGGGCAGCGCCAAAGGTGATGACGTCAGCCAGCGAGTCGAGGTCGCGGCCGAGGTCGGTCTGGGTCTTGGTCAGGCGCGCCACCCGGCCGTCGAAGGTGTCGAAAAGCAACCCGAAACAGATGGCCAGGGCCGCGAGATACAGGTTGGCTTCATTGTCGCCCGAGGCGGACAGGGCAAGCGACGCAAACCCGCTTAGAATGCAGGACAGCGTAAAAAGGTTCGGAAGGACGTAGTAGGTCTTCCGGAAATCCACCAAGCAAGGATACCATGTGGTCGTGCGTTTCTTGCGATCCTTACTGACAATTCCCCATGTGGCGATCGTGACCGCGTTCGGCAGCATGATGGGGCTTTTCATGCGGATGCGCGACCCCACCGGCGATTGGGTTCTCGATCTGGCGCGCTGGTGGTCAGGGTGGGTGACCCATTTCGCAGGCGTGCGCATCATTGTGGACAACCGGGCCAACCTGGAACCGCAGCAGCCCTACGTGTTCATGGCCAACCATGCTTCGACGATTGACATCTGGGCTCTCTTCCTGGCGATTCCGCGCCGGGTTCGCATGATCGCCAAGAAGCAGCTTGCGCGCATCCCGCTGTTTGGCTGGGTGATGTGGGCGGGCCGCTTCATCTTCATCGACCGGCAGAATGCGGCGGCCGCGCGCCGAAGCATCGAGGAGGCCGGCCGGCGCATCCGGGGCGGCGTCTCCGTCCTAATTTTTCCCGAGGGAACGCGCACGCGCGACGGACAGTTGGGCCCCTTCAAGAAGGGCGGCTTCCACCTGGCCATGGACGCGGGCGTGCCCATCGTGCCCGTCGCTCTGCGCGGCACGCGCGCGCTCATGCCCCGCGGGAGCCTGCGGGTAATGAGCGGCGAGGTTTTCGTCACCATCGGCGCCCCCATTCCCACCAGTGGGCTCACCATCGATGACCGGCCGGCGCTCATCGAGCGCGTGCGCGACGCCATTGCGGCTATGGCCGCGGAACCCAGCGCCCCAGCCCCGCGATAGCCTTTGATGAGAAAGTCCGCTCGACGTCGCCAACAGGCGATGGGAAGTGGCTACTTCCGTGTCGGGCGTTCAAGTTGCTTCAGCCAGTCCAACGCTCGCAACGTCGCGAGGCCCTTGCTTTCGCTCTCCACGCGCAGGTCGCCCACCAATTGCACGCCGGGGATGGCATAGCGATCATGGAAGAACACAAGACCAGGCGCCAGCTCGCGATCCGAGGTCTTGACTTCGATCATCAAGGTCGGCCGGTCTTCTTCCACCAGAGCAAAATCCACTTCCTTGCCGTCCTTCGTGCGCAAGTAGCGAAGGGCGCGTGCGATCCCGTCGCGATCTTCCAGCAAGAATAGGTGTTTCTGCAGGCAACCGGCGACCATGTTTTCCAGCCGTTGTCCCTCGTCGCCTTTCACCAACCCGGTGTCATAGAAATACAACTTGGGCTGTCGATTGAGGGACCGCGCGATGGAGCGGGCATGCGGCTGGACACGGAAGACGATGTACAGCGCCTCCAGGATTTCGATGTAGCGCTTAACGGTGTTGGGCGCGATGCCCAAATCCTCGGACAGACTTTGATAGCTGGCGGGAGAAGCCACTCGTTCGCGTAGCAATTCCAGCAACAGCGAAATCGCCCGCAGCTCATGCACGTTTTCGAAGGTCAGGATGTCCTCGCGAACCAGACCGTCGATGTATTGTCTGCGCCAACGTCCTGCGTCCGCAGGATCTTCGGTTAGGAAGGGTTCGGGAAATCCCCCACGCTCAAGGAAATGTGCAAGGTCGAAGTTCACTCCAACCGCCGTGGCCTCGGCGGGAGAGATGGGCAACAGTCGATGAAGGAAGTATCTGCCCGCGAGGCTGTCGCCCGATTGGCGAAACGTCTCAAGTCGCGCGCTACCCGTGACCAGGATGCGCAGACGCTTGGGGCGCGTGTCGAAGAGTCCCTTCAGGTAGCTCTTCCATCCACGCATCTTGTGAAGTTCATCCAATACCAGAAGATCCGTGGTACTTCGCCACGCTTGCTTGCTGATGATCGTCCGATCCTGGGCATTGTCATGGTTCAGGTACTGCGGCGCCCGAAAGCCCTCCATGATCAAGCGCGCCAGATAGGATTTGCCCACCTGACGAGGACCGGAAAGCAAGACCATCTTTTTGTCGAGGTCCCGCTCGATGGCCTTGGCCTGGGTACGCTTCATGGGGCGACTTTACCGCAGTCGCTTGCGGTTTGGTCGCGACTTTTCCGCAACCGGTTGCGGATCGGTATCTCCCAAAACAGGCATATCGCACCAGGGCATGGACAGCCACCGATCGTGCTCCCTCGACGCGAATCAGCGTGTTTTGGGTTCTCGCGGAACTCTTGCGGCGCTCGACGGTCCCCATGAGAATCTGCTTGCCGCGGACAAGGTCAGGGTGGCCCAAATCTCGGTTTCACCCCAGTGGAAATCCTCTGCCGGGACTCGGAGATGGGGCGCGCGTATGGCGAAACGCCCAGCGAATTCGACGAAGAAAAGCTGGGCCCATGTATATCGAACCGGAATGCTGGCGAGAAAGACGGTCTCGTCTGGGCAGCCGCCGTTTCTTGCCGTGCTGGAGGGAGTACAGGGGAGAGGACTCCAACTGGCGTCGGTCGTGAAATTGACGAGAGCGCCCGCACTCCAGTGCCGTCCCATGGTGGCGTCGAGGCGGGCAAGGAAGGGCGCCCGGAGCACGGTGGTTCCGAGGACAGGATCCAGGTACAAGCTCACCTGCGCGGATAGCTCCGAGCGCAGAACGAACGTACGGGTGCTCACAAGAATTGAGTTCAGCCCCGTTCTGACGATTGGCGTAATGGGGTTGGAACCTTGGTAGTTTGCGGGGCGCGCGATGACGTCTTCCACAGATATGCCGGCAGCCAGGCTGAGCTGGTTCCGTCTCGACAAGTCGTCCACCCATGCAACTTGGGGCTGGACGACCAGAAACTTGCCGACAGACGTGGGGCCTCCGTTCGCGGACGAGTCGTAGTAGCCGACGGGAACCGAGAATTCCAGGTGTGAGCGGCGCGAGGACGTGTATTGCAGCGCGGGCGTGGCACGCAGGGTAGTTTGCGTGGGGAATACGAACGGCGTGGCGCCTGAAGTCGTGGCTGTGCCGGTCGCAGGTGTGACAGGGCAAGATTGGTAGTCGAGGGGGCGGCGGTGAAGCGCTGCGAGCTGAAATGTCAGGGTGGTTAGGCGAGTGCTACGCCAAGACGCAGTCGCCTCGGCCGAGCCCGAGAAGATCTTCATCATGGCTGGCAGGGTCGCTTGACCGGGAAGTAGCTGCTGCAAGGCAACGGAGTCCTCCTGACCGTAGACCGCACGCAGGCTGGTTTGCCACTGGCTGCGCTTGCTCGGCCGATAGGTGTTGGTCAGCACGAAGGTCTGGAGGATGAGGGGACGCAGTGGATCGTTGGAGTTGGGAACGCTCCACAGAAACCTTGGCGCGTAGCTTGTTCCCAATTCGTTGTCACTGGTTCGTAGCATGAACCCGATGCTCGGCGTGATCGCGTTCATCCAAATGCCTTGCGATGCCTCGCCGGGCCCGATGGGGGCTTCACCGGCTCTGCTGTCGAGCCTGGCGCCGGCCTCTATGTGCGCGCTGGCTTGGGCCAAGAAGAACGCGGACAGGGCCATGGGGCCGCCGGCGATCATCGGCGCTACTCCACGACCACGACATCCCCATCAGCAAGCTGGAACTGGGCTGCGTGCGGTTCGGCCGTGGTAATGTCCTGCACGCGGAAGCGGATGCGCTCATTCGTCCTGACCCGCACGATGAAGACCCGGTCACTGTGCGCGAACTCGGTCAGCCACCCCGCAAGCGCAAGCGCGGGAAGCAAGCCGCGGTCGTGGGTGAGTTCATAGGTTCCCGGAGTCTTCACCTCGCCCACGACACTGACCCGGATGGATGTCGTCTTGCTGATCCAGACCGACACCACGGGCTCAACCACGACACCTTTAAGGGCGACGGCAATTGCCGCTGCGGCCTGGCTGGGTGTCTGACCGGCGACACGAATACTGCCCACCAGGGGCTGGCTGTAGTGTCCATCGTCGCGCACGATGAACTCGCCCGAAAGCGTCGGCTGTCTATTGACCTCGACCTGCAGCGTGTCACGCGGGTGAATGACCGGTTCGGCCCCTGGGTTCTTCGCAGGAAGGTCTTCAACCCAGGTGAATCTCTCGTCGTGGGCGCAACCCAAGGACAGCGACCCGAAGAAGGCGAGCAGGATGGCGGACACGGCCGTTGCCCGCGCCACGCGCACAATCATCCTCCTCACCTCAATGATGCCGAGCACGAGCGCCGCCAGCAAGAGTCCGATCCCAAGCCCCGATGCGAGCCGTGCGGCGAACGCCTTGCGGCCCGGGGGAGGGTCGAGGTGAGCCGGCAGCACAATCTCGTAGCGCGAACTCGTGGAGACCCGCTCGAGCTGGAGCTGAACCTCGGCTTTCTTCAAGCGATCAAAAAGAAGACCGTGTTGCCGTACAGCATCTTCTTTCATGCGCAGAAGCTCATCGAGCCGTGCATTGACCTTTGGCGCCTCACCGCTGACCGTGCGAAGTGAACGCCGGTTGGCTTCGATGAAGCCCAGTTCGGAACGTGCGGCTCTAAGCTGCGCCTCCAGTTGATCCGCTTGACTTTGCAGCGAGTCGTAGGCCACATTCGAGCGCTTCTCGAATTGGGTTACCTCGGCGTGGAGATGGTCGTCGACGGCTTTCTGTAGGGCGCTTCGTTCGCTCAGCAATCGCTGGACGTCAGGATGCCCGTCGGCGAATCCCTGAGCTTGCAGTTCCGTCAACTTGCGGTTCAGGCTGGCCAGGGCCTCCCGGTCGGACTGCCCCGACTGTGCCTTGGCCTGGCTGAGCGCGCTGCCACGGGCGAACTGGCTACGGACGCCCTCCAGTTCGCCGGCTAGACGGCTGATCTCGCCCGAAAGTGCGATTCTGCGCGTTTCGAGTTCCGCGGGCGAAGAGCCCAAGGTGTTCTGCGCGAGGATTTGGTCCGAATGGGCTTCGCGGAACTGCACCGTCTCCTGCGAGATCTCCTGCAGGCGCTTGTCGGCGGCTTCGGTTTGGGAGCGCAGAAAGTCCACCTCCGCGATGAAGACCTTCAATTTCTTCTCGATCTCCGTCTCGATGTAGTTCTTGACGTGCGCGTCGAGTAACTTCACGTGCGATTCATCACGGCGGTCAAGGAGTTTTGGGGTCAGCGTTCCCATGTAGGTGTTGCTGTCTAGCTTTTCGAAGCGCATTCGCTTGCCGATGCTTTCAGCCTGCCACTCGTTGGGATGAGGGATGCCGATCCGTTTTAGTGTTGCCATGATGGTCTCGGGGCTGGTAAAGGCTCGCTCGGCTCCCACGAAGAACTGCATCGAGTCCGATTGGGCCTGGTGCTCTTCGGGCGCGATGGGGTTGGTCTTGGGCGCGGAATATAGGGTCACAAGGCATTGGGCAGCCCGCACCGGTGGGTAGAACTCGAAGGTGGCGGCGCCGAGGCCAAGGCCCGTGACGGCAAAGATGTAGATCAGCACGGCGTGGCAGCGGATGAAGCGGAAGGCACGGATGATCTTGAGCAGAACATCGTCAATCGACGGTTCAGCCTCGTCGCTATCCGCGGATCTTTTCTTTCTCGCGGGCGTCCGATCTGGCAGGACCTCAGTGTCCTCGAGGTTGCGGGATTGTGAATATTGATTGCGCAGTACGATCCGACGAGGTGCCAGACCCCTTTCCGTGCTTCGCACGGGCACCAGCGCCAGCGATGTGGGCTTCGCTTTGGGCGAGCTCGCCTGCTCACCCAAGAAGGTGAGGGCGGTGGTTCCCAGTCGGATGGTATCGCCATCGACCAGACGAGCGTGCTTGACGCGACGGTCGCGCAAGAAGGTCCCTTCGGCTGACCCCAGGTCCTCAACGGTGTAGCCGAAACTGTGTTTCATGATGCGTGCGTGAAAGTCCGAGATGGCAGGATCGGCCAGGACCAAATCCGCGTTGTTCGACCGGCCAATGACCGTGGGATTCCGGGTGAGAGGAAAGACCAACTGTCCATCGACCGAGTCACCCAGGACAAGAGCAGCACAGTCAGCGCCGGGACGCAGATCTGCCCGATTGACGAACTCAGCGAAGCTGAGCGTCTCCTTATCCGGTTCGGCGTTTTCGCCGTCGTGGTTGCCGTCTTCGCGACCCATCGCTCCCGTCCTGCTTAGCAGGGAACATGCTGAATCGAGATTCCTTCTTGCGCAAGGGCAAAACCCGCAGAGGACAGGATCATTCCCGTCACGAGGATCTCGTGATCGATGACCACGCGGCCCATGAGTCGTTTCTCGGACAGGCCGAGAGCCCCGGCCGAACCGACCAGTTCGGAGAAGAAGATACCTTGTCGAGGCAAGAGGTCGACATGAACGTCGGAGAATTCAAGGAAGCGCTTGAAGGCGGGGAAGAGCGCCTTGTAGGTCGCCTCCTTGGCCGAGAATACCATGCGCGCGTAGACTCCCGGCTCGGCGGCACGGTTAGCGTCGCGCAGTTCCTCCTCATCGAGCACCAGGGACCACACCTCCGTGGGAAGGGGCAAGCGAGGCTCGGCATCGAGGCCCAGGCCGAAAGCGATGCGTCGATGGGCAACCGCGACAGCGCAGTATCCGCCCGGACAGCCATCGGTGTGGGTGATGGAGCCAACCACCG
>Ga0182011_10004282_pt1 | contig 11460 bp, 7 predicted proteins | sample 711E1DmetaG_FD_120481 | JGI IMG/M metagenome (GOLD analysis project Ga0182011, IMG submission 120481) | Permafrost microbial communities from Stordalen Mire, Sweden - 711E1D metaG | ecosystem: Environmental > Terrestrial > Soil > Wetlands > Permafrost | place: Sweden: Stordalen | collected... | reverse complement strand
TTGCGGAAAAGTGAAAAAGAAATGATAGGCATATTTCCATGCCAGGTCAATTTTCTCTTTAGGAAGATGATGGTTTTTAGGATCGCTCAACATACTGCTGAGAATTTTGAAGTATTCAACCCACGAATCGGGATCATAGGTAAAACCCCGTCCGCGATAGTGGGTATGTCCAGAAACGATTACCGGAATGCCCTTTAATGACATTTCCAACCCCACAGTGGTGGTGTATACCAGACCAAGATCGCTGATATCGATGAGATCGTAGGTATTTATTTTTTCTTCAGGATGGATGACATGGATATATTCCGGCAACTCAGGAAGTGTCTGCCGAACCACATCCACCATCGAATACTCGCGTGTCAAGATCTCGCCAGGATGAATTCGGATAACCAGTTGTATATCCGGACGGCCGATAAAATACAGGATCGTCCGGCTCACCCATTCTGCCATCGTCTTGGAGAAAATCTGTCTACCCAGTGTCAGACTGTCGCCCAGCACATTCGTCGCCAGTAAAACCACAGGCCGGTCATCGAGTTTGAGTTCCTCCCTGACGTTTTGTGCCCCCTGCGCTGGTAAATTTTGCCAGGTGCGGGTGAAATTTTCATTTACCTTTGCCTTCCGGCGGGACTCAAACAAAGCATGAATGCGTTTGTGCTGTTCAGAAGTTAAAGCCGTTTCCTGCTCAGCATTCCACATTGTCGAAGTATCCTGGCGCATGATCTCCTGGTTAAGGCCCAACCAGCAAGATTCTCGTTGATCGCTGAATTCATAAGTCACCGTCGGGATCTTTAGATAACGCGCCACCCGGTAGACAATACCAAATTCCTGCAACGTTCCATTCGGAACGATAACTACATCCGGTTTGTTGTTGCGCAACCAATCGTAGATGGAGCGGGCCGCCTCAAAATTGCGCTTGTAGCGGAATTTATAGGTTGGCCATTCGCGATCGATATCTTCGATTTGTAAGGTGTACTGTGTATCGAAAACTGTCACTTCCTCGACCGCCTTTTGCAATGCTTCAGGTAGGGGAATGTAAGGTGCCCGGTAAGTCATGAATGAAATTGGTTTTATAAAAGGCTCAGAAATTTCGAGAACTTTCTGGGCATATAAGTTTTGTCTGCGTAAATCGAATTTAGATTGATCCGTGAACCAATCTGCGTAAGGGTAATACCCTAAAGTAACATCATTTCCATAACCGGCCAGCCCTAAAGCCGTTATGGTGACTTGTTCAATCCAGTAATGAAGCGTTGCAAAAATAAACACTTTTTTTGGATTTTTGTTTGAGATTTTTACAGATTTCAGTTGCTCAACTATTTCCGGCAAGGTTTGGTGTAATTTTTGTAGAGAAAACCGGGTTGAAATCGGTTTTCCTCTTTGACGTACCAACCAATATAATTCTGCTGTAAGCGGAATTTCACCAAGAAATCTTTTTATTGTTTCTTTCCGCGAGTTTGCCATGAATTACTTTCTTTCAATCTTCGGTGTTCTAGATAAATTCAGTGAAACCTAATATTCAACTGTTGAATTATAAAGCTTCATTAGGATTCGGTCAAGAATGAAGTTGTCAGAATGAAGTTGTCTGGAAGAGCATGATGCTTTATAATCCATCTGGAAAATATTACAATTTCGATGCCTTAAAGACCCCGCTAAGGACCAAACAAAAGAATATCGTCTCATTTGTTTGTACCAAAAACCTTGACAAGGATTTCTTGAAATGCTAATTGTTTCTATTGTTATATACCTACTTGTTTCTTTCCTTGCGTGTAAGGCGATATTTAAAAAACTATCAATACCCAATTATTTGATTTCGTTTTTTGTTTTTGTTTTTTCAATGAATATTCTGATTTGCGAGATTCTCAGCCTATTCAAACAATTGAATAATCAATTCTTATATTTGGCTATTCAACTAATTCTTTGTACAATTGTTATCTTTCTCTTTTTCAATGATAAAAGGCTGAATAAAGATGATTTGATTCCCCGGGAAATTAGCTTTAACGAAAAACCAGATTTTTTGAACCTATTACTTGTAGTTCTCATATGCACGAATTTGGGAATTTTATTCTTTGTTGGCATTAATACACCACCCAATAATCTGGACAGCCTGCAAACTCATTTAACCAGAATCTATTATTGGCTACAACATGGCTCATTTCAAAGCTGGCCTGCTTCAGGGATTGCTCAAATCGTTTATCCGATCAATGCGAACATTCAGGGGCTTTGGCTTTTCTCGTTTGGCGGCAATGAGAAATTATTCTTTTTGGTACCCTGGTTTTCATTGATCATTATTGGCTGTGCAATTTATCAAATTGCCAGATTACTTCACTTACCCATTCATCAATCCCTGGTAAGCTGCCTGGTTTTCATGACAATTCCCGCTGCAATACTGCAAACCTACTCTTTTCAAAATGATCTACCTGTGACTGCACTTATTTCGGTTTTTATCTATCTGATATTCTCTTATCGGTCCACCAAGAATTTGGCTGAATTGGTGATCGCACTACTTGTCCTTGCTTTGGCTCTAGGAGTCAAACAAACAGCATTCATGGTATTTCCAATGCTGGTTTTGCTGATCATATATTTATTAATTAGAAAGGAAATCAAAAAAAAACATATGCCCTATTTGGGATTGGTTTTGATTTTTTTTGTGATTTTCTCTTCATACAAATATATTCAAAATTTGGTGGAATATCATTCTTTTTTTGGCTATAGCGATCTGGTTGCAGGCCAATCACTAAGTCTTCATGGAATTCTCAAAAAGGCAGAATATAATATCCCCCGTTATATTTACAATTCCATAAGCTTTGATGGTTTAAACCGGCAGCAGATAACTCAGCTGACTAAGATAAAAACCAGCATTTTTAAGTCTTTTTCTTCAATTTTCCATATTAACCTAGAAGACGAGGTCTACCTTCAGCCAGGTTTTGATCCTAGCGAACGTTTTCTCTATGCCAATCTGCCCCCCCTAACCGAAGATACATCCTGGTTTGGTCCTCTAAGTATCTTATTAATTGTCATTAGCATCGTTGTGGTAGTAATCCAAAAAGACAAACGAAGAAAAGAGTACTTACTTTTCGCGTTGTTACTTTATTGCTCTTTATTTATGGCGATATTTCTGCAAAGACCGGGATGGGACCCCTATCAAGGTCGCTATTTTATCCTTGGATTGATTCCCCTTTTACCCCTAGTTGGTGTGTGCTTTCCCAAAAAAGGAGTTTTTAAATGGCTATGCTTTGTGCTTCTCTGCTTTGCTTATGCTTTTCTCTCCTTTAATATTTTGTTCCTGAATATCTCAAAACCTATCATTACTGCGCGAACGATCTCTAATTGGCAAAATTCTTACATCGAAAACATGCCCTTTGGGACGAAACTTCAAAAATACGAAAAAAATAAAATAACAAAATATACTAACCAATTGGTTAATATTTTACCTCAGAGAGAATCAATATTTGATTCTGCTTATTATGACCAATTATTTTATTCAACGAATAGTAACATTCCTGATATTGAATTCATCAATTCGGTTATTTCCCCAACACAACCGGTCTATCTAATAATGACCAACAATCCATTGGAATTTGCTTTATTTGGAATAAATCGATCGCGAACACTTTATCCCATAACGAACATCGATGAAGTAGAAATAAATAGCCTGTTATTAATTGAAAACGCGAAAATTACTTCATTACCAGGATTTAAATTTTTAGGATCTAATAATACATTTTCAATCTATATTCGAGAAAATAAATAAAAATAATGATCTAAAAATTTTAGTGGGCGATTTCGTTTCTTTAGTTTGAGACGGCGGTACCACCGGGGCAAGTTTTGCAGGTATAATTCCTGTAAAAGTGGGTAAATAGAGATTTCGTTCATTAACTTATATGCTAGTAACGGTCAATTTATGGATAAACAGGGATCTCTTTCAAACAAGATTAAATTCGGTGTCATCATACCTGCCTATCGAGTTGAAAAACAGATCCTTGGGGTGATTGCCGGTATACCTGAATGGGTCGATAGCATTATTGTGGTGAATGATAGCAGTCCAGATGCCACATACGAAAAAGTTCTTTCCATTTCCGACCCACGTGTACAACTACTCAGCCATACGAAGAATCAGGGTGTGGGCGGAGCCATGCTGACTGGCTACAACCACGCTTTGAAACTAGGAATGGATATCATCGCCAAAGTGGACGGTGATGGTCAGATGGATATTAATTACTTACCCCTTCTAATCGAACCGATCATCGAAGGTAAAGCAGATTACACCAAGGGTAATCGTTTTTTACATCCAATCGCTCTACAAAAAATGCCTTTTTTGCGAATGATAGGAAATTTGGCTCTTACCTTCATGACCAAATTAGCAAGCGGTTATTGGAACATCTTTGATCCCACCAATGGTTTCACAGCTATCAGTGCTGAAAAATTACTAGCATTGAACCCCAAACATTTATCCAATAATTACTTCTTTGAAATTTCAATACTATGCGAGTTGCGAAAATTAAATGCAGTGGTTGAAGACGTTTCTATCCCTGCAATTTATCAAGATGAAAAAAGCTCAATCAAAATTCCCCGAGAGTTTTTCATTTTTTCTGCAAACCTTTTTACTCGGTTCTTCAAACGGATTTTTTATCAGTATTTCCTGTATGACTTCACAGCAACCTCTTTCTATCTGGTAAGTGGCAGTATTTTAGGATTTTTCGGTTTGATCTGGGGGATTCTTAAATGGATTCATTCGACCCAAACGGGGATTCCAGCGACAACCGGTACCGTATTGATCGCTGTACTACCAATTATCCTGGCAATTCAATTCCTGGTGCAGGCTGTTGCACAGGATATTGCGGAGGTACCCACCAAGGTGCAGAAAATTAATACACATTTGACTAAAAATAAAGAGTGGAAAAGATAAGCTTAATAGAACATCATTGCTTAATAATTTCCGATCGCTTTTCGGAATATAACAATATTGAAATTAAATGGATTTATGTTTTTTTTAACATCTAAATCGAGCCCACTTTAACATCAAATATGCACCCACCTGTCGTAATTGTGCAAGAATTAAGAAAATCAGTCAAAACGTAAAAGGGTAAAGAAATGTCTAAGAAAATAATCAGCCACATTGTGATGGCCATTGGAATACTCATTATTCTCATCACTCTCCTATTAGGGATTATAGGTATTCCAAAACCGGGGTTTGGGCAAGCAAAGATCGCATTTGGCATTCTTGGAGTGTTAATTCTTTTTACCGGTGGTGTTCTTTTCTTTCGCAGGGAAACGAAAGGTTCTTTGCTGGCAATACTGAAACCCCGCTCACGCCCGGAACTTATTTTTTTGTCCATCGGTTTACTCGTAGGCATATTGTTCAGCATTTTCATCCCCTACGGAGCCGGGTTTGATGAATCGGCGCATGTCATCAGGGTGTTTGACATTGCCAATTTGAACTTGCTCCCGAATCGGGGTAACGACCGAGCGCTAGGACAGTTTTACCTTTATTCCTATCAACGGCAAGATTTTCAAACTCCCGCCTTTGACCAATTCAAAAAAGAGACCTTTCTGGCCAAACCCGAGTGGGACACCATGTCTTCCGGGGAAACTCTCTCGACCTATACACCGGTAAACTACATTTTTCAGTCGCTGGTCGCAGGAATTGGCTGGCAGATATTAAATCTCCCGGTAATTCCGGTGATCATCTTAATCCGGCTGGTCGGGTTTCTATTTTATTTGCTGGCTTGTTATCTTACACTGCGGATGCTGCCCTTTGGAAAATGGGTTTTTATGGTACTGGCTCTGTCTCCAATGGCCTTATTTCAGGCATCCACAATCAATATCGACGGCTTTACCAATGCGATCAGCTTCCTGTTTATTGGATATGTACTAAAAGTCTATGCCGAGAGAAAAACCCCCATCGATTCCAAACGGGCTTGGTGCCTGGCCTTGCTCAGCATCCTAGTTGGCTGTGTCAAACCGGGAACGATTCTTTTGTTGTTACTGTTGTTGATATTGTTTAAAAACAAATTTCGCTCAAAAGACCTGGTCTGGCTCATCATCAGCGGAGCAGTTCTTTCTGTTACGATCACCGTCGTCTGGGCTTTAATTTCGATTGTAAACCTAGGAATCGGCGGTGGCAGAACCCTGATGACTGAAATTGTCCTCGTTTTTAATAATCTTCCCGATTTTTTGGGTAATTTCATCAGGGGGTCGATTCTTTCCCTCAAGATCTACTACAAAGACTGGGTGGGCATGTACGGGTACTGGGTGGGACAAGTACCTGTGTTAACTTATGTTCTCTACCCGCTGGCGTTGCTCTTTGCGTTTATTGCTGAAACGAAAAGCCGCTGGATTTCCAGAGGTACGCGTATTCTGATCTTTGTCATTGGCCTGGTTTGCCTAGCATGCATCGCTTCTTACGAATTTGTATTCAACTATGTTCCCGGGGTGCAAGGATATGGGGCCAATGGAAGATATTTTCTTCCCTTCATCCCGGTGGTATTCTTGGCTTTGGCAGGGTCGTTTTCGCTCTCGGCTAGAGTCCAAAAAATCGCCAGGGGGGTGGTGCTGGCCTGCATCCTTGCGGCTGTTTCACTCTACGGATTCGGGCTCTACCGCACCTATTATACAAATTGCGTTTATGCGGTGACGCCGGCGCATCCCTGCACGTTGCCGATTTATAAAAATCTCGATGTGGCCCACCCTTACATCGCTCATGTGAAAGCCAATACCACCGTCAGCCAGAGTTTTACCCCGCTATGCAGCGAGATTGACTCCGTGCAGGTACGGGTTCAATCTATTGTGGCAGACTCGCAGGATAAGGTTTTGGTCACAGTTTCGGATGAAGATCAGAAAGCACTTGCAACAAAAAGTTTTCCGCTGACATCATTAAAGTACGGCACTATGATCAAAATACCCCTGCAGCAAAAGGTTCTGGTGGGAAAAGAAAAATTGTGGATCAGTCTGTCCCTCCCGCTGGATGATTCACAGGGCGCTGACCTGGGAATACTCGGCAGAAGTGGTGCAGCAATTTATGCTGATGGGGAACTGTTTTTTAACCAGTACCCCCAAGATGGGGATCTTTTCTTCCAATATACGTGTTCCGTCCCCTGAGAACTGCCTATTTAACTTCCGCTAATTGCACCAAAAAACAGCCGCCTTCAGACCTCCGGGTGACATTCGGCCTCGTCCGCACTAGAATCGATTGCATAGTTCAGGGTTCCGTTTGTGGCAACGGCACCTTGGTGCAAAGAAAAGCAGATATATTATTTCTAATTGATATTCAATCTTTTGTTAGGAAGAATTAAATGGATATGTTTTTGGTTATAGTAGCAATTGTTGTTGGGTATCAGGTACCGAAAAATAATCCACTCATAGTAATTATTTCTTTACAATCTCCCAATCAAAGCGCGGGCGGATGACCCCCTGCCGTGATTCGGACCACTGCATCCCCGGCGCGCCGCTTGGGTTTACATTGATGATGATGGCATTCTGGTCGCTAAAATAACTCTTTGACCTAAATACGCTGGCATTGGTTCCCAGAACATAACGCCCTTCATTCAATACGTCCGCAGGAATCTTGCAACGGCTGATGTAATGCCCAGGTTTCCGATCCGAGTATAGGTCAAAGCGGTCGGGTTCATCCGTGTCAAAAGATGTGAATACAAAATCGCCTCGAGTAGTTGCTAAGTAAATTCCGACTCTCAAACCGGTGATGAGCGATTCCAATTGGTACTCGAACTCGACGGTAATAGGTTCCACCGAGCGCAAGGAATCGGTCACGACCCCGCCAGCATTACGCACTCGCATAGCGATCGGTCGGAATGGCATGGCCGATGTGGGAATTTCATCAGCTCTCCAGACACGTTCCCCACCCTGTTCATAATCATGAGAAAGGTACCAGTCCACCGCTTCCTGGCTGGGAGCACGTTTGATCATCTTGCCATGTTCCAGGATGATGCACTCCTGCGTCAGGCGCAAGACAGCTGACATGTTGTGCGAGACGAATAACACAGTACGGCCCGCCCCGGCTACGTCGCTCATCTTTCCCAAACATTTCTTCTGGAATTCGGCATCACCGACTGCCAATACCTCATCCACGATCAGGATTTCCGGTTCCAGGTGCGCCGAAACTGAAAACGCCAGGCGCATGTACATCCCGCTGGAATATCGTTTTACCGGAGTATCCAGAAATTCTTCAATTTCGGAAAAAGCCACGATCTCATCAAATTTGCGGTCGATTTCAGCACGTTTCATTCCCAGGATGGCGCCATTTAAGTAGATATTTTCCCGACCGGTGAGTTCAGGGTGAAAACCCGTGCCTACTTCCAGAAGTGACCCTACCCGCCCGCGAATTTCGGCTCTTCCTTCGGTGGGCTCGACCACCCGCGAAAGGATTTTTAGCAGGGTGGATTTGCCCGCCCCATTTTTGCCGATGATGCCCAGTACCCTGCCTCTTTCGACATCGAAAGTGATATTCCGCAAGGCCCAAAAGGTCTTGCTGCCAGTGGGGTTGATCAACGTGCGGTAAGGTGATTTGACCACGTCAACGATTTTTTCTCGTAATGTCTGGTAACGATTGATTTCATTAAATATTTTGTATTTCTTGCCAATATTATTGACAGAGACAACTTTATTATTATCCATAACAGCTTTCTGTTTGTCTTAGAGCATATCTGTGAATATTCGTTCCATGCGCCGGAAGAAATACAACCCGGAAATAAAGATCACCAAGGCTATGATCGATGAAACAGCAAACATCATTGGAGTTACTGAAACTGAAGTTCCCAATAATGCCCAGCGGAAACCTTCAATCACGCCGGTCATCGGGTTGAGCGAGTAGATCAGCCGCCATTTCGCCGGGACCATACTGGAAGGATAAACGACCGGTGAGATATACATCCATAGAGTAGGAACAAATCCCATGACATATCCCATATCACGATACATGACGAATAATGCAGAGAACCATAACCCCACGCCCATGGCGATCACCATCGCCAACAACAGAAAGAGCGGCAGCCATACCATTTGAATGGTGGGAATGATGTGGTAATAAAACATCATTACGATCAACAAGGCAAAAGCAATGGCAAAATCGACCAGGTTGGCTAATACAGATGCCAGCGGTACGATGATGCGCGGAAAGTAGATCTTCGAAATCATATTTCCACTGGTGAGCATGGATCTGGCCGATATGCTCAATGCAGCAGCGAAGAAAGCCCAGGGGACCGTTGCCGTGTATGAAAAGATCGGGTAGGGAATGCCATCTGAGGGGATTTTGGCAAAATTGCCAAAAAAGATCGTGAAAACGATCATCGTCATGAACGGCTGCAGGATTGCCCATAGCGCGCCTAGCACCGATTGTTTATAACGTACTTTCAGGTCACGCCAAATGAGAAAATAGACCAACTCGCGGTATTGCCAGACTTCCCGGAGGTTCAATGGTACCAACCCTTTGACAGGTTGGATGGTGACCACATCATTGGCAAAGTTAGGTTTTTGGTTGACTTGGTTCATTTGACCGCGGCTTCTCTGGCCATCTTCTGCAAGTACCAATCAATCGTACGTCGTAGCCCTTCTTTAAAGGTCATCTGTGCTTTGAATCCAAATTCGTGTTGCGCCCGGCTCACGTCCAGACGGCGGCGGGGTTGGCCGTTCGGTTTGCTGGCATCCCAGATAAGCCTACCCTCGAAACCGGTGAGCCGGACAATTAACGTCACCAGATCTTTGATGCTGATCTCCATGCCGGAGCCCAAATTCACCGGCTCGGAACTGTTATATTTTTCCGCCGCAAGCAAAATGCCTTCGGCGGCATCTTCGACATACAAGAATTCGCGAGTCGGAGAACCGTCTCCCCATACCTCGATAGAATTCTTTCCAGTCTGTTTAGCTTCGAGACATTTATGGATCAAGGCAGGGATCACGTGTGAAGACTCGGGGTTGAAGTTATCACCTGGGCCGTATAAATTGACGGGCATCAAAAAGATGGAATTGTAGCCGTATTGTGCACGGTAAGCCTGAGATTGCACCAGCAGCATCTTTTTTGCCAACCCATATGGAGCATTGGTCTCTTCGGGGTAACCGCCCCAAAGATCTTCTTCTTTAAAAGGCACGGGAGTATATTTTGGATAAGCGCAAATGGTTCCCAGAGCCACGAATTTCTCGATCTTGCGCAAATAGGCTTCATGGATCAATTGCACACCCATCATCAGATTGTTATAGAAAAAATCCGCCGGGTGTTCCCGGTTGGCACCGATCCCGCCTACCTGAGCAGCCAGATGAATGACAAGGTCCGGTCTGTATGCATCGTACATTTTCTTGATTGAATCCATTTGTGTCAAATCGTATTCTTCGATAGTGGGGATGAATACATCCGCACCACGAGCTTTCAATTTTTCGACCACGAAAGAGCCTAGAAAACCTGCTCCACCGGTGACACAGACCTGACGTTGATTCCAGAAAGTTTTTTGTGATCCGCTCATAAATGATTCTCCAATTCCAAAAATACTTTCAACCCGATGATGCGTAAAAGTGGAGCTTCTTTATCAGAAACTACAGCAATCCCCTGCTCCAGGCAGGTGAGCCTGCAAATTTCCGCTACATCACCATTGCCATCAATTCTGGTTTTGCGATAACCTGCATTTTTTAATTCATGCAACACATTGATCACGCGTTCACGAACCAGCCGGTATAAATTGAATGAATTCTGAATATAATCTAGGGTCAGGCGGGTGCGTAATGTGATTCCCTCTGGGGTGATGAGATACTTCAATTTTCTGCGCTCTACTCGGCTGACTTTGACATACCCTTTTTCTATAAGTCGTTTGAGATGCCAGTTGATCGTTCCAACTGCCACCTCCAGCCCAGAGGCCAAAGCGGCCTGTGTTGTATCAGGGTCTTGTTCGATTTGCTCAAGAATGATTAAGTCGCGTTCAGCACTATTGTCGAGGGACATTGATCTCCAATATTCAACTATTGAATTATAACCGTACCAAATATATGAGTCAAGCACGCTCGTCTTGGCTCTTTGTGATCGTACCCGAACTTGGGAAATTACTTGCTACAGTTGAGTGCTGACAGTGCTGGTGCTGAATCTGTGTTGGGACTGGTCCCTTCCGCTGCTTGACTGAGCATCTGGCATAGGAAAGACTGGTAACTATCATTGGTTGGATTCTCCTCGATCACCCGTTGCGAAAGGCTCAAAGCACTTTGCCAATTACCTACCCACGCCAGACCTTCTATGAACGGAAACCACTCGTACCCGTAATACGGTTTTAACGATCGATCGATCACGATCTGATAATTCTTTTGGATGGCCGTATAATCTTTCAACTGCAATGCCAGGTCGCTTTTCTCGAAATAGTAACACCACCCGTGCGCGGGTTCCTGGCCGATCAATTTAGCATTGAGCAGTTTGGGTTCACCGGTTGCACTCACTAAATCCGTTGCATTGGAGATATTCTGATAGGAGTAATC
>Ga0182011_10004280_pt1 | contig 11468 bp, 14 predicted proteins | sample 711E1DmetaG_FD_120481 | JGI IMG/M metagenome (GOLD analysis project Ga0182011, IMG submission 120481) | Permafrost microbial communities from Stordalen Mire, Sweden - 711E1D metaG | ecosystem: Environmental > Terrestrial > Soil > Wetlands > Permafrost | place: Sweden: Stordalen | collected... | reverse complement strand
CAAGTGACAAAAGAACATTGTAATCTGAACTATCAATAAGGAGGAAGCATATGTTGGCCAGGATCGAAAAATATCAGACGGTTGACTCGTTGATCGGTGAGTTGCTCGGCTTCAGCCGGGATCCCGATTCTCTCTCTGGTTCTGCGGTTGAATCCCCTGCGGTGGAAGATGCCACATTCGCTCCGCCACTCGATGTCACAGAGAACAAGGAAGAGGTGGTCGTGGTGGCGGAACTCCCGGGTGTGAAGAAGGAAGATGTGAAGATATCCCTTGAAAAAGGTCTTCTTACAATCGGGGGCAAAAGAGGAGAAGAGACACTCTCCGGTGATGCGCGTGGACTCCTGCGCGAACAGCAGAAAGGAAAATTCTCGAGGACCGTCCGGCTTCCCTATGAAGTCAATGCCGATAATGTCTCTGCGGATCTTTCTGACGGTCTCCTGAGGATCGTTCTGCCGAAGGCCGAAGCGGCCAGGGCTCATGAAATCACGGTCAGGTAAGGGGAGGGAACAGTCATGACGCAACTGAATAATGCCATTCTGAAGAAGAGCGGTGTGGAGCCGGGTCCCGGCGCATCTGTTCGCGCACCCCTCTCGGTTCCCGCCTCGGACATCTCCGAGGCCGGTGAGGCGTATGTCCTGTACCTGGACATGCCGGGGGCCAGGAAGGAGGCCATCAGTGTGACGGTGGTGGATGAGATGCTCGTTGTCAGAGCCCCCATCACGCCGATACACGGGGAAGGCGCAACGATACTCTACCGGGAAATCCGGACTGGGGCGTACGAGCGCCGGTTTGCGCTTGGCGAAGGGATCGACCGGAAAAACGTCGACGCCCGGTACGAGAACGGCGTGCTGGCGGTCAGGCTCCTGAAGACCGAAGCGTTGAAACCGAAAGAAATAGTCATCAAGTGATGCGTCATTCCGCGACGGGGTCCTGAGTATCTCTCTGCCGGAGGCGGAGGAAGCCAGTCTGGAACAGATTGAGGTAAAGGTGAAGTGACCGCCGCCGCACCAGGTGTCATTCCGGGAGCGCGGAGGAGGGTAAGATGATATTCCGGGTCGGGTCCCCGGGGATCGGTGGGATCCCCGGGTGAGCCCGCAGGATCTTTTTTCTCAATAGGACAGGAGCCGTACACAATGGCCAAAAACCGCAGCGAAACGACGATGACGAAGTCAACGGTGCCGCAGGCCCTTCCCGTGCTTCCCCTGCGCAACGCGGTGTTTTTCCCGCACCAGGTGACCCCGCTTTCGGTCGGGCGCGGGGCGAGCATCAGGGCGATCGAGGAAGCGGCCCGGGACGAAGGGCTTATCGTGGTCGTTGCGCAGACTGACGGTGATGTCGAGACCCCGTCGGAGAAAGACATTTACTGGGTGGGGACGCTTGCCCGGGTCCTGAAGGTGTTTACGCTCGCTGACGGGACGCGCAACGTGCTCGTCCAGGGTGTCCGCCGCGTCCAGATCATATCGGTCCTCCATGCGGAGCCGTATATACACGCGGTTGTCCGGGACATCGATGAGGGGAGCGTCACCGGGATCGAGGTCGAGGCGATGGCGACCAATCTGAAGACGCAGTTCAGGAAGGCCGTCGAGCTCTCCCCCAACCTGTCGGATGAACAACTTTCCGTCGTCCTCTCGCTCGAACAGCCTGACGCGATGACCGATATGATCGCATCGATGATTCCGGTGGGGGTCCCCGAAAAACAGGAGGTCCTGGAATCCCGCGAGATCCGGGAGCGGATGGAGAAACTGACGCTGGCGCTCACGAAGCTCCTGCAGAAGCTCGAGCTCGGGAGCAAGATTCAGTCTGAGGTCCAGGACGGGATCAACAAGGGGCAGCGGGAGTACTACCTCCGTGAGCAGATGAAGGCGATCCGGAAGGAGCTCGGGGAGGAAGACGGGAACGTGGAGATGGGAGAGCTGCGCAAGAGGATCGATGCGGCGGGCCTTCCCGAAGAAGCCCTGAAGGTGGCCGAAAAGGAATATAAGCGGCTCTCGCAGATGAACCAGGCCTCCGCCGAGTATACGGTGAGCAGGACCTACCTGGACTGGATACTCGACCTCCCGTGGAGTGTTGCCACGGAAGACTCGCTGGACATCGCGCATGCGCGGGAAGTCCTCGAGAGAGACCATTACGGCCTCGAGAAAGTGAAGAACCGGATTCTGGAATATCTCGCGGTGCGTAAGCTGAAGAACGACATGAGGGGCCCCATCCTTGTCTTCGTCGGCCCCCCGGGAGTCGGCAAGACGTCGCTCGGACGTTCGATCGCGAACGCGCTCGGACGAAAATTCGTCCGCATGTCGCTCGGTGGGGTGCACGACGAGGCCGAAATCCGCGGGCACAGGCGCACATACATCGGCGCGCTCCCCGGGAGAATCATTCAGGGGTTGAAAAAGGCGGGTTCGAACAATCCGGTGCTCATGCTGGACGAGCTCGACAAGCTGGGGTCGGATTTCCGCGGTGACCCTTCCTCGGCCCTCCTCGAGGTGCTCGATCCCGAACAGAATAACTCGTTCAGCGACCACTACCTCGAGATACCGTTCGATCTCTCGAAAGTGATGTTCATTGCCACCGCGAACATGATCGAGACGGTTCCTCCGGCCCTCCGTGACAGGATGGAGATTATTGAGATACAGAGCTACGTCGAGGACGAGAAACTGCATATTGCGAAGAACTTTCTTCTCCCGAAACAGATCGCGGGGCACGGACTGACCTCCGACCTGATCGAGATCAGCGACGATGCGGTGCGCGGCATTATTGCGGGGTATACCCGGGAATCCGGCGTCCGGACGCTCGAGCGGACTATCGCCCGCGTTGTGCGCGGAGTCGCGCGCGAGGTGGCGGAAGGGGTCAGCGTGAAGACCTCTGTCACGCGGGACTCCCTTACGAAGTATCTCGGCCAGCAGAAATTCTTTCCCGACGTTGCCGAGCGGATCAACCGTCCGGGGATCGCCGTGGGGCTGGCCTGGACACCCGTGGGAGGGGAAATCCTTTTCGTCGAAGCGACGAAGATGAAGGGGAAGGGAAACCTGATACTGACCGGCCAGCTCGGTGAGGTGATGAAGGAATCTGTCCAGGCCGCCCTCAGTTTTATCGCGGCCAATGCCGAAGGGCTGGGCGTTTCGCCGGACTTCAGGAATGAACTCGACATCCATGTGCATGTCCCGGCCGGCGCGATACCGAAAGATGGTCCGTCGGCGGGCGTGACCATGTTGACGGCGCTGACGTCCCTGCTGACGGGGCGGCTCGTCCGGAACGACCTCGCGATGACGGGTGAGATCACTCTGCGCGGGGCGGTGCTGCCGATCGGCGGGGTAAAGGAGAAAGTCCTGGCCGCGCACCGGGCGGGGATCAAGACCATACTCCTCCCGGAGCGGAACAGGATGGATCTCGAAGAGATCCCGAAAGCGGCGCTCGAGGGGAAGGACCCGATCCAGTTCCACTTCGTTCGTGAAATGGAGGAAGTCCTCTCGCTGGCCCTCCTGTCGGCAGGGGACTCTGCCGCTCTGTCAAAGGCTCCGCTGGTACTGCACGCTGCTGATTCAAACTGATGTTCCCCCCCTCCTTTAAGGGGAGGGTGGCGTACGGGATACCGCTCACAGGCCCCGGGACCCTCAAGGTTCCGGGGCCTGCCTCGTTCCGGTAGTTGACACTGTCGAGTTTGTTTCGTATAATCTTCTTGTAAATCAACAACTTACAGCGTTCTCCCGAAAGTCATGACGAAGTCGACCAAATGGTTCCTGGGCATACTCGCCGTACTTGCCCTCTTTGCAGTCGGATTCACGCTCTTCATCGCATCCTTTATCACTTCCCCTTCGGATAAGACAGAGACCATCACCGTGGGTTCAGGCGACAGGGTCGCCGTCATCGATCTCAGGGGGGAGATCACCTCGTCAGAGGAGGTGATCCGCCAGTTGAAAAAATACCGGACGAACGGCGGAGTGAGAGCGATTGTCCTCCACATAGATTCCCCCGGGGGGGGCGTTGTCGCGAGCCAGGAGATGTACGAAGAGGTGAGGAAGACGAGGGACGGAGGTAAACCGGTGATTGTCGCAATGGGTTCGCTGGCGGCGAGTGGCGGGTACTATGTCTCGTGCGGTGCAACACGTCTCGTGGCGAACAGGGGGACCCTGACCGGGAGCATCGGCGTCATCTCGGAATTCCTCCAGGTGAAGGACGCACTTGAGAAGCTCGGGATCTCTCTGAAGACCATCAAGGCGGGGAAGCTGAAAGACGCGGGCTCGCCGACGAAAACCATGACGGAAGACGACCGGGCGTACTTCCAGACCCTCATGGACGATGTCCACAGTCAATTCATGGATGTGGTTGCCCGCGAAAGGAAGATGTCGCCGGAGAAAGTCCGCGGTCTGGCGGATGGAAGAGTATTTACGGGCGAACAGGCGGTGGAACTCGGGCTCGTCGACACGCTCGGGACGTTTGAGGATGCCGTCAGGATCGCGGCGGGAATCGCCGGGATCAACGGTGAGCCTTCGATTGTGAGGGAGAGACGGCGGCAGGGCTGGTGGGACATGATGTTCGGGGGGGCAGGGGAGACGCTCCGCGATATCAAACAGGAACTCCTCGACCGGCCCGCCCTGTCGTACAGGTTTGCGGGTCCCCCGTATTGAGCCGAACAACAACTAAGGAGATCCTGCGTTGACGAAGGCAGATATCGTGGACACCATTGCCACCGCCACAGGCCTGACGAAGGTTGAGACGGAAGCTGTTGTCGACGGGTTCATCTCGACCGTCATCAATGCCCTGAAGGAGGGGAAAAACATCGAGATCCGCGGCTTTGGAAGTTACAAGGTCAAGAAGCGGAAAGGGCGCGTGGCGCGAAACCCCCGGACAGGCGAGCAGGTGATGGTCGGCGAGCACTGGGTTCCCCTGTTCAAGGTGTCCAAAGAAGTCAAGACCCTGGTCAACGAAAACCTGCAGAAGGGCCAGCCCTGATGGCGCTGGCGAAGCTGGTGTGCGGAGATTGCGGCGGAGCGCTGGCGCAGTCGGACGTTCGCTGTCAATCCTGCGGGGCATCGATCGAAATGGAGTCAGCTCCCGCCCCGCAGGCCGCCTGCAGTGTCTGCGGACAGTCGAATGCTCCGGGGACGGAGTTCTGCCGGTCGTGCGGGGCCCGTCTCGCTGCCCGTCCGCCGCAGCGTCCCGGGAAAGCGCAGAAGCCCGCAAAGCAGACGCGGAGGCCGGACGGGGCGGCAGGGAAGAATGTCGGGGTATGGCAGATCATATCCGCGGTCGCGGTCATCGCCCTTCTTTCGTACCTGGTCTACATGCAGATCGGTGCGGAGAAATCCTCCATGCCGCCGGCCGCGCCTTCCGGCGCCGGGCAGGGGACGTCGCCGCTCTCCGGCATCAGCATGCAACCGGTCGATCTGAAGCCGCTGGAGGATGCCGTTCGGAAGCGCCCCTCCGATGCGGGCGCCCAGCTCATGCTCGCCAACGCGCTGCACGACAACCGGATGCTGTCGCGCGCGGTCGAGGCATACGGGAAATATCTGACGATGCGGCCGAAGGATCCCGACGCGAGGACCGATCTCGGGATCTGCTACTTCCAGATGGCGCAGGAGGATTCCATCAACAGGGATCCGTTGCTCCATGAAGCCGTCACCGCGATGGAGGAAGCTTTCAAAAACGCTCCCAAGCCCCACCAGCCGTCGGCGTTCAACCTCGGCGTGGTCTACCTCCATCTCAGCGAGCTCGAAGAGTCCAACAAATGGTTCAGGAAGGCCGTCGAGATCAACCGGGAATCTGACCTCGGCAAACGGGCGCAGAATATGATCACGCAGCACGCTGTTCCACAATAGCAGAAAGGAGAGGATATGCCCAGCGGAAAAAAGAGAAAGCGTCACAAGATGGCCACACACAAACGGAAGAAGCGCCTGAGGAAGATGCGTCACAAGAAGAAAATCCGGTAGTCGGCACCGAGTGTTTGTCTTTGCGAGGGGACGCCGCAGGCGTCCCCGAAGTCCCGCTCTGTGGGACCCTGCTCACGAGCGGGACCCAGGAGCGGGGCAATCTGATCAACCTGTGGCCGGCGTGTTGATTTTTTGAGACGATCTTGCTATTATAATAACGAAAACTGATTTTCCAGTCAGATCTGACAGTCGAGGTGATCATGCAAGAAGACAATAGCGGGATGCTGAAAGGGTTGATCATCGGAGTGCTGGCGGGTGGCGCTGTGGGTGCACTGGTCGCGCTTCTGTATGCGCCGAAGAGCGGCCGCGAGCTCCGGGCCGATATCAAGGAAAAAGCTGACGGACTCATGGAAGGGGCCGAAGAGTACATAACGGCCGCCAGATCAAAAGCGGGCGAGATCGTCAGCGACGCAAAGAAACGCTCCGATCAACTTATCACGGACGCCAAACACAAGGCTGACTCCCTGCTCGAGGATGCGGACAAGGTCATTTCCGATGCCCGCTCGAAGGCCGTCCCCCTGGTCCAGGAGGGCGCCCGCTTGAAAAACGCCGTCAAGGCGGGCATCGACGCCTTCAAGGACAAAGACGAACGCCGCAGGTCCTGACCGGTCCTGCACCTCTGAGAGGAGATCCCTGTGGAACCAGTTCTTGTCATAGCTCTTATCCTTGCACTCCTCTGTCTTTCCGCTCTCTGCATCTATCTCATCGTTGTCCTGGTGCGCGTCAGGGATACGCTCAACAACGTGGAGAAGGACTTCAAAGAGATGACTTCCCGCGCGTTGCCGATCCTCGAGAACCTGGAATACATCACCGCGCGCGTCAAGAGCATAACGGAGAACATCGACGACCAGGTGATGGTTGTGCGCGAATCGATATCGTCGGTGAAACAGATTGCCGACAACATCGTCGCAATGGAGCGCAAAGTCCAGGACCGCATTGAAGGTCCGATACTGGACGCCGTCTCCTTCGTGGCCTCCGTCTTTAACGGCGTGCGGACGTTCTTCGACCGGCTCCGCGTCTGACGCCCGCGGGATTTGCTCCCGGGCGCCGTCCCCTGTTCTCATCCACCGTCCGCCGCAGCACTCTGCACGGGGCGCTGTCCGCGCCGTCAGTCATTTGGAGGAACCACAACCGACATGAAAGAATTCACGCCCGACCACATCAGGAACCTGGCCCTGATCGGCCACGGAGGTGCGGGGAAGACGTCGACCGCTGAAGCGGCCCTCTTCTCCGCCGGGAGCACGACGCGCCTCGGCAGGGTAGAAGAGGGTAATACCCTCTCCGATTACCACCCCGATGAGATCGAACGTCAGATCTCCATCAACGCCTCCCTCCTCTTCTGCGAATGGAAAAGCTACAAGATCAACATCCTGGATACCCCCGGGTACACCGACTTCACAGGCGAGGTGAAAGCGTCGCTCCGTGTCGCGGACACGGCGGTCGTCCTTCTCAAGGCTGTCGAAGGCGCCGAGGTGGGGACCGAGATCGTCTGGAAGTACACGACGGAGTACGGCAACGCTGCGATTTTTGTCGTGAACAAACTGGATCAGGAAAACGCAGACTTCGATAGGACGCTCCAGCAGGCCCGCGAAATGATAAGCCACGACATCGTCCCGGTCCAGTTCCCCCTCAGGGCGGGGCTCGGGTTTGACAGCATCGTCGATGTCGTCCGTATGAAGCTCCTGAAGTTCCAGCCGGGGGGAAACGGCAGGTACACCGAAACGGAGATCCCGGAGGAAGCCCGGGAGAAGGCGCAGGGGATGCGTCAGGGGCTTCTCGAGCTCATCGCTGAGACCGACGAGAACCTCCTCAACAAATACCTGGAACAGGGAGGACTGTCGGACGACGAGTTGCGGCAGGGACTGCGAAACGGCATCCGCTCCCGGAAGCTGTTTCCTCTTCTTTGCTCCGCCTCGACATTGAACGTCGGGGTGTCGGCCCTCCTGGATTTCATTATCGAATACGCCCCGGCGCCGGTCGACCGGGGTGACCTTCGCGGCACGACCCCCGGTACGGAAGGCGAGGCGAAAGAAGTGATTTCACGGCAGGATCCGGCGGGCCCTCCGTCCCTCTTTGTTTTCAAGACGGTCTCGGAGTCCCACGTGGGGGAATTGTCGTTCTTCCGCGTCTGCTCGGGGAGCGTCAGTCCCGGCCTCGACATGGTCAACGAAAGCAACGGGAAAACCGAGCGTATCGCCCAGCTCTTCGTCATGAACGGAAAGGACAGGAAGGAAATAAACCTCCTCGCCGCGGGCGACCTCGGTGCCGTCGTCAAGCTCAAGGACACGCATACGAACAACACGTTGAGCAGCAAGAATTTCCCGGTGGTCTACACGCCGGTGGAATTTCCTCTCCCGGTCTTTCATGCGGCGATCAATCCGAAGGCAAAAGGTGACGAGGACCGGATGTCGACGGGGCTCCATGCCATCCATCAGGAGGACCCGACGTTCGTGTTCCACGTCGAGGGGGAGCTCCATCAGACGATCATCAGCGGCCAGGGGGAGCTCCACCTGAACATCGTCGTCAAACGGCTGAAACAGCGGTACAACGTGGACGTGGATCTTGCCGAACCCCGCGTCGCGTACCGGGAGACCATCAAGGCGGTCGTGAAGGATGCCGAGTACAAGCACAAGAAGCAGACCGGGGGACACGGTCAGTACGGCCATGTCCACCTGAGGGTCGAGCCGCTCAAGAGGGGGCAGGGTTTCGAGTTCCTCGACGAGGTCGTCGGCGGGGTGGTTCCGGGGAAGTTCATCCCCGCCGTGGAGAAGGGGGTGGTGGAGTCGATGAAGGAGGGGCCACTGGCTGGATATCCCGTCGTCGATGTCAGGGTCGCGCTCCACTACGGTTCATACCACGATGTCGATTCCTCGGAAATGGCGTTCAAGATCGCCGGGTCGCAGGCATTCAGGAAGGGGTTCCTGGAGGCACGCCCCATACTGCTGGAGCCCATTTATAACATCGAGGTGAAGGTCCCGGAAGACGCCATGGGGGACGTGATGGGGGATATCTCGTCGAGGCGCGGGAAGATCGCCGGGATGGAAACCGCAGGGCACTACCAGATCATCCGGGCCCAGGTCCCCGCCGCTGAGCTGCACAAGTACGCCACGATCCTCCGATCGAAGACCGGAGGCCGGGGCGTGTTCAACGCGAGCATGTCGCACTACGAAGAAGTGCCCCGGGAAGTTGCCGAAAAGGTGATCGCCGCCTCGGAAAAATCGAAGGAACAGGTTGCCTGATCGCAGGCACAGTGGGAGTACGGGGGTCGGGGGCCGCGGGCACGGGCCCCTTCCCTTTTTGATGAAAGGGGACGGTCATGAAGCGGATGTGGTCTCCGTGGCGCTCGCAGTACATACAGTCGTTCAGACCCGGGGCGAAACGAAAAAGCAAAGAGAGCCTCTTCCGTTCCGCGCTCAGGTCGCGCGACGACAGGAAGAACCTCATTGTGTGGCGCGGCGAGCACTGCTTTGTGATCATGAACCGGTTTCCCTACAACAGCGGCCACGTCATGATCGTGCCGAACCGGCAGATCGCTGACGTTCAGGATCTGACAGGGGCGGAGCTTACCGAAATCATGCAGACCGCCATGAAGACTATGAAGGCGCTCGATACGCTTATGCACCCTCAGGGGTACAACTTCGGGGCGAATTTCGGGAGAGCGGCGGGCGCGGGCATTGACGAACACATACACTTTCATGTCGTTCCCCGCTGGAATGGGGACACCAACTTCATGCCCGTGTTTTCCGACACGAAGGTGATCTCAGAAGATATGAAGGTGACCTGGGACAAGTTGCGCAAATTATTAGATAAATGAGCATACCTTCAGTTAAACGTAGGTTTTTTCAGAGTGTCTAATATTTGCCGTCATGCTGACTGTTGAGAGTTGATGGAGCCACCCTCGGATAATGAGCTCGTCCAGGAGGTTCGGAATGGCCGGCGGCAGGCCTTTACCGCGCTGATGAGGAGATACCAGGAGCGGGTGTACTGGGTGGCCCGCCGGATCGTCGGCTCACATGACGATGCAGACGACATAGTACAGGAGACATTCGTCAAGGCGTACCTGGCGCTGGGCGAATTCCGCGGTGATTCGAGCTTCTTCACGTGGATTTACAGGATCGCCGTCAACCTATCGCTGAACGCCCTGCGGAAACGGCAGGTCTTGAACTATCTGCACGAAAGTGAGCTCCTGAGCCGGATCCTCCCTTCACAGGATGACCCGGGGAAGGACCTGGAGAATTCGGAGATCGAATCGGCACTCCAGAGGGCTGTCACAACGCTCCCGGAGAAGCAGAAGGCCGTTTTCGTCATGCGCTATTATGACGAAATGACCTATGAGGAAATCGGGCGCGTGCTGAAGACGTCCGTCGGAGGCCTGAAAGCCAACTATTTTCACGCGCTGAGAAAAGTGCGGGAGTACATGCGCCATGAAATACAGGATGGAGAAAAACCCCCTTACGGATGAGGCCGAGCATGAGCTCGCCTCGGAGATACGACAGCTTGCCGGGTCGCCGGCGGGGAAGGGTTCCCGTCCCCCTGATGCATACTGGCAGAATCTCGTCGTGAAAATCAACGGGAAAATCGACGATGCGACGAGCGGAAAAGCGCTGTCGATCAGCTGGGCCGCACGGGTTGCGATACCGGGGGTCGTCGCGATCGTGTCCTTCCTTGTGGGACTGCACTATTACGCCCCGGATGCTTCCAGGCACGCCCCCTCAGTGGCGGAGGTCGTGCTCGCCCTTCCCCCGGCGGCAATTGATTCTCTGCTTGTCGACCCCTCGGGGGCGGACGCGTCCCTGTCGGTCGAAGATGTAGCGACGGACGTGTTTGTGTTCTCGCGCCAGCAAATTGCCGATTACTTCATTGAGGACGGAAATCCCGGCGCAGCGGTTGACGGGATATCCGACAGGGAAACCAGCACTATTCTTGCGGTTCTCGCTTCGGAACAAAAATAATGCTCTGAGAACAATCGATTGAAGACGCCATGAAAAATCTTCGGCTCGGCTGGCTCGCCTGCGTGCTCCTCTTCCCTTCGATGCTCTTCGCCCAATCGGGACACCCGGGTGATACACAGGGGGGAGATCGTCCATACGAGCGGATCGAAAACCTGAGAAAGGTGCGGCTCGTAGAAATACTCGAGCTGAAAGAAGACCAGTCTGTCAGGTTCCTTGCGCGTATGAATGAACACGACAACGCCCGCCGCGCGATTATGAAGGAGCGCGGAGAGGCCCTGGACAAACTCGAGCGCCTTATCCGCAACAAGTCTGACGACAGCGAGTACGAGAAGGCCTTTGCCGATGTTTCAGCCGTCGACGACAAGCTGACCACCGAGAGGAGAAGCTACATTGCCGGACTCTCCGACATACTCACTCCGACCCAGCGTGCGAAGATGCTGATATTTGAAAGGCGCTTCGAGAAAGAGCTTCGAGAAGCCATGCGGGAGGCTCAACGGCGTCGAAAAGAGCAGGAAAGTCAGTAGTCGATTCCGCCCCAATAAAGGGGGGGGACCCCACTTTTTTGTCCAGTTTCCCGCTCCTTGTCCCCTCT
>Ga0182011_10004279_pt1 | contig 11470 bp, 7 predicted proteins | sample 711E1DmetaG_FD_120481 | JGI IMG/M metagenome (GOLD analysis project Ga0182011, IMG submission 120481) | Permafrost microbial communities from Stordalen Mire, Sweden - 711E1D metaG | ecosystem: Environmental > Terrestrial > Soil > Wetlands > Permafrost | place: Sweden: Stordalen | collected... | reverse complement strand
CGTTTTGATGCTGACTTTCGCGCCGGGCGCCAGGCGCAGCTGACCGTCCGTCACCACGGTGTCACCCGGCTTGACGCCGGCCGCGATCACCGTCCACCCGTCCACGGTGAGGCTGGTGGCCACCGCCTGGTTCGTCACGGTCTGGTCCGGCCCCACCACGAACACGAATTCGCCATTCTGTCCGGTTTGCACCGCCTGCGAAGGCACCACTGTCGCGCCCGCAAGATTGCTCAGCGTCAAGGACACCTGCACGAACTGGCCGGGCCAAAGCACATTGTCCTTGTTAGCGAACGTTGCCTTCAGCTGAATCGTCCCCGTGTTGGTGTCCACCATGTTGTTCACGAATGTCAGTTCGCCGCGCGCCGGACGGTGGTCTTCACCGGGAACAACCGCTTCCACCGCCAGCGTGGCTCCGCCCGATTCCCGGCGAATGGCCGGCAGATCTTGTTCAGGCACCGAGAATGCGACATAGATGGGGTGAACTTGCGTAATGGTCAGGAGGACGTCATCGGGCGCCTTCACGACGTTGCCCTTCTTCACGGCCAGGTTTCCCGTGCGCCCGTCGAGCGGCGAACGAATCTCCGCATAGCTCAGACTGACCTGGGCGTTTGAAATGGCCGCGATGTCCGCCAGCGCCGAGCCTTCCATGCCGCGGAAGCCGGCTTCCGCGGTCTCATAATCCTCGCGGGAAGCGATTTTGCCGGCAAACAAATTGCTGGTGCGCTCGAACGCCAGTCGGGCGCTGGTCATCTGCGCCTCATCGCGTTTCAGGTTCGCCTCGGCCTGGTTCAGCGCCGCCTGCCATGGACGCGGATCGAGCGTGAACAGCAGGTCACCCTCGCGCACTTCCTGCCCTTCCTGGAAATGCACCCGGGTGATGGGCCCGGTAATCTGCGAACGGACCGACACCAGCGAGTAGGCTTGCACGTTGCCGATCGCGCGGACCTGAACCGGGATGTCGCGAGATACGGCCGACGCCACCAGTACGGGCACGGAGGCGCCCCCGCCCGGGCGTCTTGGGCCGGCATCCGGGAGCTTGCGGGAACAGGAGGTGAACAGCAGCGGGACGGTAAGCCATGCCATGAACAGGCGGTGGCACAGTCTGGTGGGGCGAGGCTCCAGAAGATCCATTTTCATGTCTAGACCGTGTTTGCGGGATGAAGAGGGCCGGGCCCGCCCTCCGCCCTGGAATTTGCGGATGGAGCCTGAAAGGCGGCCACGAATTGACGGAGGAACAGTTCGCGCTGTTCCTGGAATTCCGGGTCGGAAACCGAGAGTCCCGTGACGAGCCGCGCAATTTGCGGGAACGCCAGCGGGTAGGTCGTCAGGGCCATCAGGGAGAGCAACAATTGGCCCGGATCGAATTGTCCGCAAACCAACCCTTTGTCCTGCCGTTGCTGAAGCCGGCGGATGGCTAGAGCCGTGTTTTCCTTCCGGTGCGTTTCGTCGATCACCTTTCGCTCGCCCCATTGCAGGGCTTCCCACTCCAGCAGACGCACCCATTCGCGGTCCCGGCACGCAATCCGGAACCAATACAGGAGATTCTCGGCCTGGTCCTCGGGCGCCGACGCCACCCATGTGGCGCGTTCGGCCATTTTCCGGCGCATCACCTCCCGGAACAGGCCCTTCTTGTTTCCGAAATAGTGATACAGCATCCGCTTGTTGATGCGGGCGCGGCGCGCAATGGCATCCACTCGCGCCCCGGCGAAGCCCTTGGAGGCAAATTCCTTCAGCGCGGACTCGAGAATCCGTTCCTGACTGTGCCGGGGATTGCGGGAACCCGTCTTTTTCAGATGTGCGGCCTTCATGCCGTCGTGACTGGCCGGAACGGTAGATCAGCAGAAGTAACTGTCAAGTTACTTATCGGCGATGCTTTCTGCAGAATAAGTTGACAAGCCCGGCACGAACCAGCCATTGTGCGCGCGTTGCATCCATCGATTTTTCATCGGCGCTTGGCGGCAACGATGGAAGGGTCGTGGCCCCGGTTGGTCAGCGTTCCGGGAGGACGGTTGCAGGTGGTTCTGCTGTTGAAGAAAGATCGTGATGAACTTGAAAATCCACTGTCTCATTCGGCATGCCAGTCTGTTGTCACACCCGGAATCCTCTCCGTGCGCCGGCAAGGTGGCCCACTTGGGACGAGCCGGCAGGCTTTTCAACCCAATGAGAACGTGTTCCCGTGTTTCGAGCTTCTGCGCCACCGCTTCTGTCAGCGTTCTCCTGCTTTCCGCTTCGGCCCGCGCCGAAGATCGCATGCCCATCCTGGGGCTATCGGAAATCAAGGCGGGCATGAAGGGCGAGTGGCACACCGTCGTCTCCGGCACCCGCATTGACAGTTTTCCCATGGAAGTCGTGGGTGTCGTGGAGAACTTCATCGGACCGCAACGGCCCGTGATCATCTGCAAAGGGCTTGATGCCACCAACAAACTCACCGGACCCGTCGCCGGCATGAGCGGCAGCCCGGTCTTCATCGATGGAAAACTCATCGGCGCCTATGCCTACGGATTCCTGTATCCCAAAGACCAGGATCTTTTTGGCGTCACACCGATCGAGGACATGCTCGAGGTGGAAGACAATTACGCGCCCGCCACGAGTTCCCCCAAGGGAAAAGGAATGGGAGGAGCGGAGGCCGGCGCGAGCCCGCGATGGGCGGCCGCCCCGGGTCGGGAGGCGAGCCTGCCCGCGCTGGAGTCGCTTCAATCCGGCATGAAGCCGCTTCCCACCCCGTTGTTCGTCTCCGGTGTTTCGGAACGGACGCTGAAAAAGTTCAGCGCGCAGCTCCAGGATCTGGACCTCGAGTTGATGCAGGCCCCTGCCGGCAGGACTTCACACGCCTTCGATAACGACCTTCAACCGGGCTCGGCCGTGTCCGGCGTGCTGATGAGCGGCGATTTCACCTTTACCGGCACCGGGACGGTCACGTGGCGGAACGGAAACCGCATCCTGGCGTTCGGGCATCCGTTCCTCCAGAACGGGGCGATCGAGATGCCCATGGCTTCCGCGGAGATTCTGACGGTGGTGCAGTCCGTTCAACGCTCCTTCAAACTGCCCAACATCGGTCCGGTGGTCGGCTCGATTTACCAGGACCGGCTGACGGCCATCGCCGGCGAGATCGGGCGCAAGTCGCCGACCACGCATTTCGAGCTGCACCTGGAGACCCCGGGCGGCAAGGAGCGCGTTTTCCAGGGAGAGATGTTCGAGCACGAGAGGCTCACGCCGCTGCTTTCCGCTATTGCCTTGCTCGAGGGGTTGGGCTCCACCATGGAATCGCGGGAAGAGGAAACCATTTACATGGACAGCACAATGGAGATCGAAGGGCATGATCCCGTGAAGCTGTCGGAAATCAGCAGCGGCAGCACCGCCGAGTACATGCTCGCCACCCGCCAGCTCCAGCAGTACAACTCGCTGCTCAACAACCCTTGCGAATTCCCCAAGGTGAGGTCCCTCACGTTCCACGCGCTCATGGTGGATGGCTGGAAATTGAGCCAGTTGGATTCCCTCGAGCTGGATCGAATCGCGGCCAAACCGGGTGCCACGCTGCACGCCATCATCGGCGTCCACAATTATCGCGGCGAACCGGCCACCATTCCGGTGTCCGTCCCGATTCCATCGGACCTGCGTTCGCCCGAAGTGCAAGTGTTTGTCGGCGACGCGGACGCGGCGCTGTCGATGGATGACCCGCCCCGCGTGGCGCCTCAAACGCTGGATCAGGTGCTGGACCGCCTCCGCCAAACCCGTTCCCACAGGAACATCTGCGTGAAGCTGCTGCGATCCGCCCCCGGCATCGCCGTCGAAGGCCAGAGACTTCCGGATCTGCCGCCGTCCGTCGCAGCCCAGTTTGCCTCGCCCAACTCCAACCTCCAGAAGGCCGCTCTCAACAGAATCACGCTTTGGGAAACGAACTTTCCCGTGGAAGGAACGTTCAGCGGACAAAAAATAATGCCAGTGAGGATTGAATGAAACGACTCTCTCCAATTCTGCGCCTCGGTTCGATGCTGCTGGTGCTGGGTTCTCTCCCGGCCGCCTACGCGGTGAAAACGGACAAGGTGGACCACAACACATTCGCCGAGTTTAACCCGGGCGAATTCGACAACGTCTCGCTCACCAGCGAAGGCCGCCTGGAACTGGCGCCGGCCATCACCAACCTGGCCACCCTCACCGACCCGATCGCCTGGGCCGCCGTCCAGGACGGGCATGGCGATGTGTTCATCGGGACGGGCAACCAGGGCAAAATCTACAAGCTCAACCCCAAAGGCGAGCTCTCGGTCTTCTTCGCGCCCAACGAAGTCATGGTGCACGCCTTGGCCATCGACCACAAAGGACGCCTGTACGCCGCGACTTCGCCCAGCGGACGCGTGTACCGTTTCGATGCCGAGGGACACGCCGAAGTTTACTGCACTCCGGGTGAAACCTATATCTGGGCCATGACGTTCGGCAAGGACGACACGCTGTTCCTGGCCACGGGCAACCACGGCAAAATCCTGCGGGTCTCCCCCACCAACGCCACTCCCGCAAAGGCCGAATCCTATTTTGAAGCCGAAGAAACCCACATCTCTTCCCTGGGATGGGATAAGGATGGCAACCTGCTGGCCGGCACGAGCCCGCACGGCTACCTCTACCGTATCGACAAGACCAATCACGGCTTTGTCCTCTTCAACTCCGGCGATACCGAAATCAAAAACATCGTCGTCGCAAGCGACGGAACGATCTACGCCTCCACGTTTGTCGAGAATTCCCAGCAGAAGGCATCGTCCGGCGGCGCTTTCCCGGGCATGCCTATGGCTGGCGGGGGAAATGACGCCGGCCCTCGCGACAGTTCCGCCAAAGGGAATGCCGCTCCCCCTGCTCAGCCGCCTTCCCCTGCGCCAGGAGATGAAGGCCCGTCGGGCTCGATGCCGGGCGCGGACCTCGGCATCCCCGGCCGGGGCGCTCCAGGAGCCGGAGGCGCGGGCGGATCCGCTCACGGCGCCATTTACCGCATCGACACGGCCGGGTTCCACGAACGCTACTGGAGCGCGCCGGACGAATCCATCTATTCCATGATTCTGTTGCGCGACGGCAGCCTCCTGGTCGGCACCGGCGACAAAGGCCGGATTTACAGCGTGACCAGCCCGACTCACTGGAAGCTGTTGCAGAGGACCAGCGACGGCGCTCAAGTCTCGGCCCTGCTGCCCGACACGGCGGAGTCGAAACAGTATTATGCCGCCACCAGCCATCCGGGCTGGCTGTGCCGGCTCGATTTCGCGCTGGCGACCAACGGCACTTTTACGTCGAAGGCGTTTGACGCAAAGCAAAAGAGTCTCTGGGGCAAGATCCGCGCCGAGGGCGACGCACCCGCCGGCACGCGGCTCGAGTTCTCCACCCGATCCGGCAACACGGACAAACCGGAGAAGACCTGGAGCGACTGGTCCGCCCCGGCGCCCTTGAGCCCTGAAATCAGCATCTCCAATCCCCCGTCGCGGTATCTGCAGTACCGGGTGGCGTTCGCACGCGATTTGAAATCGACGAACACAACGGCGCAGTTGCGGCGCTTGCAATTCTATTATCAGAATCAGAACGCGGCGCCCGTGGTTTCGCGCATCCGGATTCTCGCGGAAGGCTTCAGCGTCTCCAAGATGCTGCAACCGCAGATGGACGCGCCGATGAATCTCGATCAACTCCTGGGCGGCGCCGGCCGCGCGGCCAATTCCATGCCGGTTATGCATCCTCCTTTGAAAGTGACCCGGGGACCCGGTCTCTGCACGGTGGTGTGGGAGGCCAGCGATCCCAACCAGGATCAACTGAACTATTCGGTGGCGATTCGATCCGCGGAGGAAAAGGAATGGACCACGCTCGTGGCGAAAACCCAGGATACATTCGCCTCGTTCGACACCTCCGGTTTCCGCGAGGGTTTCTATTATGTGAGGGTGTCAGCTTCCGATGAACCCTCCAACACTCCTGAAACCGCCCGCACCGCGGAGGAAACCAGCGAAGCATTCCTGATCGACAACACCCCGCCCGTGCTCACGGTCAAGAAGCAGCAGGTCGAGAAAGACCGCGCTCACATCGTCGTGGAAGCCGCCGATGGCGCCAGCGTGATCAACGCGGCTTCCTACTCGCTCGACGGCAAGGACGACGAGGCGTTGCGCCCGGACACCCTGATCTTCGATTCCACACGGGAGACCTTCGCCATCGAGCTGACCGATTTGAGCAAGGGCATGCACAGCCTGCTGCTGCGCGTCCAGGACGAAGCCAAAAACGCAGCGGTGCTCAAGCTCAACTTCGAAGTCCGATAAGGCGGAACGATTCGGTCGATTCCTGGAGCACTGCCAGAATTGTTCCGTCCTGTGTCAAGGAAGTGCTCTACCACTGGGCTAACCGCGCACTGGCGGGCAAGTGCACTGGCAGACTTGATTCGGCGTTGGCAGGAGCGATTTCCGGCGCATTTGCCGATTGACTCCGGCGGTGCGTTTGAAAAAGTGAGTGCGCATGATGCCAAAGATCCAACGCGCGCTGCTGTCGGTCTCAGACAAAACAGGCCTGGTTTCATTCGCTCAAATCCTCACCGCTGCGGGAGTGGAACTGCTGTCCACCGGCGGAACCGCCAAGGTGCTGCGCGAGGCGGGCCTGAAGGTGACTGACATCGGCGAGTACACGGGTTTTCCGGAAATGCTCGATGGGCGCGTCAAGACCCTGCACCCCAAAGTCCACGGCGGATTGCTTTTCATTCGCGGCAATGACAGCCATGAGAAGGCGGTGCGCGCCCATGGCATCCAGCCCATCGATCTGGTGGTGGTGAACCTCTATCCCTTCGAGCAAACGGTCGCGAAGCCGGACGTGAGCTTGCACGACGCCATCGAGAACATCGACATCGGCGGTCCTTCCATGCTCCGCAGCGCGGCGAAGAATCACGAAAGCGTGACGGTGGTCGTCGATCCGGCGGACTACGGTGATGTGGCCGGCCACATCAAGAACAGCGGTGGCACGCCTCTGGAGCTGCGGCGGAAACTTGCGGCGAAAGTATTTGCGCGCACGGCGTCGTACGACGCGGCCATTGCGGCCCATTTGGACAAAGCATTTGGGGCGGCACAAGAAGATTTCCCGAAATCGCTGTTCATTCAGGCGCCGCTGGCGCAGGGGCTGCGCTACGGCGAGAACCCTCATCAGCAGGCGGCACTGTATGGCAGGTTCCACGAATTCTTCCAGCAGCTTCATGGCAAGGAACTGTCCTACAACAACATTCTGGACCTGACAGCGGCGGCGAACTTGATCGGGGAATTTGAGAACGACCCGCCGACGCTGGCGATCCTGAAGCACACGAACCCGTGCGGAGTGGGGCGGGGGGCAAACTTGCGCGCGGCCTGGGACAAGGCCTTCGCGACCGACCGTCAAGCACCTTTTGGCGGGATCATTGCCGTAAACCGCGCGCTGGACGGGGCCTGTGCTGAGGCCATTGCGGAGATTTTCAGCGAGGTGATTGTGGCGCCGGAGTTCACGCCCGAAGCATTGAGTTTTCTGAAGAAAAAGAAGAATCTGCGGCTGTTAAGAATAGCAAAGCCGGCATCTGCCGCCGGGTCGTGGGAGGTGCGCAGCGTCTGTCCGGACACATTTCTGGTGCAGGAGCGGGATTCAAAAGGGATCAGGCCGGAGGAGCTAAAGATTGTGACGCGCCGGCAGCCGACCAAGGAGGAGCTGGACGCCATGCTTTTCGGCTGGCGGGTCGTGAAACACGTGAAGTCGAACGCGATCGTTTACGCGAGTGCGGACCGGACTCTGGGCATCGGGGCGGGTCAAATGAGCCGAGTGGACGCCAGCCGGATTGCGGTGTGGAAAGCCGGCGAGGCAAAGGTTTCGCTGCAAGGCAGCGCTGTGTGCAGCGATGCGTTCTTTCCTTTCGCGGACGGATTGATTGCCGCGGCGGACGCCGGGGCAACGGCGGCGGTTCAGCCGGGGGGATCGGTGCGCGACGCGGAGGTGATTGCGGCGGCGGATGGGCGGAACCTGGCGATGGCGTTCACGGGAGCGCGGCATTTCAGGCATTAGTGAGGCAGCCAATAGACCAGCGCGATCTGTCCGAGGGAGATGGCGGCGATGGTGGTCCAGACGAGCCACTCGGAGAGTCTCAAGCCGCGCTGCCTGGCCTCGGCGAGCCAGAATTGCATTTTCAACGCGCCAACTTCAAGAGTGTCGCCGTTTCGCAGCGCGAGCCGCTGCACCGGTTGGCCATTGGCCGTGACCAGGGCATCGGGCTGGGTTTCCATGATAAAGCCCGCTGCGCGGTTGAGGCTGATCTGGAAATGCTCATTCCAAACTCCATGCTCATCGAGTTGCAGGTCGCATGTGGGAGCCCGTCCGACCCTTACAGGAAAACGGCGGGCAGTCCATGTGGCGCCCGCCTGTTTGCCGGAGAGGATTTTAAGCAGAACCATTAAAGCCAGCGGCGCTTGACCACGATTTTATCGCCCGGATAAATTGGAATATCGTATTGCGGGTCGTCGATGGCCCGGAGGACATTGACGACCTCCGTGCGGCCGTCGGCCCGGGTGACCCTGACGCTTCTCTTGCTGGCAAAGTCGGTAAAGTCTCCCGCGGCGGAAATCGCTTTGATGATGTCGGTTTCACCCAGGTAGGGTTCAGGCCCCGGTTTTCTCACCTCTCCGGACACATAGTAATAGCGAGCCTGGGTCAATATGGTCACTGTCAGGTTCTTGTAGAGCTTGTTGTACTTGTCTTGGATCTCTTTTTGAAGATCGCCGGGTGTTCTTCCGGCCGCGACGACGGATCCGATCAGCGGAGGATTGATGGTGCCGTCCTCTTTGATCGTTTCAACGTAGGGTTGGAGCAGCGGCTCCGTTGAGACTGTTCCCGAGAAGCTGATCGCAACGGCGTCGCCGATTCGGTACATGTCCGATGAGCCAACCTTGGTCGACGTCTCGAGTTCCGACGGGAGAGGCGCGAATTGAGTGGGTTTGGTGCCGCAACCGGTTAAAAGCAATCCAGCCCAAAGGATGCCTGACAGCACGATCCCCCGGCCCGCAACTCTCCACAATGGTTTCATCGCTGTTATATCTTCGTTCGATCAATACTTGGGTTTGATTTCTATCTTCGTTTGGGGTCCGGTTCCGGTGTCGCCCGGCGCGCCCGGCGTTGGTTCATCCTCGTTCTTGGAATAGTATTCGTGATAATAGCCGCTGTAATAGTAGTAGTTCTCGTCCTGCGACATGTTGATGTTGTTCAAGACAATGCCCACCAGGTTGCCGCCCACCTTTTCGATCATCTGCTTGGCGCGGATATTCATTGGTTGCGGATAGCGGCGGTACTGGATGACCTGCAGGGTCATGTCCACCACACTGGCCAGGATGGAGGCGTCGCTGACGCCCATGATCGGCGGCGAGTCGAGGAAGACAAAGTCATAGCGCTGTTTCAGCTCGGAGATCAAGTCCTTCATCTGAGTCGAACTCAAGATGCCGAGCGAACTGCTGGGGAGTTTGCCGCTGGCCATGAAGTCGAGCGTGGGCAGGCTTGTGGTCTGGATGACCTCCTCCAGCGTGTTCTGTTTGAGGAGATAATTGGTGACGCCGATGCTGTTGGTGACGCGCAGCATTTTGTGGATGACGGGCCGGCGCAGGTCCGAGTCCACCATCACGACCCGGCTCCCGTTCTGGGCGAAGATGGTGGCGAGGTTGAACACCGTGGTGGATTTGCCTTCTCCGGCGCCGGCGCTGACGACGGCAATGCTGTTGAGTTTGTCGTCTTTTCGTGAGAAGAGGAGATTAGTACGCAGGACTCGGTACGCTTCCGCGTGCGGGCTTTCGCCTCCCTCCTCGAGGAGGAGGCCGACATTTTGCGGGATCACGCCCAGCACGGGAGCCTGCAGAGTGCGTTCGACGTCGTCGATGGTCTTGACGCTGGTATCGAGGTATTCGATGAAGAAGGCGAGGCCGACGCCGACGATGAGGCCGATGATGACGCCGAGGGCAATATTGAGGGCCTTTTTCGGTTTTTCAGGGTGATCCCCCTTCACGGCGCGGTCCAGGATTTCCACCATGGAGTTTCGGGGGAGAGTCAGCTCGGTTTGTTCCTGGGAGATTTTCAGCGCCAGGATCATCCTGAACTGGATCAGCTCAGACAGCCTCTGCTTGGCGGTCCAGTAGGGGCGGTCTTCCTCAGCCGTTTTGAGATCCATTGCCTTGGCTTGATCGAGGTTTGCCCTCAGCTTCTCGATCGCCTTTCTGCCCGAATCCACGTGGTTTTGGAGCCCGAGAAGGATTCCATTGACGCGGTCTTTGATTTTCTTGTCCAAGTCATCCGCCATCACAACGGCGTTGGTCAACATGGGATGATCCGGCTGGTAATCCCGTTCCAGAGCCAGCACCCGCTGCTGGGCCATATCGAATTCATTCAACAGGAGGCTCAACTGACCGTCGGGTATCCCCAGGGTGGTTTGGATCGCCTGCCGCTGGTCATTCGGGGGCAGAGCCAGAAGATCGGTCAGTTGTGTTTCCTGTCTGACTTGTTCGGCCTCCAGCGCAATCAATTGCGTTGTAATCTGGCGGATGGCTTCCACGGAGAGCGTGGGCGTCGGCATGGTGCTCATCGGGTCGGGATCGGAGACTTTCAATTCGCTGCGGAGCCGGTCCACGTTGGTCTGGGCTTCGTCGGCTTCTTGCAGTTGATCTTTCCACTGGTCCTTGAGCGCCTTGATGCCGTTCTTGGTTTGATCGCCGACCTGGGACAGGCGATGCGCGCGGTAGGAATCGGCGATGGCATTGGCGATTTTGGCGGCTTCCTCTGGTTTTTCGTTAAAAACGCGAATTTCGATGATGCTGGTATTGCGGACCGGGCGAAGCTCCATGTTGCGCTTGAGGATTTCCATCGACTCGGAGGTTTTGAGCCGTTCACCGCCGCCGTATTTGGCGGCCCATTCCTGATTCAGGTTCAGGTCGGCGATCACCTTGCCCAGGATGACTTCGGATTGGATCACTTCGAATTCCGTTTGGACGAAATAGGGGTCGTAGCCCGATCGAAGGAACTCCGCCGACTGGCCGAGTCCGGGGATATCGGCCGTATCGCGTTCAACGCGGATTCGGGCGGTGCTGGAGAAGGATTCCGGCAAAATAAAAGTCACGAGGGTGGCGGTGATGACCACGAGGAAGAACACGGCCAGAATGATGGTCTTGCGAATGCGGATGATCCGCCAGTAATCCAGGAAATGCAGTTTTGCTTCCTGCGGAGTGGACGTTTTCAATGAATCCATAAACCAAAAAAAGGGGGCCAGTTACAAACGCCCAGCCCCCAAAAAATCACACGTCAGGGTATATCAATAGGCGGCCGTCAGGCCCAGGTAAACCCGGTTTCGGTTGTAATGAATACCGGGCACGTCTGACTCCAGCCTGTCGTAATTATACCCGAGGTCGACTGAGGTGAAGGCGTTGAACCGGTATTGCAGGTCCAGACCGCAGAGGAAGATGCGCTCGGTCCTGCCGTCATATTG
>Ga0182011_10004278_pt1 | contig 11471 bp, 4 predicted proteins | sample 711E1DmetaG_FD_120481 | JGI IMG/M metagenome (GOLD analysis project Ga0182011, IMG submission 120481) | Permafrost microbial communities from Stordalen Mire, Sweden - 711E1D metaG | ecosystem: Environmental > Terrestrial > Soil > Wetlands > Permafrost | place: Sweden: Stordalen | collected... | reverse complement strand
TTTCCCGGTGCGGCGGCTGCTTTTGAGATGAGGTTCTTCAGGACCTGCACCACGATCTTCCACCATTTGAATTTGGGATCGTTGAGATCGCCTTCCACGGGAACGGTCAGGGTGATGTTCCCTTTTTTATCACGGAGAATTGCCAGGGCAAGTTTGACAGGTAATGATACCGCGGTTTTGTTCTTCACCTTTTTACCTGCGTAGATCTTCTCCACAAAAACATTATTATCCATCTTGATCTTATGGTTCTTAACCACAATCGATCCGGTATAATTGAACTTCCCCCTGGTAAACGGATATGCGATATTAAAGATGGAATAAGGGTTATAATCGATGACGGCAACATTTGTCAGCTCATACCGGACATCAAAATCCATAAAATCCTTCGGATTGACCGAGATCTCTGCCTTTATCAGTCCGCCTTTATTGACGACGGTACTGAAATCAATGGATGCCCGGCCCATGGAGGAATTCAATTGCTGGACATCAAAGAACAGGTGATTCAGGTTGAGGTGAAATTCATCCTCAAGGGTATGGTCATAATAATCGGTTTCACCGCCGGTGATGCTGAACCGCCTTACCCTGTAATCGGTAATGATCACTTCTTTTGCCAGGTCGCTGATGTATCCAGCCAGGATCACGAAAGGATTGAACTTTGCAGCGCTGCTGGTTCCCGTTGCCGCATTTCCTTCGCCCGTCGTCATAGAGGCAGAAGAAATGATCAGCTGTGAAAGATTATTATCCGTGGGATAACGTTCAAAGCGGAAATACGGCTCATCCAGCAGGACAGGTCCGAAATTCCAGATGTTTTTTTTGACATTGAGCGAATCGATGGTCTGGCTGAAGGTATGGAAACCCGCAACCTTTTTACCTTTTTCATCGGTGAGGGTCACGTCATAGATCCCGCTTTTACCTTTCATCGCGATGGCCTGTGGATCATTAAAGTTTCCTTTGGTAAGGAGATCAAGACTCAGGGTTCCGCTGAAGGACTGTACTTTCATGTATGGCGTCAGGTAGGGATACAGAACCGCCATATTGAACCCGTTGATCCTGAATTGATGGGTGAATTCAAGCGTATTGAGGTTAAGCTTGAGATCCCCGTTGAACAGGCCGCCGGAACGGAGAATAAAATCGTACCTGACTTCTATAGCAGGATTATTCCATGAAAACTCAGGAACCACGATTCCCGTCTTCATCAGCTGGGTATTCAGCTGATAGTCCTTATTGTTGTATGTGATTTTTCCCCCGGTGATCTTCAGATCTTCGAGTAAATACCGGGTCGGAATTGTATCGGCAGGATCTTTCGGTTTTTTGGGATCCGGTTTAAATTTTTTCAGGATATCGTCGAAATTGAAAGATGAATTATTCTGCAGGATCCTTACCGAAGGATCTTCGAGGAGGAGGTGTTCAACCCGGTATACCGACTTCAGCAGTTTGCCTTCGTCGAGATCCACAAAGAGATGTTTAAATCCAACGAACAGGGTCTTCTTGTCCTGTTCATATACTTTCAATCCGTAAGCGTTTACCTTGCCGTTGAAAATATTGATCTTCAGTTTATCGATAAGGATGATCCGCCCGGTAAATTTTTCACTTTTGTGTTCGATGAAGTATTTCGCAATGGGGCCTGTAAAGAGCACAACCACCAGAATAACTGCCAGGATGAATGCTCCAATCCCTGCTATCGTCCACTTGAATATCTTCCATATCCTTTTCATACAGTAAAAATAATACAAAGATGGATTTATGCCAAAAAGAGCTGGCGAATTGGCGATTTACTGAGGTCTTATGGGAAAACAACAAGTATTCAACCCTTTCAGGGTTGTCGGATGGGGCCTCACTTTATCCCTTGGATAGATAGAATTTTATTCCTTCAGTTCTTTTTCAAACTGTTCCTTGTCCTCTTTTGACAGATACGGACAATCGAGCATGGCCTTTCGAAGCTCGCGGGAAAAAGCTTTACTGAATTCCGGATCCTTGGTCCTTTCTTTATATTTTGCTCCGAAATCCTGGTAAAGGGTGTTCATTTCACCCTGGAGTTCACGGGCCTGCGACTGAAGTTTCTGCAGCGTCACAGTATCCGCCGGATTGGTAGCCCTGAGCTTGTTCATGATCTCAATATTCCTGCACATGGCATCGCCGATCCTGACGGCGTCTGCTTTCAGGCCTTTGTTCCTGCAAGCGGGAAAAAGCAGCACAATGCCAAAAACGACAGGTAAGAATAAGTTTTTAAAGTTCATAAAGTTAAAAAGTTTGTAAAGATTCGCATTTTTATTCACCTCGTCAGCTCATCAGCTCGTCAGCTTAATATGGAGTTCCTTTAATTGCGCTTCATTGATCGTTGAAGGAGTATCCACCATCACATCACGGCCGGAATTGTTTTTTGGGAAGGCCATAAAATCCCGTATGGATTCTCCTCCTCCGAAGATTGTACACCAGCGGTCGAATCCGAAAGCAATTCCGCCATGCGGAGGGGCGCCATATTCAAAGGCATTCATCAGGAACCCGAATTGTTCCTGTGCCTGTTCATCGGTAAATCCAAGCACACTGAACATTTTCTTCTGCAGGTCCCGGTTGTGGATACGGATAGAACCGCCGCCGATCTCAACGCCATTGATCACGAGGTCGTAGGCATTGGCACGCACGGCGCCAGGGTCGGTGTCGAGCAATGGAATGTCGGAGGGTACCGGGGATGTAAAAGGATGATGTTTGGCATAGAACCGTTTTGTTTCTTCGTCCCATTCCAGCAATGGGAAATTGATCACCCAGAGGGGACGAAAAACCAAAGGATCCATGAGTCCCAGCCTTTTTCCCATTTCCAGCCGCAGGGCTCCCAGAGCAGTCTGGGTTTTCTCCTTTTTCCCGGCCAGGATGAGGATCAGGTCGCCGGGTTTGGAGGAAAATTTTTCTGCAATGGCTTTCAGGTCTTCCGGAGAATAAAATTTATCAACGGAAGATTTCAGAGTACCGTCGGTTCCGTAACGGATATATACTAAACCAGAAGCTCCGACCTGTGGACGCTTTACCCAATCGGTCAGTTCATCAAGTTGTTTTCGGGAATATTCCGAACATCCTTCTGCGCTGATTCCAACCACCAGTTCCGCCTCGTCGAAAACTTTAAATCCTTTACCTTTGATTACAGATCCAAGATCAACGAATTTCATCCCGAAACGGATATCCGGTTTATCGGATCCGTATTCGTTCATGGCCTGGTCATAGTGCATCCTCGGGAAATCCTTCACCTCGATTCCCCTCACCTTCAGGAACAGGTGTTTTGCAAGTCCTTCGAAGGTTTCCAGGATATCTTCCTGTGTCACAAACGACATTTCACAATCGATCTGTGTAAACTCCGGCTGGCGGTCGGCACGGAGGTCTTCATCCCGGAAACATTTAACGATCTGGAAATAACGGTCGAACCCTGCTACCATCAGCAGTTGTTTGAAAGTCTGGGGTGATTGCGGCAATGCATAAAACTGACCGGGGTTCATCCTTGAGGGTACTACGAAATCCCGGGCGCCTTCGGGAGTCGACTTTATCAGCACCGGGGTTTCAATATCGATAAAACCCTGGTCGTTCAGGTAATTCCGGGTTTCGATGCCCATCCGGTGACGCAGTTCTAGGTTTTTTTTGTTCGGATCACGCCGCAGGTCGAGGTAACGGTATTTCATACGCAGCTCTTCGCCCCCGTCGGTATTATCTTCGATAGTAAATGGCGGTGTTTTCGATGAATTCAGGATCTCCAGTGAATCAACGAGGATCTCGATATCGCCTGTAGGGATCTTTGCATTCTTGTTTGAACGTTCAGCTACTTTTCCCGTGACCGAGATCACGAATTCCCTGCCAAGTTCTTTCACCTTTGCAAAAAGATCAGGCTGTACCTGGATGTTGAAAACGAGTTGGGTGATCCCATACCGGTCGCGCAGGTCGATAAAAGTCATTCCTCCCATTTCACGGATGCGTAAAACCCAGCCGCAAAGTGTAACCTGTTTACCAACGGACTGCATGTTCAATTCACCACAAGTATGTGTACGAAGCATGATTAAGGACTTTAATTACATGCAAATGTAAGGAAAAAGAAACAGATGCTGGATGCTGGATGCTCTATCCTCCATCCTCTATCCTCCATCTTCGATTTCCCGTTTATTTTCCAATTTCTACCCGTAAACCTTCCGAGTGTGCACCGAATTCTGGGGCATACATGCATTGCACCGTCGTGATCCCGTTCGAGTATTCTCCTGCGGCATTCACTACTAAGGGATACTCGAATACCCAGGTTCCTTTTGGGAGATAATCGAAGAAATAGTTCATGGCAAGATCTGTCGTGGACTGGTAATAACCCAATCCATCCTGGTACCGGTACCCCGACAATAGGTCTCCTGTCAGGGGTTCAAATGCCGAAGCCCGCAGATCTTTCATATGAACGAATTCAAGATTGCGGTCTACGGACAAAATAATCCTGACGATGATTTTATCACCGATTTTGATGCTTTCGCCATTTGCTATGCGCTGTGCGCTATTCGCTATTGGCTGGAGTACTTTTCCGGCCGCAGTTACCTGCTCAATAAATAGTTTCCTTTCGACTTTGAGCGGCGTCTGGTGGGGTGTGATCTTGTCGAGATCCTCAAAATACTGCCGGTATAAGGCGCCCCATGCCACCCCTTCATTGGATTTGACAATCCTGACATTCCCCATATCCGGCGTGATCTCCTTACCATCACGGTAAACCTGGAAATAACCTGTCCCGGCTTCGACTTTTGTATCCGCCAGTTTTTCCGGATCGATGATCTCTTTTCCAAGATTGATCTTTACGTCAGGTTGATCAGCAAGAAGATCCGTCCCCCGGAGGATCAGTGCATAACAGGCTTCCGCCGTAGCGCTTCCTGTTTTCCAGTCCTGGGTCTGTTTTTGCTTCAACAGCCAGATCTTCATTTCATCTACCGGTTTGGGATCGGCTGAGATCTCCTCATAGGCTTCTATCAGGAGGGCCTGTGTCCCGATAGGCGCCTGGTACCATTCATAACCGTTCTCAGCAGCCCAGTACATCCCCATCTCGGGAGAATGAAGGGCTTTCTCGGATAAGGACCGGAGAATGGCCTGGGGAACATCTTTATTTCCCAGGCGGTTCAATGCCAGGGCAATCATTCCCTGTGTATACAGATCATTTTTCAGCCAGTATACCTGGGCCTGTTTCCTGAAATAATCAAAAGCTTCCTTTGTATTTGAGTTCATGGAAACATCCTTCAAAAAGTAGGTCCTTGCATAGAGGTACTGTATCTGCGTGGCCCCCAGATGATCATCATCCATTTTCCCGGGAAAATATTTCCTGATGTCCTGGTAATCCTTGACCATTTCCCCGTCAAGGTACCCTATGGCCTTAACGACCATGTTCCAGGTGTCCTGATCGTCCCTTATTTTCTTTATCCCGAGATGATCAAGATGTCCGAACCCTGTTACTATATCCTGGGTGATGTATCTGCTTTCCTTCATCCCGTCGAACCAGGGCCAGCCACCGGAAGGAGCCTGCATTTTAATGAGTTTCTTCAGATTTCCGGTCAGCCTGGATTCCATGTTGTTCAGGTCGAAAAACAACGACAGCCTGTGTTTCCGCATGGTTTCGTCCCGGGCTTCCATGACCCATGGTGTTTCCTGGATCAATGCCGATTTCAGCTGTTCATTCTTTATCAGGTTCGATACGAGTGCATCGTTCGTATAGGTTTTCCAGCTTTCGAAAACCTGTTTTATTGCCGGGTTTGAATTTGCAAGATAAAATGCAATGCTGTTCGTATAATAGGACCGGAAGATATTGTCGGCGTTCGGGTACCTGGGATCATCCATGGTTGGCAGCGCCTGAACGGCATACCATGCGGGATTTGAAGAAAATTCCAGCGTTAGTTTGTAGTTCTTTAAGGTTTTTTCGGAAGAGGAGCTGATCAGTTTGTCAAACCGGAAATCCACCGGTGCTTTTCCCCGGACCGGCAGCGGCATTGCCTCTGTGACCAGCATCCTGTTTGTCAGGACCGGTACGACCCTCTCTTCCCCGTCGCTGAAATTCCCTGCTTTTGCCGTGATCCTGAATTGAAGAAGCGAAAGCGACGGATCGTCGGGGATTGCAAGTTTCCAGGAGACGGATGCACTTTCTCCTAACGGGATTTGGAAGTTGTTGTTTCCGGAGGATTCCTGCCGGATACCGGTGATCAATGCCAATGGTTTCATCGAAATGGCATTCGATAGCTCCAGTTCGACATCGCCGGTCAAGGCCCTGTCGCTGAGGTTTACCACCTTGGCGCTGAATACAACTGTATCCCCCTGCCTTACAAAGCGGGGCACATTGGGAAAGACCATAAGGTCCTTCCGCGTAACGACCTCCTTTTCGACCCATCCGTATTCCAGTTGTTTTGTATACCCAAATCCAAGGATCCTCCATTTCGTGAGGGATTCAGGAACCGTGAATCGGACTTCAAGATTCCCGGAAGAGTCGGTTACCAGCGAGGGATAAAAAAATGCTGTTTCCCGGAAATCCTTTCGTATCTGAATGCCTGTCATTCTTTCTTCCTTTGATTGGCCTTTGACACCTGTTGCGGGTTTCTCTTCAGTTGCTGGCGTCAGACCGGGTGCGGGAGCCGGAGGAACAGCATCGATATGCGCAGCATCCTGTGATGTCATTTTTTCTGCTTCCATTGGAAGATTAACATCCCGTAGCATTTTGTAGCGGCCATAATTGCGGCTTCCTCCGGAAAACGCGAAGTCAAACCAGTTCAGCTGCTCATATTTCGGCAGGAGGAATTCTCCTCCTGTGGTGTGTAAGGGATAGTAGGATCCTGAAGAAATGCGGAATCCGCCCGAAACCTCCCAGGGAAGGGTGGAAAAATATTCGGGAAAAATTGAAAACGACCAGGAAGCCGGCGCAAACACATCCAGGGAAGCATCATACATGGAAGCCAGAAATTCGGAGTTTACGCCTTTCTTTGCTGCATCCATGATCCTGATCTTCCATTCTTCCTGCTGTCCGGGGTAGAGTTTATCCCGAAAAGTTTCGAAACGGATATCCAGCTTTTTATTTGAAAAAGGAACCGTTACCAATTGACTCTGCTGGTATGAACGGTTATGCCGGATAAAAATAAAATTAACCGAAAAATTTCCCCGGTAGGCTTCCTTTATCGGGATCTCCACGCGTGTTTGTGCGTTATTCAGTTTGAGCCAGGTCCTCGAAGTCAACGAATCATGGACCCTGATCTCATAAAGGATGTTCACATCCTTTTCTCCCGAGCCGATAAGGAAAGAAGCTTTCTCACCCGGTTCGCCGGAGGTTTTCATGGGGACAAACCAGCTCATGGCCCTGACAGCCACTACTTCCATACCAGGATCATAGGCTGTCAGGACTGTTTTGGTCTCAACTTCCTGGCCGTCAGGATCCTTTGCTTTTAATGTCAGGAGATAAGTGCCCTGGGAGAGCACGGAACCGTTTGCCAGCATCAGGGAACCACCCGGCTGGCGAACAGTAAAAGAAGAAATCCGGAAAATACTGTCAGATTCCGTATTCATTACTTTGTTTACCATTTCCTGTTCAACAGCCCATTTGCCGGAGTTATCCTCATCATCATACACGTCATTCGGAAAAGCAGCATGAAATTCCTCCGACTTCATTCCCATCAGGTCCGGACGGTCCCACTTTCTTTGACGATATAACCTTTCCGGTTGATGCAGGCGCTGAAGGATCACCGAAACCAGGGCAGGTGTTTTCCTGCCATTGAGGTTTGTTGAAGCAAGATGAAAAAGTGTATCCCGCAAGAGGTTAAGTTTTTGGGGTATATCCATCCCGATCAGCAGGGATGCATAGCCTACCGAAACGCTTTCATTGGCCGACTGGGTTTCTCCGTTGATATCGGTAACATCCGCAAAAACGGTATAATCAAAAACAGGTTTTTCGGAAGGATCCACGTTGAGATCCGGGACGGCCTTGAACCGGATATTGAAATTCCCGATGGTTCCGGATCTCAATGTTCCCCGGGCGATCTCCGTCTCGGGTAGATAGGGCAACGGGAACCACCAGCGGTCCCAGTATGGGAAGCGGGCAGCACGAACGACCCTGTATTTCACATTTGCACCGTCGATGTTATTGCCTGCATAGGCAACGGCTTTTCCTACGAGCGTGACGCTGTCGTCCAGCCGGTAATTGCCCTCCATCGGTACAAAAGACACTTCAAAGGTCGGGCGCTTGTATTCTTCAACGGAAATACTCACCGAACCCGAGCCGTCGGATATGTTCATCAACCCCAACAAAATCCCTTGCGGCACCGCAAAGGATCCATTGAATGACCCATAGGTATTGGTTGTAAATGATTGTTCCGCGATCTTCTGTCCGTTGGCATCGGTGAAGACGGTAGTGGTCCCAACCCCTGGTTTAATGCTGTATTTATCGCCATACTTTTCCAGCAATATCCCTTTGAAATAAACAGTTTGTCCGGGCCTGTATATTCCGCGATCGGTAAAGAAAAAGGTTTTCAGGGAAGGTTTTTCAGTGTTTTCTCTTAACGGATATTGATAGAAGTTGTCGGTATAAAAAATATCATCACCGATCTGAAGGCGGAGAAAGAGGTTGGAATAAGACGGCCGTTCCGATGCCGGAAACGATAAGTGACCCTCCTCATCCGTCTTGTAATCGCCGGTCTTCCGGTTTTCATATTTCCGGGTATTATAATTAAAATCCGTAATGAAGGATTCTGCAATGACATTTTTCAGCGGGATACCGCTTTCCCTGTCGAGGATATAGAATTCGACCTGGTTTTTATCGCTGCGCTGGCTGATGTAGCTGATCTGCGTGGAAAAGAAAGATGCCCAGGCAATCACCTGGCCCTCATCCTTGAAATCCGGGTCAGACGAGGCGATCAGGATATAGAACCCTGAAGGTAATTGAGGGATACGGATCTCCATCCGGTACGATTGAAAATCGCCGTCATTCGGCAGGTCCAGGGACCAGTTGGTCTGGAAGGGAAGTCCGCAATAATAGGCGATCAATTCCTCACGGTTCCGGTTGGTTGTTTTTTCCTTGTTGTCTTCCGGGTTGGTTTTTGCCAGCCTGAAGTATATCCTGACCATATTCCTGAATTCGATCACTCCCAAGGAAGGTTTCCCGGGGATAACTGCATCTTCCGTTTTAACTTCTAACGCCGGTTTTTGTATTTGCCCGGCAAGTATTTTACAGTTATCGGCGCCAGGACTTTTGGGAAATCGCAGAACCGCATTGTCGCAATCTGCTTTTGCGTCTTTAAGGTCCCATTTATGTTTTTGAGATTCGAGCGGGTGGTAGGATGCTCCGGTCCCATCCAGGTATTGTGCAAGGGCGAAGGTGACATCCGTGGAATAGGGTGAAGCAAGAACCGATTGTTCCAGTTTTTTCAGGGCTTCAAAATAAAGACTGTCCTTTCCATCCACAATGGCGTTCTCCCGGATGAACTGAAAACGGTGGATTTCTTCATCGATCAATGCCCGCTGATCTTTGTCGGGAAGATGGAATGCCGCCAGATCCCGGTATAGCCCTATTGCATAGGCAAGGGAAGAGGAAGAATCCCCGGGGAAATCGAATTTCATGGAAGCGAATCCGGCTGCCTGGGAAAAATACGATGATTTATCCAGGGTAAACACATCGACGGTAACTTTATCTTCATTCAGCGAGCTGCTGAAATAATCCAGTGCCCGCCAGGCAAGAAAATCGTACAACGTCGGCCGGTAAGGATCAGCCGTTTTTTTGCTGACCGGGTCTCCGTTGGTTCCGGGTTGTTCAAGGATGGGTTCAAACTTTTCGACCGGGATAGATTTTAACAGCGAAGGATTTTCCAGCGAAAGAAGGTAACATCTTTCGGTTCTCCGTGACAGGGTTTTCAGGTCCCAGGTCTGGATGCTGTCGGAATTGTTATTCATGACCTGGGTGCGGTCCTGGAAACGATAGCGGTTATTCCGGGAATAATTCGAGTAGATCTCGCCGAGGACGGATTCCAGGATCTGCCGTACAGGCTCCTTTGCGTTGTTGATCTCGGCCCGGACCTCTTTTATCGACTTAACCATCACGTCTTCCCTGAAATCAGCGCTGAGTTTCAGCCTGTAAATGATTGCCTTGATGTATTGGGCGTCATTCTTTTCTTTTTTTGCCTGTTCATAGATCTCCTGAACCAACTGAAGAGCGGATTTCGGAAGGCCGAGACCCGAAAGGGAATCGACTTTTTTCCACTGACGGGAGTAATTGGAGTTGGCGAGTTGGCGAGTTGGCGAATTGGCGAGTTGTGGAGCTGATGAGCTGATGAGCTGATGAGCTGATGAGGTGAGGGAGAAGATATTGATACTGCTGAAAAGAAATACAAAGCCTAAGATGATGGATCTCGTGTTCATACGAAAAGGGGTTTTGATATGCAATAATAATTGAAACGGGGGAGGTATGCAAAGATTGTACCGTTTCTATTGCTGCCGGAGGGGAATAAAGCTGCGAAAACAGGGAATTAATCCAAACGGTGGAGTGCGGAATGATCAGATCATTTTGGTGGTTCGATTAAGGAAGTAACCGGGTTTGCGAGTCCTGTATATTCGATCAGTTCGAGTTTGACAGAACCGACGATCACATCGGATTTTGCAAGAATGGGCATGCGGTTCTGGTCATCGGAGACCCATAAACTCATCGGGTAAGGCTGGCTGAATGTTTTACCGGTGGCCACCATAGGCTTGAATTTCAGGCAACGGAATTTCCCGATCCCGGTGACGATAACTTCCCGCCCTGCAAATTCTATCAGGGAAACATATACGGAATCATCAAGGTAAAAATCCACTGGAAAACGATCGCCTATTTTAAGGTTGGACAGATCAAAGGTCCTGGCGACATAAAATGCGGAAAGGATGTCATGGGTGCCTTTTTTCATTTTTTTGTTGGCCGTCCTGCTGGAAACATTACCCGAGTATTGATTGAACCTGACATCATCTTCCTTCTTGTAATCACCTTCCCGGGTCCGGCGGGAGAAGGTCCAGGGAACAAGATATTCATCATCCATAAATGTCTCAAAGAGGTCATCCACCTTGTAGAAAAAATTAAAAGCGCCCTTCGATTTCCCCTGGGCTACGATATGATAAGTATTTCTCCCGTCGATTTTTTTGTTCTCGAATTTGATTTCAAGGGTAGCCGAACCTGCAGTGACCTTCCCGGTCACAAAGGAATCATAATACGCCTTGAATTTGAATTTCTCACCCCGGATGAAGGCAGTGTTCGTGACGGTTTTCAGTTCCTGCCCTGAAACACTTAACAGTGAGCAGTGAAGGATGACGGAGAGTAAAAAAATCCACTTAATGAAGGAACTCATCAGACCACGATATTAATAATTTTTCCGGGAACCACGATGATCTTTTTGGGGAGTTTGCCCTGCAGCCATTTTTGGGATTCGGGAGATGACAGCACTGCTTTTTCAATTTCAAGTACAGTAAGTGTGAGTGAAAGA
>Ga0182011_10004277_pt1 | contig 11473 bp, 12 predicted proteins | sample 711E1DmetaG_FD_120481 | JGI IMG/M metagenome (GOLD analysis project Ga0182011, IMG submission 120481) | Permafrost microbial communities from Stordalen Mire, Sweden - 711E1D metaG | ecosystem: Environmental > Terrestrial > Soil > Wetlands > Permafrost | place: Sweden: Stordalen | collected... | reverse complement strand
GGAGCTCGTACATATTCAGCCGGTACGAGTACGCCTTGACGATGAAGATGACCGCCAGTATCACCGAAAGGTGCGCCAGCACGTGCGGCGCGAAGGCGTCCCAGCCGGCCTTGAGGCGGATGCCTCCCTCGAAGATGTAGAGCACCGCCGTCACGACCAGCACGAACAGGAGCGTCCCGATGAGCCAGTCCGTCAGGGAGCGGTGGAACGGGTAGGAGAACACGTAGTAGGCGATGTTCTTGTGAAACACCGGGTCCGTCTTGGCGAAGGAGGCGTGGTTCATCCACTTGAGGATCTGGTCCCACTTTCCTCCCCACCCCAGGCCCGAGATGAACGCGGCTACCAGGGCGAAGATGACCAGCCCGACGCCCACGGTCTTCTTCCAGGCGCCCTTGGCCTTGTTGATTATCGGTTCGAGCGGCGACCCCTCGAGCTTGAACTCCTGCTCCGGCGAGATCTTGCGCGCCAGGAATATGTTCCCGTACAGGAGCAGGAAGAAGATGAAGCCGAACACGACCACTGACAGGATCTTGGCCACTAACGTCTTGTAGAACAGGTTCTGGAATCCGAGGTGGTTGTACCACAGTGCGTCCACGTAGAACTTCGCGAACGGCACGATGATCACAAAGAAGATCACGATCAGCAGCAGGATTATCAGCAGGGCTATGCGCTTCTTGGTGAAGCCGCCCTTCAGCTTCTCGCGCAGCCCCCGGCCTCCTGACTTTCGCAGCTCCTCGAGCCGCTTACTGAAGTCCTCGACGTTCTGCTGTCCGACGAAAGGCATGTCGCTCCTCTCAGTCTGACTCGACCTGGCACTGGTCGAGCCTCTTGTATTCCTCCACCAGGCGCGGCGTGACGATGCCCGCCTGCTCGAGGATTATCAGGTCCGCAAGGTCGTCGTATGCTGTGGATGCCACGTTTATGAAAACGAGCTTCCCATGGTTTCTGTGGGCGTAGGTCGGCAGGGACGCGGCCGGGAAGACCTCCAGGCCGCACCCGATGACCAGCATCAGGTCACAGTTGGTCGCCATCTCCACGGCGCGGTGCAGCACCGGCGCGTTCAGGGGCTCCCCGAAGAGCACCACGTCCGGCTTGATCGGCCCGCCGCAGTTCTTGCACTCGGGCACCTTACCGGAGTCCGCCGATTCCTTCAGCTCGTGGTAGTCATGCGCGGTCCCGCACTGAAGGCAGGTGCCGGTGCGGAAAGTGCCGTGCAGCTCCAGGACGTCGGTCGAGCCGGCGCGCTGGTGCAGGTTGTCGATGTTCTGAGTTATGACCGCCTCGCACTTGCCGAGCGTCTCCATCTCCCCGAGCGCCAGGTGGGCCGGGTTGGGCTGCGCGTTCTCCAGAAGCGGGTTGAGGTCCGCCGCCATCTCCCAGAAACGGCTGGGGTCATTGACGAACGACTCGAAGGTCGCATAGATCATGGGGTCGTACCTGGTCCAGAGACCGCCCGGCGACCTGAAGTCGGGGATGCCCGACTCGGTAGAGATGCCCGCACCCGTAAGGGCGATCACCATCTCCGACTCTCTTATTAGCCGTGCTGCTTGCTCTATCTCGTCGCTCACTCGCACTCCCGCCCCGGACAGGCACTGCTCCAGGGACACAATGGTAAGACCTGCCCGAAGGCCTCGAAGGCAGATTCTGATTTAGTCTACCACAACGGTTTTCGGCAATATATTGTGATTCGCTCCCGCGCGGATGACCCCTGCGGCCGGACGACAGCGGGCCTGTGCGCGACCTTACTGGTAGATGGGGAAGCGGACCGACAGCTCGGCCACCTGGCCCCTGACGTCTTTCAGCACCGACTCATCGCCGGGGCTCTTGAGAGCCCGGGAGATGAGGCTGCCGAGCAGGTCCATGTCGTCGGGCCGCATGCCGCGGGTGGTCACCGCGGGCGTCCCGATCCTGATGCCGCTGGTCACCGTCGGCGGGGTGGGGTCGTACGGTATCTCGTTCATGTTGGTGTTGATGTCCACCGAGTCCAGGACGTCCTGCGCCTGGTGGCCGGATATGCCGACCGGCCGCAGGTCGACGAGGAACAGGTGCGTCTCGGTCCCTCCGGAGACTATCCTGAAGCCCTCCGAGTCCAGCTTGGCGGCCAGCGCGCTGGCGTTGGCGACGATCGTCTCCGCGTAGGTCTTGAAGGAGGGCTCCATGGCCTCCTTGAAGCAGACGGCCTTGGCGGCGATGACGTGCATGAGGGGCCCGCCCTGCGTTCCGGGGAAGACGGCCGCGTCGATGCGCTCGCAGTTCTCGGCGCGCGTAAGGATGAAACCTCCTCGGGGGCCGCGCAGCGTCTTGTGCGTGGTGCCCGTCACGTAATCCGCGTGGGGCACGGGATCGGGGTGGACGCCGCCGACCACCAGTCCGCCGAAGTGGGCCATGTCCACCATCAGGGCCGCGCCGACCTCGTCGGCGATCTCGCGGAAAGCCGCGAAATCTATCTTCCTGGGATACGAGCTGCCTCCCGCGACGATTATCCGGGGCTTCTCCACTCTCGCGATCTCGGCGATGGCGTCGTAGTCCAACACCTCGGTCTTGCGGTCCAGCCCGTAGTGGACGACCCGGTAGAGTATGCCCGAAAAGTTGGCGGTCGAGCCGTGGGTGAGGTGGCCGCCGCATCGCAGGTCCATCGCCATCAGCGTCTCGCCGGGCTTGATGGCGGCCTGGTAGACGGCCATGTTGGCCGGCGCGCCCGCGTGCGGCTGGACGTTCGCGTGCTCGCAGCCGAAGAGCTTCCTGGCCCGCTGGATCGCTATGATCTCGGCCTCGTCGACCGACTCGCAGCCGGAGTAGTACCTCTTGCCCGGGTAACCCTCGGCATATTTGTTGGTGAGCACCGAGCCCTGCGCCTCGAGCACGGCTGGAGAAGCGTAGTTCTCGCTGGCTATGAGGTTGATCTTGCGCTGCTCGCGGCTGAGCTCGTCGGCGATTGACGAGAACACTTCGGGGTCGAAGCTGGACAGCGCCGAAGCGCGCTCCTCACGTTCCAATTCAGCTCTCCTTCCCGTACTTGCGCTCAATATCGCGGATCTTCTCTATGCGCCGCAGGTGCCGCGCTCCGGCCTCGCTGGCCCCTTCGAAGCCGGTCGACAGGAACACCTCCAGGATGTTCATCGCGTCGGCGACGTCGATGAGGCGCGAGCCCATCGAAAGCACGTTGGCGTCGTTGTGCAGCCGGCAATACTCGGCGGTGTATGGCTCGTTGCAGGTGACGGCCCGGATCCCCGGGACTTTGTTCGCGGCCATCGTCATCCCGGCTCCCGTGCCGCAGACCAGCACTCCCCTGTCGGCAGCCCCCTGGCTCACCGACTCGGCGACGGCCAGCGCTATGTCGGGATAGTCGCAGGACTCCTCGGAGTAGGCCCCGACGTCCTTGACCTCCAACCCCTTGGAGGCGAGCTCCCCGCGCAGGGCTTCCTTCAGCTTGAAGCCGGCGTGGTCGCTGCCGATTGCGATTATGAGATTGTCGTCCATTTTCTTCACCAGCCACGAAGCCAGCTATCAGGTCAACCGGCGCAAGACCCACGCTGTTGATTGTCGGCCGTCCGGCGCTACGAGCAGATTCTAACATATGGATAATGGAACGCCTGAGGAGCCGTGCGGCTATGGCAGAAGGGCGCGCAAAAGGTCGGCGAGGCTCACCTGGAGGCGGGCCGCCACAGTGAGATATCCGTCCACGGACAGGCCGATAGGATCGGGGACATCGTACTCGTGATCGGGCATGGTCCAGAGGCCTTCCCGATCGATCTCCGCGTCAAGGAGCACCAGGCGCTGGAGGCGCTCTCCAACGGTTCCCTCTGCGCCGTGCCCTCTTTGAGGCTCTCCCTGGCGGCCTCAGAGAGCTTTAGATGGACAAGAGCGGGCGTCTCCGCTCTCGACTCCAGGAGCCATAGCCTCTGTCGTTCCTCCATGGTGAGCACCAGGTCGCAGGCTCCCACTACGTCGGGGGTCGCCCTCCTGGCCCGGTGAGACGCGATGTCGATGCCGCGCTCGGCCATCGCGAGCACCGCCTCTTCAGTGGGCGGGTTGCCGTTCTGGGCCCCGACCCCGGCCGATGAGAACTGGAGCAGGGACGCGTTGTCCGGATACTGCCGTGTCGCGAGGTCCCTCGCCAGCCCCTCGGCCATCGGGCTGCGGCATATGTTGCCGAAGCAGACGAACAGAATCCTCAGTGGAGCCCGGTCGCCGTCGCTCTGGCCGATCAATCGGACTCCTCACCTGCCGCGCGCCGGACGGCGCGCATGATCGTCTCTGCCGGTATGGCTCCCTCCCGCAGCACCTTGATGCCGTCGAGGAGGCTCACCACCGTCGACTCCACGCCGCCGGGACAGGGACCAGCGTCGACCATGAAGTCCGCGGCGTCGATCATACGGCGGTCTATTACCGAGGGTTCCACGGGCGAGGCCATCCCGGGCGGGTTCGCGCTGGGGACGACCAGGAAACCGGCCTCGCCAGCAAGGGCGCGGCAGAACGCGCTGGCTGGGACCCTGATGCCGATAGTGTCGTCGTCCTGGAATGGCAGCTCCAGCCGCCCGCGCCGCTTCAGGACCAGCGTCAGCGCGCCCGGCCAGAAACTCCTCGCCAGCGCCCAGGCGATGGGGTCATCGAAGGCGGCCAGACGCGCCGCGCTCTCGAGGCTGTCGGCCTGCACCGGCAGCGGCTTGTCCGGCGGCCTCTCCTTGATCTCGAGGATGCGCGAGACCGCGTCGGGGTCGGTCGCGAGCGCCGCGATCCCGTAGACCGTGTCGGTCGGTATGATGCCCGTCCGGGCGGCTCTCAGGGCTCGCGTGCAGCGCTCGACCTCCTCCGGTGAGAATCCATCCTGGGTGGTGGCGATCCTCCACTTCATCGTTCGAGCCACCTCGCACGGACGACCCTGGGGCGAGCGGCCATGTCCTCGAAGACCTCTACTTTGGTCCAGCCGTCGGCCTCGAGCATGGAGCGGACCTGCCCCGCGTGGCTCTCATCCACCTCCAGGGCCAGCCACCCGCCGTCCGGCAGGCAGCCGGGGGCGCCGGCGACGATGCGCCTGATCACGTCCAGGCCTTCTCCTCCCGCGAACAGCGCGCCCTCTGGATCGAAATCCCTGACCTCGGCGGGCAGCGAATCGCGCGCGCCATCGGGCACGTACGGCGGGTTGGATATCACCAGGTCGAAGACATCCCCGGCTTCCAGGGGGCCGTAGAGATCGCCCGAGAGCACCTTCACCCTGCCGGACACACCACATCTGTCGGCGTTGGAGCGTGTCAGACTGACCGCTGCATCGTCGATGTCGACAGCGATGACGGTGGACCCGGGCAACTCCGCGGTCACGCTTACCGCGATGTTGCCGCACCCTGAGCCGAGGTCGAGCACCCGCGCGGGCTCGTCGACAGGCAGTACCTCCAGTGCCTTCTCGACCAGCACCTCCGTCTCCGGCCGCGGTATGAACACGCCGGGTTTTACCTCGAGCACGAGGCCGCGAAACCCGGTCTCGCCGGTGATGTGCTGCAGAGGACAGCCCCTGGCCCGCTTGACGAGCATGTCCTTGTAGGCGCCGGCGCGCTCCTCGGATAGTGGCTTGTCGAAGTTGGTGTAGATCTCCAGGCGCGTGATGCCGAGCATCGAAGAGAGCATGACCTCCGCGTTCAGGCGGGGCGAGTCGACGCCCTGGCGGTCGAGGTATTCGGTCGCCCTTGCGAGATACTCCACAAGGTTCACGGGCTGGCTCCCTTGAGGGCTCTCGCCTTCTCGTCCTCGATCAGCGCGTCGGTGACGTCGTCGAGGTCTCCCTCGAGGATCTGCTGAAGCTTGTGGACGCTCAGGCCGATCCGGTGGTCGGTCACGCGCCCCTGGGGGAAGTTGTAGGTGCGTATCTTTTCGCTGCGCTCGCCGGTGCCCACCTGGCTGCGGCGCTGCTCGGCCTCCTCCTGCTGCTGCTTGTGCCTGGCCGCGTCCAGCAGCCTGGCCTTGAGGATGCGCAGCGCCTTCTCCTTGTTCTGCAGCTGGGACTTCTCGTCCTGGCAGGTGACGACCAGGCCACTCGGCTTGTGCGTGACACGGACCGCGGAGTCTGTGGTGTTGACCGACTGGCCGCCCGGACCTGTCGAGCGGAAGACGTCTATCTTGAGGTCGGCGGGGCCCACGGTGACTTCGACGTCGTCGGCCTCGGGAAGCACCGCCACGGTGGCGGTGGAAGTGTGGATGCGTCCGCCGGACTCCGTCGCCGGCACGCGCTGCACCCGGTGCACGCCCGACTCGAACTTCATCCGCTGCCAGGCGTCCCTTCCCTTGACCGAGAAGATGATCTCCTTGAAGCCGCCCATGTCCGAAGGGCTCGATGAGAGCTGCTCCAGTTTCCAGCGGTGGTTCTCCGCGTAGCGCGAGTACATGCGGAACAGGTCGCCCGCAAAGAGCGCGGCCTCGTCGCCGCCGGTGCCCGCGCGGATCTCCGCGATGACGTCGCGGCCGGCCATCTCGTCGGCCGGCAGCAGCAGCACCTTGAGCTTTTCGCGCTGCGCGGACAGCGCGTCCTCGAGCGTGGACACCTCGGTGCCGAGGAACTCCGCCATCTCCGGGTCCTTCTCTTCGGCCAGCAGCTCGCGCGCATCGGCCTGCTGCCGCTCGAGCTCCACATACCGGTCGTACTGGGATACGACTTCCTCGAGCGACGAGCGCTCACGAACGAGCTCGCGGTACGTCTTCTGGTCGGACATGACCTGCGGGTCCGCCATCTTGTTATTGAGTTCATCGAAGCGCTGCTTGAGCAGCTCGAGCCTCTCGAACATGACCACTCCATTACCTGGTTCAGCCGTCGGCCGCCGCAGCCGTCGCACTCGCGTCCAGCGCCGCCTCCAGCGAAACGATCGCCACCTCCAGCTGCGATTCGTCCGGCTGCCTGGTCGTGAGCTTCTGCAGCAGCAGGCCCGGCGACATGACTACCTTCATCACCCTGGAGTCCTCGTGCCTGCCGGCGAACTTGATTATCTCATAGGCAAATGCCGCCACAAACGGGATGATGGCCAGCCGCTCCAGCACCCTCAGCCAAAGCGCCGGCCTCCCCATAAACGAGAAGACCAGTATGCTCAGCACGAACACGATGAGCAGGAACGCGGTGCCGCAGCGCATGTGTGCCGTTGAGAACTTCGAAGCGGCCTCCGGGGTGAGGGGCTCGCCGGACTCGTAGGCGTGAACCACCTTGTGCTCCGCGCCGTGGTACTGAAAGACCCGGCGCACGTCGGGCATCAGGTCCATCGCCGCCAGGTAGAGCACGAATATCGCGATCCTGATCCCGCCCTCGATGAGGTTGTAGACCACGACGTTGTGGACCGAGGAGTCGAACTGCTTGGCGATCCAGGCGGGGAAGACGATGAAGAGTCCCAGGAACAGCACCAGGGCGAACAGCATGGATATCGCGATGGGCAGGCCCCCGATGGACTTCGTCTCCTTTTCATGCGGAGAGGTTTCGCTGTCGGGCCTGTCTTCTTCCCGCTGCTCGACGGCCTCTCCGTCACCCTCCTGAGCGGTCTCCTCGAGCGCCACACCGCCGCTGATCGACAACGCCTTGACGCCGATGATGAGAGAGTCCGCCAGCGCGAAGATGCCGCGAAGCGGGAACTTGTTCCAGCGAGGGTGCTTCTGTGCGATGGTGAGGATCGGGTTGACCGTGACGAACATGTCTCCGCCGGGCCTGCGTACCGCGAGCGCCCACCGGTCGGCGGTGCGCATGACTACGCCTTCGATGACGGCCTGGCCGCCTACCTGGAGTTCCGCCTGTGGCTTATCGGAGGGCACGTCTACGTCCGTGGGATGTGAGGCGCCTGAGCCCCTCACCTCTTCCTGGTCTTGCTTTCCTTGACGTCGAGGTGTGACTGGAAGCGCTTCTGGAAGCGCTCCACCCGGCCTCCGGAGTCGACAAGCTTCTGCTTTCCGGTGTAGAACGGATGGCACTGGGAGCATATCTCGACGTGCAGCTCGGGCTTTGTCGACCTGGTCATGAACGTGTCACCGCAGGAGCAGGTCACCTTGGTGTCCATGTACTCCGGATGTATGTCTTTCTTCAACGTCATCCCCCAATTCGTGTGTCCGGGATTGCTCACTGATGTTAGCACAGGGGCATAACCCGGACAAGCGATCCCTCTACCGCGAAAAACGAAAAGATGGTGCCTGGCACCAATTCTGCATTTTTGCGTTCTGGCTACCGCGGCTCCTTGACCTGCGCCAGGAACTGCTGGTTGCTCTTGGTCTGCTTGATCCCGTCGATGAGGATCTCGATCGCCGCGCTGGGGTCGAGCGCGTGCAGCACCCTGCGAAGCTTCCAGACGTTGGTCGCCTCCGCCGGGTCGAGGATCAGCTCCTCCTTGCGGGTGCCGGACTTCTCGATGTCGATGGCCGGGAAGATGCGCTTGTCGGCCAGCTTGCGGTCGAGGTGCAGCTCCATGTTGCCGGTGCCCTTGAACTCCTCGAAGATGACCTCGTCCATCCTGCTGCCGGTGTCGACCAGGGCCGTGGCGATGATGGTGAGGCTGCCGCCGAACTCGATGTTGCGCGCCGCGCCGAAGAACCTCTTGGGCGGGAACAGCGCGGTGGAGTCGACGCCGCCCGACAGGATCCGGCCGCTGGCCGGCGTCGAGAGGTTGTAGGCGCGCGCCAGCCTGGTGACCGAGTCGAGCAGGATTACCACGTCGCGCTGGTGTTCGACCAGCCGCTTGGCGCGCTCCAGCACCAGCTCCGATACGGCGATGTGGTTGTCGGAGGGCTGGTCGAAGGTCGAGGATACCACCTCGCCCGTGACCGAGCGCTCCATGTCCGTGACCTCCTCGGGCCTCTCGTCGACGAGCAGGACCATCAGGCGGACCTCGGGGTTGTTATCGGTGATGCTGTTCGCGATCTGCTTGAGGACCGTCGTCTTGCCGGCCTTGGGCGGGGAGACGATCAGCCCGCGCTGGCCTTTACCGACCGGCGCTATGAGGTCGATGATTCTCGACGTTATGTTGGTCGAGCGCGTCTCGAGCCTCAGGCGGTCCTGCGGATACAGCGGAGTGAGCGACTCGAACTGGCGGCGCCTCTGCGCCACCTCGGGGTCGTCGCCGTTGACAGCCTCGATGCGCAGCAGGGCGTTGTACTTCTCGGAGTCTTTGGGCGGCCTTATCTGGCCGCGCACCTCGTCGCCCCTCTTCAGGCGGAAGCGGCGTATCTGCGACTGGGAGACATAGATATCCTTCTCCGAGGCCAGGTACCCGGAGGTACGAAGGAACCCGTACCCGTCCGCGAGGATATCCAGTATGCCACTGCCGATGCCGTCTTCCTCGTCCTTCTTGGCCTGCTCCTCCGCCGTCGGCCCGGCATCGACCTCCGCGACGACCACGCCACCGTTGCCGTCTCCGTCTGCCCCTTCACCGGCCACGCCCGCCTCGTTCAGTATGGCGTCGATCAGGTCCTTCTTGCGGAGCTTCTTCACGCCGTCGATGTCGAGCGCGAGGCCGATCTCCTGCAGCTCCGGAAGGAGCTTGCCCTCGAGCACTCCTCTTTCAACAACTTCCATTTTCCTGTGTACCTCCTTGAAACATGCGCCTGGCGGCGCCGCATATTGCCTTTTCTCTCAAAGGTCTTTTATCTTCTCCCAATCGGCCATGAACCTCTCGATCCCTATGTCGGTGAGCGGGTGCGAGGTCATCTTCTTGAATACTTCGTAAGGGATCGTCGCTATGTGCGCCCCGGCCAGCGCCGAGTCGACCACGTGCTGCGGATGCCTTATCGAGGCCGATATCACCTCGGTCAGCATCCCGTAATACTCGTATATCTCCACTATCTCCGCAAGTACCCTCATCCCGTCGTTGCCTATGTCGTCCAGCCTGCCGATGAACGGGCTCACGAAAGTCGCGCCGGCCGAAGCCGCCAGCAGCGCCTGGTTGGCCGAAAAAATCAGCGTGCAGTTCGTCTCGATCCCCTCCGCCGACAGCGCCTTTATCGCCTTGAGGCCCTCGGGGCACATCGGGATCTTCACGTTGACGTTGTCGGCGATCGCGGCCAGCTCCCTGGCCTCGGAGATCATCCCCTCCGTCTCCATGGAGACGGCCTCGGCGCTCACCGGGCCTGACACTATCGAGCATATCTCCGCCACGCAGTCGCGGTAATTGCGCTTCTCCTTGCAGGCGAGGCTGGGGTTGGTGGTGACTCCCTCGACCACGCCCCAGTCGTTTATCTCGCGTATGTGCTCCACGTTCGCGGTGTCGATGAACAACCTCACTTCAGCCCCTCTCCCTGGCGCGCGTTCGCCCCGCGGCCAGCCCCCGCCTTCAGCTCATTACTCACGCTGCATTCCATCGCCTCGTCCATCGCCTTCGCGCTGTTCTCGGTGTATTCGGCGAAAGTGCGGTTGATGACGTAGTCGAGCACCGAGCTGATGGTCGTGTCCATGCTATAGCACGGAAACACCGGCACCCGGTGCTCTCCAGCGAGCCTCAAAACGTAATCCTGTATCTGGCGGATGTTGTCGAAGTTCTCGGTGTACTTGCTGAACGGCCGTGCCCCCTCGGTCTCAACCTCTCGTATCTCGAAGTGGCTCCTGTGCTCGTTCTCGTCGGTTACGGAGAGCATCAGCTGCACCACGAACGCGTCCTTGAAGTACTTCTCGTCGACTATCCCCGGCACCACGTGGGCGCCCTCGATGATGAAGTTGGTGCGCTCGACGATCGCTCGCTCGATAAGCGCACGGATCCCCACCCAGACCATCGAGGCCTGCTCCAGGAAACCCAGTACCACCTTGTCGGTGGTCTGCGGCAGCGGCAGAGAGCCCAGCGCTTCGAACGCGCTGAACGACGAGTTGTACAGGACCGGGACCAGGTCCTGCGCGAACGACGACCTCATGACCTCGCGGATGACATCGGTCGAGACCTGCCGGGTGATGCCCAACCGCGCGCCGAGCATCGTCGCCACTGTGGACTTGCCGACGCCGGTCGCCCCGCCCATCAGGATGATGATGGGTTTGCTGAGGTGGCCGACCGCCTGCCACTTGCGGTAAATGTCCACGTAGTGGGTGCCGGCCTCTCGCTCCAATATCTCCTCCGCCGTGCAGCGGATGTGCTTCATCGTGACCGTGGGGTTGCCCTGGCTTCGGAGCTCCTCCTGGATCAGCGCCGCGATGCTGTAAGCCTGGTCCGGCGCCAGCCCGGTGGCCATGATGGAGACGGCCATCAACCCCTTGGAATAAGGGAGGTGGTGCTCTTCATCCGTGATGATTATCTTGTCAAGTCGTTCAGGCATCTCTATCTCGGTCGCCTCGCGCGCCGGGCACAATCCCGGTGCTTGGTGCCCACATAAGGGCTGTACTGGGGGCCGCTGCGCCGCTGGGGCGGCTCGGCCGCTTGTGTCTGGGATTTGATACCGGCAAACTCCTCAACGGCCTACTACGCCGCTCCGACCGGTTTACCTGCCGGCCGCCCTCTGGCGCGCCAGTGCCGCCAGGTGGTCGATCTCACCCTCGAGG
>Ga0182011_10004276_pt1 | contig 11474 bp, 8 predicted proteins | sample 711E1DmetaG_FD_120481 | JGI IMG/M metagenome (GOLD analysis project Ga0182011, IMG submission 120481) | Permafrost microbial communities from Stordalen Mire, Sweden - 711E1D metaG | ecosystem: Environmental > Terrestrial > Soil > Wetlands > Permafrost | place: Sweden: Stordalen | collected... | reverse complement strand
TTTCCAGAAACCGGGCCAGGGCACGCAGGAACGTTTCCGGGTTTCGCGCGCCGCGCCAGTCAAAAGTGCCCAGATGAACAATTTGAAAACGATCCGGGATGGCTTCCGCCGGCGCGCGGAAAGAGTCCGCGTCAAAAAAATAGGGAATATGGGCCGTGGCGCCTTCTTCCACCAGACCATCCTGGATGTATGCATGCCGGTTCGTGTCTGAAGTAAAAACGACACGCCCGGCTTTGTGCAGGGTGTGCCGCTCAAGTTTTCGGAGGACCGGCACCATCATTCGTTGCCAGGGCGAGCGGCGCGGGAGCTGGCGGAAAAACGGCGTGATGGGTTCCTGAAAATCAAAAACCCAGCGTGGTCCCACCCGGTGCGACGACAGGCCGCTGAGCAGAACCGACGCCGGAGTTACGAAAGCCAGAACCCGGTCATATTCGGCCGCGTTCCCGCAGGTTCGCAAGGCCCGCAGGGACCAAAAAACGCTTTCGTCAGGCCATAATAATCCATTAATGGCCAGCGAGACGAATCGGAACAGGGAAGGACGTCCGGCAAATTTCCGGCACAGTTGTTCCACCGGATCTTTGAGCCGGATGATGCGCAAGGCAGGATGCACCACGGTTTCGGCTGCGCCGTTTTCCATGCCCATGGACCCGGTAATGATGTCCACCCGCCACCCCGCATTCAAAAAACCTTTGACCAGATAATAAGGCCGTTTGGCATTGGTGTGGCGGCTGGGCGGAAAAGTGTGGGTGATGACCAGGAGGCGCATGAGCGTGAACGACCGCGGCAAATATTTCTTTGCGTCAGATTTTTTGCCAGACGCGCCGGTTGATGTAATCGGTGTAGCTCAGGATGATCTTGGCGACTGTCCAGGAAACCTGATCCACGTTGTAGTCATTCGGCACCCGGCACGGGCCCAGTTTCTTGAATTGCGCCGCCGTCATTTCCACCGCCTGTAGAATGCGGCCCTTGTCCAGGCCGCTCATGATTACAGCCCCCTCATCCATGCCTTCGGGACGCTCGTGCGCCTCGCGGACCGCGATGGCTGGGAAACCGAGGAGGGAGGATTCCTCGGTAATGGTGCCGCTGTCAGAAAGGGTGCAGAAGGCGCCTTTCTGCAGGGCCACATAATCGAAGAATCCCAACGGCGGCATCACGCGTATGAGTTTGTGCAGTTTGTGCCGGCCAGTTTCCAGGCGCTTGCGAGTGCGCGGGTGAACGGAGAAAATCAGCGGAAATTTATATTTCCCGGCCAGCGCGTTCAGGGCTTCCACCAGCCGGGACAGGTGGATGGGATCGTCCACATTCTCCTCGCGATGAATGCTGACCGTAAAATAGCGGCCCGGCTGGAGACCCAGGCGTTGATGAACGACAGAAGTGTCAATCGCGGCACGGTGATAATCCAAAACTTCCTTCATGGGCGAACCGGTTTTCATGACCCGGTCCGGCGGCAGACCTTCCGCCAGGAGGTAACGGCGGCCGTGCTCGGTATAGCAAAGGTTGATGTCACTGACATGGTCAACAATGTGACGATTGATTTCTTCTGGCACGCGCAGGTCAAAACACCGGTTGCCAGCCTCCATGTGAAACACGGGTATCTTCCGCCGTTTGGCGGGAATGACCGCCAGGCAGCTGTTGGTGTCGCCCAGCACCAGCACCGCCTCCGGCTGTTCCTTCTCCAGCACCGCATCGGTCTTGGCGATGATTTTGCCGATGGTTTCGGCGGCATTCCGGCCCGCCGCGTTCAGGTAATGTTTTGGCCGCGGCACGCCAAGTTCCTTGAAAAAGATTCCGTTCAGTTCGTAATCGTAATTCTGACCGGTGTGGACCAGCACATGATGGGTGACCTCTTCCAGGACGGTGATTACGCGCGACAGCCGGATGATCTCCGGCCGCGTGCCGACGATGGTCATGACCTTGATTTTTGAATTCATAAATTGCCTGTCAAACTTTTGGAGCCGGCCCTTCATCGTATCACCGGTTCCGGGTAGGTATCCGGCCGTTGCGGATTAAAAATTTCATTGGCCCAAAAAAGAGTGATCATATCGGCGACCCCGGTGTTTTCGATGGAATGAGTGTACCCGGGCGGGATATCCACGATGCGGATCTCGCGGTCGGTCACAGGATATTCAACGACTTGCTGGTCGAGAACATGGCGGAAACGGATGACGCCTTCCCCCTGGATCACACAGAATTTTTCGATCTTGGTGTCGTGATAATGATTGCCGCGGGTGATGCCCGGCCGGGTGCGGGAGACGAAAATCTGCCCGGCATGGGACGATTTGACCAACTCGAACAGCCAGCCGCGATTATCCGTCTTGAGATCCACGGCGTAAGCCAGATCTTGGACGTCATAAAAGGACACGTAGGTGGAATAAAGGCATTTGACCAGCGGGTTGGAAAGATCCGGGAGGATGGATTTCCGGCGTCCCTCGTGGAATGACCGGATTAGGTCATAAAGTTCCCCCAAGGTGATGGAATGAACCGGCTGGACTTCATAACGGGTGGTTGCCGGGTCATGTTCAGTCCTGGCCGCGAGGTCCAGAAATGCGCGGACAATATCGTCGATGTAAACGAACTGCAAAGGATTTGAACGGTTGCTGATTTGCACCGGCAAGCCCCGGCTGATGTTATGGCAAAAGGTCGCCACCACGGTATTGTAATTGGGCCGGCTCCATTTACCAAACACATTGGGGAACCGGTAAATATAGACCGGCGCGCCGGTCCGCTGGTGATAATCCAGCACCACATCTTCCGCCGCCTTCTTGCTGCGGCCATAAGGATTGTCCGCTTCCGCCTGGATTGATGAACTGATGGCCAGCGGCGTCTGGCGGTTGGTGTTTGCCAGGCAATCACACAGGCGCCGGGTCAGGTTGGGATTGCCGGCGGTGAATTCTTTTTCCTCTTTCGGCCGGTTTACGCCGGCCAGATGGAAAACCAGGTCGGCCCGGGCCGCCAAAACCGGCAGGGTCTCCGGCGCGTGGTGAACGTCGAACTCCAGCACCTCGCAACCGCCCTGCCGGCGGAGCGCCAGGCAAAGATGCCGCCCCATGAAGCCCTCCGAACCGGTCACAAGAATGGTTTTCATATCAACGGTGGCGGAATCTGGAAGTTCGCGGCGCCGGGGTATCCGGCTTCAGCCTTTGAGTTCCTGTTGGATAAAATCCAGTTTGAGCAGCATGGCTTTCAGTTCGTCGTCGCTTAGCTGGTGTGTGTTGGCGGAGGTGTAATCCTCAAAAGCGGCGATCTTCTTTTCTCCCTTCTCGAAATAGAGGGCGTAGTTCAGGTCCCGGGTGTCTGAAGCGATGCGATAGTACCCGCCCAAATCCTCGGCTCGGACCATTTCCTCGCGATTAAGCAGGCTTTCATGTTTTTTTTCACCGTGCCGCGTGCCGATGATGCGGACTTCAGTCTCCGCCTTGAACATGTTTTTTAACACCCGCGCCAGCTGGCCAATGGTGGCCGCCGGCGCCTTTTGCACAAAAGAGTCGCCCCCCTGGCCGTTCTTGTAAGCAAACAGCACCAGGTCCACGGCATTATCCAGCGACATCATGAACCGGGTCATGTCTGGATCGGTGATCGTGATTGGCTGGTTGGCCTTGATCTGGCTGACGAACAGCGGGATCACCGATCCCCGCGAAGCCATGACGTTGCCGTAACGGGTCACACAAATGGTGGTTTCATTTTTCTTCAGATCGCGGGACTTGGCCACGGCCACCTTTTCCATCAGGGCCTTGGACATGCCCATGGCGTTGATGGGATAAACCGCCTTGTCGGTGCTGAGCACGATCACGTTTTTGACACCGTTGGCGATGGCGGCACTGAGCGTATTTTCCGTGCCCAGAACGTTGGTGTAAACGGCCTCGATGGGATAAAATTCGCAGGAGGGAACCTGCTTCAGCGCGGCAGCGTTGAACACATAATCCACGCCCCGCATCGCACCGCTGATGCTTTTGAAATCGCGCACATCGCCGATGTAGAACTTCAGTTTCGAATGGCGCAGTTCATGCCGCATGTCGTCCTGTTTTTTTTCGTCGCGGCTGAAAATGCGAATCTCACCGATATCCGTGTGCAGAAACCGGCGGACGACGGCATTTCCGAATGATCCTGTGCCACCCGTAATCAGCAGTACTTTGTCTTTAAACATAATGTTTTCCCGTGAAATTTTTGCCAGCTGTATGATTGCCAAACATCACCAGAGCGTGGCAAACCGGCTGGGTCACCGATTGTTGGCGTAATGGCCATGTTCTGTATAATACAAATAGAGAGCCATGTTCAGACAATCATAAGGGTCGGGCAAGCAGAAAGGCATGGACTGCCAGGGCACGCTGACTCGCTTGGCCGCCGGCTGTGCGATTTGGCTTTGATCGGTAACGCGGAACCAAAGTTAAATGTCCGCGCCGGAGGAAGCCTCGATCATCTCTGATTGCGCCAGATGGCTGTGGGCTTGGGCACATCAAACTGAACCCGTTTTTCCGGGCTTTGCAGTGTGTAGATGGAATAACTGATTGGCTTCAACGAAAAGTGGCCGGCAGCCAGACGGCGCAGCCGGTGGTGGGCGATCCAGACGGGTTTCAACAGCCGCACCCAGCCCGGAATCATGGCGTTGGTTTCATTTTTTTCGCGGATGGCGTTGGGTTTCAGGTTCATGTTGTCGCCGGTGAGGGCAAAGGCGGAGGTGTAATGGTCAAACACCACCATGGGCACCTTGTTTTTCATCAGCGCCATGACCCAGTGCACATCGCCCAGGTCGCGCCAGCGAGTGTCAAAGAAAATCCCGCGTTTGTGGATGACCCGGCGGCGAATGAAGATGGCTGCGGTCAGCGCTATGAAACGGAACCAGATATGTTGGGGATGCGGCATCAGCGCCGGCCGCTGGCAAAGATATTGGCCGTTGGTATCAGTGACGATGGCGCCGGCCAGCGCGACTTCGGTTTCGGGATGCGCTTCAAAAAAATCGTGGACGGTCTTGAGCGCGCCGGGCAGGTATTGTTCGTCGCAATTCAAATAGGCGAGGATGTCGCCTTGGGCGCGGCGGTAACCACGGTTGACGGCATCATACATGCCGCTGTCCTTTTCGATGAAGGCCTTCACGCGCCGGTCCTGCGGCAGCCAATTCTGCGTGCCGTCGTCCGAACAGGAATCCTGCACGATGTGCTCAAGTTCAACGCCTGACTGGTCGGCCACGGAGGCGATGCAGAGCTTGAGCCAGTTTGAATTGCGGAAGCTCGGTGTGACAATGGAGAACTTCATGCCGGGTTTTTAACATGCGGCTTGAAAATTGGCAAACGATGCTTAATATTTTAAGTATCAAGCAACCAGACAAGAGGCAGATAAGGCTTTGTTTGATTATTTTTGTTAATTTTAGTTGTTGTATATTCTTATGGCAAATACGGTTCATGGCCGCACCGCCTGGATGCGAGCCTTCATTTTTTTAATCGCCTGGCTGACGGTTGCCGGCTGGGGCTTGAGCTGGCTGCACAAGCTGGAGTGGCAGGAATGGACGGGTTTGGCGGGGGTTCTGGCGGCGGTTGTCGTGGCGCGCCAGGAAGCCGGTTCTTGGAACAATTTATTGGCATCAGTCGGGGAACCGCTGGCCTTCGGGCCGTTCATTCTGGTGGCGTCGCTGGTATTGGTGGCGGCGGTCGCTTATCCCCCCACGATGTTGGATACGCTGACCTACCGGCTGCCCCGGATGCTTTTATGGTGGCAGGACAACCAAGTGCATCACTTTCAGACGGCGGATCCCCGGCTCAATTACATGCCGCAAGCGTGGGGACTGGTAACGCTTCCCCTCGTGCAACTGGCTGGCGACCGGATGGCTTCGTTTTGGAATTATGCGAGCTGGGTCATGTTTTATTTCATCACTTTTGACTGGGCCTTGGAAATCAGCGGCAGCCTTCCCAAAAGCCGCGCCCTGGCGTTCATCGCCAGCACCTCGACTTTTGCGGTGCTTCAGGCATGTGAAGCGGCCAACGACCTCTTCATGGCCACGCTGGTTCTGTTGTGCCTGCGTTTTGTGATGCAATTTGAACGCACCCGCGACTGGTTGAATATTCCCACGGCGATGACCTGCCTGTTTCTGGCCGCCGATACCAAGCAACATGTAATTGTGCTGACGCTGCCGCTGGGGATCTGGTTTTGGATATCGTTCTCAACTCCCTGGAAATCGTTCCGCTGGCGGTGGCTGCTGTTGCTGTGTCCGCTATGGCTGGTTTGTTCCCCGGCGTTGAGTTGGATGTTGAACATGGAAACATACAATAGCTGGTCGGGAAAACAATTGAACACCTCGTTTTCAGGCAGTCCGGGTTGGAACATATTGCTCGGAATGATTATGATGTTCTGGCAAGGAATTCAACCCCCCATAAATCCGCTGGCCTCGGTGCTGAACGGCCGGCTGGACCCGGTTGTTTCGCACCTTGGCATTTGCAACCTGGTGCCGCGCTTCAATCTAAAAAGCTATTTCGTCAGCATGGTGGATGGAGCATCGCTGGGACTGGTTGTATTTGTACTGCTGGCGGCCGGCGTGATTCTGGCCATCCGGCGTGACCGGCTGGTGCTGCAATCATGGCGCGGCTGGGCAATGGTCGCCGGCTTTTCGGGCTACTTGCTGTCCCTGTCGCAATTTGTTCCGGGGTCGGTGGGCCGGACCTATTGTGTGTTTACGTTTTTTGCCGTTCCCCTGGCCATGACCGGCTGGAATTTGATGCGCCCGCGGGTTCTGCGGGCCTGCCTGTATCTTTGTCTGGCCAGTAGTCTGGTATCGCTCGTGCTCAATCCCGAACGTCCGCTTTGGCCGGCCAACCGGGTTCATCAGGCATTGGCGGCGACGCCGCGATTCAAGCGGCTGGCCAAAATAATGGAACCTTACTTGTTGATTCCCGAACGGGCGCGAACCGGCGAAGCGCTGGTGCAGGCCATTCCTAATAACGAACCTGCCGTGGTTGTGCTGGCCGGCGAAGACCGCCCGCTGCTGGCCTTTTTCCGCCCTTATTCGCTGGAGCGCGATGTCCTGCTGCTCGCGCCATATGCGAGTCAACGGGAATTAAATCGTTGGCAGGTCAATTATGTGATCGTGGGGGGCAGCGCGGAAGGGCTGTACCCGGAACTTTGCGATTATCTGGAACAATCCGGCGATTACGAACTGGTGCTCAGCCACGATTATACCAGCAAACTGGCTCGCGGGCCGGAAACCTGGAAGCTGTTTCGCCGAAAAGTATTGCTGCCCGTCTCGGCATACAAGCCGGAGTGAATCATGGGCAGCCATCCAATCGTTTCCAGCCCGGCGCCAAAAATCAGTGATGTTCGCGAACGTCCTGCTGTCGCGAACGGCAGCGGGCCATGGTCCAGGGAAAAGGCGAGCACGATTCGACAATTTCCAGCCGGCGGCTTAAAAAGCTGAGGAAGGCGGGTTTCGACCAGTGATTTAAATGTCCCGGCGTATTGCCCCACTGCCGCCAGTATTTCCCCCGCACCAGGTTCAACATTCTCCAGACGGGTTCCCGCGGGACGCTCACAATCAAATGCGGACGGGCCAACGAGGCGAGAATTTCCAGCGCCCGGTCCGGCTCGGGCAGATGTTCCAGCACTTCGCAGCAGATCACCAGTTCTGCCGCCGCTTCCGGCGGGCGCAAATCATAGATGCTCGCCGCTTGAAACGTGATGTCCACCCCGGCGGCTTGCGCGTTGCGCCGCGCCTGTTCAACCACCTGCCGGGAAAAATCACTGCCGCGAACCTTCAACCCCTGCCGCGCGAGCCGCACGCTCAAATGCCCTTCGCCGCATCCCACTTCATGGACTTCGCGCGCACCGGTGGCTTGCACCAGCTTCCGCAGCGTTTCCAGAAAGCCGCTGACCATCGCCCGTGCCAGCGGATTGCGCGTGCCATATTTGTCATAGGCGTTGCCGGCCACAACTCCATCCTCGACGATGACCACCCGTTCGTTCATCGTGTCAGTCTGGTCAGAGGCTGGACTTTGGCGGATGTTCCGCCACCTGCCGCCGCAATTGGAAGAGCGCCTCCTCGGTCAATGCGCGGTGGGACCGGATCAATTCTCCGAGGATTCCCAGTGCCAGCAGCAGGACGCCGCTAATGGCCAGAATGGCCGCCAAAATCAGCGACGGGACGTGATAGATTTTTGTGGGTTCCAGTGGCGGGGTGATATAAATCAAAAATATGAAACGCAGGCCCAGCGTGACCGCCGCCGTCAGACAGAGCACGGCCAGCGATCCAAAAAAACGTCCGGGCCGGTAGATGATGAACATCGCCAGCATGGTGGCGCCGGATTTCCATAAATATTCCGGAACGGATTTGTACAGGCGGGAAGAACGCGTTTGGGGGTTGATCCGGATATCCACTGAAGCCACCCGCAGGTGGGAGTTGCCCGCCTGGATCAACGATTCCATGCAGTAGGAAAACCGGGAATAGATAAACAGCCGTTTGCAGGTCTCCCGCGAGAAGGCGCGGAAACCGGAGGCGGCATCGGCGACGGTGGTTTTGGAAATCAGGCGCAGCACCAGGCTGCCGAGCATCTGCAGCACTTTCTTCATCGGACCAAATTCGGGGTGTTCGGCGATGGGCCGGCAGCCGACGACGAAGTCAGCGTGTTTTTCCAAAATTGGCTGGATCAGTTTGGGGATGTCCGCCCCGCAATACTGATTGTCGGCATCGGTGTTCACCACGATGTCGGCTCCAAGGAACACAGCCCTTTCAAGGCCCCGGGTAAAGGCGTAGGCCAGACCGCGATTGCTGCCCAGGATCAATACCTGATGTGCCCCGCAGGCCCGCGCCACCTCGGCCGTCCGGTCGGTGCTGCCATCATCCACCACCAGAATTTCGATCTCATCAACTCCGGGGATGGATCGGGGCAGATCCCGCAGGGTTTGCGGCAGGGTTTTTTCCTCATTGAACGCAGGAATTTGGATGACCAGTTTCATGATGATACGTCGTTGGCTGCTGGTGTCCCACCAGCCGGCCCGGCGGGTGGAGACACTTTGGAAACATTATGACCGGCCGTTGCCGTTTGGGAAAAGATTTTTTCGCCCGAATCCGGCGGGCGGTAACGGGTCAAAAAATTGCCGACAAAGGGCAGGCCGCCCAACGCCAGGACAAAATATCTGAATGTGCATAGCAATCCCAATGCACCGGCGGTGGGGGCGTCCAGATAAGCCCGATAAAAAAAGATCAAGGCTGCATCCCGGGTGCCCACCCCGGCAAAAGTCACCGGCAGCAAACCGGCCAGCACCGCCAGCGGAGACAAACCGATGCTGGCCAGGAGCGGCACCCAGGCGTTGAGAGCCAGAATCAGCATCCAAATTTGCACCAGGTTCAAAAGAGTGATCAGTGCGGAGACTGCGGCGATGCCGGCCAGCCGTGCGCGATCCCGCCACAGAAAGGTTTGCATTTCCTTCCAGCCCAGCCGGAACGGTTCCAGCCGGGGCTGGAACCGTTTGGGGGCCAGCCGGAACACAATGGCAAAAATGATTTCTGCCAGCTGTGCCGAGCGCAGAAAGGCAACCCCGGACAGAAACCCGGCCCCGGCCACTGCCGCCAGCACCCACGACAACCGGTTCCCGGGCGGATGGAAACATAATCCCAATCCACACCAGAAAAAAATCGCCAGCAGATCGCAGATTTTCTCAAACAATACCAAGGCGAAAGCCACGCTGCCTTCCAGGTGCCCGCGTTCCTTCAAGAACCAGGCCTTGGAGAGTTCGCCCATCCGGGAAGGCAAAAACAAATTCAGGACCCCGGCCACCAGGACCATGCGGCAGGCTTCCGCCCAACCGAGCTTTTGCGCCCGGGGCATGAACCGGTCCAGTCGCCAGGCCATCAACAGGATCACGGGAACAAACAGGGCACAACTCCAGGCCAGCCAGTCCCAACGGCAATTCCGCAGCACGGGCCAGATGCGGGAAATGTCAATTTTGGTGTAAATGATCGCCAGCAACACCAGGCTGATAAAAATGGAAATCGCGCGTTTCACTTAAGGTTAAAGTCCAATCATCCTGATCAACCTTGGCCCCATGGACGAAACAAACAAACCAGACGATGTTGGTAACCGTCAAGTTACAAATTCAATTCGTTACTTCAAAGTCGGAACCGCTGCGCAATGGGAATGCGCCGGCCCATGCCGAAGGCGCGCGGCGATACTTTCAGTCCGGGCGCGGCCTGGCGGCGCTTGTATTCGCTGAACGTGACCTTGTTGATCACGTCGTTGACCACCGCCGCATCGAATCCCCGCCGGATGATTTCCTCCTTGCCCAGATTTTTCACGACGTAGGCGTCCAGAATCTGGTCCAGCGTTTCGTAGGGCGGCAGTGAATCCTGGTCCGTCTGGTTGGGCCGCAATTCCGCGCTCGGCGGTTTGGTGATGGAGGCTTCGGGGATGATGATTCGCTCCCGATTCAGCCAGCGCGCCAGTTTGTAAATGTCCGTTTTGAAAACGTCCGCGATCACCGCCAGCGCGCCGCACATGTCGCCGTAAAGCGTGCAATAACCGACGGCCATTTCCGACTTGTTGCCGGTCGTCAGCACCAGCGCGCCAAATTTGTTCGACAGCGCCATCAGCGTGACGCCGCGCAGCCGCGACTGGACATTTTCCTCGGCCTCGTTTGGTTGGGTTCCGGCAAATACTTTCGCCAGTTGTTTTTCAACCGATTGAAAAGCGGGTTCAATCGGCAAAACTTCGTAACGAATGCCCAGATTTTTGGCGAGCGCCCCGGCGTCGCTCAAACTGCCCTCGCTCGAATAACGCGCGGGCATCGAAACGCCGAGCACCTTGTCCGGGCCAAGCGCCTCCGCTGCGAGCACGGCCACCAGCGCGGAGTCAATGCCGCCGGACAAGCCGACCATCACCGACTTGAAACCGCACTTGTGAACGTAATCGCGGATGCCCAGCGACAGCGCGGCAAACAATTGCTGCTCGCGCGGCGGAAATTCAAATCCCCTCACCCAGCCTTCGGCCACCCTCTCCCCGCCGGGCGGGGAGAGGGACGGGGCGAGGGGCGCTGAATTTTTTCCCAAATCCACCACCAAAACATCCTCGGCAAATCCTTTTCCCAGCGCGATGACTTCGCCGCGCGCATCCAGCGCGACACTGTGGCCGTCGAAAATCAATTCGTCATTCGCGCCGACGAGATTGACCTGTGCCAGCGGCACGCGCTCGTCGCGCGTCACGCGTTGGAGCATCGCCAGCCGCGTGCGTTCCTTGCCGTCATGCCACGGCGACGCGGCAAGGTTAAGGATGATTTCCGCGCCTTGCCCGATGAGTTCCTTGATCGGGTCACGGCGATAAAGCCGTTCCGGCCAGAAATCCTCGTCGTTCCAGATGTCCTCGCAAATCGTGATGCCAAGTTTGCGGCCATTGAACGCAAAAGGGGTGATGCCTTTGGCCGGTTCAAAATAGCGGTCTTCGTCAAAAACGTCGTAAGTCGGGAGCAGGCTTTTGTGCGTGCGCCAGGCAATTTTCCCGTTT
>Ga0182011_10004274_pt1 | contig 11477 bp, 9 predicted proteins | sample 711E1DmetaG_FD_120481 | JGI IMG/M metagenome (GOLD analysis project Ga0182011, IMG submission 120481) | Permafrost microbial communities from Stordalen Mire, Sweden - 711E1D metaG | ecosystem: Environmental > Terrestrial > Soil > Wetlands > Permafrost | place: Sweden: Stordalen | collected... | reverse complement strand
GGTCCACCAGTACGGTGCCACGTCTCAGCAGGTCGCGATTCCGTTCCAAAATGAGGTCGATGGTTGCGGCAAGCAGAGGGTGTCCCGGAGAAACGAAAGTAGCCAACGGCTGTCCCGATACCGCCCTCAGCGACTTCTCGAAGGTGATCCGCTCATATCTGAGCAAGACAGGCTCGCCTATTCCGATGAGCCGGTCGCGCTGGCGAATCAATGCGGGGACGTGAGTAATCTCAAAGCGACGAGGTTCGCGTTCTTTGATTGAGCCGCCTAAGACACGGAATGCCTCAAGAAAAAACGACTCGATGAAATGTGGCTGAAGCCGTCTGGCTTCCGCACGCTCCATGTCCTCACGAATCTTGCGGACCTCGGTCGCATCCATGCTGTCGTGGGCAAGCGCACGTTCTTCGAGAAGGTCTTGGCAGTGTTTGCGGTCGGTCAGATTGTCGACGATCTCGTGAAGTCGGGCTTTCACGTCGGGCCGGTCGCCGTATCGTATGGCCTCAATCAGCAGGTCGCGCAATTTTTGTTCGCGAAAAAGTTGGCCGAGGATGTCGAAAACGCCTCCGCCCAGCGCCTCCCGTTCCTGCTCGATCTTTTCGAGCAGGCGCTTATACACATCGCCCTCGCGGGTCTCGTCGGCCAGCAGGTTCCAGAGATGGCAGACTTCGGTCTGCCCGATGCGGTGGATGCGCCCGAATCGTTGTTCCAGGCGGTTTGGGTTCCACGGCAGGTCGTAGTTCACCATCAGATGTGCGCGCTGCAGGTTGATTCCTTCACCAGCCGCGTCGGTCGCCAGCAGGATGAGTACGTCTTTGTCCTGTTTGAAGGCTTCCTGGGCCTTGGCTCGATCTTCGCGTCCCATTCCTCCGTGAATGGTCACGAGCGACTCTGGCGCACCCAGAAGGGCGCGGAGCCTTTCCGTCAAATAATTCAACGTATCGCGATGCTCGGTGAAAAGGACCAGCTTCCGCCGGTGTCCCTGCGCATCGAACATCTCCGCGTGGTTTTGCAGAAGAGCCGAGAGTTCTTCCCACTTCTTGTCTGTCCCGCTGCGACGAACTTTCAGGGCCAGCACTTCGAGGCCCTTCAGAATTTCAATTTCGGCCTCAAGTTCGGCAATGGTCCGAGCCGCCGTTGCCTGATCCACAACCGTTTCTTCGACTTGCTCGACCTCGGAATCTGGGGCGTCATCAAGCTCGTCGATATCCTCGTCTGTAAGTTCGGGCACCTTTTCAAGGTTGATGTCCTGAAGCTCGCCGCCGCGCTTGAGGATTTGCTCCTCACGCAAGCGTCGCTCAAGTCTTTCTCGGCGGCGTCGCAAGGATTGCAGGATTGCTTCCGGGGAAGATGCGAGACGGCGCTGCAAGATTGTCAGGGCAAATCCTACAGTTCCTTTCCGGCCCTCGCTTTCCAACGCATCGGCACGATTAAACTCGTCACGAACGTAATCGGTAACGCTCTTGTACAGGGCTGCTTCCGCATCGGACAACTTGTAGCTGACGGTATAGGCCCTTCGTTCCGGAAACAATGGCGTCCCGTCGAACTTGAGCAACTGCTCCTTGACCAGTCGGCGCATGAGGTCTGAAGCGTCAACGCTATGGACGCCGTCACGGTTGCGCCCTTCAAAACGGTCGGCATCCAACAAGGCAAGGAATAGCTGAAAATCCTCTTCCTTCCCATTGTGCGGGGTCGCCGTCATCAACAGAAGATGCCGCGTGAGCTGGCCAAGAAGTTGGCCCAGCCGATATCTTTTCGTGTACTTGACCTCGTTGCCAAAGAAGGTTGCGGACATCTTGTGGGCTTCGTCGCAAATTACGAGGTCCCAGTCGGTATTTGCCAGCTTTGCCTGCACGTCTTCGTTGCGGCTCAGTTTGTCGAGCCGGCAAATGGCCATCGAGTTCTCAGCGAACCAGTTTCCCGTACGTGCCGATTCAAGTTTGTCATTGGTCAGAATCTCGAATGGAAGTTGAAACCGCTGATAGAGTTCGTCTTGCCACTGCTCGGCGAGATTGCCAGGACACACGATCAGACATCGGTGCAAGTCGCCGCGAATCAGCAGTTCCTTGACGAGCAGGCCAGCCATGATGGTTTTTCCAGCGCCAGGATCATCGGCCAGTAAGAATCGTAGGGGTTGGCGCGGCAGCATTTCGCCGTACACTGCCGTGATCTGGTGCGGCAAGGCGTCAACCATCGACGTGTGGATGGCCAGTAACGGATCAAAAAGATGGGCCAGGTTGATGCGTTGGGCTTCAGAGACCAAGCGAAACATCTTCCCGTCGCCATCGAAACTCCAAGGCCGACCAGTTTCGCCGATTTCCAGGCTGGGTTCGCGATCACGATAAAGGAGCACCACGCTGGGCTTCCCGGCAGGGTCCTTGTACGTAAGCTCGACAGCCGCGGAACCGTACCACTTGATATCCACAACCGTGACCAGGCAATCCGGCAAGATGCCCTTGACAGTCGCTCCTCTTTTGAGAGCTTCAAGCTTCGTCATGAAATATGCACGCTTGGCCGTCTATAACCACATTGTTACTGAAGTCTGATCATATCGCGTGATGATCCCATCCTTCAAAGGATCAGAGTACATGGGTATCGTGATTTGAGCACGCCTTTGCTGGCTTCGCGTGAATTGAGTTGGATCCATATTCAATGAGCATAGCAGGCAGCAAAGGGGCGGCGCGTCTTTCCTTGCGGCACTGTGGGGAGAAGAAACCCGCGCCAGCGAGGACGCCAGCGCGGGCTTGGCGATGGTTAGTACTCGCTGGGCAAGTGGATCACGTTGTTGGCAAAGTACAGCGTGATTTCACCCAGCGGGAAATCGATGTGCTCGATCTCCTTAGTGAATACGATATTGCCATTGCCATCGTCGCACGTGAGCGTGGCGCTTCGGTCGGGACGCACGGCGAGTTTCCAGACCTGGAATTCCTCGACGGCGACAGCGTTGTTGTAGGGCTGGATGAGCGCGATTTCGTCTAGCAGCCAATACGCTCCGCCGTGTTCGGCAACGTGCTGCGCGCCGTCGGTGTAGAGAACGTTGCGGTTGATCCCGTGCCGATACCAAGTTTCGCTGCCGGTGAACTGCGCGAGATCGCTTGTGCTGAGAGTCTTCGTCGTCATGATGTTTGCCTCGTCTTTGAAGTGGCCCCCAGGACGGGGGCGAGAGAGGCAACAGGAACGGCCGCACGGAAGGCGCGGCGTCACAGGCAACCGTGGAATAAATGAGGGGCAGCCCGTAGGGAATCATCGTTTATGCCGCGAAAAGTACCTTGACGCAAGCCTGCGGCTGTTAGTTTGACTCCGAACCCGTCCGGTGGCGGGTTACGAAAAGAGGCACATCCTGACGAAGACGGTGCGGAGAGATACGGCGAGAGGGCAGGGGCATTCACGTGGAGAAGAGAAACGATTCCCGGTAGCGGCCTGCGGCGGAGGGATTGTCAAAATTCAAAACACAGAGCACAATCTGGCTGAGAGGAACACCAGTCGTGCGACCAGTTCTGTTGTTAGCTTTGTTTGCCGCTAGTAGCAATGGATACACACCAACGCTCCCTGGTGGGATCATCGCTTGGCTTGTCTGCAACGGAAGAAAAAAGCATGAGTTGGGGGGGTGGCTGCTCTTTTTCTACTGGCAGGTATATTCAGGAATAGTTCTCACGCTTGTTTTCTTTTCGATGAACTTTCAAAGTTACGTTCCAGACAACTTCGTAAGCGGAGACGGACTACCGTCTTGACGTGGGAGAAAGGGTGAGGTTGTGTCCACTTCTTTTGTTAATGGACACGACCTGCTGGAGTGGATGTGTGTGCTATTGGGTGGAGAGTTCTGCGGCGGAGTCGGTCAACCCAAGGTTCCAGGGCAACAACTCTGCGATGCGGTTCACCGGGTGGTCGGCGATGCGCTCCAGCACCTGGCGCAGGTAGGCCTCGGGATTGAGGCCGTTCAGCTTGGCCGTTCCGAGCAGGCAATAGAAAGTCGCGGCTCGTTCCCCGCCGGCGTCGGAACCGGCGAACAAGTAATTCTTGCGACCCACCGCAACCGCGCGCAGGGCCCTCTCGGCCGCGGAATTGTCGATCTCGATGCGGCCGTCATCACAATAGCGCGCGAAGGCGTCCCAACGGGCTAGGGCATAGTGGATCGCCGCCGAGGTATCGGACTTCCGTGAGAGTTTCGACAACGATGTTTCGAGCCACGCACGCATCGCGTCGAGCAGGGGCCGCGAACGTGTGTTGCGGACTTCGCGTCGTTGGTCGGGAGGCCGCCCGCGGATTTCCTTCTCGATCGCATACAAGGCCCCGATGCGCTCGACCGCTTCGGTCGCAATCGGTGAGCGGTGCGCTTCCATCAGGTCGAAGAACTTGCGGCGGATATGGGCGAGACAGGGTGCTTCCTGGATCGAGCCGTTCTCGTAGAGCGGATTGAAACCAGCGTAAGCGTCGGCCTGTAGAATACCGTGGGAGTTACTGAGATGCCGCTGTGGATGTTCGCCCTTGCGGTCGGGCGAGTAGGCGAACCAGGCCGCGGGAGCCGCGTTCGAACCCGACGGACGATCGTCGCGCACATAAGTCCACAAGCGCCCGGTCTTGGTCCTGCCATTGCCGGGAGCCAGCACTGGAACTGGCGTGTCGTCGGCGTGCAACTTATCGGCCGACATCACGTAACGGCGCAGCGCCTCGACTAAGGGTGCGAGTAAGTGGCTGGCCTCGCCCACCCATTTTGCCAGCGTCGAGCGCTCTAACTCGACTCCTTCGCGAGCGTAGATCTCCGACTGGCGATACAACGGCAAGTGGTCCGCAAACTTCGAAGTAAGTACATGGGCCAGGAGTCCCGGTCCGGCCAGACCGCGATCGATGGGGCGGCTTGGTGCGGGAGCTTGCACGATCTTGTCGCATCCCGCGCAACACAGCTTCGGACGCACATGGCGGATCACCTTGAAACTGGCCGGAACCCATTCCAGAACCTCGGAGACATCTTCGCCGAGCTTCTTCAGCGTGCCGCCGCACGCCGGGCAGGCTAGTTCCGCAGGTGCGTGGGCCCTGGTCTCGCGCGGCAGATGCTCGGGAAGGGGACGGCGAGTCTTCGCGGTGGGAGCGGGTTTCGGCGCGTCCGCTTCCCAGGCGGGCTGCGGCAGGGACCCGACGCGCTGCACTTCGAGGTCTTCGAGCTTCAGTTCGAGTTGCTCGATCTGCCGCTCGACCTTCTCCGACTTCCGCCCAAACTGCAGGCGCCGCAATTTGGCGATCAGCAGCTTCAGGTGTTCGATCTCATGGACACGCGAGAGTAACTGCTCTTCTTTGACGAGTAACTGCTCCTGAGCCGCGATCAGTTCTTCATAGGTCGTCAGCAGGATTGCCTTCAATGCTTCCTGATCCAGCGGGTTCAGATCGGGCAGCGTCGTGCGCGTGGCAACCATGGACGGAGTATGTCACGAACTCTGCCGGAATGCGTCCACAGCCGCATAAATAGCTGTGCATATCGCACGCGCGAACTCAGATCGCCATCAAGGACTCCGCGGTTCGAACCGGATGACGCCAATCGATGCCTTCTAACAGCATCGATAACTGCGCGCCGCTCAACGACACCGTTCCGCTCTCCACTTTCGGCCAGATGAATCGTCCACGGTCCAAACGTTTCGCAAACAGACAAAGCCCATCGCCATCGAACCAGAGTAGTTTGATCAAGTCGCCGCGCCGCCCGCGGAACGCGAAGACGTGACCGGAGAGAGGATCGTGTTCGAGCGTCGTCTGCACCAGCGCGCTCAACCCCGTGAACCCGCGCCGCAGGTCGGTCACACCCGCCGCGATCCAGATGCGCGTGTTGGCGGGAAGCGCCATCATCCGCGCAAGCACTCCAACACCACGCGCAGCACTTGAGCGTCTACCCTTCCGGTGATGCGAATCTGCGCTTTCGCCAGAGTCAGTTCCATCGAACCCGGCACAATCGCCGCTTCATGAGCGACGCCGTACGGTGTGCTCACCGCCGCAGCAACCGGTGGCTGGTTCTCTGCCTCTTCGGCAACACTCACCGGCAGCAACCGCACCCCACTCGCCCGAGCTTGGCCCAGGGAAGTGGCGGCCCGCTCACCCAGAAGCCCAGCGTGATACAGCTTGCGCCAGTGAAACACCAGGTTCGCGTTCACGCTATGCGCCCGAGCCACAACCGCCACCGAGACGCCAGTGCCCAGCGTCTCCTCCACGATCTGCCGTTTCTCTTCGGCAGTGCGGTACTGTCGTTTGATCCGTGTGGCGCTGAGAACCGGCGCCGCGCTGTTGTTCATCAATCCCCTCGTGGCATGACATCGCGCCACAAAGGAAGAATGCGCCCTCAGGACGACTCCCGTCTAGACGGCCATCGGTCTACGCTTACACAACTTCGACGATTCCTCAAGGTGCTATTGGTTCTTGGCATCAACAGTTCCCACAATTGTGATCTTTGCGCTCCAGGTAGCGGTCGCGACTATCCTGATCTCGGTTAGAACTTGGGATCTGCTTCGGCTCTTGCGCTGGCTGATCGCGGCTCAGGTGGTTGCTGCTAGCGTTGGCATGTTAATCGACATCAAGTACTTCCCTGAAAATGTCGCCCTCGGCATCATTTTTACGCTGGGCCCCGAAATCCTATGGCTAGCCTATTTCCTCAAGTCCAGACGCGTGCTCCACGTCTTTAAGTCGCATGACTGGGATTTGGCAGTGAAAGCGATATACCCTACTCAACCCACACCTGTTACTTAACATTGTCGAGCTTGTTTTCGGCGTCGAGAAGTGGCTGCATTTTGTTTTGCCAGACGCTCCACTGTAAAGCAGGATCAAGAGACTCGATCTCCTTTGCTACTCCGATCTCCTGCTTGAGCAGGCTGGCACGTCTGAGCCCAACCTCAATTTCGTGAATACTTTTCACCGTCTCATCATGCTGGTTAGGAAACTTGCCATCATAAGTGGCGAGGTCTGTCTGCAGGCGCCGAAGTGACGTATCGAATTCCTGAACGTCCGTTTCGATTGATTTGTACATTTCAAGGTGCGCCGGTATTGTTCGAGAAACTGCATTCCGAGCTTGCGAAATGCGATCGCCGATCCGGGACATTTGACGAAAATCGGATGCCATTTGGACCGCTTCTTTACCACTGTTACCGATGGCGTTTCCCACAATTGCAGCCGTGGTAAGAAACAGCAACGCGAAAACAACAGTTCTCATAAGAAGTTTCCCGCGATGGTTAGCCTCGTTTTCAGTCAATATTTTCATTCTCCGCCAACAATTCAGCACAAAAGGAATGAGAACCATTGCCAGGACCGAGGCTACTGCGGTAGAAAAAGTCGAGTGCCAATAGCCACGCGCTGAATCATTGGCTATGTTAAAAACAACCACGCACCCGCAAATCGTAAACCCGAGAACCTGCGATACAAAAATTGCGTAGGGCGGTGCTTCCCGTGTAAGGGGCTCTGGTTGTGTTCCAGCAACCGTTGGTGGTGCTGTGTTTATCCCTGACTCCGCAGTAGCACTCATAGCAAAACCCGACGTGTTGGGAGCGTTCGCCAAGGGATCCTGGAAGGTGGCCGATGAAATCTGGTGACCGCAGTATTTGCAGAATTTCTCAGCGGCGGCGCGCTGGTTGCCACAATGACCGCAAAACAGCGACGGCTTCGGTTGGAGCATGGACGTAGCTTCGGGCACGTACGCTGCGGGCTGTAACTCTGCAGTCTGGATCATGGACGGATTCGCGGAGTGCTCAATTTTTGCACCGCACCTGCCACAGAACTTTGCGGCCGCGGGCAGCTCACAACCGCAACTTGAGCAAAACATACCCGAAGGCCTCCCCTGCTGAAGTTTAGTTCTAGAGTCACAGCTTAGGGAAGAGTCATTGTTACGGTGGATATTTCAGTGGCCTCACCGATTTCACTGGAGCGGGCTCCCATTAGCTAGGCAGTCGTCGGGCGATCCGTTGGCGTCAAATTTGATGATTGCGGTCTCATCTGAGCAGAATGCTCTCACTCCGGTTTGATTAGGGACCAGGGGGTAGGCAACAACTTGGTACTTATCGCCCGAGATTTCAGAGTGGATACGATTGCGAAGTTCGAAACGGTAACCGCTTTTTTGGCCGGATTCGAGCTGCGTGTCGATTAGACAGGCGCTGGCCTCATCCGGGGGGGCGCAGTTGGTACCGCCAAGCACGGTCAAGACGGGGGCATAACCGGCGGTCGTATATGCGGAGGCGTAGGCGGTCTCGGCAGTGTTGATAGTGCGCAACGATGCGACGGCTGAGGATTCGTTAGCGGCAATCCTTGCACGCAGCAGGTTGGGAATTGCGATGGCCGCGATGATCAGGAGGGCGATTAACCCAATCCCCGCATATACGAAAATCATTCCGGTTGAAACCCCAATTTTGGCTCCCTTGCTGACTGCTCCACTCGCCTCCGCACGCCGCAATCTTCCACGCCATTTCCAGCAGACGAAGCCGAGACATGCCCAGATGGCGGTCATTGTTGCCCCAACGGCGACAGAGATGGTCACCGCCATTCCAAGACCAACAAGGATTGCAAGTAGCGAGTACCAGAACAGAATAGACGCCCATGCCTGTCGAGCCAGCTTGTAAGTGTGCCCGTCGAGCTTCATGTACCAGCGGACGCTGTAAAACAAGCCTGCAATCAACAAGACAAGACCCATGAGTTGCCCGACAGCTTCGGCGGCATCCTTTGGTGGATGCAGTTGAGTGCTGCTCGGTGACGCAATGGTCATCAGTGTGAAGACCGCGACGAGCAATCCTGCCAAGAACTTCTTCATCGTGGTCGATCGTCGTTTTCCATCGTTGGCCTGGAGAGGTGCTGGCGTTGCTATTTCGGCCTTTACATGCTGAGTGGCGGGGAGTTTCTGCGCTTCGCTAGCGGTCTGTTCATTTGTCGCCGGTGGCACAGCAGCGCCGAAAGCAGTAGCAGTGCCAGACACAAATACAGGTGAGCTAATGGGCCTCAGCGATGCCCCGCATGCCGTACAAAAGGAATAGTCGCTCGGATTTTGACCGCCGCACTTCAAACACCGGATAAATGTGGTCTCGACTGGCTGGCCAACTGGTGGCGTTGCAACGTGGGTTAGGGTCGAGGTTGTCGGAGGTTCAACTATTGATCCACATCGGACGCAGAACTTGGCCACTGCTGGAAGCTCGCATGCACAGTTGGCGCAGAACATGGGCTACGGCGCTCCGTTGGCAAAAGTTTAATCCTAGATTCGCGGCTTGGGAAGCGTTATCGTTGATGTTGGATTTCCAATGGCCTTCTGCATACAGTGCGGCGCACAGAATAAGACAGATGGCGTTTTCTGCATCTCTTGCGGTCAAATACTCTACCATGAACAGCCAAGCACTCCTCCGCCGAGGGCAGGAACCGGACGACGGAAATGGCTGTTTATCGCTTGTCTGCTACTGGGGCTGGCCGTCGTAATCGTGGTTCTGTTGCTACCCAAATCGGAAAAGGTGAGCCAAAGTGCCGAAGCGGTCAAGGTTTCTTCTCTCTCAACCGAGCTAGTTGGTGCGCCCGTACTGACGATTGTTGCGGCGAACCAACGGGGAACTGCGGTATCGCAGGGAAGCGGCTTCATCATAACTTCCGATGGCTTGGCGGGTAGTAACTACCACGTGATTAAGGGAGCCGTCCGCGCGGTTGCCCAATGTTGCAACGGGCGCGTTTTCGAAATACGTTCGATTGAGGGAGCGGATTTGGAGAAGGACTTGGTCTTATTCCAGCTCTACGAACAGGGCAGTACCCAGAAGCCACAGAACTTACCGCATGTGACGTTGGGCTCATCGAAGGACGTGACGGTCGGACAGAAGGTGATTGCAATCGGTAGTCCGCAGGGCCTTGAGAATACGGTGAGTGACGGCATTTTGAGCGCGGTTCGCGACTACAAGTCGATCCGCTACTTGCAGATTACCGCACCGATCTCGCCTGGCTCATCTGGTGGACCAGTTCTCAATGAGAGCGGGAAGATGGTGGGAGTCGCTACATTTCAAGTCGAACAGGGACAAAACCTGAATTTTGCGGTAGATGCTGAGCACCTCCGTCCCCTTATAAATCAGCACTTCGGCGTTTCACTGACTGCGTTTCAATCTGCTTTGGGAAGCACTCGGCGAGAGACCCACGGTGTTGTCAATTCCGAATCCACTCAAAGCGCCTCCCGCGATGAGCGCTCCGAGGTTAATCCGCTGACCGGCCAGTTCGGCGGAATCGTTCACAATCAATCAGCGAATCTAACAGCGGAATTTTGGATTCTGGTTCGAGACGATGAAGGTCTTCTGTCCGGTTGTATGGGCGTCAAAGAACCACTTTTTGGCAGTGGAGCTCTTAGTGGTGCTGTCCAGGGTAGTGACGTGTATTTCGTAGTAACGAGCTCAGCCTTCGAGATTCAATTCACCGGAACACAAAAAGCTGGGTCCGTGACTGGGACTTACGTAGTTAAACGCGGAGGTAGTCCCGATCAGCAGGGGGCTTTTACGCTACAAAAAGCAAGTTCGAAGGGCCCGGGAAGCAACTTCGATACCGCTAACTGTCCGACAGACGCGGAAATTCACAAGTAGCGACGGCAGACTTGCGTACTTACCTGCCATGCAAAATCCAACAACGACAATTCGGGGATCTCCCCCATGGACTCGGCAGCATCGTGAGAACGCCTGCCTACGTTCATGCTGACGCATGGGAGGTAGGGTCCCTTCGGCTTCGCCTCCAGAACTTCATTCACGCACGAATCAGATTCCAAGCGGCAATGAACAAAGCGGTCGCACCGCTGACTTCAACGTACCGCACTACCCCTTCTTTTCTGCCTTGATTTTTGCCCACCGTGCCCGTTGTGCCGCTGCGATTCTTTTCCTGCCCGCCGCTGACATTGTGCGTCTCGGTCGTGCTGTGCTCTTTTGTGCTGCTTTCTGCCCCCTTGTAGGCGTACCCTCCAACAACCGGACCACCTGGCTCAATCTTGCAATCTCTTCCTTTACTTCTTGAATGATGTTTTCGATAGGCCGCAAAGTTTCTTCTCCTGTGTTTGCAATTAACAAAGGCAAAGAATAACACGTCACGCCTGCTAGTCAGCGCAACACCTAAAGCCGGCACAACGCCGGGATTGCGGTTTTCAAGCCGGCAACTCAGGCGGATAGCCACAAGTCCATTTGCTTTGGTGGCAGGTGCTGGGGTGCGTATTTGCGGAGGAAGGAGCGAGCGAACTCGTTTGCCAATCGGGAATTTTCGTCGGTTCTCATAACCACGCACGTTTGGAAACACAATGATGTATCCGAAAGCGGCTTTATCACTACGCCTTCAGCGCCAGCACCAAGGACCGGTTTGGTGAGGACGGCCACGCCAACGTTCTCCGATACCAAGTGAACCGCCTGCTGGGCCGTAATAACGTCGTGCGCGTGTTTCGGAGCGATTGCACCCCGCCGTGCCGCGTCCATGATTGCGCTATGAATGCCGGGATGGACTCGCCGCGCCAGTAGAATCCATTCGTCGTT
>Ga0182011_10004273_pt1 | contig 11478 bp, 12 predicted proteins | sample 711E1DmetaG_FD_120481 | JGI IMG/M metagenome (GOLD analysis project Ga0182011, IMG submission 120481) | Permafrost microbial communities from Stordalen Mire, Sweden - 711E1D metaG | ecosystem: Environmental > Terrestrial > Soil > Wetlands > Permafrost | place: Sweden: Stordalen | collected... | reverse complement strand
CTGGATATCGCGACAGAGGCTCACCAGACGATTCGTGTTGGCACTGTTGCGGCCACCGACGACGACCACCGCATCGACCTCGCGGGCCACTTCGCGGGCAGCGCTCTGGCGCTTCTCGGTGGCGTCGCAGATCGTGTTGTAGGCCAAGGTCTCGCGGGCTACGGGCGCGACTGCGCCGGCAAGCGCCTCCAGATTATCGCGCGTCTGCGTCGTCTGCACGACGATGCCCACGCGGCGGTCCGCGACGTTCGCCATCTCGAGGTCTCCGACTCCCTCCACCACCACTGCTTCACTCCCGGCACAGGCCTTCAGGCCAGCGACTTCGGGGTGGTCCCTCTCCCCGAGGATCAGCACCAGGTAGCCGGCCTCGTGCAGCGCCGAGGCCTTGCTCTGGGCGATAGTCACGAACGGGCACGTGGCGTCGACCACGCGCAGACCTCGGTTGCGCGCTTTCTCCACGACCTCCGGCGGCACACCGTGCGTGCGCACGACGACGGTCCCCTTGTCCACTTGGCTGAGATCGTCGATCGCGGTCACGCCACGCTGAGCAAGACGGGCGACGACGCCGGGATTGTGGATGATGGGCCCGAGTGTGTAGATGGGCGGCTCGAAGCCGTTGATCGCATCCTCGGCGATCTTCAAGGCACGCTCGACGCCGTAGCAGTAGCCTGAGTAGCGCGCCACGACGATCTCGCCGTCGCCGACGCGCACGCGACGCAACTCAGAGCGGCGCTCCCGGGCAGCGCGCCGGCGCTGCTCGCCACCTTGCGGCTCAGTCGATGTCATACAGCTCCTTCACCGCCGAGCGGATCCGCTCGGCGGCGGCCGCATAAACGAGGCTCTTGCGCCCCTCCAGACCCAGCAGGTCGACCGGCGGTCCCACGGCCACACGTACCGTCGGCGGCCCATGCCGCCAGCGGCGCGCCAGGTGGTCGGTGCCCTTGACAGCCACCGGCACCACGGGCGCGCCGCTGCGAATGGCCAGCATGCCCACGCCGGGCAGAAACGGATGCACCTCGGCGTCGCGATGACGTGTGCCCTCTGGGAACATGAGCAAGGCGCCACCTTCCGCCAGCACACGCAACGCCGTCTCCAGCGCGGCACGGTCGCCGGCACCCCGGTCGACGGGAAAGGCGCCTAAGGCGGTCACCACCTGGCGCAGGCCCCAGATGCGGAAGAGTTCGATCTTGGCCATGTAGGCTAGCGGGCGACCCATGGCCACACCGGCGAACAGAGGGTCGGTCTCGCTCTTGTGCGTCACCGCCAGGATCAGCGGTCCCTCCAGGGGCACGTGGTCGGCCCCACTGACTCGCAGCCGATTGGGCAAGCCCAAGACCAGCAGGACGATGTCCCGACAGAAGGTGTAGAAGAGCGAGTCGCCCCGACCGTGCCAGCACGCACCAGTCAAGACGACGAGCCCACCTTGGCCGTGACGATACGCTCCAGCTCCTGCAGGACCTCGTCGATCGACATGGCCGACGTGTCAACCTCGATCGCATCGGCGGCTTTGGCAAGAGGCGAGACGGCGCGCGTCGAGTCATACGTGTCGCGCGCCTCCATGGCCGCCAGTGTCTCGGAGCCGCTCACATGCTCGCCCTTGGCGACCAGCTCTTTGCGTCGACGCTCGGCACGTACGTCGGGGCGTGCCGTCAAGTAGATCTTCACCGCCGCATCCGGAGCCACGACGGTGCCGATGTCGCGCCCCTCGATGACCGCGTCGCGACTGGCTGCCAGACGCCGCTGCTCGTTCACGAGCAGCGAGCGGACCTCTGCGTGAGCCGACACCTCTGAGACCGCCGCGGATACTGCCGGACGGCGGATCTCCTCACTCACGTCTTGCTCCTCAGCCACGATGTGGCCGTTGGCGGTGAACGCCAGGTGAGCCGAGCGCGCCAGAGCAGCCAGCGAGGCGGCATCGTCGAGTGCCACCCCCTCGCGCAGAGCCAAGTAGGCCACGGCACGGTACATGGCGCCCGTGTCGAGATACAGGTAGTCGAGCCGGCGGCTCAGAAGCATCGCCAGGGTGCTCTTGCCCGAGCCTGCCGGTCCGTCGATCGCGATCAAAGTCATGTTACTCGATCACCTCCTGCAGAGCCGCTGCAAAACCAGGGTACGTCACCTCGCAGGCCGCGAACCCGTACACGGCCACCCCCTCGCGCGAGGCGAGCCCCGCGACGGCACCCAACATCGCCAGCCGGTGGTCGCCGCGGCTCGACATGCTGCCCCCGAGCAGAGGACACGGGTGGACCGTTAAAGAGGCTTCGCCGACTTCGACGGCGCCACCTAGGCCCATGAGGATCTCACCGATGGCGGCCAGGCGGTCGGTCTCCTTGAAACGAAGCTCGCCGACACCGTCGATGACGCTGTCGCCCTCCGCATAGCAGGCGAGCAGAGCGACTAGGCCCACCTCATCGATCAAGCTCGGCACTTCGCTTGCCGACACGCGCACGCCGGTGAGGGGCGCCGTGCGCACATGCACGTCGCCGCGCGGCTCGTTGTTCGTCTCGGCCTTCACCGTCCACGAGATGGCACCACCCATGCGGCGCACCACCTCGAGGAACCCCAGGCGAGTCGGGTTGAGGCCGACTCCCTGAAGGTGCAGCTCGGACCCCGGCACGATCGTCGCGGCAGCTACGAGGAACGCTGCCGACGACATGTCGCCGGGCACGGCCACTTCCGCGAGATCGAGACGCTCGACGCCGCTGACCGTGATCGCGTCACGCACACGGTGCAGCGGTACGCCGGCGGCCAGAAGCATGCGCTCGGTGTGGTCTCTGCTGGGAAGGGGCTCCTGTACCGTGGTCTCGGCTTCTGCGAACAGGCCGGCAAGCAGCACGGCCGATTTCACCTGTGCGCTGGCGACCGGCAGACGGTAGTCCGTGGCCTGCACGACGCCGCCACTCACCACCAGAGGCGCGAAGCGCCCGTCGCGCGCACTTATGTCCACGCCCATGCGGCGCAACGGCTCCACTATGCGGTCCATCGGCCGCCGCCGCAGGCTCTCGTCGCCGTCGAACTCGAAGCGCCCTCGCTGGCCGGCGCAGACCGCGGCGAGCAGTCGCATAGCGGTGGCGGAATTGCGCGCGTCAAGCACGCCGCGCGGCGAGCGCAGGCCGCGCAGGCCGCGGCCCGACACCTGCGCAGCCGGCTCACCGCCGCGACTGCGCACGATGCGTACGCCCATGGCCTCGAGCATGCTTGCCGTCGCCTCGGTGTCGCCGGCCCACAACGGGTTGCCGATACGCACCGGCTGCTCGCACAGAGCCGCCAGAATGAGCGCCCGCTGGGTGATCGACTTGTCGGCCGGCACCGTCACGTGGCCGCGCAACCGGCCTGCCGGTCGGAACACCACTGAGGACCCGTTCGTCACTCCACAGCTCTCCCGGTGATGACCTCGTAGTCGAGTCCCTCGAGCAGATCGGCGGCCTGCCGGCACACATTCTCGCCGCCGACGTACACCGTCAAGGCCCCACCGAGCTCGGCGCTCATATGGTGCAGGGCGATGTCTTCGATGTTGATGTTGGCGTCACCGAGGGCGACCGTGATCTCGCGGATCACGCCCGGGCGGTCAGGGATCTTGACCACCAGGCGGAACAGCTCCCCGGGAGCCAGCGTGCTCGCCGTCAGCATGCGCCCACGATCTTCTGCCGCCTGGGCGATCGCTTCGCCGAGCGCGTCGGCGTCGCTTGTCGCCAGCGCTTCCGTCATCCGTCGCAGACCCACCTGAAAATCTTCGAGCTCCGCCAACAAAGCGGCGCGGTTCTCGAGGAAGATGTCGGTCCAGACGCGGCGGTTGCTGCCCGCTACGCGAGTGAGGTCGCGGAAGCTCGGGCCGGCCGCAAGCAGAGCGTCGCGCGGGCCCGAAGAGCGTCCGGCCTGCGTCATGAGGACGTTGGCCAGCACGTGCGGCAGGTGACTCATGAGCGCCATCAGCCGATCGTGCTGTTCCGGGTCGATCGCTACCGGGCGAGCGCCGATCTTGCTTACAAAGCTGTGCAGAAGCTGAAACGCGGCCGGGTCTACATGTGTGCCCGGAGTCAAGAAGTACGTCGCCCCCTCGTAGAGGCCGACGCGCGCGTTGGCCACGCCCGCGGCTTCGGAGCCACAGAGCGGGTGGCCGCCGATGCAGCGCCGCTGCTCCTCGTCGGTCAGACCGCTCATGAGGGACCCCTTCGTGCTACCGACGTCCGTCACTACGGCATGTGACGGCGCCGCCTGCAAGGCGCGACGGACATGGTCGAGGACGAGACGGACCGGCGTGGCCACGAAGATGAGATCTGCACCAGCAGCGGCTGACTCGACCGAATCCGCGATCGTCGTGATGGCGCCGCGTGCCAGCGCGAGCTCAAGGTTGTCCCGGTTGCGACCGTAGCCGCAGACGGTGGTCGCACCGGCGTGTTCACGTGCCGCGAGGCCGAGCGAACCGCCCATCAGGCCGACGCCGATGACGGCTACCCGGAGGCTGCCACCCTGGAAGTCGTCCATGCGCGTCAGGCGACCGTTTTGCCGGCCCAGCGGGCCAGGCTCAGCACACGGTCGGCGTACTCGCCGAAGTCATCGGTGCACAGCGACTGCGGTCCGTCGCAGAGGGCGTGCTCAGGACTGGGATGCGTCTCCACGAGCACGCCGTCGGCACCTGCGGCCACGCCGGCTAGCGACAGCGGCAGAACCAGGTCCAGGCGGCCGGCGGAGTGACTCGGGTCCACGACTATGGGCAGGTGGCTGGCCATCCTGACGATGGGCACGGCGCTGATGTCGAGCGTGTTGCGCGTGGCCGTCTCGAAGGTGCGGATGCCACGCTCGCACAGGATCACGTCGAGGTTGCCTTCCTTGACGATGTACTCGGCCGCCATGAGCAGCTCCTCGACAGTGGCCGAAAGGCCGCGTTTGAGCAGCACGGGCTTACGCAGCTTGCCGAGCTCTGCCAGCAGGAGGAAATTCTGCATGTTGCGCGCGCCCACCTGGAGCACGTCGGCGTACTCATGGACGACGTCCAAGTCGCGTGGGTCCATGATCTCGGTGACTATGGGCAGACCGGTCTCCGCGCGAGCTTCGGCCAGCAGCTTGAGGCCATCGAGCCCCAGGCCCTGGAAGCTGTAGGGCGACGTGCGCGGCTTGAACGCGCCGCCGCGCATCATCGTGCCTCCGGCGGCTTGCACGGCACGGGCCGCCTGCATCACTTGGTCAGGCGTCTCCACCGAACACGGGCCGGCGATGAGGGCGAAGTGCCCGCCGCCGATCTTCTTGCCGCGCACGTCGATGACCGTGTCGGCCGGGTGGAACTCGCGACTCACGAGCTTGTACGGCTTCAGGATCGCGACCACGTGGTCCACACCGGGGCAAGCCTCGAGAGGCAGAGCTGCGAGCTCCTCGCGCTCGCCGATGGCCCCGATCACCGTGACCCGCTCACCATGCGATACGTGCGCGGTGGCGCCGATCTCCTCGATGCGCACCACTACGTGGGCGATCTGATCTTCAGTCGCCCCCTCGTGCATGACGACCATCATGCTCAGCTCGACCTCCCTTCGCTGCCGGCCATCGCGCTGGGCACAAGGGCGGTCAACTTGGTCAAAAAGAAATCCGTCTCCTGCTTGGTGCCGATGCTGACTCGGGCCCAGCCGGGACAGCCTAGGGCGTTGCCGTCGCGGACGATGGCGCCCATCGACATCAGGGCGCCACAGACCTCCTCCTGAGGGTGACAGAGGTCGCGCACGTCCACCAGCATGAAATTGGCCTCGCTCTGCACGGTCGCGCGACCCATCTCGCTCAGTCGCTCGACCATGTAGCTGCGCGCCTCAGCGTTCATCTCGCGGCGCTCCGCCACCTGGTCCTGATGGCGCAGCGCCTCGAGCGCGGCCACCTGCGCCAAGCGATTGACGTTGAACGGCTGGCGCACCTTGTCGACGGCCGTCGCGAGCTCATCCGAGCACAGACCATAGCCTACGCGCAGGCCACACAAACCGTAGATCTTCGAAAAGGTGCGCAGCACGCACACGTTCTGATGTCGGCGCTGTGTGGCAAGGGTGTCCTGGCTGTCGGCGGCCGTGACGAACTCGTTGTAGGCTTCGTCGATGACCACGAGGATCTCGTCGGGTACCTGCGCGACAAAGTCAGCGATGTTCGCCGCAGGTTCGTAGGTCCCGGTCGGGTTGTTGGGGTTGCACACGATGACTATCTTGGTGCGCGGCCCCACGGCGGCCGCCATGGCCTGCAGATCGTGTCTGTACTCGATACTCGGCAGCGCCCGAGCACGTGCGCCGCGGCGCACACAGATGTCGTTGTACATCACAAACGAAGGATCGGCGAAGACGACCTCGTCGCCGGGCTCGAGCAGCGCCTCGCCGAGCAGCATGAGCAGCTCACACGAGCCGTTGCCCACGATGATCTGCGCCGACGTGCGGCCGTAGTGCTCCGCCAGAGCCGCGCGCAAGTCGGTCGCGTTACCGTCGGGGTACCGGTTGAGGTCGTCCAACGCCCCGGTGATCGCCGTCTTGACCTCGTCGAAGGGCGGCAGCGGGAACTCGTTCGAAGCCAGTTTGGCGACCTGCGTGAGGCCGTAGCGCCGCATGACCAGCTCCATCGGAGCACCTGGTTCATAGGGCACGATCTGTGCCAGTGTCGAGGCGAATCTCATGACCTCACTCCGGCAGGTCCAAACGAAGCTGCCGGGCCTCGTGAAGATAGACGTGCCGCACCGCGACGTCGTCGGGGACGTACGCGTGCATGAGCACGCGGACACATTTGCCCATAGCGCCGTGGACGGCCAGCTCCTGGCAGCACAAGAGAGGCGTCCGCGAGAGACCGAGCTGGCGAGCGGCAACGGCCGGAAAATCGGCCTGCAGATCGGGCGTCGCCGTGAAGATGATGCTGACGATGTCCTCGACCCGCACCTTGTTGTGCGCCATGACGGTCTCGACGAGCTCTGCCGTGCGCACGAGGAGGTCCTCGCTGGTATCGGTCTCGATCGTAGTGGCGCCACGGATCGCGCGCAGTCGCGTGGCCGTCGTGTCACTCATGCGGGCATCCTCCATCGCGGGTGCGGAACGAGAGTATACATCGCCAGGCTCCATCGCTGGACGCTCACGCGGGCCGGCACTGCCGCCCGGCGAGGCTCAGCGGCAGCCTAGAGACCGCCTCGTTCACCGAGGGTGTCGCCGGCGGCCGCCTGAGGCCCTGCCGGCGGGTCGCCGGCCAGGTTCATCGGTTCGCCCTCGACCTCTTGGTCCAGCGAGGAGCGCACGCCTTCGCCGGCGCGGCGCAGGGCGTCGACCTCATCACCACTCAGCTCGCGAGACGCGCCCACCTGCAGACCCTTGTCACCGAGAGGGCCAAAGCGCCGCCGATGCAGCTCTTCCACCGACAAGCCGACCGACGCAAGCATGCGCTTGATCTGCCGCTTGCGCCCCTCACGGATCGTCAGCTCTAGCACGGCCGTCTTGGCGCTCTGCTTCTGCAAGCGCACCTCGGCCGGCGATGTGAGACCGTCCTCCAGCTCGACGCCCTCGCGCAAGGCAGCGAGAACGCGCTTGCTCACTTTGCCCCGCACGCGCGCCACATACGACTTCTGCACGCCGTAGCGTGGGTGCATGAGACGATTGGCGAGCACGCCGTCGTTAGTGAGCACAATAAGACCGGTCGTGTCCAGGTCCAGCCTGCCGACCGGAAATAACGTGCGCCCCTCGGGCACCATGTCGACTATCACACGGTCTGCGTGGGGGTCGCTGCGCGTGGAGGCAACGCCGCGCGGCTTGTTCACGAGCACGTAGCGCAACTGCTTGGGAACCACGATCTCGCCATCTACGGCAACCTCGTCGTCTGGGCCGGTCTCCTGCCGCGGGAAGGTCACGATCTCGCCGCCGACGGTGACTCGGTTGTCGCGCACGAGCTCATCACAGGCACGGCGAGAGCCGACGCCGGCCCGAGCGAGGTAGACGACCAGGCTCATCTTGTTCATGGCGACCGCCGCGCGGCATTGGCGACCAGGCGCGTGCGGATCTCCTCTACGTCGCCCGCGCTCAGGGCGAACTCAGCCATCGGCGGCAGGTCCGTCAGAGCGCGCAGACCGAAGAGCTTGAGGAAGCGCGGCGTAGTCCGGTAGAGGATCGGCGCGCCCGGCGTATCGGCGCGGCCGGACTCCTCGATAAGGCCGCGCTCCACCAGTGCGGCGAGAGCCCACTCCGACGACACGCCGCGTACCTGGGCCACCTCGGCCCTCGTGGTCGGCTGCAGATAGGCCGCCACGCTCAGAGTCTCTAGCAGCGCCGGCGAAAGCTCCTCTTCCGCACGGCTGCCGGTCAGTCGTCGCACCACTGCCTCGCAATCGCTCTCAACGCGGAACGTGAACCCACCCCCTACTTCAGCCAGAGCCATGCCATGTCGGCCCGGCCCATACTCACTCTGCAGCTCCACAAGGCTCTGCCGCACGGCGCTCGCCTCAGCCGCGCACGCGGCGGCGAGCTCGTCGGCCGGCAGCGGTCGGGGAGCCAGGAACAAGAGTGCTTCGAGGTGTCGGGCGAGATCTTCCATCTGGACGTAAGCGTCGCTTACCGCATCGTACCGCAGAACGGCGGCTGTCGTCACCCGGCCGCGTCGGCAAGCGCCGGCCGACTGCCCAGCGGCGTGATCTTGATCTCGCCGAAGGCGTGCCGCTGGTCGAGCGTCACCTCGCCACGACTGTGCAGTTCGAGCAGGGCGAAGAAGGTGATCGCCTTCTCCAGCCTGTCGCGCGGCGCTACCGAAGCGAACGTCAGCGGGCCGCTTTCGGCAAGCAAAGCGCGCAGCCGGCGCAACTCGCGTACCAGGGTGACGGCGAGGTCCGCTATGTGGCTCACATCCGGCACTGCCGGCTCCCTCAACAACGGCGCCAGTCCCCGCGCCAGAAGCTCAGGCGCGAGACGCGTGTTCATGTCGCCGGCGTGCAGAAAGCGCGCCGGCAGGCCGACCTGTCGGTACAAACGGTTCGCGTGGCGACTCCAGAGCTCCCGCAGAGCCCCTGCGGCACCTTTGTACTGCGAGTAGCGCACCAGGCCCGCCAGCAGTTCCTCGCCGGCTTCGGCAGCGTCCAGTTCCTCGAGCTCACCACCGGTCTCGTCGTCGGCCAGCAGACGGGACTTCATCTCGAGCAGCGCCGCGATGAGAACGACGAACTGCGATGTGGACTCAAGGTCGAACTGACCGGTCTCGGCCAGACGGACCACGTATTCCGCGATGATGTGCGAGACGCGGACTTCCCAGAGGTCGACCTCGTCCTTGAGGATGAGAGTGACGAGAAGGTCGAAGGGCCCCACGAAGACGTCGAGATCGACGTCCAAGTCCACCGCAGGGGCGATGGAGGAGCGAGCGGCGAGCGGGCGGCTCACTCCTGGCGACCCCGGACCGCCATGCCGGAGAGCTACTCCTCCGGCTGGCGGACGAACGACGGGATGTCGAGGTCGCTGCCCTCGAACGACGGTGCCTCACCGAAGAGAGGCGCCCTGCCGCTCGGCTGTGATCGCCGCGCAGCCGCCGGCGGCCTCGGGCTCGCACCGCGCACCACCGAGTCGTCGAAGCCGGTGGCGACCACGGTGACCGAGATCTGCCCCTCGAGGCGCTCGTCCACGACGGCGCCGAAGATTATGTTGGCGTCCTCGTGAGCGGCGGCGGCGATGAGCCCAGCGGCCTCGTTGACCTCGAACAGCGATACGTCCGGCCCGCCGGTGATGTTGAGCAGTATGCCACGGGCACCGTCTATGGATGTCTCAAGCAGCGGCGAATGGATCGCGTGGCTCGCCGCCTCCGACGCGCGGTTGTCGCCGGTCGCCACCCCGATGCCCATCAGCGCCGTGCCCGCGTCCTTGACTATCGTACGCACGTCGGCGAAGTCGAGGTTGATGAGGCCGGGCACCGTGATCAGGTCGGTGATGCCTTGCACGCCCTGGCGCAGCACGTCGTCGGCATAGCGGAAAGCCTCGACCACGGTGGTCGTGTGCTCGACCACCTCGAGAAGCCGGTCGTTAGGAATGACGATGACCGTGTCGGCGACCTCGCGCAGCGCCTTGATGCCGTCCAGGGCTTGCGCTGCCCGCTTGCTGCCCTCAAAGGAGAACGGTCGCGTCACGATGCCCACGGCCAAGGCGTCGATCTCGCGCGCGAGCTCGCTGACGACCGGCGCGGCGCCGGTGCCGGTGCCGCCACCCTCGCCGGCGGTCACGAACACGAGGTCGGCGCCGCGCAAGGCTTGCTTGAGCTGGTCGCGCGACGCCTCCATGGAGGCGCGGCCCACCTCAGGGTCGGCGCCGCCGCCCAGACCGTGTGTGATCTCTTGACCGATATGGATCTTGACGTCGGCATCGCAGATGTCGAGCGCCTGCGTGTCCGTGTTGACGGCGATGAACTCGACCCCGCGCACGCCGGAATCAACCATGCGGTTCACGGCGTTGGTGCCGGCACCGCCTACTCCCACGACCTTGATCGTGGTGACATATGCACGACCAGCGACCGGAGCATCGTCTGCCCCAGGCGCCGGGTCGCTCCCACCATCGGTACGCCGGAAGAGCTCGTTCAGACCGTCCCGCATGTTAGCGCGACTTCCCATTCAGCACCTCCCGAGCCAGAGCGCGGTAAGCTTCCGCTCCCTTGCCCCTGGAATCGTACTTGAGCACCGAGCTGCCCTGGACCGGGGCTTCGGCGAAGCGAATCGTCTTGCTGACGACCGTCTTGAAGACCAGAGCGCCGAAGTTCTCTTTGAGCACCTCCACCGCCTCCCGGCCGTGCAAAGTGCGCGCGTCGTACAGGGTCGGTAGGATCCCCTTGATCCTCACTTTCGGATTGAGGTTCTCACGGATCATGTCGAGCGTGCGCTCGAGCTGCAGCAGACCGCGCAAGGAAAGGTACTCGCACTGCACAGGCACGATGACGCCCTCCGCAGCAGTGAGCGCGTTGATGGTGAGCAGGCCCAGCGACGGCGGCGTGTCGATGAGGATGTAGTCGTAGTCCTTCTGCACCGGTCCGAGAGCCTTCTCGAGCGCCCGCTCCCGGCCGATCATCGTCGAAAGCGCCATCTCGGCACCGGCAAGGTCGATGGTCGAGGTGGCCACGTCGATCTCGCGCGCAACGATGATCTCTCTGATGGGCGTACGGTGGACCAAGACGTCGTACATGCTCTTGTCAAGGCCCTCGGTGTCGATCCCCTGGCTCATGGTCAGGTTCCCCTGAGGGTCCATGTCCACGCCCAGGACTCGCAGTCCCATCTCGCACAGTGCGACGCCGAGGTTCAGGGCCGAGGTCGTCTTCGCCACTCCACCCTTTTGGTTGGCGAAGGCTAGAACATGCGCCATGGAGTTCCGCTCCTCTCTCGACACCACGTCAGAACGTAGTTCTGGTAGCCGGAGCAAAACCCTGCAAGGGCCGACAATCGGGGACCCGGGCCCCCTGTCGCCCGCCGCCCGTGCTACTTCATCTTCCTGGTCTTCTTGGTCTTCTTCGCCGCGCTCTCGGCGG
>Ga0182011_10004272_pt1 | contig 11480 bp, 12 predicted proteins | sample 711E1DmetaG_FD_120481 | JGI IMG/M metagenome (GOLD analysis project Ga0182011, IMG submission 120481) | Permafrost microbial communities from Stordalen Mire, Sweden - 711E1D metaG | ecosystem: Environmental > Terrestrial > Soil > Wetlands > Permafrost | place: Sweden: Stordalen | collected... | reverse complement strand
GGCCTCTCCCTCGGCCGCGGTGTGGGCCGTCAGGAGGTGAACTCGCAACCCGCGCAGCGCCGCTTCGAGAGCTCCGTGTACATATTCGTCGTCATCGACGATCAGCACAAACGGAGACCTTGTAGCGACGGCATGGAGGGGGGTCGGGCTTGTCATCCGACCGGAGGGTAGCCCACGAGCAGGTACCGTGGCATGCGGCGTTTGCATCATATTGGGGAGGACTACCAGGCCCCGGACCACCTTTTCCACGTCGGAGTCCGGTTATCCACGAAGGCCGCGACGGTGCGGCGTTGGTCGCCTCAGGGGCGCCGGTAGAAGGTCAGGCCGGACGGCAGCAGACCGACCGACCGTACGTTGGGGATCGACTCGGTCGCCCCCAGGAAGAGGAGTCCGCCGGGCCGGAGAGAGTCGCAGAAGCGCTTGTACAGCTCGGCCTTGGCCGCCTCGGTGAAGTAGATGACCACGTTGCGGCAGCAGATGATGTCGAACGAACGCTCGTATGTGTCACGCAGCAGGTCGTGTCGTCGCCACGTGATCATGGCCTGGAGCTCTGGCCGGGCCTCCCAGTTATTGTCGACCTTGCGGAAGAACCGCGTTCGGCGAGAGGGCGAGACGCCCGCCATTTGCTGTTCGCTATAGATGCCCTTCTGGGCTCGGGACAGGATCGTTTCGTCGAGGTCGGTGGCCAGGACATACACCGAAGTGTGTGGGGCTATCTCCTTGGCCAGCATGGCGATCGTGAAAGGCTCGAAACCGAGAGAGCAGCCGGCGCTCCAGATTCGAACGGACAGCTGGCCCAGCAGCGTCGGCTTGAGGAACTGGGCAACGAGGGCGTCCCAGGCTTCCGGATTGCGGAAGAACTCGCTGACGTTGATGGTCAGCATGTCCAGGAAGGCCTGCCTCAGGACCGCGTCCTGGCGAGCCTTCGCCACCAGCGCGTCGGCGTCGGCCAGGCCTTTGGCCGTGGCGAAGCCGTTCACTCGCCGCCAGACCTGGGCCGGCTTGTACTGGGTCAGGTCTATGCCGAGCAGGCTACGCACGCTGCTGGCCATGCGGTCATAGGCTTCGGGGTCGAGGTCCGGCACTGGCGTGAACGCGGGCATGACCGCGGGCCTCTCGGGTCGAGGTGGCGTCTCCATCACAGTAGGTATCGGCGCGCCGTTGCCGGAGTTGACCCGCGGGACTCACCGAGAATCCGTCCGCGGCGCGCGAGCCGCCTTCCGCTCAAGGGGGCCTTGGATGGGCCGACACCTCCTGTGACTTACTCCGTCCGTGGCTTGAGAGCTCGCATGTCCGCCCGTTCGCTCATTACTCCAGCTCCTCCGGGATTCGAGCCGGTGCCGGCCCGGGTGCTGACCGACATCTCGACGCTTCCGTGCGACCTGTACATCTGGCGCGGTCCGCGGCCGATCCTGTACACCCAGAGGGGCGGCGACCTGCGCAAGGTCATTGCCCGGGCCCAGCGCGGCATGTCGTTCCTGGTTCGCGAGATCGACTCCGACCTGCTCCGCGGCGCGCTTGCGGCGTCCCTGCCGAAAGTCCTCGCCAACCAGCGCATGAGCCCGATCGAGCGAAGCAAGACCGCGTACTCGATCGCGGCCAAGGTCCTGATCCCCGTGTTCACCCGCGAGAACCCGCTTGATCACGACGGCCTCCTGCTGACTCACCAGGCCGTCGACGCCATCACCCTCCACCTCATCGAGGACGAGGAGATGGTCTGGGCAATGGTGGCAACGATGCAGAAACATATGGCAACCCACGCCCACGCCATCAACTCGGCCGTGTACGCGATCGTCCTGGCCCGATTCATGAAGTTCGGCTCGCCGGACGCGATCCGCGACGTGGCACGCGGCGGCCTGCTCCACGACATCGGTAAGAACCGAGTACCGCGCTCCGTGCTCGACAAGCCGGCGGCCCTCGACGCGACGGAGTGGCAGGTGATGCGAACCCATGCCAAGTCCGGCTACGACATGGTCGTGCGGGCCCAGGGGTTTCCACCGTCCTACGCGCATGTCATCGCCGAGCACCACGAGCGCTGCGACGGTTCCGGCTACCCGGTCGGCCGCTGCGCCCCCGGCATCGCCCTCGACTCACAGCTGGTGGGTATCGTCGACGCTTTCGACGCCCTGACCTCGCGCCAGCCGTATCGCGGGCCCGTGAGCGCCTTCGAGGCCCTCAACGTCATGAGAGTGGCAATGCGCGGCCAGTTCAGCGACGAGCTACTCCGGGAGTTCATCAAGCTGCTCGGCGGCCTCAACGCTGCGGCCGGCAGCATGGAGGGCACGGACTTGACCGGCTTGATGAGGGTCGCCGGCTGAGTCTGCATCAGGCCAGGGACCTGGCCGCCATCCGGCCACGACCCGCGTGATCGGCTGCCCAACGGTAGGCATCGGCCCACTCATCTGCTCTCTGGTCGACCGTTTACTCGGCGAGCACGCGTTCCCGGGCATGTCCAGCCAACTCCTCCCTCAGCGTGGACGACGCGGCCAGCCTGGTCAGGGCCTCCAGCCATTCGCCGCGGGACGAGGCGAGGAGCCCGTCGGTCCCGTCTCGGATCGCGTCGTACGGGCCGGGCTCGGATGTTCGTGACGCGATCGTTGCGGCGCCCGCGAGCGTGTACTCGAGCCAATGGAGTTCCGACCGCGCCCGGTTGAACGCTTCGTCGAGGACCGGGGCGAGGCCGATGTGAGGCTGCGCTCCGACCAGCGCGGCGGCGAACGCGGGCACGCCTGCAACATACGGGAGCGCTTCGTCGACGACCGCGCGGATGGACGGGCTGTCCGAACCGAGCCAGATTCGCCGCAACTCGGGAAATGCGCGAGCCGCCCGATTCACGGCGGAGCGGCAGACCTCGTAGTCGCCGCGCCGCGGAGTGGTGCCGTAGTACAGAACCCGAGTCTCACCCTTGGTGTTGTCCGGGTCTGTCGGGGTGGAGTAGAGCGCCGGATTGACCGCGTTCCGAATTACCCGGACGGAATCGTTGAAGCGGGAAACCCGGGTCGCGAGAACTGGCGAAGCGACGGTGACCAGGTCCGCAAGGCGCAGCATTCTCTCGATCAAGTCCCGCTCGGCTCGAAGCTCCTGCGCCTCCCTAGCGAAACCTCCTCGTTCATACGAGTCCGCCATGGAGAACAGATCGTCGTCGGTTTCGTACACGATAGCCTGCCGGGCGGCCAGGCCATGCTGCTCGATCTTGTCGAGAAGCCAGCGGAGCAGAGGTTCTCGCGGGGGACGAACCAGGTGCCTTGTGCGCTTCGCGTGGTCAAGCATCTTGGCCCTGTCGGGACTACGTGCCGCGCAGTTGTCGCACGAATAGGTGGTGAAGTAGTAGCGCTGCAGGACGATGACGTCGGCCCAGTCCAGAGCGGAGGGACCCAGCGAGATGGCGTCGTCAGCGACCGCGTCAAGCGGTCTGCCCGCGTACTCCTCTGGGAATTGCACGTCAACGTTGGTCCACGCGCGCACCTCGACTCCCCGCCCAAGCAGGGGTCGCTGGTACACGCCAACGCGGTGGTATAGGCAGCTACCGCCGTCGAGCGTGCCGTAGACGAGGACGTGCAGCGGCTCTGTCATGGCTGGAGGTTGCCCGCTCTGAAGGCCACGTTCAATGGTCCGCTCGGGGTGGCCCGGCGGTCAGCGCAGGATCTTCTCCATCACCATCACGTCGACCCAGCGGCCATCCAGCATGCCCTGCTCGTGATAGATGCCTATCGTGGCGAAGCGGTGGCGCTCGTACGGCCGCATGCCCGTGGTGCCGGCGGCGTCAAGTCGCCCGGCGGCGGCGTCCGGGTGGAAGCTCCGAGCGTGTGCAAAGCGCCGGAGGCAGGCGCGGAGATTTCCTTCTATCAGTGGGGGCGATGCCATGGAATTGGCCCGCTGTCCGGCACCGCGCCACCGCCCCGGATAGTGGGTGCATCCGGCCGAATCCGGCCGGTGGCCGACCGATTCAGGGCCGGAGGCGCTGAACGGCCCGCCATGAGGGGACTGTCGGCCGGCGCCGCTCCATAACACTCTGCTCACTGATACAAGGCAATTCCAAGGCGTGGTGAGCCAACTCGAGCAGCCCAGTCCAGCCCTGCGCGCCGATGATCCGGTCTTCGCGCCTCGGGTGACGTCACCCTCGCCAATGGCGGCGGCCGGTCGCCTCGGGACGGGGTGGGGGCTCGGGCACCGGTGGGGCTCGGGCTCTTGACGCCCGTGCCGCCCCGGCGCACGCTGACGGCATGGAGCGATCAAGGGAGGAGCGCCGACGAGGGGCCAAGACGGCTGCTGCGGCCTCGGTCACAGGATCGGCAGTGCTCGTGGCGATGGCGCTCTACGCGGCCATACACCCGCAGGTCGCGCCGCTCGTGAACTACCCCCCGGATCCCCAGGTCGGAGCGGCGAACTCGGACGTTCTCTGGCCTGCGCTCGTAGCGGTCCTGGCCCTCGTCGCTTCGGGCGCGATTCTTCGGCGACCCGGTCGGTTGAGCTACCTGGCTTCCGGCGGCGTGAACCTCCTGATGGTCGGCTTCGCGCTCACCGTGCCGTCGTCGTCGATGGCCCTCGAGCCGTTGGCCGTCCTGCTTGGTGTCATCGGCGTTGTTGGTCTGGTCGTCTCCGCGGCAGGCTGGGCGATCGCGACCCCGCTGCCGCAGGCCCAGCCGCGCTGGCCGACCCACCACGAAGACGGCTGACAGCGCATCACGCCTTCGGCCGTTGATCGGGTGTGACATTGACGCACGCTGGCCAACGACGACGCGCTGTCGAGGCGAGCCCCTCACATCCGGTGCAGGATATACGCCAAGTCGCACGCAACGGAGACGCAACGATGACTCGCCTCACGTCTTCGGTGAGCAGCCAGATCGTGCGTAGCGCAGGGATCGCGGTCCTCCTGGCCCTGGCGACAGTCGCCGGCGGCTGTTCCTCACGTCCACCCGGTACCCCGGAGGCGATCGTTGAAGGGGCACTGAGGTCGACCGCACGGGCGCTCGTCGCGCCGCCCGAGTATCGATCAGGTGTGCTTTCCCAATCCCTCGGAGACGCGTGGGTCGCGCGGGTGGAGGGCGACTACCGTCAGTGGTATGCATCGCCCATGCTCGACCAGAAGCTCACGGGGATCCACAACATAGTCAGCGCCTCCGAGGCTGGGACCTACCCGATCGCGACATCTGTCGACGGAACATCGATTGACGTTCCATCGGCGAGCGTCAATGGCGACGAGGCGACCGTCGAGAAGGCGACAATCTCCTATGTCATTCACTACGCTCCCGGGGCCGGGGCCGTGGCCGGGGCCGGGGCCGCTCCCGGGGCCGGGGCCCAGCTTGGCGTGCCGTACTCGATGATGTGCTTCTACACGCTGCACCTCAGGCCATACGGGTGGCGGGTGACGGACGGGTCCTGTACCGACAGCGGCGGCTGACGGAGCTTGGTCTTGGTGCCCGGCTGGATCGCTGCTTGATAGCGCTACCTGTGGAGAATCAGGAAAGCCACCCAAGCCGCCAGCAGGCACAGCAACAGGATGAAGAGAAGGACCGCTACCCTGGCAATGGGCTTTGCCGTGTTCAACGACCAGCCCATCCAAGGCTGCGGCTTGGGGACCCAGACTCGACTGTCCAGCTTGCTGTGGTAGAACCCAAGGATCTTGCCCCAGTTGCGCGGGTCGTTCCACTCGCGCTCGTTGATCTCATCCTGGTTCATGTCAACCCTCCCGATCGAAGTATCTATGGGCCCAGCCGCTCTCAATCGGTGTGACTCTGGGTGCGCTCGTCAGGTTCATCGCCCCTTCCAGCAACACGCCGGTTCTCAGGGAGCATTCGGCGGGGAGCCGGGGGAGTGCCCCGAGCAACGCCGCCGGTGGTCTCGCGACATTGCTGGACTTCGCTGACGCTAGTATCCCGCTTCACACGTTTCTCGACGGTTCATCCCAGCGCCACTCGACCACGCCCGCCGCATAGCCACCACGTGACTGGTTGGCCTGGTATCGAAGTTCGGGGCGGGTCGAGGGCGGGTTCCGACCATATCCACGCCGCGCTCGAGCGTGTTTGGGGCCCAAGGCCGCGGCCCTGGATCGCTCGAAGGGGCATCGCGACTTGAAACGAGTCGTGTGGCGAATAGGCGTGAAGTCGCAGGTGTCCCGATCCGGAGGGAAGCGCAACGCTGCCGATGGCCGAGTGATCAACGAATCGATACACCAGCTGCCCGCCCGCGCCGCCAGGGAGCGAGTTACGCGACCTTGCGCCGGGGTCGGCCCGAGTTGGCGTCCGACGCGGGCGGCGGAGCCGCTCGAGTGGTGGAGTGGTCGAGCAAGGCCGCGATGTCGACGACGAGGCCCACGGCGCCATCGGCCATCACTGTGGCCCCGGCCAGGCCGGCCCGCTCCCCGGTGACCTGGCTGAGGGACTTCAACACGATCTCGTGCTGGCCCACGAAGGCATCGACGGCGAGGGCCATCTCGGTGCCGCGCGATCGGACCACGACCAGGTTGATGAAGCCGCGATCGGTCGACGCGAGAGGGCGCGGCGGGTCGCCGAGGGCGTTGTCCAGCTGCTCGACGGGGATGACCCGGTCGCGCAGAGTCAGCACGTTGTGGCCTCGGACGCGGCTGAAGGACTTCTCCTCGACGCGCAGGGTCTCGACCACGCCGGTCAGCGGCAACGCGCAGACGCGTGCTCCGGACTTGACGAGCAGGGCGCCGATGATGGCCAGGGTCAGCGGCAGTGACAGCGAGACCTTGGTCCCCTGGCCCGGCGTGCTGGTGACGTCGACCCAGCCGCCCAGGTGCTCGATGTTGTTGCGGACGACGTCCATGCCGACGCCGCGGCCGGAGACTTCGGTCACGACCTTGGCCGTCGAGAACCCCGGCATGAAGATGATCCGCAGGATGTCGGCATCGCTGGTTGCCTCCGCAATCTCTCGGGTCATGAGGCCCTTCTCGACCGCGGATCGCCGAAGTGAGGCCGGATCCATGCCCTTGCCGTCGTCTTCGACCGTGATCAGGATTCGGCCGTCGGCATGGCGGGCGGTCAGGCGCACTGTCGCCGGGAGCGGCTTGCCGAGCGCCCGTCGTTCGTCGGGCGTTTCGACGCCGTGATCCAGGGCGTTTCGGACCAGGTGGCCGAGCGGGTCGCCCACTTCCTCGAGGACGGACCGGTCGAGCTCGGTCTCCTTGCCTTCGATGACCAGCTGGACTTCCTTGTCGAGTCGCTGGGCGATGTCGCGCACGACTCGTGGGAAGCGGTTGAAGACGGTTTCGATCGGCAGCATGCGCAGGCCGGTGACCTGATCCTGGAGCTGGCCGGCGATTCGGGCGAACTGCTGCGAATCCTCGTCGGCCTGTCGAGCCAGCGGGTCGTCGCCGAGCCGGAGGGCCAGGAGTTGAGCGCTCTGCGCCAGGCGGGTCTTGTGGACGACGAGTTCGCCGACCAGGTTCATGAGTTCGTCGAGGCGGGTGACGTCGATGCGGATGGTCTGCTGGGCGGACTTGAGCCGATCGCCGGCGACCGTCATTCGCTCGCTCTGCGGCAAGCCTCTAGCTTCCGCTCCCAGGTCCGCCTGACGGCGCTCGGCCGCGGCGGGCGGAGGTCCCGCGGTCTTCTCGTCGTCAAGCCGAGTGGCGCCGAGGGCCGGCACCGCGTCGTCGGGACCGTAGACGTCGACGCTGAGCGATGAAGTGGGAGCCTCTGATTCGACCGAGCCGAGGGGCGCGGCGACGGCCTCCACGCTGACGATGTCGTCGATCGCGGCGAGGCGCTTGCGAACGTCGAGCAGCTCGACGGGCCGGCCGCGCACGAGCATCACCAGAAGCATTGACCCCAGCCCCGATTCGATCTCCTGCCGATCGGGCGCCGACGCGATGAGACCGCCCGTCTCGTCGGCCTCCAGGACCAGCTGCAGCAGCCGGACCGACTGCCATTCGCTCATCGGGTCGATGCGGCAGACGAAGATGGACCTGGCTTCGTATCCGCCCGGGAACTCCGTGAGCAAGCGCTGGATGAGGGGGGCGACCGCGATGTTGCTGACGCCCTCTTCGGCCGTCCCGATCTCTTCGGCGACCGCGTTGGCGACTAACTCGGTGGCGGCGGCCAGGTCGGGATCAATCTTCGCCGGCTGGGCGGGGCGAATCGCCGTTGGGGCCGCACCCGCGGGCCTGGCGGCAGGCTTCGGTGCGGTGGACTTCGCGGCGGCGGCCGCGGTGGCCGCTGCGAGCAGGTCTCGGAGCTGGGTGGTGAGAGCCTCGGGGGCGTCCGTGAGCGTTTCGCCTTCCTGGACTTCCGCGACCAGGGCGCGAAGCACGTCGATCGTGGAGAGCAGGACGTCGGCAAACGGCCTGACATCCTCGAGGGTTCCGCTTCGGAACGCGCCGAAGAGGTCTTCCATGGCGTGGGTCAGTTCCGCCATGCGGCGGTGGCCGATCGTGGCCGCGGATCCCTTGAGCGTATGGGCGGCTCGGAATACTTCGTTGACCACGCCGGCATCCAGGTCGTGCTCGAGTTCGAGCAGGCCTTGTTCGATGCGCTCGATCTGCTCCAGAGACTCGTCTGTGAACAGGCGGTCGTCTCCGGGCTGCAGATCGAAGGTCAGCTGCATGTCACACGGCCTCGCGCAGAGCTACGTGGAGCTTGACCTCGCCATAGGCGGTGGTAAGCGGCACGACGAGCCGCTGGATCTCGACCGTCGACAGGCGCGCCCCACGGCCGACCAGGACCAGCGGCGGGTTTATCACCGTTTCGATGCCCTCATCGGCAAGGTCGATGCCGGCGGTCCCGGCTATGACGTTGGCCATCTCGGCGATGCCGCTCTGGCCCAGCTCGTCGAGTTCGGCCGTGTCTTGACCGATGATTGCGCTGATCAGCTTCAGGGCGACGGTCTCGGCCATGGACAGGTAGATCGATCCGGACAGCTGGCCGCTGACGCCGATGACGGCGGTCACGTCCTCGGTGGTGTAGGGGTTGCCTTCGAGCAGCAGCCCGCCCCGCTGGACCGGCAGCTGGGTCTCTTTGGAGATCACGTTCAGGGCGGACTGAACGTAGCGATTGACGATCTGGACTCTCATGACTATGCGGCTCCGGCTAGAGCGTTCTGGTCCTCGAGACCGAACAGCCCATCCAGTTCGAGGAGCAGGACGAGCCGGTCGCCGAGCTTTGCGATGCCCCGCAGATACTCGGCATCGGCCCCGGCCGCGACCCCGGGTGTGGCTTCCACCGCGTCGGCGGGCAGCAGCAGGACTTCGGACACGCTATCGACGATGAGTCCTACACGAGTCGACGAACTCTCGGCGACGACGATGCGCGTCTCCTTCGTCGGTTCCGCCTCGTCCATGCCAAATCGGCCGCGCAGGTCCACGACCGGGATGATCCGGCCGCGCAGGTTGATGACGCCCTTGACGAAGGCTGGCGCTCGCGGCACCGGCGTGATCGGCTGATGGCGGATGATCTCGAAGACCTTGGCGATGTCCAGGCCGTAGTGTTCGTCCGCGAGCTCGCAGACCACTATCTGCAGCTCCCCGGACCGACCGTTGCCGCTGGACATTGGCTTCTCGGCCACGGTAGATATCTCCTTACGTCACTACATCACGCGCCGGGACGCGGTCCGGCTGCTGGCTCTTGTCCTAGTTATCGGTGCCTTCGGGCACATGGTGAGTACGGGCGCTCCCCAATTTGGCCGGGTTCAGGATGCGACCTCAGTTCGACCATCCGGCGGCACGCCCTCGCAGTCCGAGGCGGCCGGGTCGGCGCTCTCCAGGTAACCAGTTGCGCACCAGTGGGCGACCGCGGCCGCTATCTGGTGAAGGGGCAGAACGAGGTCGGAAAGGCCTGCCTGGGCGACGGCCGCGGGCATGCCGAAGATGGTTGACGTGGCCGCGTCCTGGGATACTACCGTGCCGCCGTGCTGCTTCACGGCCCGGGCGCCGTCGCACGCGTCGACGCCCATGCCCGTCAGTACGACGCATAGCAGCCGCTCCTTCCAGATCGGCGCCACGGCCTGGAGAGTGACGTCGGCCGCGGGGCGCACGCCGTTGACCGACGGCAAACGGACGAGCTGGATATGGCCGCTGGTGGAGCAGATCATGTGGCGATCGCCCGGGGCCACGAAGATTTCGTCCGCGACGAGGATGTCCTCCGACGTAGCCTCCGTGCAGCGCAGCTGGCCGGCGGAGTCGAGGCGGGCGGCCAGCGACGCCGTGAATCCCGGCGGCATGTGCTGGACGATGGCGACCGACGCGCCCAGTTCCGACGGCAGCCCCTTCACAAAGGTGTGAAGGGCACTTGGTCCGCCCGTGGACGAGGCCACGACCACGAGCTTGTTGGCTGCGATGCGGGCGCCGGTCCGCGGCGGTCGTCTGGGGGGAATCGGAAAGGGCATGGCCCGGAGACCGCGCGCGCCGGTCGAGCCCGCTCGGGCGGTGGACGACGTCGCACCCGCCTCCGCCTCGACGGCCGTGGCAGCCGCCTCCGCGGCGGCCCTCGCGGCGGTGTTGTTGGCTACGGTCACGTTCATCGCCGCCACCTGGCGGTGGCGCAGGAACGCGGCCTCGGACATTCCGGCCGCGGCCTCGATCTTGCCGACCAGTTCGTCGCCGACCCGGCCGATGTCGATCGACAGCGAGCCGGAGGGCTTGGGCACGAAGTCGATCGCGCCGAACTCAAGGCAGTCGAGGGTCACCTGGGCGTTCTCGGTGGTCAGGCTCGAAAGCATCACAACGCGGGCAGGGGTCTCGAGCATCAACCGCTTGAGCATTCCCAGCCCGTCGAGGACGGGCATCTCGACGTCGAGGGTGATGACGTCGGGCTTGCGCTCTCGGGCGAGGGTCAAGCCCTCTTCGCCGTTCGAGGCGGCGCCCACGATGTCGAAGTTGGGCACTTCGGCCAGCAGCCGGCCCAGGGCATGGCGCATGAATGCCGAGTCGTCGACGATCAGTACTCGGATGGGGGCCATCGTAGGGCTCCGACTCTCCTGTGCCGCCGTTTGGGCTAGTTGCCAGCTCGCTGTCTGGCAACCTCGCGCTAGGCCGCCAGGAGTTTGTTGACGGCCGCCAGGACTCGGTCGGGCGCGAACGGCTTCACGACGAAGTCGCGAGCGCCGCGCTTGATCGCATCCATGACGATCGCTTGCTGGCCCATCGCTGTGAGCATCGCGATGCGGGCGTGGGGGTCCTTCGAGCGGATCTCGGCGAGCGCTTCCAGGCCGTCCATCTCGGGCATCGTGATGTCCATGAGAACGCAATCGGGCCGCTCGCGGAGATACACCTCGACTGCCAGTCGCCCGTTTTCGGCCTCGAGGACCTGATGGCCAGCCTCGACGAGCAACTTGGCCGCCCGCAGACGCATGAAGGCCGCGTCGTCCACGACGAGGATCTTTGCCATCGTCGGTACTCCTACTACTCGAACTACAACTCGGACACAGAAGACAAGCTCTTGATGAGGAATCGGCCGTCGGCCACTTCGAGTTGAACTGTTCTTCCGGCGTTTCCTCCCAGCGCGGTGGCGACGACCGAGATC
>Ga0182011_10004271_pt1 | contig 11482 bp, 9 predicted proteins | sample 711E1DmetaG_FD_120481 | JGI IMG/M metagenome (GOLD analysis project Ga0182011, IMG submission 120481) | Permafrost microbial communities from Stordalen Mire, Sweden - 711E1D metaG | ecosystem: Environmental > Terrestrial > Soil > Wetlands > Permafrost | place: Sweden: Stordalen | collected... | reverse complement strand
TCTTCTATTTGTTTGTTGATTTTATCCCAATTTAATTTATCACGCACTAACAAGATCCCGTTTTTACCAAACTCTTGTTTTTTATTATTATCGTGCAACAATGTCAATAATGTTTTGCTTAAGATTGTTTCATCATAGGGCACCACAAGCCCAGCCTGGTTATCAATGATATTCGCTATGCCGCAGCGGTCAGTAACAATTACCGGTGTTCCACAAGCGCAAGCTTCAATTACACTAATGGGACAGGTTTCATATATCGAAGGCAAAACATATACATCGGCATCCACATAGGCTTCGATCTTGTCTTGGCCATATAAAGGACCTGTAATTATGACGTGGTCTTCAATTCCTAAATCACGAATCGTTGACATTAATTCCGTCAGATATCCATTATCTGGCCCGGTAATGACGAGTTTTACCTGCTTATCGCTCTTCTTAACAATATTGAATGCTCTTACTAAGAGGTCAAGTCCTTTTATTTTGTGAATTCGTCCAAGATAAAGGATAATTTCTTGATTTTCAGTAAGACCATGTTTTCTTTTAAAATTACCTTTTGGTGGTAAATTTACATACTCTGAAAGATCTATACCATTAGGGATTACCTTGATTTTGTTTTCTTTTATGCCCAGCATTTTGAATTGTTCGGCTTCAACATTTGTAACTGCAATAACATATGCGGCGTCTTGTAATATCTTTTGTCCCCAGATATTATCATAAAATTTTTTTAGTTCTGTTTTACCCATTATTATGGGAAGGGAACCATGAGCTTGCAAAACATAAGGAATGCCATATTTTAGAGCGTAGTGTCGAGCGATTACATTCTGCATAGTACGATATTCATGCATATGTATAACATCAAAGTTTTTTAATGATTTTTTTACTTCGAAGATCATGCCCGGTGATAAAAATATATTCTGATTATATGCTAAAAAGTTACTTAGATTAGTAAATCGTTTTACCTTAATTCCATCTATTATTGACGACATCTCTTTAATTTTACTATTCCGGTTAAGGACATTCGTTGTGTAAACGGTAACCTCATGTCCGCTTTTCACTAATTCCTTTGACATGTGATAAGCAGCATTGAGAGGACCTCCCCGATCCCATGCCGGTACAAAATACGGAATGACTTGTAAAATCTTCATTAATCAATCCATGTTAGTCTATATATTGTGGTGATAACCGAGAATAATATTAATCACTGTGTTACTAACGTCAGGTATCAAATATTCTGGAGGTGGATTCCATTCATGTTTTTGATTTGATACAACGTTAACGCATCTTAATACCGATTCAGTATCGGCCCCGCTTAATACATTACTTCCCGACTCGATTGTTTCAGGCCGTTCCGTAACATCTCGTATAGTGACATTAGGGACCTTAAAAATACAGCATTCTTCCTGCACGGTACCGCTATCACTTAGAACACAAAAGGCATTTCGTTCAAGAGTGAGAAAATCAAAAAAACCAAAAGGTTCACAAATATGGATATTGTCATTTTCGATATTAATTCCGAAAAGATGCATTCTATTATCTGTTCTCGGATGAATGCTACAAATTATTGGAAGTTTGTAGCGTTTTTGAAGTAGATCAAAGCTTGTAAACAAAGAGCGACACCGACTTTCAATATCTACGTTTTCCTCTCTGTGCATTGTTACCAGGAAATAATTTTTGCTCTCTAATTTCAATTTAGTTAAGATGTTTGATTGATTTACCAGGGGTTCATAATAATTAATTACTTCATAAATAGGATTACCAGTCACATAAATTCTATATCCTTCTATGCCTTCTCGTAATAAATTAGCTCGGCTGCGTTCTGTGTACGGTAATAGAATATCGCTGCTATGATCAATGATTCGCCGGTTCACTTCCTCAGGCACGCGGTTATCATAGCAGCGGTTTCCTGCTTCCATATGATATACAGGAATTTTCATACGTTTAGCAATCACCGCAGCAAGAGAACTATTGGTATCTCCTAACACTAAAAATCTATCTGGTTTCTCTTTCAGAAATACTTTTTCGATCTCAACCATGATTTTGCTGATTTGCTCGCCAAATGTAGTGCTGCGAACTCCTAAAAAATAATCTGGTTGACGTACTACCAATTGTTCAAAAAATATCTCATTTAATGTTGTGCTATAATTTTGCCCGGTATGTACAATAACGTGATCACAAAGCTTATCTAACTTAGTGATAATACGGCTTAAACGTATTATTTCAGGACGGGTACCCAATATGGTCAAAACTTTCATAAATATACTCCGTTAGCCATTATTGAATGACATATGATACGTATCTAAATCGAATGATTCAGAAAAATCATCGATTATATTCCGCTAATTCGGCTATCATTTGTCCTATGGATGGTGCCTTGTTATATCCGGCCGCTTTCCATATTGCATTATTTAAAGTGATATCTAAAGTAGATAATGTCCTGTCGACTGCTGTTTTTGCTTCCATTGGAACAATGGAAATATCTTCCCTGTGATACTCCCGGGCGAGTGTTCTTAGTAGATCTACCTTAGAAACCTTATCAGCAGGAATTAAATGATGGATATGAGGAAATGAAATTTCGTTTCGCATAATACCATTACAAATTTTGGCGAAGTGCAGTGTTGTTACGCCATTCCATTCATGATTAGTATAGCCGTTGACGTTACTATTCTTCGGTTGTTTGAGGAACCAATCCATTAATGAAGTATGACTTTTTATTTCCGGGCCGATGATAGAACAACGTAAATTGAATAAATTGGCAGAAAAAACTTCTCCCAAACTTTTTGTCTTGCCGTAAACATCTAAGGCATCGTGACAATCATTTTCAAGATAAAGGCCCTTATTCCCAGAAAACACACAATCGGTTGCTATTTGCAATACCCGGCAATTCTGTTGTTCAGCAGCTTGTGCCAATCTATGTGGGAAGATAGAGTTAACCATAATAGCTCTAAGTATTTCCGCTTGATTATCATCATGGATATAGGGTTTGATCATCCCGATCGAATTAATTACCCATTGGGTGTCATCCAATAAATCACAAATTTCCTGGTTGTTGCATCGTTCAATATCAAGAACCTGCCATTTAATATTCGATGCCGCCGGTCTAATTGAATTAAAAAATTCTTTACTCCGAACTGTTGCAATAAGATTCAATGAGGTATCTCTAGATAGAAAATCTAGTACCGTTGAACCTAACATACCGGAAACGCCGAGAACTACAACTTTCATAAAATATTTTTTAATATCCTATCGTTCAACTATTTTCCACGCATCCCAATATCTCGAATCATAACGAATATCATCTTCGCTACTTTCTTTTAAACTAGATGTGGAATAAAATATCAATTTCGTATCTATTGTAAGAGACATGAAGCCATTTGCATACCCAGGTGGAATGTATAAAATAGCGGGTTTTTGGGCTGAAATAACATGTCGGTAGACTTCGGCGGTCTTTGATGGTTTCTCCCAGTTATCTATTTTTACTGCCGCAATCACCGCTGCTCCTTGAATTACAGTTACATATTTGGCTTCTTTACGATGGGCGTGCCAGGCACGAACAAAGTTAGATTGGTTATTTGCTACTATGTAGAAGCGCTTTATCCCCTTAAATTGAAAGTCATTGAAAAAAGAAATATTTCCTCTATCATCATAATTCATACCGCCTTCAATTAAAAAAGGTTTTAGTTCATCTTTTATCATGTTAACCTCCAAAGGTGGTATTATGCGTATTAAAAACAGATAAATATTTTTGATTTGTATAGCGAGGATTATCAATATCTTTTAGCCGTTTGGATTCTAATAGCTCTTTTATTTCTTCTATCCCATCGTCTATCAGATAACTGCTTTTGAAATTCAATATTTTTTGAGCTTTTTCGCTGCTGACCCGGTAATTACGCGAGTCTTCAAATTTAATGTCATCCTTATCAATTATAAGATCCGGAAAATGCATGCGTATTTGGTAAGCAAGATCAATGATTCTAACATTCTGTTTATGAAGATTAAAGACCCCTTTTGCATCTGTAGCAAGATTATCTGCAATCATCCGGGCAACATCTTTAACATGCAATACCGGCCGGAATTGGTCGCCACCAAAAACACGTATTTTGTTGTCCTGATAGGCTCTAGCTGTAAGTGTGTTTACTACTAAATCTAAGCGAATTCTGGAAAACAGATCGCTTACCCCAAACAGGGTTCCAAGTCGAAAAATAAGAGCGTTTTTCCCCATCAAGTGTTTTTCTGCGCCTAATTTTGTTACAGCGTATACTGATAATGGTTTGGTGGGAGAAGTCTCATCAAGGATTCCGTCCTGAGCTCCATAAACCGAACAAGTAGACATAAAGATAATACGCCCGTCATAGTTTTCAGCTAACCATTTAACGGATTCCTGGTTTATTATCATACTAACTTCTGGATTTAGAGCGCAGGCTCCATCACCAACCAATGCTGCTAACCAAACTACAACATCAGCCCATTCAAGTTGAGGAAGCAGTTTTTTAGTGTCCCTGATATCGCCGTAAACGAAATCAACCTGTTTTCTATAAGATTCCTCATAAAAAAGCCCATCATAAACTCTGACATTGTATTTGCTTTGAAAAAGTAAATCAGTCAGGCCGCCACCAACGTAGCCGGCTCCTCCAACAACAAGAATATTCATGATAAATTCTCCCAATTAAATACTACATTCTATTATAACGTAAAATATTAATTTACATGATGGTCGCGGTGCATCAATTATGGCGATTCGCTTTATCTGCCACAGATTGTAAAAGTATTTTTTCAAAATCGTTCGCGATGTTATCCCATGAATATGTTTCTATATATTTTCTAGCTTTGGAACCCAGGTCTTTGAATTGTCCTGTCTCAAATAATTCAACAGCTTTTCCTATCGTATCTTCAGGTGTTTTTACAAATACTATGCCGTTATCCGTTCCGAATTTATTCATCATCCCAGGAAGTTCGGTTGAAATTACCGGTTTACCCGCAGCCATATATTCGTATACCTTACCGGGAATAATATCGCGCATCGTTTCATTGTTGTAGGCCGGTAGTAAACAGACGTCGGCTGCAGCTAAATATTGAGGCATCTCATTATATGGCTTTTGCCCTGCAAGAATTACTTTATCTTTTAGATTATATTGTACGATAATATTTTTTAATTCTTGATATGCGTCTCCCTCTCCAACAATAATCAGCTTAATATGGTTATTATCAAGTTTTGATAATTCTATACATACCTCTTTTAGACCAGAAAATTTATATAACCATCCCATAAATAGCAGAACTAAATCGTCTTTTGTTAAGTTGTATTGGTCACGGAGAAAATCTCCTGAATCATTTAAATCGTAACGAGCAAATTCGACACCAACTTCCAAAACTTGTATCTTCTCAATTGGATAACCCATTTCAGAAATAGCATTTTTTAAACTTTCTGATGTTGCAAGGACTTTATCTGTACGTTTTAACGATGCTTTTTCGACTAACTTACCGATAAAGATCAGCGGCTTTATTGGAATTAAAAGATGCATCAATTCAAACCAATAATAGATGAAAGGGATGTTCGCTCTTTGAGCAGCTTTTGCTCCCCAATAGCTATTAAGCACCGCGTCCCCGACGATAACATCTGGAGACCATTCTTGCAACTGTTTCTTGATTTCTTTCTTATGCGAAAATAAAACTGAAACATAATCTAATAACGGAATTTTTAAAATAGCGGGTCGAATGACTAGAATTTTGGCATTTTTATTCATTCGCGCGCCATTTTCAAATAATTTTCTTTTCGAAAATAGTTCATATTTATGTTTTGACCATAATAGCTCGAAATCTATTACCCGGACTTCATGCCCTCTTAAAGACATGATTTCCAACAAATGATGTTGAATAATTGGATTTCTTTCGAACCAATCTGATTCTTGAATAAAAAGAATCTTCAATTAGACTTAAGACCTCTTCTTCTATTTGATAGTGAATTGGCTAAAAACTTCGTCGTGATTAATATTAATCATTTTTGGATTTGGAAAAATCTTTAAATTTGCCAACCAATAACACAAAAGTACTAAACCCATCTTTAATGATAGAAAGATTTGAAAGTTTACTATTCCAAATACAACTAATTGGAGTTTCTGCGATTGTAAAGCCATTTATAGCCTGTTCAAAAATCATCTCAGTCTCAATTTGGTATCCATTAGATTTCAAATTAAGACTGTTCCAGTTATCAAGTTTCATCGCCGTGAAACCACTGGTACAATCGGTAACCCATTTAAAATGACTGTCTAGTATTCTGTAGTTTGTCATTGTTGATTTCGTTTTAGATTGCTGGATTTTACGAGGTAAGTGACGTTTATTGACGAAGAGGATAAATGGTTGTATCACAGAAATAATAAAAGAGATAATAAAAGAGGCGGCAACATTAGTAATTCTTCTCATAGTAAGAGGATTACGGTTGAGTTTAGAATTATTGAGATACCTTGAGCCAATAACAAAATCAGCATCTTCTTGAAGAATCGGTTCGAGAAGCTTAGGTATATTGTTAGGATCATGCTGACCGTCACCATCAATGAAGACGATAATGTCAGCCTTGGTATTTGCAACGGCTGTTTTCATCGCTGCCCCTTTGCCACAGTTTATATCATGTTTAATCACTTTTGCCCCCGCGGATAAAGCTATCTCGGCGGTCTTGTCTTGAGAACCATCATCGATAACAATGACTTCATCGATGTATTTCCGCGCTTTGATTACTACATCTGCGATAAAGTGTTCTGTATTAAAGCAAGGTATGGCGACTACGACTTTTAAGTTTGACATTTTATTATTTACAACAGCTCTCCTGAGAATTACCTTAAAAAATACCCAATATCCTTTCTTCGTTCTTAACCACATTCACAATGTTCAATTCTTTTTACCTAAATATCTCAATAATGCCACGGCAGACCTAGCCATTATTCCGAACTCACCCAAAGTATTTCGTCTGAAAACATTGCTGAACGCGACTGGTATGAATTGAGGATTTAAATAATACCCTTTTAGTGCTTTATCAAGGTATTTTTCGATTTCCTCTTTTGTCAATTCAGGATACGAAATAATACATTTCTGGTAGCCATGGTCTTCGATGCTGTCTTGCATCTTGGTAGTTAATAGAAATCCGTTTTTGTCAGCCCATCTATAAAACTCTGTACCGGGTATGGGTGTTGCGATTGCAACCTGGAGGATGTTTGGTCTTATTTTTTTGATGAATTTTATTGTATCCTCCACCGTTTGCTTTGTTTCTCCAGGCAATCCGATCATAAAATCGCCCTGTATCAATAACCCCGCTTTTTTAGCAGCTTGAGTGAAAGCTATTTCCTGTTCAGTCTTAACACCTTTATGAATACTTTTTAGTATTTCATCATTACCAGATTCATATCCTACGATGAGGAGCCGGCAGCCTGCTGCTTTCATTTCCCGCATTGTATCAATATCCAGGGTTGGACGGGCGTAGCATGACCACGTAAGTTTTAGTTTCCGGCGGTGAATTTCCTTACAGATATCTAGGGCATAATTTCTTTCTGCCGCGAAGGTATCATCTTCAATGAAGACTTCTTTCACTTCCGGCATTTCTTCATGTATAAATTGCAGCTCATCGACAATGTTTCCAATAGATCTAGCGCGGCGTTTTGCCCCAAATAGTGTCTCAGGCCACGAACAAAATGAACATTTATACTGACAGCCTCTGGCAGTGAATATTTGGATAAATGGATAAAGAGATTGGCTTGAGAAATATTGCCTGATATTAAGATGTTCTTTGTATATCTTGGATACAAATGGTTCATTGTCCAGGTCTTCTGAATTACTAGGTTCCCGATCTTTATTATTAATGATTTTATGGTTTTCTTTGTACGATATACCATCCACAACTTTTAGATTTTGTTTATTATCAATTGCATGAACTATATCCTGAAGTGTAAAATCGTATTCAAGTCTGGCGACAATATCCACACCTTCATTTTTAAGAATTTCTTCAGGATATTGAGACGTAGGGGGACCGACCAGGACAATGATGGCATTAGTTTTACTCTTTAATAAACTAGCTACTTCTATATCATTTGTTAAACTGGAAAAATTGCTGTCAACAACTATAAGCTGCGGGGCAAATTCTAATACGTCCTGAAGGACTTTTTGCTTATCCCATCGTTGAGCAACAGCATCTATCAATCTAACTTCATTGGCATTCTGCTCGAGCACACCGGTAGCATATGCTAATAGCTTAGGATATTCGAGTGCGCCGCCACGAGCAGATGCACCCTGCCACCTGCCGCCTCTACTAAAGTTCGCCATGAAAGGAGGATTCAATAAATATATCTTCATTTTCGGTTCCCCTTACCACAAAATTTACGGTTAGTGCAATGCCATCTTGCCGTCGTGATATTTTTTAGGACATGTACATCATTCATTTTTCATGAAATCCGCTATTTGTTTTACTATGTAATCTATTTCTTCTCTTTTCAGCTCGGGATACATTGGCAGCGTTAAAACCTGTTTAGATATTTTCTCGGTTTCAGGTAATTCTCCCTCTTTATGACCAAGCTGCTCGCGATAGAATTTAGTCAGATGAACAGGGTCAAAATATACTTTTGACATAATACCGTGCCGGGCAAGATGATTTTTTAGCCTGTCACGCGTGCCATCTGCGGCCTCTAATCTGATCGTATAAATCTGATATACCTGAAAATATCCATTTGAAATTGTCGGGGTTATTATGCCTGGTATTTTCGATAGGCCATTAGTATACCTTTCCGCATTTTGTCTCCTCATACGGATAATGTCATCGATTTTTTCCATCTGGGCTATTCCAAGAGCCGCAGTCATCGTTGACATTCTGAAATTGTAGCCTAAAGTCACGTATTGCATTTGCTCCGTGGAGGAGAAATAGTCAGTTGTTTCAACGCGTCCGTGATTATATATCAACCTTGCCTTTTCATACAGGTCCCGGGAGTTAGTCAAGACTACTCCTCCTTCTCCTGTAGTAACAATCTTGGGGCCGCAGAAACTAAGGATGGCGGAATCACCGAAGCTCCCTACTTTTTTATTGTTTATTGAAGCACCTATTGACTCGGCAGCATCTTCAATCAGGATCAGGTTGTGTTTCCTGGCTATGCTAGCCAAATCCTGAATATTACAGGGGGAACCACCCACATGTACGGGCAAAATAGCCTTTGTCCTGGCTGTTATTTTTCTTTCCACATCCTCGGGGTCGAGTCCGTAAGTCTTATTTTCAATTTCCGCAAATACCGGTTTAGCACCTACAAAAAGAGGAGCGTTAGTGGTGGCTATAAAGGTGAAAGACGGCACAATTACTTCATCACCTTTACCTATACCGTGCGCTGCAAGAATCACATGTAAAGCCGAAGTGCCAGAATTAACTGCTAAAGCATACTTGACCTGGTTAAATTGTGCGACCACAGATTCGAACTCTTTGATTTCAGGTCCGATAGCCCAATACATCCCTTTACGGATTACTGCATTTACACGTTCCAGGTCCCGCTCATCCCAATATATTTTAAATAATGGTATATTTTCCATTTCTAGTTCCTTTTTATAATGTTTTTATTATTTACTTTTTTAAACTCAATATTTTGCTGTTGCAGATTATCCTAATTAAACTTGGAAAATATGGTCTGATATCCCTGCATTGCTTTCTCGAACGTAAATTCTTGCTCAACAAATTTTCGTGCCTTATTTGCGATTTGCTGTAAATCCGGATGATTTAAAGCTCTCATCACATTTCTGGCAATAACTTCAGGAGAATTATTCTCCATAATGAATCCTGTTTCCCCATCTTTGATTACGCCTGGAATGGCCCCTACCGGAGTTATCAAAACCGGAGTGCCGCAAGCCATCGCTTCTAACATGATATTTGGAAGCCCTTCTGTGTAAGATGGTACAACAAGTAATTTCAATTGGTTCAACACTGCGATAATATCCTCACCTTGAACCCAACCGGTGAATGTTACTCTATTATTCAATTGTTCTCGTTCAATATAGCTGGTTATCTCATCTTGCAATAACCCGCCTCCCCCAATAAGAAAATGAATGCCATCTTGTTCCTTTAATATTTCAGGGATCGCTTTAGAGAAATTAGTAATACCTTTTTCTTCACTAAAACGTCCGACATACCCGACAACGGAATCTCTGTCTTGTACCGGATTTTTAGATTTAAATTTATCAAAGTCTAAAAAATGTTCGTGAGCAATTGATATTTTGGCCTTATATTTTGATATTTTGTATTCGGTTATAAGTGATTCAGAATAGACTACGATTTGATCGGACAACATTATGCTAATCCGAGATATAAATGCCGCGGGGATAGTAAATACCCCGATATCTTGAAAAACAGAGCTAGGTAAAGCTAATATGACCTTTTTTCTTAATAGTTTTAGCGCTAATATTGATGGAGTTAAAAATGACCCATCTATAAAAAATACATATATTTTTATTTTTTTTGATATTTTTATTACATCGAGTAAAATTTTGAATTGTGTATTCGAATAATTCAGTATTTTGGTTAGCAAATTAGACCCTAAATTATGGCGAACGCCAATAACATGAACATTTTCATTGTTTGAAAAAGCATTCAGTGCGGCATTTCCAGTAACCAAATATAACTCTGCGTTAGCTGCAGTCATAATTCGAACTAAATTTCGCAATGGAATGACCCCAGCCTCGCCAATTGGAAATGTAACTATACTAATTTTCTTTATGCTCATGCATCAACCTTTAGGCAGATAATTCCATTAAAATATCCCTATATCCCTTTAATGCCTGATCGCGAGTAAATTCACTCTTGACTAGATTGTAGGCATTAAAGGCGACTTGCTCAAGCCTTGAATCATCTAAAACCCGGATCACATTACGAGCTATATAATCGGGTGAATTACTCTCCATGATAAAACCACATTCCCCATCAGCTATAAAATCCGGTATCCCTCCGACCTCGGTCGCTAATACAGGCGTCCCACATGCCATAGACTCCAACACAATATTAGGAAGTCCTTCCGTATAAGAAGGTAATAAAAGTAATTTAAGCTCATTCAAGTAATTCGAGACTTCTTCATGTGGAACAAATTTTATGAGCTTTACTTTGTCTGTTAATTTCTCATCGTTCAAGTATCTTTCAATTTCTTGTCTTAAATGTCCATCTCCCACGATGATGAACTTAAGATCCTTTTGCCTGTTTAATATAATCGGTATTGCCTCAAGAAAATTCATCACACCTTTTTCTTGACTCAAACGTCCTATGTAGCCTACGACGTTCTCCCGTTCATTTAATCGGTTCCGAATATTAAAATTATCAAAATCAATACTGTGTTCATGTGCTATCAAAATCTTGCCTTTATTTTTTCCTAGTCCGGACTGACCGGCGAACCTTTTAAGTCCAAGAACTGGAATCAATGCTTCTGAATATACAATAATGTTATTTGCGAGCCGATACTCAATATCTTCGAATCCACGCGCT
>Ga0182011_10004270_pt1 | contig 11482 bp, 9 predicted proteins | sample 711E1DmetaG_FD_120481 | JGI IMG/M metagenome (GOLD analysis project Ga0182011, IMG submission 120481) | Permafrost microbial communities from Stordalen Mire, Sweden - 711E1D metaG | ecosystem: Environmental > Terrestrial > Soil > Wetlands > Permafrost | place: Sweden: Stordalen | collected... | reverse complement strand
CCAGCACTTCAGCTTTCACGCCGTCCAATTCGACGACATCCTGGCCCAGTTGAAGATGATCGCCGGCCAAGAAGAAGTGGACGCCGAGGACGGCGCGCTGGCCCTCCTGGCCGAGGCCGGCGACGGCTCCATGCGCGACGCGCTCTCCATCATGGACCAGGCCATCGCCTCCGCCCCCGTCGAAGCCGGCCGTCCCGTGCTCTCCGCCGCGCAAATCCGCGAACTCATGGGTTCAGTCCCCAACGCAGTCTTCGAGCGCTTGCTGGAAGCTGTCGCCGCGGGGCAAAGCGCCGAACTGATGGAGCAGTTGAACCTGCTGGTCAACGCCGGCCACAGCCCCTCGTTCCTGGCGCGCCAGATGGTCCGCTACCTGCGCAACGCGCTGATGGCCAAGCTGGGCGGCGAGCGGACTGAGTTGCTGCAAATCTCCGGCGACGAACGGGCGCGCGCCGCCCGCACCGCCCTGCTCTTCACCGAGGAGGAGCTCACCCGCAACCTGCAGATCGTCCTGCGCACCTTCGACGACCTGAACTACCGCCAGGAGCAGCGCTTCCATCTCGAACTGGGCCTGCTCAAGCTGATACACGCGCAGCGCCTGCTGCCCATCGAAGAGCTGCTGAGCGGCGTGGGGGCTGCGCGCCCCGCGCTTCCGGCCTCGCGCCCGTCTGCTGCTCCGGCGCGCCCATCCGCATCCTCCGCCCCATCCGCCGCTCCTGCGGCGGCTCCGGCGCACTCGCCATTTGCTCCAACCGGCGGCGGTTGGGGCTCGGGACCGAAGATGGAATCGAGCCTCGATCCGGGTCCGGCATCGTCGCCGGTTGCCACAATGGAGCGGCCATTAACGGCCGCCACGCCCTTTCCGGCCGCGGCCAGCCCGGCCGTTGGTTACGCGTCTGCGCTCACAGAAGGAGCGCTGGCCATGGCGCCCCAGGCCGCCGCAACCGTACCGGTCGCTCCCGGCATGGAATCCCTCCGCCAGGAGATCTGCTCGGCGCTGGCCGGGGCCGGGCACCCGTCGGCCGCAAAACTGCTGGGCGCGGGCTCTTGGACCCTGGACGGCGCCGGCCTGCGCATTGAAGCCCCCGCCATGGGCAAAAAAATGCTCAGCTTGACGGTGAATGCCGCGGCTGAGAAGATCATTCGCCAGCAGTTGCAACGGCTGGGCGCTCCCACCCGCTTGCTGATCGTTCCCGGCGGAGGCTCGGAACCGGCGGTGGCCCCGGTCTACGCGCCGCCCTCCGGCGGCATTCGCGAGGCCGCGCTCTCGAATCCATTGGTCCAGCGGGCGCGGGAGATCTTCAAGGCCGAGGTCCGCAGCGTGGTCGATCTTAGGCAGAAATAGCAGCACCTATCAACCAGGAGGACAGGCCATGATCAACCCGCTCAAGATCTCGGAGATGCTCTCCCAGGCCAACCAGATGCAGGAAGAGGTTCAGCGCAAGCTGGGCCAGACCGTGGTCGAGGGAAGCAGCGGCGGCGGCGCCGTCGCCGCGACCATGAACGGCAAGAAACAGCTTCTCAAAATTCGTATCGACCCCTCGGCCGTGATTGGCCTGGGCGGCGATCAGCCCGACCTGGAGATGCTGGAGGACCTGGTGGTGGCCGCGGTCAACGAGGCCGGGCGCAAGGCCGATGAGGCCATGCAATCCAGTGTGCAAGGAATGCTGGGCGGGCTGAAGCTGCCGGGGCTCGGCTGAGATTTTCATTGACTGCCGGACGGAGGTACGGACCATGCTCGAAGGAATGAATCGCAGGAACTTTCTGGAACTGAGTGCGGCGGCGGGCGCGGCGGCCTTTGCTCCACGCTGGATCATGGCGCAAGCCGCTCCAGCGCCTTCCCTGGCCGCGATGCAGGCGCAAGGTTCGGGCATGATCGCCCAAGCCCGCGCAGGCGCCAAGAACACGCCCATCAAGACCACCAAACTCTACGACAATCTCTACCTGCTGCAAGGGGCGGGAGGCAATATGGCCCTCCAGACCGGCCCTGAAGGCAATGTGCTGATCGACTCGAGTTTTGCAACCGCCGTTCCGCGCATTCTTGAGGCCATCGCCGCCGCCGGCAAGGACGCTCCCTATGTGCTGATAAACACCCACTGGCACTTCGATCACACCGACGGCAACGAAGGCCTGCACTCTGCTGGATTCACGATCTATGCTCATCGGAAGACCCGTGAGCGGCTCTCCACGGCGCAGACCATGAAGATGTTTCACGTCACCATGCCGCCCTCCCCGGCCGGCGCCTTGCCGGCAGTCACCTTCGATCATGCCCTGCAAGCCTGGCGCAACGGCGACACGCTGGATCTGGTGCACTTCGATCCGGCGCACACCGACACCGACATCTACATCCATTTTCACAAGGCCGATCTCCTGCACCTGGGTGACATCTGGTTCAACGGCATGTACCCCTTCATCGACGAGGGCACCGGCGGCTCCATCGGCGGCATGATCCGCGCCGGCGAAAAGGCCCTCGCGGTGGCCGGCAACGGCACCAAGATCATCCCCGGACACGGGCCGCTCGGATCGAAGGCCGACTTCCAGAACTTCCATGACATGCTCTCGGCCATTCGAGACAAGGTGGCCGCGCTCAAGGCGGCTGGAGCCTCTGAACAAGAGGCCATTGCCAAAAAGCCCACTGCGGCCTTCGACGCCGCCTGGGCCAAGGGCATGTTGAGCCCGGACCAGTTCGCCGGCATCGTCTATCGGACTCTCTAGGAGGCGTGCGCGGTGACCCGTTATCCCGAGCCCATGGCCCGGCTCATCGAGGAGTTGAAGAAGCTGCCGGGCGTGGGCTCGAAGAGCGCCGAACGCTTCGCCTTCCACATCCTGCGATCCACCGACGGCGATGCGGCGGCGCTGGCCGAGGCCGTGCGTGGCCTCAAGGCCAGCCTGCGCCTCTGCTCCATCTGCAACAACGTCACCGACGTCGAACCCTGCACATACTGCGCCAGCACGAACCGCAACCAGCGCCTGGTGTGCGTGGTCGAGGAGCCCACCAACATCGCCGCGATCGAGCGAACTAGAAACACCCAGGGCGGCTACCAGGGCGTCTACCACGTGCTCCACGGCACCCTCTCGCCCCTGCACGGCGTGGGACCGGACCAGTTGCGCACCGGTACGCTGGTCGCCCGCGTCGAGCGCGGCGAGGTGGATGAGGTCATCCTGGCAACCAGCCCCACGCTGGAGGGCGAGGCCACGGCCAACTGGCTGGCAACTGCTTTGCGCGGCCCTTCGGTCAAGATCACACGCATCGCAACCGGCGTTCCGGCCGGCAGCGACATCGAGTATGCCGACGGGGTGACGATGGCCCGGGCTTTAGAGGGCCGTAGGGAGCTTTAGCCCGCCGTCTAATTCCGGGAGGGTAACGCTGTAGCCGGACTTGCCGAATCCCCTCCGCTCGTGGATAATTGTGGCCGAAAGAGACTTCCATTCCCCAGGAGGATCGTATGAAGCGTGTTTTTGCATTGATGGCCGTTGTTTTCACCCTTGCCGCGACGGCAACGAACGCCGCCGGCGCCACCACGATCAAAGGTTGGATCTCCGACTCGATGTGCGGAGCCAAGCACGCCGGGACGGGCGCGGCCTGCGCGAAGAAGTGCATCGAGGGCGGCATGGCCCCGGTCTTCGTTGACGAGGCGCAGAAATCGGTCTGGACCATCGACAACCCCGAGGCGGTGAAAGGCTTTTATGGCGGCCACGTGACCGTCACGGCAACCGAGGATGAGGCCAGGAAGAGCGTCCACATCGACTCCATATCGGAGCTGAAGTAGGGCGACGAGGCCAAGCAGGCTGCCAGGCAAATCGGGGGCAAGTGGAGGAGTTGAACGGAAGCAGCGATGGCGCGAGCGATCTGGAACGGCAAAGTCATTGCCGAAAGCGAGACCACGGAGACGGTTGAGGGAAACGTTTACTTTCCCGAGGCCGGCGTCAAGCGCGAGTATTTTCGCTCCAGCACTACCACCTCGACCTGTCCCTGGAAGGGGCAGGCTCGCTACATGAATCTGGTGATCGAGGGGCAGGATAACCCGGACGCCGCCTGGTACTATCCCGACCCCAAGCCGGCCGCGCGCAAGATCAGGGGATATGTAGCCTTCTGGCGGGGCGTGGAGATCGTCGAGTAGGACCCTACAGGCTTGCAACGGCTCCGATCGATCCGGCCGCAAAGCGTCTTTCATCCATGCCTGGCGGATGCCGGTTACTATCCCTCAGGCCTCTTGGAGCGCCTCTGAAGCCGGTGCGAGGACCGTTCTCTCCGCAAACCGCGCGCGCAAAGCCAGAATCGCATGGCAGCCAAGAATCGCCAGCAAGGGATCGAGCGGGCGCATGTGGTAAGGCTCGGGATGGGCGAAGTAGTACATCATGGGCAACAGAAGCATGACTCCGCCGTACCGAATGGCCTCGTATGGCTTCTCCCGCCAGGCCAGAACGAGCCCCAGCAACCCGAGCAGCGTCAGGCAGGTGGCGAATGGCACGTTTTCCAGATCCATCGGCTCCTGATTCAGATAGCTGTTGCGGAGGCTCCAGTAGCCCGTCCATAGATAGACGGCGCGGCGCGCGCACATCCAAGCGAACCGGCGAGGGTGGGCCTGAATATATCTTTTGGCTTGCCGCTCCTTGTGGTCCATGTAGGCCAGTTCTCCCGCGTCGTATTCGGCCATTTCCTTGGCGTTGTGCAGCGGGTGCAGATCGTCGCTGGTGAAACGTATTGAACTGCCGTTGTTGCCCATCCACAGTTCCAGGCCCATGCTGTCGCGCATCGGAATAAAGCGGTGGAAGACCACGGCGTCGCGAATCAGCCAGGGCGAAATGGCAGCCGCCAGAACCAGCGAGGCCACCGCCCCTGGCACCAGCCAGCGCTTGCCGGCGCGAGCCAGCCTCCAGGCAGCCAGCAGCAGCAGAAAAGGAACAACCAACAGAATGGATGGCTCGGTTAGGCCCGCAAAACCCGCCAGCAGGCCAAAGCCGGCCCACAACCCGAGCCGTGCAGAGACTTCCATATCCTGCGCCAGGTAGAGCAGCCAGAAGAGGCAGAGCAGCAGCAGATGCGTTGACCAGGCCCACGCCGCCGAAAAGTAGATGCCGTAAGGAGAAAAAGCCCACGCCCAGGCCGCCCACCACGCCGCCTGTTCGCCAAAGCTGCGCCGGGCGATCAGGAACACCGGGATGCAGGCCAGCGAGTTGATCAGGCAGTCGAAGGCATGAACGGCAAAGATAGACCCGGCCGTGTGAACGCCGAAGAAACGGAAAAACACCGCGACGATCAACGGATAGACCGGCGGCATGATCGCAGAAGGCTGGTTGGAAACTAGAGGGCTGCCGAAACCCTCTCCGGCCACCAGCGCCCGCGCCACATTCCCCTGCTCCCAGGCGTGGATGTGGCTTTTATCCATCAAATCTTCGATGTGATCGAAGGGAATCACCGTCAGGCGGAGGGCAAGCGCCACTAGAACGACGATGAGCAGCCGCCTGCAAATTGCGGTCTTCCGGTCTTTTTCGACATCCGGTTCTGTTAGGGTCGCCATGCTTTCCCGTATCAAAAGGGAGAATTGCCGTGCGGCTTCAATTTCTTCGTTCCTATCTCATTTGACGAGGAGATCGCCGAGGGGAGTACATAGGAGGCTGCGGGCGAACGGGATGGTATGATGAGGCGGTTTGGAGATGGGGTGAAGGAGTCTGCCCGTGTTGAAAACCATTTCAACGTTCCTGGCTTTGCTTTCCGCCTCGCTCGTTGCCTCTGCCCAGCCCGCCGCCGCCAGCTTCGACTCTGCCACAAAGGTCTTCCGGCTGGATGGCGGAGGCGCTTCCTATCTATTCGGCGTGAATCCGCGCGGCGAGTTGCAGCAGATTTACTGGGGCGGAAGGCTGGCCGCCGCGGACGGCATTCCACAGGCCGCGCCGCTGCCGGAGTGGGCCTCGTTCGACTCCTCCTACTCGACGACGCCGCAGGAGTTTGCCGGGTGGGGCGCGGGTCTGTTTGTCGAGCCGGCGCTCAAGGTCAGCTTTGCCGGCGGCAACCGCGACCTGGTGCTGCACTACCAGAGCCATACCGCGGCGCCGGAAGGCTTCGATGTGCTGCTGAAGGATATCCAGCGAGGGGTTTTCGTGACGCTGCACTACGTGATCGATCCGGAGAGCGGGATTCTGGCCCGCTCGGCCACCATCGAGAACCGCGAGGCGCAGCCGGTGACCGTGGAGCAAGCCGCGGCGGCTGCCTGGGCGCTGCCGCCGGCCCGCTACACCCTGAATTACCTGACCGGCCGCTGGGCCGGCGAGTGGACGCTGACCCAGGAGGCGCTGCATCCGGGAGCGCGGGTCATCGAGAGCCGCCGCGGCTCGACCGGCCACCAGGCCAATCCGTGGTTTGCCATTCAGGCCGGCGACCCCGATGAGGAGCACGGCGAGGTCTGGTTCGGTGCGCTGGGGTGGAGCGGCTCGTGGCGCATCGCGGTCGAGCAGGATCAGTTGGACCGGGTGCGCGTGACGGGCGGCTTCAATCCCTTCGACTTCGGCTACCTGCTGCATCCGGGCGAGCGGCTGGAGACGCCGGTCTTTTATGGCGGATATTCCGCCAACGGGCTGGGCGGAGCCTCGCGGCTGCTGCACCGCTTCGAGACCGGCCATATTTTGCCGCGGACCGCGGCTACAGCCGGAGAGGCGCTGCCGAAGCCGCGGCCCGTCGTCTACAACTCCTGGGAGGCGACGGAGTTCAATGTGACCGAGGGCGGGCAGATGGCGTTGGCTGAGAAAGCGGCCGCCCTGGGCATCGACCGCTTCGTGATGGACGACGGCTGGTTCGGCCTGCGCAAGGACGACCACGCCGGACTGGGCGACTGGTATGTGAACCCGGAGAAGTTTCCTCGCGGGTTGAAGCCGCTTATCGACAGGGTTCATGCGCTGGGGATGGATTTCGGATTGTGGGTCGAGCCGGAGATGGTCAATCCCGGCTCGGAGCTCTACCGCAAGCATCCAGACTGGGTGCTGAACTTCCCCGGCCGCCCGCGCTCGGAGGGGCGCAACCAGCTGGTGCTGAATCTGGCCCGCCCCGATGTGCGCGCTTACGTGCTCGGCTTTCTGGACAAGCTGCTGACGGAGAACGATATTGCCTTCCTGAAGTGGGACTACAACCGCAACTGGAGCGAGCCGGGGTGGGATCAACTGGCCCCGGAGGATCAGAAGAGGGTGTACGTCGAGTTCACGCGCAACCTGTATGCGATTCTGGCCGAGCTGAGGCTGCGTCATCCCAGGATCGAGATCGAGTCCTGCTCGGGCGGCGGCGGGCGGGTGGACCTGGGGATTCTGCGCTACGTGGACGAGGTTTGGCCCTCGGACAACACCGACCCCTTCGACCGGCTGACGATACAGGATGGATTCACCTACGCCTACGCGCCGCAGATCATGATGGCCTGGGTCACCGACTCGCCGCATTGGCTCAACCATCGCGCCACCTCGCTCTCCTACCGGATGCTCAGCTCGATGCAGGGGTCGCTGGGCATCGGCGCCAACATTGCCAAGTGGACCGGCGAGGAGACGGCCACGGCCAGGCGGCTGATTGCGGCTTACCACCAGGTGAGGACGACGATTGTACAGGGCGATCTCTACAGGCTCATCTCGCCGCGCGGCGGCAGCGAGTTTTCCGCCACCCAGACCGTGCGGCAGGACAAGAGCCAGTCGGTGGTCTTCGCCTTCATTCACTCGACGCAAGAGGGCCGCGTCTTCCCCGCGCTCAAGCTGAAAGGGCTGGATCCCGCGGCCCAGTACGCGCTCGCTTCCATCGAAGGCAAGCTGCGCCCGGGAACGCCGGCGTCAGCCAGCGGCGCCTGGTGGATGAACCACGGCCTGGAGATGGACGACGGTTTCCGGGGAGATTTTCAGGCGGCGGCCTTCCGGCTGGACCGGAAGTAGTTGCCGGTCTCGCTTGGGGGGACACGCAACGCCATCCACCCCGGTAGTGTGAACTGGCCCTAGTCGAGCCCAGGAGCAGGCGCAATGCGTTTCAGAAGACTCATCGAGCCGCGGCCGGACGCGCCCTTCCCCCTCTGGATGATCTTTCCCGCGATCTTCACGGCGCTCTACGCCAGCCACTACACCCTCCTCCGCCTGCCCTACTACTGGGACGAGGCCGGCTACTACATTCCCGCGGCCTGGGATTACTTCCGCACCGGATCGCTGATTCCCATCACCACGCTGACCAACGCTCATCCGCCGCTGCCCAGCATCTATCTGGCGCTGTGGTGGAAGTTCTCCGGCTTCTGCCCGGAGGCGACGCGGGAGGCCGTGCTGATGGCGGCGTCTCTGGGCCTGCTGGCGGTCTGGCGGCTGGCCATGCGCCTGGTGGGCGTGACGGCGGTGGCCTTCTGGACCGTGGCGCTGACGGCCATCTACCCCATCTGGTTTGCCCAGAGCACACTGGCCCACGCCGACATCTTTGCCGCCGCCTGCACGCTGTGGGGGCTGGTCTATGCGCTGCCGGAGCGGGACCGCAAGCCCTGGGCCGCCGCCGCGTGGTTTGCCGCCGCCGCGCTCTGCAAAGAGACGGCCATCGCCATTCCGCTGGCGCTGGCTCTGGCCAGCCTGGCAGCCGGTTTTCGCTGCCGCCCGCCAGGGCGTTTCCGGCTATGGCGCGAGGCGGCCTGGCTGGCGGGCTGCGTTCTTCCGCTGGCCGGATGGTACGCCTGGCACTATGCCAGGACCGGATTCCTCTTCGGCAATCCGGAGTATCTGCGCTACAACGCGCAGGCCACGCTCGACCCAGTGCGGATTCTGGCCGCGTTCAGCCATCGCGTACTGCACCTGACCGCGCACATGAACCTCTTTGTGCCGGTGCTGATGGCCTTTGCGGCCCTGCTGCTCGACCCCAGGCTGGACGCAGCGGGCCACGAACGGGCGGCGATCGCTTCCTACGCCCGGCGGCGCATCCTGCTCCTGCTCCTGGTCGACGCGCTGCTTTTCAGCGTACTGGGCGGCGCGCTGCTGACGCGCTACCTGCTGCCCATCTACCCGCTGGTGATGCTGGCGGCTGTAACCTCCTTATACCGCAGGGTTCCCTACTGGCAGGGTCTGGCGCTGTTCTGCGCGGCGGCGTTCGGGGTGGGGCTGTTCGTCAACCCGCCTTACGGATTTGCCCCGGAGGACAACCTGGCCTATGCCCATGTGATTCGGCTGCACCTGGCCGGCATCGCCCAACTGAACGAGCAATTTCCCGGCGCCACGGTGCTTACCGCCTGGCCGATGAGCGACGAACTGACCCGGCCCGAACTCGGCTACCTGAAGGAGCCCTACGCGGTCTACCGGCTGGAGGACTTCACCCAGGCGCAGATCGCCCGCGCCGCCGGCGAGCCGGAAAGATACTCCGCGGCGCTGGTTTTTTCCACCAAGTACGACCCGCCGCCGCTGCCGCTGCCGCGACTTGGCCCATTCGGCACAGCTCTGGACGAGCGCTTTTTCGGGCTGCACCACGACCTGCCGCCCGAGGCCATCGCCAGGGAACTGGGCGGGGCGCTGGTATGGAAGAAGGCAGACCAGGGACAGTGGGTTGCTCTCATCCGCTTCAACCGGCACTTCGAGGCGCGGCTAAAACTGCCGTCTCGTTCAGCGGCAAACGCACAGTGAGCCGAGTTTTCCCCGGTGCGGAATCGCTTCCGTCCGATCTCCTGCGTGCAGGATTCCAGGTCTGAAGGGGGTATGCGCCTCCCGCATCTCCCTCGACGATTTTTCGTGACCCGCCGGGTCGGCAGGCTGTAATGTCGATGATAGGAACGTTACCAGAGTGTAGTGATTTTCCCCTTTCGGCTAGTTACGAAAGGACCGGAGTCGATTCGCAGTGTTGCAAAAGCAGACATTTCCGCGATTCCGTCTCATTTTGCCGATAGTGCCGCAAGGGGCATAAATTGATGCCCGAGCATTCGAGCGGTTCCGCAATTCACGCGCTCTCTGGCGCGGCACGGGTGGCTTTTTCCTTCCGCGCCGGCGGCGAAGACCGGTCGCTATACCCCAGTGTGCATCCGCTGCGGCGGCCGCTACTGGGGACCACGGTGAAGGAGCAAGCCGTGTAGCGACAGAGGTTTCAGGGCAGCGGTATTGCGGAACCGGTCTTGCCGCGGTTTCCGGATTTTTCCGGTAATGAGGATCGAATTGGCTGCAAATTGCCCCTTGAGTGTGGCGGGGCAGACGAGGCGCGCAACATGAACAAGATCATTCTGGCCGATTCGCAGGCGATTTTTCGAGCGGGCACCGCAAAAGTACTGGCCATGGACGAGGATCTGCGCATCATCGCGCAATGCACGGATCTGGAGCGCATGAACCATGCCATCACCACCTTCCCCGGATCGATCGTCTTGTTTGCCGCGTCGTTGCACCCGGATCTGAGCCGGCTCGGTACTCTTCTGGAGACGATGAACAGCCTGGGCATCGTGATTGCCGAGAACAACGACACGGCCAGCGCCTATCTGCAACAAGGATTTCGCGGCGTGGTCTTTCGCAACGTCTCCGGGGCCTCGCTGGTGGAGTGCGTCCATCGCGTGGCCGCCGGCGAAACCTGGCTGCCCCCGCAACTGATGCAGCCCGACTCGCCCGAAGAGGATATGGTGGGGACCCGCGTGCGCGACCGGCTCACTCCGAAGGAGATGCGGATCGTGGCCCTCATCGTTCAGGGCTGCAAGAACCGCGAGATCGCCACCCGGCTGAAGACCACCGAGCAGGTCATCAAGAACTACCTGCGGTCGATCTACGACAAGACCGGGGTTGGCGACCGCCTGGAACTGGCCTTGTTCACCATCCACCACCGGGTGCTGGCGCAGGCCGCGGCCGAGGTGGGCAGCCGGCTGGAAGCCGAGGAACAGCAGGCCGTTCCGTCGGCGGTCGCGTAGCACTCCCTTGAGACTCCGATAACTTGTCTGCAGGTTACCCCTGAGCGATCGGTGTGCTATGCCTCTGCATATACGCCGGGCAAGAGCGCTGCGGCTATCGGCCGCTCTCGCGCCGGCATCGCCCGCCACTCGGGTACAATGGACGGCGACCCTGAAGCCAGAAATCCGAGTACACTCTGCCGGTCCGGGAGCAGGGATGGATGCCAGGCGGTACGGCGTCCGGCTCGTTGGGCAACCTGGCGGGAGGAGAACGATGATTTGTGCGAACTGCGGCAATGATATTCCCGGCGTGGCGGTGGCTTGTCCATTTTGCGGAACGCCCTCCGCGCCGAACCCTGGTGGCTACGCCAATCTCCAGAAAGGGCCTGAACTTCTGCGGGCAACCGCCAGAACCTTTCTAGGGAACCTCTGCACAGGTGCGGGTTTTCGTAGCGACCAGACAACCGATGTCGGTTCCCTTGATTTTGGTGCGATTTAACGACGAAAAAGCAGGTTGGTGCTTGTCATTCTGATCTCTGTGAGGCCGTTTTCCGGCCTCTGGAGACACTACGCCCTTTGCGGGGCCAGCCGGTTGCGGTGTTGGTACAGGTTCACCAGCGCGAAGGCCGCGCACAGCCACT
>Ga0182011_10004268_pt1 | contig 11483 bp, 12 predicted proteins | sample 711E1DmetaG_FD_120481 | JGI IMG/M metagenome (GOLD analysis project Ga0182011, IMG submission 120481) | Permafrost microbial communities from Stordalen Mire, Sweden - 711E1D metaG | ecosystem: Environmental > Terrestrial > Soil > Wetlands > Permafrost | place: Sweden: Stordalen | collected... | reverse complement strand
TCATTTGGGCATACCACGTCTAAGAATCGAGGCTTTGGACCTCTTTTTCCCATTTTGCTACACCCCATGTAGCATATTCTAATAGGATCTATAAATAACAACCTTTTGCAGATTCACGACCATATCTTTAGTTAGGTGCAAAAAAACTATCAAACCTCTTCCGGAGTTCCGCGCGGTGTTACGCGCTAGGGTGACGGGGTCCACTCCAGGCCGTGGCGGCCCCCCTGACCCCGCGTCCGCGGGGGACAATCTATGAAGCTCTGCCCTTAACCTTGGATATTTTGGTAATGCCTCATCAAGAAATATGTTTTGGCCTGATGGAATATTGCAGTCCAAATCCAAACGGTCGATATTATTACCACGAGCTTTCGCACTCCACCTGGCTTAGGAGACTTGCACAACTATCTGCAGAATACCTAGCTAGATAGCAATCGGCCCTCCCGCCTCCCCTGAGCGCCCGCGCGTGAGGACGGGTCCGCCTGGCCGTAGCCGCTTCATGCGGAAGTCTTTGATGCTCTTCCTGGCACCCAAAGCCTAAATAATAATGCAGACTATTATCGTGAAAAGGTGAATGAACCCATGGGCGCCCGATAACTGAAAATTCCAGAGGATGTTGTGGCATCCCTTCGCATTCCACCAGGCGGGCTTGAGGACGAGTTGCATAAAGAGCTGGCCCTGGCGCTCTATCAGCGCGGCATGCTCTCTTCCGGCAAGGCAGCAGCCCTCAGCGGCATTGCCCGTCAGCAGTTCGAGGATCTCTTAGGTAAACGCAAGATAAGGCAACACTACGGCGAAGAGGGGCTGGAAGAGGACCTGGAATATGCATGCAGTGGTTTGTGATTCTTCCACGCTCATTCATTTGGCAAGGATTAATTGCATAACTTTTTTAGACGTCCCTGACCCGCTCATCCACTTCCAGGCCCAGGATGTTTTTGCAGCCTTCGAAGACATCTTTTGCAATGCAGGCGCAACCAAACGCGGCAGAGCATCTCCCGAGAGTGCCCACATCTCTGCCCAGAAGTTCAGCCACGCGCCCTTTGATCAAAGGAGCCGGGCTGCCCGCCAAAAATAGATCCGGATTGGGCTTGCCAAGGTCCCGAGAAAGGACGATCAGGGCATTGATCTCCATGGCTGCGAACAGGGCTAAAGATTCGAGAGCCAGCTTTCTCTCCTCCGGGCTGCATTCCTCCAGTGTGGCTCTTTTCATCTTCACAAGAATGCCGCCTGAGGTGAAGGCCTGGTTGGCGGTCATCTTTCCCGCGTCTACGTCCCTAATCGCCTCCACGTCCAGAGGGCCCTGCATCAGGCCGGGCGCAAAGATGGGTGCATCGATGGCTCCAATGATCTTTCCGTTAATGACGCAAAAGGTTACGGTATTGGAGCTGGCGTCGCAGACAATGAAACTGGAAACGCCCTTTTTGAAGACGCCGTAAGCCAGCCCCACCTTCTCCGGGCTCATGCCGTGACTGAAGACCTTCAGCCTGGGATCGATATCGCTGGAGCGATGAATGCCGGGCAAGAGGATAGACGGCCAGCCTGATGCGCTTATGGCTTCAAAGACCCTGGTGCCGCCGCCCTGGTGAAGGCCGGCCCCGTCCAGGCTGACCAGTCCCCGGTGAGGGGCGTCCGTCAGGCGGACGATACGGGTTAAGCCGTCTCCCATAGAATAAGTCAGGGCCACGAGGTCCACGTGGTCGAGTTGAAGATTTTGCGAAACCCGGGTTATTATCTCAGTCTCAGAGAGCCGGCTTGCGTCACGCCGGGGTAGCTCCCAGCAGCATCCTTCCGGGGTGGCAAACCTTATGGCTGTGGTGCCGTGATCGATGCCTAAGAACATGAGATCATATCCAGCAAGCCTCTCGCCACCGCCAGACTCTCATTTTTCGTCCTCATAAGCGTTTTCATACGCTTGCATTCGCCGCGATAGTCGCTCTTCTTGTCAACCACGAAAAGGTCGATATGGCCAAGCAGATCTCGGACTCCTTCATCACTGGCAGGAACGCCGCTGGCAGCCATTAGCTTGGCAGCCGGGCCGCTGACCGGTCGATTTCCGACAAGAGGGCTCACTGCCACTACTTTTTTGTCTCGGAGGCGTTCTCGAACACCGGGCAGAGCCAGGATGGGACCAATGCTCGTGACGGGATTGCTGGGCCCTATAAGAACCGTATCCTCTTTCTCCAGCAGGGACAGAAATCCAAGGCTAGGAAGGGCCTCCTCCAATCCTGTGAACACAACAGAGCGAACATCCGGCTCGCCATGCCGGCTTACCCAGAAGTCCTGAAAGTGCATCACCCCTTCAGAGGTGGCGACAACCGTAGAAACGATATCGTCCGTCATGGGGATCACCTTCTGCTCCACTCCCATTGCCCCGGCCAGGGCCTCTGTGGCCAGACTCAGTTTGACGCCACGACGGAGCAGATTGGAGCGAAAGATGTGCGTGGCCCGATCTTTATCCCCCACATTTAGCTTTTCATCCACGCCAAGGGTTAACAGAAAGTCATGGGTGAGGGTTTTGTCGCCTTTTATGCCCCACCACTTCTTCTCGTCTATCAAATCTGCAAGCGTATAAAGCACCGAATCAATATCCGGCGAGATGTAATTCCCGGAGATCCAGAGATCCTCTGCCGTGTTTACGACGATCGCAAGGTCGTTTGGCGGGAGGAGCTCTTTCAGGCCTCGCAGAAGCTTGGGTGTCCCTGTGCCACCGCTTAAGACCAGCATTTCTAGTCGCCCAACAGTATAATGCCGGTCTTGAGGCGGGCTATATCCTCGTCAGTCAGAGGGGATTTCACAGCCTTTTCTGAATCAATAGAGCTGTTTCCCAGGGGGTCCTCAAGAATAAGGGTTATCGGGAACTCTCCCTTGCGAGCCAGTTCAATCTTCTCCAGGATCTCGTCGCCTTTTGTCGTGCTCTCCAGGTTTTCCGCCTCTCGCGCCGAGCGCGTGGCAAAGCAGACTATCCCCTCGATCCTGTCCAGGACGCCCTCTACATTGGATATGTACGACTCTGAGGCAAATCCTGGTTCGATATCAACGCCAAGCTCCGGAACTCTTATGGTGCCGCTGGAGGAGCGAATCACCCTGGCGTCCAGGTCATCAATGGTTTCCACGGCCAATAGGAACCGCACCGGCTCCTTCTGAGTCAAAAGAATGGTATCGCTATGGCGAAAACCGCAGTTGCAGATGCCTGCGATGATCATGGCCTCTCCGAAATGCGGGATGTCCTGAGTCTCCCAGCAAAACTGCATCTCAGCAGAGCATACCGGGCAGCTGGCATTTGTAATCAGATTCAATCCTTTCCTCCGACAACCTTCTCGCGGTCTATCTTTATGCCGCTTGGCACCAAAACGATTAAATCGTCGCCAATTCCTGCAATATCTCCGGAGACATCTTCGACAGCCTTTTTAAGCTCACCTATAGCCCTGTCCAGGGCAGCTTTATCCCGCTTCAGACCGGCGATATCCACCAGGACAATATTCCCTGCGTAAATCTCCTGCTTTATCTCCGGCAGTACCTCGATTCGACCCAATTCCGCGACCCGCAAGACAGTCACCGAGGAGCCGCTCGACTCCTCGAACTGACCCAGATCCACCTCAGAGTAATCCTGTTCTCCGGACTTTCCTATGAGCTTGAGCTTTTCCAAAAATCCAGCCATCTAAAATCCCTCCATGGAAAATGTGTATTATTATATTTATATTTAACGTCGCTACATATCCACGAGTTTCAATCCCATAAAGCCCATGGCCACCACGAAGAGCAAGACAATCAAAGCAAAGCTAGGAGATCTCAGCCCTACTGGAAGGGCCAATTGCGTCCCTAAAATAAGGACGATCATAAGGAACACGAGGCCCGTGCTCATGCCTATCTCAAGCCAATTCTTCTTCACAAGCCTATTCACCACCCTGCCTTAGAAGATATACTTTTTCGCCCGAAGGCCGTCCTCGCCCGCCAGTGACGCCACGAGCATCCGGGTCCGATAACCGTGCCATCCCCGCTCGATAAATTGTGGATAGACCGGCAGTCGTTCTTTCAAGGTATAGCCTGCCAGGTGGATTTGCAGCTCCTCTTCTGTTGGCCAGTCTCTTTCGGGATTTATCCCGTCGGGTGTCACCGGGCTGATTCCACCAAGATCAGAGGCGCCAGATCTCACCAGCGGCAAGGGGTCCGCGAGGTTAGGTGGAACCTGGATCGCTATGTCAAAAGGCAGAACCTTGCGGGCAGTCTTCACCAGCCGGCAAAGATCGTCCATCTCGGGCCGGGGAGAATATGCCATGGCCGTTCCAGGCTTCGGTTCAAACGGCTGGATTATAACCTCCTGAATATGGCCGAAGGCTCTATGAAGATCTGCGATGGCCTGCAGGGACTCGATCCGGTCCTGCCAGCTCTCGCCGATGCCGACCAGTATTCCGGTGGTGAAGGGGATTTGCAGCCTGCCCGCCCGGGCGATGTGATCCAGTCTCAGGTCAGGTCTCTTTCCCGGCGACTGTGCATGGACTGGCAAAAGGGCAAGGCTCTCCAGCATAAGTCCCATGGAGGCGTTATAGGGCTGCAGACGAATCAAATCCTCCTCGGTCAGAAGGCCGGCATTGGTGTGGGGCAACAGACCATGATCGAGTGCCAGCTCGCACAGCTCTATCATGTAATCCAGAAGATCCGCAGCCTCTGCTTCACCCAGCATCCTCTGGAAACCCGGAACCAGGCCGGGGCTCTCGCCCAGGGTGAAGAGTGCCTCGCTGCAACCCGCTTCTCGGCCCAGTTCCAGCAGCCGCAGTGCCTCGGATCTATGAATCAAATGGGCCCTGTCCGGTTCCTTTCGAAAAGAGCAGTAACCGCAGCGGTTCCGGCAGAGGTCCGTCACTGGAATAAAAATATTTCGCGAAAAGGTGATGTTATTCATCTAGCGGCGGAACTCCACCAGCTTTAAAACATTTCCTCGCGGACAATCCTCAGGAGCTTCGCCCACAACTTCCACAATGGTGCATCTTTCACCATCCTTCAATCCTGATGGATGACACATATCATACATGCTGCATTCCGGATCGTCGCACTTCGTAGTTTCAAAGACGATCTTGGATCCGGGGAATGCCTTTCTGGCGTCGAAAGCGGCAATTATGGGGCTTTCTGCAACCTCCACGGCTCGAACTCCTGCCTCATGTATGGGGCAATCATGGACCAGTTCTCCGCGCGTTCCCAAAACCCTGTAGCGCCTCTTCGGCTCCAGATTGATGCAGGTATTCCTGAGCTTGCAGGATTCGCATTCCGGAGTCGAGCCCACGAAGGTGAACTCCATGCCAATGCTGGCGAGTTTCGTTCCAATCAGCGTAATTTGTGTAGATGCCTCGGACATAGTTCAGTCTCCTTTTCATCATCATAATTTGATAATTATTATCCTCTTAAATTATCCCTGTAACTTCCGCCGCTCTGACTGCAGCAATTCGATTCAGGCCTGTATCCAGGATGGTATAGCGTTCAGGCCGGATCTCATGGGCGTTGATCAGGGCCTCGATCACGTTCTCAGCCTCCAGGCCCGCTTCTGCGGCGGAGGTAGGGGCTCCCACCAGAGCTAATGCGCTCTTTATCATCTTCCAGTCCCCGCCATGCAGGTACATCATCATTATGGTACCAAGACCGCACAGCTCGCCATGCAGCGCTCTTCCTGGAGCGATGCGGTTCATGGCATGGGCAAACTTGTGCTCTGAGCCGCTGGCCGGCCTTGAAGATCCGGCTATGCTCATGGCCACGCCGCTGGAGATCAGGGCTTTAACCACGATCTTTGCCGATTCCTCCAGACCCGGCCGAATATCTGCAGCAAGCTCGACGATCATGCGGGCAGTCATGCCGGAGAGAGCTGAGGCATATTCACTGAACTCCTCATTTCTGAGCCGGTGGGCCAGCTGCCAGTCCAAGATGGCAGTATAGTTGGAGATAATGTCGCCGCAGCCTGCGGCCAGAAGCCTGGCTGGCGCCTGAGATATTATCTTTGTATCGGCCACAATGGCCAGGGGCGACTGGGCCGGAAGGGAAGTGGTCTCTCCATTGACCGTCAAGGACGCCTGGGAGGAACAGATGCCATCGTGCGAAGCTGCGGTGGGAACAGATAGGAAGGGAACATTCAATCTCAGAGAGGCGAGCTTGGCAATATCTATCGATCTGCCGCCTCCCGCACCGATCAGGAATCCGGCGCCGATCTCATGCCCCAATCTTTCTGCGCGATCTACCTCTTCCAGCTTGGAGGCGCTGCAGATTAGTGTCTCCGGCTGAAAGCTCGCATCCTCCAGAAGCTCAAATATGGCTTTTCCCACCACGTCCTCAGTGCGGGGGCCGGTGATGATAAGGCCGCGCCTCTTGAGCAACAGGTCGGCGCAGATTTCCGGCAGCTCCAGTATCACTCCACTACCTACCGCTACTATGCGCGGAAGCTCCATCCATCTAGATCCGACCAACTGCCTCACCAACGAAAAACAGGCTGAGATATAAGTTATCTATTCGATATAAAACCATATCCTTAACAGGTCAGCATCTCCGCGCGAAGGTCACAGAGTATGCGATCCCTTATCTGATTTACCTCGGAGCTGGTTCTGCTTCTGGGCCTGGGGATCGGAATCTCGATGACGTCCTTGATTCTTCCCGGGCGGGCGGACATGATCACAATGGTATCCGCCAGGTAGATGGCCTCATCAACGCTGTGAGTGACGAAGATCACTGTCTTCTTCTCCTCTTCCCAGATGCGCAGCAGTTCGGACTGCATGATGTTGCGCGTCTGGGCATCCAGTGCTCCGAAGGGCTCATCCATAAGAATGGCCCTGGGATTGTTGACAAGAGCTCTGGCGATGGCCACTCGCTGTTTCATGCCGCCGGAGAGCTCATGAGGATAGCGCGTCTCAAAGCTCTCCAGGCCAACCATCTTCAGATACTGCCTTCCGAGCCTCTTCTGTTCATCGAGTGGAAATTTCTTCAATTCCAGGCCGAAGACGATATTGTCCAGAACCGTTCGCCAGGGGAAAAGAGAATACTCCTGGAATACCATGCCTCTCTCCGGAGACGGGCCTTTTATGGGGATGCCATCAAGGGTAACGGTGCCGGATGTGGGAACCTCCAGGCCCGCTACTATGCGAAGCAGAGTTGTTTTCCCGCAGCCAGAGGGGCCGATGAAGCAGACGAACTCGTTCTCTCTGATCTCCAGGTTGATGTCGTGCAGGGCCTCCATCTCTTTGCCATCTGCAAAAAATTGCTTGTATACACCCTTAATCTCCAGCAGAGCCATACGAAGATGGACAACGCAAAAGTATGCTAAAACTCTTTCTATGCAGGAGTTTTGCCGCTTTCGGAAAAGAAATGGGGTGAATCAGGAAGGCTGCCCTTACTTTGCCCAGAAGCGAGTAGGGCCGGGCAGCAACTTCCTTTATAGCGAGATGATGGCGCCGCCGCTATTTAGCCAATGAGCGCGCGGAGCGAAAGTATTTCTGCCTAAATCTTCGCTGTCTGAATCTTCTCCGGCTTTTCCAGAAGCCTGGTCTTCAACATACTCTCTCCTGTGCGGGCGTGAGGCTTGCGGGAGACGGTATCGTTGGCCTTCTCCAGTTCTCTGGCTTCATCTGCCAGCCGCGCTGCCGCGCGCATGACCTCGTGGCCAGCGGCTGCGGCCAGGGCGATCTGCTCCAGCTCCTTGAGACGGAAGCAGGCCTGGGCATCAATGCCGGCTACGGTCTGGGCCATGTGCAGGGCTCCGATGGCTTTGGCCCTGGCGTAGGGATTCTGGAAGTTCATGCGCTCTGCGCATTTCTCCGGAGTGGCCAAGATTGCAGGTAGATGGGTCTCGCCCCTGGCGATTGCGTTCATGCATAGGTCCAACTCTTCCGAGACCAGTCTGATGGCCCCGCAGGCGGCCAGGACCTTGAGCGCGTCGGAGTTGAAGAGCGCCATCTCCGCCGGGTCGAGGAACTCCCGCTTGGCACCGATGAGCGGGTCCACAGGCAGTATGATGTAGCCGAAGCCATCCGCTGCCAGAAGGTCGCGTGCTTCCTTTTTGGCCGGACCATCTGAGACTATGATGGTGGGTATACCCCGGAAGAGCTCACGTGCCGCGGTAGGACCGGCGGTCGCGGCATTGGGGCTGGTGATTACCACCAGTTCGGGATCCCAGGACTTCAGTTCCATTGCGGCTTCGCCCTCTTTTTTGGTCATCTTGGGGCCGAAGCTGACGATTTTGAACTCGATATCGGTTCTTTCCGCGATCTCATCCAGGGAAAGATCGATGACCGCCGAGGTAGCGATGTTTCCCAGCTTGACAAAGCCGATCTTGAACATGGAGCTCTAAAACCAGAGAAACGATAAAAGGGTTCCGTTTTAGGTGCCTTAAGCCTCCGTCTCCGGAGAGATGCAATCAAAATACGGTGGACGATACCCGTTTCAGCACATCGGACAGCTCAATCATTTTAACGGGCTTTGTGATATATTCGTCCATCCCGGCACTTAGACACTTCTCCCGGTCCCCTTGCAGAGCGTGGGCTGTGATCGCTATCACTTTCGGCCCATTGACTGGCCAGCGCTGGCGGATAGTTCGTGTAGCTTGGAGCCCATCCATCTCAGGCATCCTCACATCCATGAGCACAATGTCGTAATTCTGGCGTTCCAGCGCCTGGCACGCCTCAATTCCATTAGCTACCACGTCCGCCCTGTGGCCCAGGCGTTTGAGCATCTGCAGTATTACTTTTTGGCTCGATGCATTGTCCTCGGCCAGAAGTATGCAGAGGGAGCTATCCTGAGCCGTCTTATTATCATCGCCTGCCAGGGTTGACTCTTGATCCGGTCGTCTGGATATGATATTTGTCAGCGCTTTATGTAGCTGGGACGGTTTGATGGGCTTGGTCAGGTGGAAGGCATGCTTGGCAGGAACGCGCTGTCCCATAGTGGTCAGCAACACCTGTGGCAGTGTCATGTTGTACTTGCTGATCTCCCTGGCCAGCGTCAAGCCGTTCATGTCCGACATATCCATATCCAGAATGGCCACGTCAAAAGTATCTCCTCTCCTAATCCAGTCCAGAGCGTCACGGCTCGTTGATGCGATAAAGGGCACCATGCCCCAGGAATAGGCGTAAGCTCCCAGGATGCGGCGGTTAGTCTTATTGTCATCAACGATGAGCACGTGTCTGCCCATCAGATGAGGCTGAACTCCCTTCAAATTGGCAGTCTGCTCGCCGGGAACGTTCTCAGCGTGAATAGTAAAATGGAAGGTCGAGCCCTTTTCCGGCCTGCTCTCGACCCAGATCCTGCCGCCCATCAGCTCTGCGAGCTTCTTGCTTATGACCAGGCCCAGGCCCGTTCCGCTTTCCGAACGGCAGGATGAGGGCTCTATCTGGCTGAAGGATTGGAAGAGCAGGTCCAACTTATCAAAGGGAATGCCGATTCCCGTATCCTGAACCGCAAAGTGAATCTCGCGGACATCATCCCGGCATCGGGACACGGACAGATTGACCTCACCTTTATCTGTAAACTTTATGGCATTGCTCAGCAGATTGCCCAGAATCTGACGAAGCCTGGCAGGGTCAGAGATAATTGTTTCTGGAACACTTGCGTCAATGGTATAAGCCAGGTTCAGACCCTTCTCTACGGCTTTGATGTTCACCAGTTCCAGGGCTTCTTCGATTGTGGCTCGAAGGTCGAAAGGCTGCTCCTCCAGCGCCACCTTGTTGCTTTCCATCTTGGAGAAGTCCAGGATGTCGTTTATGACGACAAGCAGCGCATCTCCGCTGAGCCTGATAGTCTCGACGAAGTCCTTCTGCTCTGCAGTTAGATCTCCATCGTCCAGGAGAATTGAAGTCATGCCGATGACGGCGTTCATGGGCGTGCGAAGCTCGTGACTCATGCTGGCCATGAAGTCCGATTTGGCCTCGACTGCGACCTCTGCTGCCTCTTTGGCCCTCATTAGATCCTGGTTGGTTCTCTCAAGATCTGCCGTTCTCTCCTGGACCCTGAGTTCCAGATCGTTTTTCAACTGTCTTAGACCCTTTTCTGCCAGCTTTGTCTCGGTTATATCGATAACGGCGATCCTAAACTCTCTCTTGCTCTGCAAGGAGCCTTCAGTGATCGTACCCTCAATGCGAACATAGAATGGAGGGCCATCTTTTTTGAGAAGTAACAATTCACACGTTTGCTTGACAGAGGTCTCAAATGCTTTTTTGCAGAAATCATCAAAAGTTGGACGGTCTTTAGGCGTAACAAAACGCTGGAAACTCTTTTTTGACAGATTGCGCCTCTCCACACCGAGGAACGTGGCTCCCGCGAGATTAGACTCCAGGATCTGCCCCTGCTCGTCCAGTGTGAACAACCCGATAGGCGCAAAGTCGTAGAGGTCGGAGTACTTCGCTGACGCCTCTTCTGCCTCCAGTCTGGCGCGCTTCAGCTCCTCATTCTGCATCTCCAGTTCGATTTGGTGGACCTGAAGCTCATGAACCAGAGCCAGAGCGTTTGCGCTCTCCTCGGCACCGTCTTCCGCGAAGTCGCTTCTGCTCTCCAACAGACGCTCCTCTGCCAATCGGCGCAAGTCACTTTCCTGGTTTGAATCAGTTTTTCCCTTCTTCATGGGCCCCCTCGTCTGCGGTTTGATATTGTTCTTTTCGATTCGTGATGTCCTCTATGGCGAGGAGGATAAGCTCCTTACGGGAGCCTTCCTGGGCAATGCGTCGTGCATTGAGGAGCATTCTTCTCTTACCGATGGTTGGGAACTCATGCTCAATCAGGAACCCCTCGATTTGAGTGTTTTTAGGAAGCAGCTCCTCCAGAAGCTTTCTTAGAGCAGGAATATTCCACTGCCCGTTTCCCAGATCATAAAGGGTTTGGCCTTCGGTCTCTTCGGGCGTTACATGGAACGTCCTGTAGAAGCAGGGATTGGCAGATACAATTTTCAGCTCGCCGCTCAGCACCAAAAGAGATTCCCGAACCGTGCGGATTATGCCCTCTGCATACTCGGCGCGGTCAATCATGCTCACCCCCATCCTCTTGAAATCTGTAATGTCGGAAAAGGTGATCACAACTCCGTCGATGATGTTTTCGGTGGTTCGATAGGGCACGATCCTCATCAGGTACCATGAACCCCCATTGGTCTGCAATTGAGTCTCCCTGGACACCATCGTCTTAAGTACCTCATTTACATCTTCGGCCAGATTACCGTATTGCAGGTCGGAGACGATGTCGGTGATAGGGCGCCCTATGTCGCTAGGTATCAGACTGATGATCTTTGTCACATACGGCGTGAACCGCCTGATTTTGAGGTTATTGTCCAGGAATAGTGTCGCAACTTGCGTGCTGTTGAGGAGGTTTTTCAAATCGTCGCTGGTCTCGGAGAGCTCTTCGTTCTTGGTCTGCAGTTCAGCGTTGAGGGTTGTCAGCTCCTCATTGAGGGATTGAAGCTCCTCTTTGGAGGTAACCATCTCCTCATTGGTGCTCTGCAGTTCCTCATTGGTCGATTGAAGCTCCTCGTTCGC
>Ga0182011_10004267_pt1 | contig 11486 bp, 9 predicted proteins | sample 711E1DmetaG_FD_120481 | JGI IMG/M metagenome (GOLD analysis project Ga0182011, IMG submission 120481) | Permafrost microbial communities from Stordalen Mire, Sweden - 711E1D metaG | ecosystem: Environmental > Terrestrial > Soil > Wetlands > Permafrost | place: Sweden: Stordalen | collected... | reverse complement strand
GCTCGTCACAGCCTGTAAAGATGCTCGCGCCATCGGAGAGGCTGACCAGAGCTGCATGGACCCTATCCGCTAGTATGATGGTTTCAGTGAGATGCGGTGGCTGCTTACTTTCTACTGCAAAGCGAGCTACGGTAGGTTTCATGGACATCTTCTCGCCCCGCAAAATCTTCCTTTAAATGCAAACAGAGAAAAACTAAACTTGCAGCCCTTATCTTCTTCACATAATGACTCAGCGCCAAATTTGATTAGGTATTTCGCGCGGCTCAATCTCCCTACCTCAACAAACGATATATTTGCCTATAGATAAGGCTATTTATTGGATGCTGCATATATTTTTTGAGAAATCGATGAGATAGATGAGATCTTTCTGGTGGATCAAGAAAGATTCTGTTTCAAATTTAGTACAGATAATGAGTTTCAAGTTTGCAGCTTCTGCGCCTCCTGGCGAGCTGGGCTATATGCTTGGCGGCCTTATTCGGGGCTCTGGCTTCCCCACCAGTTCGCGTGGATGAAAGTAAGCGATAAATCATCCTATTCAGCGACACTTGCATCCGTCTATGGGGCTGTAGATGCCCTTATAGGGCATCCTTATCTCCAAAGGGTGTCAAGTGACTATGTGAGCATACAATCCGTACAATTATGCTATCCCAAAGAATTTATATGAAGTAGTGCATCCTAGTTGTAGCTCTGGAGAGGGCAAGACAGGGTTTTCCCAGCAACATGATATTTTCACGAAATGGCCATGGAGCTTGAGATGGCATATGAGATTCTGGCCTGAGTCTTTCTGGGCCCGGCCAACGAAATTTTTGATGAGAATAATACCGGTATTTTGTTCCTCGCCCTTGAAGGCGTTGCGAGTAGAGAGGATTTGAGCATAGGGGATATCATCCAGGCATAGGGCCTTTGTGAGAGAATCGCCTTCATTGGTCTCAACTTCAACCTGAACTTCCTTGCCTTCGACCAGCTCCCTGAACAGATGTCCTCCACCGTAATCGGATCGATCTTTGCTATGTGCCGTGCCATAGATCATCAGATCGACGATGCCTAACCGTTCATTTGGGCACGGCCCAATGCTGGCTGGAACACCGTTGATCCTGGCCTGCTCGGCACGGACAAACGAGCCGGCTTCTGCCATGGGGAACGAAAGCACCGCATAGGTGCCGCTCATTATGGCCCGAGTTGCTGTGGTGACCACATCCACGTCTTTCAGGGCCAGCTCTTTGCCGTCCTTGACGATATCGCAGACTTCCTGGGCAGTCAGCACAACTGCATCCCGGCTCTTAATTCGCTCCTTTATTTCAGCTATTGTGCGGGTCATCCCTGCATCTGTACCTGGGCGGCATGAAATTTAAGGCTTAAGGCAGTGGGGCCGAAGATATGGCAGGTCTCAGCTCAAAAATAGTGGTGCACGTGGCTGAATATTCATCCGCTATTGATTTTGCCATTGATCTTATGGTCGCAGTTGATTATTAATCGCTATCAATCGTGTCGGGCAAAATATCGCAACGCCAAATTTGTTATTTTATTGCCATGTGTTTCAGGGAGGGCGAGGGAAGCCCTCCCAGCAGGATATGGCAAGTCCCCACTCTCCCATCCCGCCAATATATTGTCGTTATGATAATTTAAAGCCTTATTTTTCATGTTATTGTCATATTGAGATCATCTGAACAGATCGCGGTATACCAATGATTATAATAGAGTTATTGATTTCATAACCGCAAGCCTAAAATCTAGGAAGCCGGGCTAGCTATTATGGCCATGAATGCGGAACGTTTCATCGAGGACGCCATCGCAGAAATCAAGCGCGATGTTAAGGGTCGCGCCATTATTGGTTTATCGGGAGGCGTGGACAGCTCGGTATGCGCAATGCTTGCCCATCAAGCATTAGGAGACCGGCTGGTCCCTGTTTATGTTGACTCGGGGCTCATGAGGCAGTTCGAGTCGGACCGAATTGAGCAGCTCTTCAAGGATATAGGTCTCGTGCGTGTGAACGCCCACGATCGTTTTCTCGATGCCCTGAAAGGGGTCACGGACCCGGAAGAGAAGAGGATGATAGTAGGAGAGACCTTCATTCGCGTCTTTGAGGAGGAGGCCCGCAAGATCGGCGGCGACTGTCTCATGCAGGGCACTATCTACCCGGACAGAATCGAGTCGGATGGAGGCATAAAGTCTCACCACAACGTGGGCGGCCTTCCCAGGTGCATGGAGTTCAAAACCATAATTGAGCCCCTGCGCGACCTGTACAAGGATGAGGTGCGCGTGGTGGCCAGGGCTCTGGGTCTTCCTCCGGAGATCAGCGAGAGAATGCCATACCCCGGTCCCGGGCTGTCCGTCAGGATCGTGGGCGAGGTCACGAGCGAAAAGCTGGATGTAGTGCGCAAAGCCAATGCCATCGTAGAAGAAGAGGTCGTGCAGTTTGCTCCCTGGCAGGCTTTTGCCGCCATCCTCGGAAAGGCCACGGGTGTAAAGGGCGATAACCGGGTCTATGGCTATGTAATCGCTGTCCGTTCCGTCTCTTCCAGGGATGCCATGACCGCAGACGTGATGGAGCTTCCCTGGGAGGTGCTGAGGCTTATCTCCAGCCGCATAACCGGCGAGATTCCCAACGTTTCAAGAGTGGTCTACGACCTGACTCCCAAACCTCCGGGCACAATCGAGTTCGAATGAGCGAAATCAAGTGGCTAACGGAATGAATGAGAATGCAACTAGGGCCTAACGCAGACTCATGAGCGGGTAGTTCTTTTTCCCGTCGTACTCCAGCCGGGCGCGGACGACCTCGCCCTCATAATTTATCTCAACCTCGGCGGTTATCATGCGCCCTTCCAGCTCGCTGTATCCGAATACATTCTCCATAAGCATTTTCTGGTCTATGCTGACGCGAACCTTTCTCACGTAAGGCTGCAGAGAAATGCTTTCCTGCATAGCCTCTTCCAGGCTTGATGCCGTCTTTGGGCTTACAGGCGAGCCTACGAATTGATGATAGAGCGCTCCCAATTTTATGCCTGCCTCGAATGCGGCTATTTCCTTTTTTGTAGGCGTGTTATCACCACCGGACTTGCCAGATAAAGGATGATCATCATGATCACCAGAAGGGCTGCATAAAGAATATCGTTCTGGCGGAAGATCAACCATCCTACTACAAGAAAGATGAGTCCAAATAAAGCCATGGCTCTGATATCCCTGATTTTAGGATAGGAGATGCTGCTTACCATTAAACCTGCCAGAAGCAGCATGAGCACAATCGTCAGAGTCGGCCTGCCCAAGAGAACGCTGGCGGACAGAAATATGCCTGCGGCAGGAATGGGAAGCCCCTCAAAGAATTGACCGCTTTTGCCGGAGACATTAAATCTGGCGAGTCGCAGCGTCCCGCAGATAAGATAAAAAATTCCTGCCGGCCAGACCAGAGGCCCAAGGTGGAAGGTCATGATCGCCAGGTATGCCGGAGCCGTGCCAAAGGAGATCAGGTCCGCCAGTGAGTCGAGGTTGGCTCCGATTGGACTTGAGACCGTCTTCCTTGCCACAAAGCCATCCAGGCCGTCTGCTGTTGCCGCCAATAGTATGAATACCACTGCATAATTCAAGGAATTCCCGCCCCAGGCGCCGCCGGCTGCGAGAAGTGCCAGAAATCCAAAAACGACATTCAAAAGAGTGAATAGGTCAGGCAGGCGCATGACCCGGAAGACATTCATGTGCACTCCACGACTGGAGACTTCACGGCAACCACCGTCTCTCCGGCCCGGACCTTGTCGCCAAGTCCTACCTGCAATTTGTAACCCTTGGGAATGCTTGCCTCCACCCGCGAGCCGAAGCGAATCATGCCGATCCTCTCTCCTCGGAACACATGATCACCAGGACGAACATAACATACGATCTCCCTAACAATGGTCCCTGTAATCTGGCGTAGCTCCAGATCTCCCTCATCGGTCTCCATCCTTATCCGGTTCTGCTGGTTATGGCAAGCCCTATTCAGGAAAGCCGGCATGTGGCTTCCTTTCCTATATTCGATACTGCGTACTGTCCCATCCAGAGGCGCCCGGTTTACATGCACATCGTATGCTCCCATGAATACCGTGATTTTTTCCGGCGTGGCCTGAATGATTCTCCCGTCAGCGGGTGAGACCATACCATCTCCACGAGGCAAACGATCTGGGTCCCTGTGAAAGAAGATCATGAAGATGAAGCCGACCAGCGCTACGGCCGACATGTACCAGCTTCCTGCTATGGCCAGAGCTGCCGTCAGAAAGATGGGCACCGATATCCAGGCAGTGGAATTTTTGGCAAGCTTCAAACGGCATCTCCTCTGGGAGTCCTGATATCTGCTGCGAGCTCGTCTATGATCGACAAAAGCTCCGGAAGGAGCAGGAATACTAAGTAAGATATGGCCAAAAGGGCCACTGTCGACCCCACCTTGGCGATGATATTATGAGCGATTTCGAAGCTTTCGCTCCCAAACCAGTTCCCTCCATAGGCCATAAGCACAAATCCATTTCTCACGATGTTCAAGAGGTAAATGGAGACAGTGGATGCCGCCAGTGCAACCAGCCTGCGGCCAATTGGCGCCTGAACCGAGAGAATCAGTCCGGCAAAGAGTGCTATGCTCTCAATGGATGTGCAGGCCAGGATGATCTGCACCGATCGACCGTTCAAAGTCATTATGTCCGGGCTCTGCATTATCGCCGGAACAGAAATAAGCTGAAGCGCTTGTACTGTTATGAAAGTGGTTAATCTAATCAATCCTAATTGAAGCGGCTCGATCTCGGCAAAAGGAAAATAGACCATTCCGCAGACAGCCGCCGCGTAGCTCGCCCAGAGCCGGGCTTTTGATGTGAAGCCCTTGTTCATCACGATCCAGGCCATGTAAAGGCTCATGAGGCCTGCCGCCAGGAAGAGAACTGCATTGAAGTAATCCTCTATGGCCAGATAATGCCCGGGCTGAAACAGCCAGAACAGGCCAAAAATGGCCCATCCTGGAACGGCAATAGAACTCTTTCGGGCAAGGGCTGAGGCTAGGAGAAGAAGCAGGCCAATCCAGAGCAGATAGGAAATCAGCCATTCCAGCATCATTCATCCTAGAAGTACCACAGGTTTATTTAGCATTATCTACTTACATCAGTCCATTGTCTATTGTGATCTTGAGAAGGACCAATAAAAAGCCATTCAATAGGTAAGGTTGATCATGGATCGAAAGATTTTCATTCTTATTTCCGTAGCCTGCATAATTTTGACAGCATCTGCTGTCGCAAAGATCGGAGAAACAGCGCCTAGTGACGCCAGCCAGAAGATAGATCCCGCATTGGCGGACCGGCTCACTGGCAGTGATGACAAAAAGATACCAGTAATTGTGATGCTCAATGGCGCGGCCAGCCCCAATCTTGATGATTTTGCTGTCAAATACAAGTACAGTCTCATTCACGGTCTGGCTGGCGACGCAAGTCCCCAAGTCATCAAAAGGATCGCTGAGAGCAATTCTGTAACGGGCATCTATTTTGATGACTCCGCAGAAGTATCAGCTCCCGGCAATGTATCAGCTTCCGGCAATAATTCTTCGCAGGGCCCGTATATATCTCCATCCCAAATTATTAACGCAAATAAGCTCTGGGCGAAGGGAATCGACGGCCGGGGGATCACGGTGGCCGTAATCGATTCTGGGATCGACAAGAATCATCCGGATCTGATCGGCAAGGTTGTAGCCGAAAAGAACTTCTTGACTGATGAGGTTACGGCCGACGATCTTCTGGGCCACGGCACAATGGTGGCAGGAATCATTGCGGGCTCAGGCAACGCCTCAAACGGAAAATATAAGGGAATTGCGCCAGGGGCAAGCCTTCTCAATGTCAAGGTCATAAATAGCAAGGGCGACGGCAAAGTATCAGATATAATCGCAGGGATCGAGTGGGCAATCTATAATGGTGCCAATGTCTTGAGCCTCAGCCTTGGTGGCATAAATCTGGGCGAGACCAATCCGCCCATAACAATGGCCGCGGACAATGCTGCAAGTGCCGGAGTCGTGGTCTGCGTGGCGGCAGGCAACCGCAACAGCAGCGAAACTGCTGGTCAGGTCTCGGGAACCTCCAGCCGTCAGCTCGGCCAGAGCAAAACTCCAATTGAACTATCTCAGCAAAGCGGCCGCAATAGGAATGATGTGTACTTTCTCCTTGTTCCAATCGTCCTGGCCCTGCCCCCCGGCTTGATCGATTCACCAGGCGACGGAGTAAAGGTCATCACTATGGGAGCCACGGATGCGAATGGCCGCATGGCCAGTTTTTCGGGATCGGGGCCCACCAGGGACGATCGGATCAAGCCTGACGTTGTCGCTCCGGGCGTGGATATAATCTCCACAGTACCTGCGGGTCTGGATAAGCCGAATTACGTCGATGTCTATTATGCACGCGAGTCGGGCACCAGCCTCTCCACACCGATAGCTGCAGGTCTTTCTGCCCTGCTCTTGCAGGCAAATGGCAATCTCACGCCGGCGGGCATCAAGGCGGCAATGACCCGTGGTGCTCTCAAGCTCAACAATTCCATGGGTGAGCCCTATGAAGAATACTATCAAGGCGCGGGCCTTCTGGATGCCATTCGGTCATACCAGCTTTCGGATGACAACATAGTTGGAGTCGTTCCCGACCGGTGGATCGCAGGACGCTGGGCCTACCTGCCTTCGGGCGAAGGAGTTTATGTGGGCCTGGATACCGGGGCCGATAGGCCTCAAAAGAAGCTCTATTCTCTGGCTCCCGGTGATGAAGACTGGAACACGCGTTTTGTATTCTTCAGCAACCGGGCGATAGACGATCTGAAGGTCTCAAAAGCCGGCGCGATCTCAGACTGGATCAGCGTACAGGGTCTTCCCACGCATATTGCGGCTAATGATCAGGAGGTCTTTGCAGCATCCATGAGCGTGCCTAAGGGAGCCTCGCCCGGAGTATACAGCGGATCCATCGATGTCACCGGGTCCGGCAAAAATATTTTGAGCATACCTGTCACTGTGGCCGTCGCAGAGCCTATCAACATATCGAAAGGATTTGGCAGCAAGGGCGGCATCTTGAACAAAGGCCAATGGGGTTATTATTACCTGGACGTGCCTACGGGCACAAGCGGCATCAAAGCTAACCTCAGCTGGAGTGTGAAATCCGGCCAGAATTCCAGCTCGGATCTCTTCTTGCTCTCGCCTACTAGCGAATATTATGTAGGGGAGACGGAGGACCTGGCAAAAAGGATCCGCATTGAAAGCCCGCCTTCCGGTCGATGGCTTCTGGCTGTCCATGGTGTGAATGCATCAGAGCCTGTTAACTTCACTTTGAATACAGAGCGTGATCTGATTGAGACCGCGCCCAAAAGGTGGAACATCGATTCCGCATCTCCAGGAATGATCGCCAGAACTCAGTTTGTGATGGCGAATAGAGGTCCGGCTCTGGAGAATTTAAGCTATACGCAGGTGATCGACAATACTACCCTCCAGGAGTTTGAGGGCCACGTGGGATATAAGGAATTGTGGAATAAAACCGTAAATGTTACCGCGAGGACAAAGACGATATCGGCTGAGCTCAATACCGTCGGCAGCAGCAATGATAGCGAGGTTGCTCTTGTCTTCGAGACCCCCGGGGGTATTGGCAAAGAGGAGAATACCGCTTTAGGTTCAGGCCACATAGGTCCTGTGGAGATCATTAATCCAGAGCCTGGCAACTGGACGCTGAAGGTCTATGGATACAATGTTCCTGACACGGGAGAGTCCTTTAAAGTAAGCCTTAAGGAGTATGAAGAGGCGCAGTGGTCCTGGATCACGACTAAAGGTCCGGAACGACTTGAGAGCGACTCCAACGGGACGGTGGTGGCAAATCTCACCATACCAGAGAGACCATCGATTCACAGGCTTGACGGCTACATAAAGATCTCTTCGGATAACTATACCGTTGAGATTCCGGTAAGCGTGACATTAACCGGCCCGAAGCTGCAAGGCCTGACACGAGTGGCGGTGGTAGACAGCAACAAAGACGGCCAATTCGACCTCCTCACTTTGGGCTTCGGCTTGAACACAACGACTCCCGGAGAGTACAGGCTGGAAGGAGCGCTGAATGACTGCAGCGGCAACCGGATTGAGCTTATCGACCAGAGCCAGAGGTTGGAGAAGACGGGCAGTATAGATGTCAATATCAGCGGAACGGACATCTGGCGAAGGGGTATGTGCGGGCCAATGCAGATACAGAATCTGATCCTCCGCGATGATCGCGGAAACTTCATTGACAGGTTTGAGGGGAACATAACCATAAATAGAGATCCCAGGCAGTTCCAGGCACCGGCTGCATACCTAACCGGTTTTGTCAACCAGACCACTCAGGATTCGATCGCTATCGGAGTCAATGTGTCTGTGATCAAACCGGGCAGTTACACGCTTCGCGGCACCATCGCGGACGATGCGGACGAGGTGTTGGGGACCCAGACTGTGAAGAGCGATCTCGTTCCAGGCAATACCACCATTGCGCTGCAGTTCGATCCCACCCAGTTCATTATGCTGGATGAGGTCTCTTCCGTGCATCTCATCAACCTGGTATTGAGCAAGGATAGCTTAGAACTGGAGCGAAGCGATGACGCCTGGAGCTCGGCGAATATGGACTCGCAGGCATTCAATGCCGGAACGGAAGCGAAAAGCAGATCCTCCGGACGTTCCGTGGTCAAGCTGGGCGGCGCCAGCGGGGTGAAGCTGGAGAACGGCACGGCTGCTATTTCCTGAAAGCCGCCTCTCAAGCAATAGCAAAAGCCAATTTTCGCGGTCACGTGCGCGCCCGCCAGCATTCGCGCGTGACCGGGCCCACCCCTGAGCCCACAGGCGGGGGCCGATGCCTGCAAGCCTTCCGCGTGGCCGTGCATGGCGGAAGAGTCTTGGCCCTATCGAAACGGCGGTCTCACCGCAGCTATTATTATCGAGCGATGGAGGAAATATCAAGCTATGCAGTTGGATGCCAAGATTCGTGCGATCGCGGAGGATTTGGGCGCAGATTTCTTCGGCGTGGCCGATCTTGCGCCTGCACATGATTTCATCTCATGGCAGGGCGGAGAAAGTCTGGCCCAATACCCAAAGGCGATTTCCATCGGAATAGCCCTGCTCAACCCTATTGTCGACCAGCTTCCTGGAAGGGGCGAAAAGGCCGTGGCGATGGAATATAAGCACCACGCTTACGACATGGTAAACGATCTCCTGGACACCATCGCCCTGCGCCTCAGCAGTTCACTGCAGCGCCAGGGTTACCGGGCATTCCCAATTCCAGCCTCGAAGCGCGCTGTGGTCGATATGCGAGTTGCCGCCATATTCTCTCATAAGCTGGCGGCGCATATGGCCGGCCTGGGCTGGATCGGCAAAAGCTGCCTGCTCATCACACCGGAAGCGGGACCGCGCGTGCGCTGGGCCACGGTGCTGACCGATGCGCCATTGCCTGCAACGGGTTCTGCAATGGCGGAACGCTGCGGAGAATGCCAAAAGTGCGTGGAAATCTGCCCGCAAGCCGCGTTCACCGGACGGCCCTTCCGGGAAGATGAGCCGCGGGAGGCAAGATATGATGCCCGAAAGTGCGAGCTGTACCTGAAGGATCTGGAAGAGAAAACGGGATATGGAGTGTGCGGGATGTGCCTTTTTGTGTGCCCGCATGGAAGGAGATAAGAAACCGTGGGAGCAAACGCGTACCAATAGAAAGCCATTAAAGCTGGAGTTGGGAATTGATAGCTGCAAAGGATCTCAAATGTCGCTCTTTCATATAACCAGGCATTCGGACATACCGCTGATGGGGTGTCTTTACTTTGGTGTAGTCGATAGGGGCAGCAACCTTCTGCAGATCAGGCCGAGCTGTGGCTGCAACTTGAACTGCCCCTTCTGCTCCGTGGATGCCGGCCCCCACTCAAAATCCCGCGTCACTGACTATCAGGTGGAGCTGGATTATTTGATGGAAGCGGTCGAAGAGATCGCTCCCTTCAAGGGGCTGGGAGTGGAGTGCCACATCGACTCACCTGGCGAGCCCACGCTCTATCCCGATATCGTAGCGCTGGTGGAATGGCTGAAGCAGATAAAAGAGGTAGCTGTGGTCAGCATGCAGAGCAACGGCACTCTGCTCGATCCGAATTTGATAAAATCGCTGGAAGAGGCGGGACTGGACCGCATCAACCTCTCCATTCACGCATTGGAGCCCACGAAGGCTGCGTACCTCGCCGGAGTGCCGTGGTTTGATATTGAAAAAGTAAAAGAAGCCGCCCGGAATATTGCCGGGAGCAAGATCGACCTCATTATTGCGCCCGTCTACATGCCCGGCATAAACGATGACGAGATGCCGGGGCTGATCGAGTTCGCCCTAAATGTGGGCGCAGGAAAGAGATGGCCGCCTCTGGGCATCCAGAAGTTTGAGCACTACCGGCTGGGCAGATCACCGGGAAAGATTAAGGCCGAGAACTGGTGGCATTTCTACAACCGCAGCATAAAGAGCTGGGAGGAGCAACTTTCCGTACCATTGCTGCTCAAGGCCCAGGATTTCGGGATTGAGAAGCGTCCCACCATCCCGACGGTCTTTGAGAAGAAGGAGAAGGCCTGGGTGGAGATCAGGGCACCGGGCTGGGTGCAGGGTGAACAGTTGGGTGTGGCCAGAAACCGCGTGGTCTCGGTTATGGACTGTCCCATAAAGCAGGGTAGCGTACGAGTGAGGATTGTGAGCAACAAGCACAATATCTATGTGGGTGTGCCGTGCTAGTAATTTTTTTGATTTTGAAAATTACGAATTTGTTGGGAGAATTGGCTCGATGTTATTTCACATAACGGGCAAAGCTTCATAAATTGTTCCCCGCGGACGCGGGGTCAGGGGGGCCGCCACGGCCTGGAGTGGGCCCCGTTACCCCCAGCGCGTCTTACAGCGCGGAACCCCGGAAGAAGAGGTGAGATAATCGTCTGCGTCAGAGTAAACGATATGCTAATGTCATCCAACTGTTGATAAGACTTCGTGGATGCAAGCAATGAAAATATAAGCGCATTCTTCCGGGGTGCCGCGAGTCGGCCTGCGGGCCTCCCGCGCTATGGTTGGGGCGCCGCTCCAGGCCGCGGCCGGCCGAGCGACGACGGCTAAGCTGCAGACTTATTAGGGCTGCAAAGTCATCATGTTTAGGCAATAGAACTTGCCATTTATCGCGAGGTCAGCAAGGGCTTTGGTTTGCAGGCTTTCAAATATCTCTTGACATTCGCGACAGCCTATTGATCAGCCATTTGGTCAGAAAGCCTGCCAGGAAGCAGACGAACATGATGGTGAAGACTCTCGTTTCGGAGCTGCCATCCCGCGCGATCAGACCGGAGCTCAAGACCAGATAGGTCATGTAGCCGAATACCATGGCCAGCAGTGGTATGGTCATATACCAGAGTCTCTTGTATCGCGAAGCCAGCCCGTAGCGGCGCAGGTCATCGGCGACGCCCGTCAGAATCTGAGCCGAGGCGCCAAGTCCCGCGAAGAAGGAGGACCATAAGG
>Ga0182011_10004265_pt1 | contig 11489 bp, 15 predicted proteins | sample 711E1DmetaG_FD_120481 | JGI IMG/M metagenome (GOLD analysis project Ga0182011, IMG submission 120481) | Permafrost microbial communities from Stordalen Mire, Sweden - 711E1D metaG | ecosystem: Environmental > Terrestrial > Soil > Wetlands > Permafrost | place: Sweden: Stordalen | collected... | reverse complement strand
ATGCAAACGATTAGTTGCCTGAACTTCCAATCTTACGTATTGTGCTCGTTGCAACACCAAGGACCTTAAAAGACTTGCATGAGATTCTAAATCAGGCTGAGTCGCTGAAATGTTGAGAGACAAACAATGGAAATCTCGCAAATACATTAAATAGGCCAGGATAGCGGAGTCTAGCCTATCAGTTTTATTTTCTTCTTTAAGCAAACGCTCTTTTGCCGCTTTGACACTTTGATTAGTCAGAAAATAGACTTTATATTCCTTCGAAACTAGAAAATGAACGATTGGCAAAGAATAATTACCGGTGCGATCAACCGCGATGCTTACGCTAGAAGCGTCTTTTGCTTGGCGATGTATTGCCTTATGAAGTGACTCATAATCTTTGATATTATTTTTGATGAGAATTGGTTTTACTTTTTTCCATTCATTATTTTTCTTTTTAAGGACAGACAAGGAAAGTATTGTTGAAACTTGGTCTCGCTTATGCACATCGATGCCAACGTATAATTTCTTTTTTACCATTAATTCCTCCGTTCAAAGCAGGGGATAGGAACTCACTTGTCTGTGCAGCCAGGTTTTACTCAGGTCTCTATATTGGACTAACACACCTCCGGGCTTTTTTGACAAGCATTATCTTGACCAAGTTCCGCCCAGGATTAAAGAGTGGCCTCTTTTAAATCCAAATTCAGGATAGGTCTCATCCTATCCCCTGTTGATAGTCTAATATATGATTGATTAATTGTCACTAGTACTTTAGTGTGAGTATGTTGACAAGAAATAACAAACAATATACATTTATATCAATATATAAACTATTTATATACGATTCTATAGTAATAGATGCGATATTACCGATTAAATATAAAAGCAATAACAGAAAGATAAATATAAAGGTGAACAAAGATGAAAGAATTATTTGATTATCAGGATATTCAACACTTAGTTTGGATAAATTGGTACCACGCTAATCGATTAGTCGTAATATATTCTGATAAAAACCTTACAAAGGTAAGAGGCATTCCATACGAGCAATTCCTGGTTCTTAGCTTGATGAATAAATTAGGTAAAAATGCCAACGCAACTGAATTGGGAAAAATTCTTAATAAACATACGAATACACTGAGCACGATACTTGACCGCATGGGGAAAAAAGGGTTACTTAAAAAAACAAGAGACAAGCTGGACCGACGTTTGGTATGGGCAGTAATGACGCCAATGGGTCGGGAAAAACTGGCAGCAACCACAAATGCAAGTTTAGCAGTGTTTCAGAAATTATCCTCATGTTTCTCGAAAGAAGAATTGGTACAATTCGACACTTTACTCGAAAAACTGATTAAAAACACAGATCAATTGGTGAACCCCCCTAAAAGAGCTAAATAACGTAAAACATACCGGGACTAACTCACTCCTCAACGATACTGGCTTCTGTATATGTTCATCCGTTCTGAATTGGATATCTAGCAACTACTTTGAAGCAGGCGGGCAAGTTGTGTTAATGTGCAATTCAAACACAGCATATTTTGGAGGTTAACACGAAGGGTTTCATTCCTCTATTGATTGGTCTATTAATTTTACTGTCTTCCTGTTTATCTCCAAAATCGACAGAACACTCCACGACTCCAATTTCAAATACAACCTTAATTGAAACTTCAGTTTTGACTCAAACTACAACATCACTTACTCCGACCACTCCCGGAGAAGAACTCGATATGCACTTCCTTAATGTTGGTGAAGGGGATTCCATCTTACTGGATTATGGTACCACCGATGTTCTTATTGATGGCGGCGAAGAATCCTCAAATGTTGCGAACTTAATTAAACCCTATGTTCACGGAGATTTAGAAGCTGTTATTGCGACTCATTATCACGCTGACCATATAGGCGGGTTGATTAATGTCTTCAAAGATTACCATGTCGATAATGCTTTCTGGAACGGTGAAGTCGATACCACTCAAACATATCTGAATTGGAAATCAGCCATGGATTCCAGCGGAGCAACAGAACAAATTGTTAAACGTGGTGATGTAATTCAAGAAGGCACTCTTACTTTCAATGTGCTCGATCCCGTTATTACAACAGATAGCGATCCTGACCAGGATTGTATCGTACTTAGTCTGCAGTATGGTAGTGAATCCTTTCTTTTTATGGCAGATGACGGACAACCCGCCGAGGACAATTTACTCGCCGCAGGTTTGCTGCATCATTATGATATCTTGAAAGTTGGCCATCACGGTTCTGACACGGCATCGTCTCCAGAATTTCTAAATGTGGTTAAACCAGAAATCGCCATTTATGAATGTGGGATAAACAATGATTATGGTTTTCCGAAAGCTGATGTAATTACGCGCCTTCAGCAGGATGGAGCTACCGTTTATGGCACTGATACATCTGGCACCGTAGAAATCATCACTAATGGCGGATCACAAAATGTCCGAACCGAAGAAGGGACGCAATCAACTGTTGCCACTTCGATAACAACATCAGCATCCACTACCGGTACAACTACTACGACATCTAGCACTTTGTCTTCTCTACAGGTAATTTCGGTTACCTCGCCGGTAGCCCGTGGAGCAAGCGCAACTCTAATTGCTAAAACAGTTCCAGGCGCTCAATGTACGATAACTGTAAACTATGCATCGGGTCCTTCGACGGCCAGTGGACTAACACCGAAGATAGCGGATAGTTCGGGAAATGTTTCCTGGACCTGGAATATTGGAGTAAAAACGACTCCCGGAACTTGGAAAATAGTGGTCACGTCAACTTCTCAAGGTAGTACTACGACGACAACGACAAACTTCACTGTGAACTAAATTTATACAAGGTATCCAGTGGTCCAATGTGTTTATTCTATTCATTTGTGTGAACGATAATATTTTAGTTTATTTATCGGACGCTGATTGTTAATCGGTTTTACCGTCATCATTCGTGATTTGTATGGTTAATATCAGTATTCCGGCTAAGGTTATATTAATAGGGGTGTTACTAACCACACACATCAAAACCGTTCGGTTATAGAAACACCATCTTGTTATAGTGTCTGTTATATTTTCAACTGACAGTCTAGTTGTTATACTAAAGATGCAAAATCAAAATCTATTTAAATATTAAGTGTTTTGTAACGGGTTAACAGTATATGCTAGAATTCGAATGATTTAATTGTGCATTTAATATATAAGAAGGGTACTTTTTGTGTACAAGGTAAGAAGAGCAAACAAATCTGATATTGGTATTATTCTTAAGATTGATTATGAGGCATTCAATCCAGATGCATATCCATATTTATTCTTTAGGCAAGCTTTGGAACTGTACAACGCAACATTTCTTGTCGCCGTATCTGGATCTGAAGTAGTTGGGTACTGTCTAGGAGCACCAAATCCCCAAGATCCTTTCAAGGCGTGGATACTCAGTATTGCAGTAAAAAAAATCCATCGGGGTGAAAATATTGGAGCCCAACTACTAACAGATTTATTAAATACTTTACAGCAAAACGGAAAAAGACAAATATATTTGTCCGTTCGACCGGATAATGTCTTTGCTCGAAAATTATTTAAGAAATACCATTTTCATGTCTTGAGGAAGGATGACAATTACGCTGGGGCTAACGATCCCAGGCTGATAATGCGACTAGACATATTAGTGTAGATCTTACATTTACCATGATTAATATTTATGGGAGGTGTTTATGATTCACTCGAAATGTCCTATCTGTGGGAACTTGAATCCTTGGTCATTTCCAGACAACGGTCATGAACGTTGTTATCATTGCGGATATGAATTATCTAGGATTCAGGTACCCATTCCTAACGTACAATTCGCCACTTTCCAAGAAATCATGCAGCATATCCGAAAAGATCCCGAAAGCCTATTAACTCGCGATTTAGACTGGATAAGTAGAAGATTTTCGGTCAGACAACTGATAAATGGCACTTCAGATCAACTCGTTAAATTAGATGAGTCAGTTTTTTTAAAGGGTAATCAATATGGTCAAAGCATGATTGACTTAGCAAATAACTTACCTGACTCGGTGTTGGTACTTTATGAAAATAACCAGAAAATAAGGGGATATTTAGACCTTTTCTTTTTTGAACCAAATACTTTCTGTAACCGAACTTCGCTTCAAAATAAAATTATGATTGGACATCTACCAGAAGCTGGAGAAATTTTAAATTCAACAAGTTTAATAAGTACTCCTAAAAAGGGTGATATAGTCGACGTTTACATAGATGCATTTTGCATAGATTCCGAAGGAGGCTTTAAAGAAGAATACGCAAAAATGCTTCTCTCTTTAACTGCGCAAAAAGTATTAGACGATTCAATTCTTAAAACTATTCGGATCAATCAAATCGCTACAGTGTCCGTTCAGAATAATCAGAAGCCAATTATTTTGAATATAGGACAACAAACTAATTTTGTTGACCCTGGTGACAACTACGCATTGAAAGCTGGTTTATCTCACGAAGTCGATGGAATCGATCCACAGAACAACTTGTATCGTTCTTTATATTATAGAAATTTTGAGAAAGGTCCCATTTTATTAACCGCTCAATCATGCTTATTGGCTACTCGAGCAGTGCGGTATATTCTTCCCTATGTCGGTGGATCGTGGGCCCTTTATAATATCGTTCATACGCTGTTACATGTTTAATCGTGTAATAACGTGGGCAATCTGGAAGGCTAATTTAATGGGCAAGATCTCATTTTCCGTAATATCCTCCCCGAATTCGTCATAGTTTCAGAATTTAGCTGCTTATTTCTGGTTCTCTCCCACCATTAGTGAGGCGTCTGCACAACACCGGTATTTCGGCATCTGCACAGAACATCCAGAATATATTAGGCCCAGGAGACGAAGATATTCGTTCTCCGCCAATAGTTTGATTATAGAACCCTTCCGGTGACCAATCTACGGCACAAGAACCTTTACAGACCCGGCAATGTCCGCTATCTTTCAATTTCTTAAGAAATATTTCTATTTCAATATTAGAAGGTCTATAAGAAGCCGAATCGAAATAACTGTTTTGGCAATCTTCTGGCATCACGATGAACAATGTGATATTACACCCAGGCTTCTGTGCTACCCATTTAAGCTCAAGGTATTGTAACCGATGTTCTAGCCTCATTGCTTGGCGCCCCTTGCTATCGTTTCTAACTGCTCTGTTATCAGATCAGAGGCCTTGGTTTCAGGATCGCCGGTGATAACCTGAGCCAGTTCGTCATCGGTCATATCGCATATTAATGAATGACCTTTGCTCAGGCTTTCTTTTATCCGCTGCAGGCGTCTTTCCATATTCATTCCAAATTTACCTCGTGAGGTTTATTTTCTCTCTTAATAAGCGTTGGAATTCTCTCGGTTCAATGCCAATCTTTTCGCAGATTACTTCGACAATACTTCTACCGGTGTTGCGGGCAGACTCCCGGACAGCCACCGGGTCGAACCCCATATGTCTGATGACATCATCGGTGCCGACCGAATGATCAAGCATTGTTTTTCTTGAATTTAATATCGATTCAAGCTGTTTCAACCTGCCATCGAGTCCCAATTTGGTAACGCTCCATCTTTACTTTTTAATCTTGGCCAATTCTTCAAGGGCTTTGATCCGATCTTCAATGTCACCCACTTCAAGAGTATGTAAAGCAACCTGCGTCAAGGCCGCTAGAGTGCGGTTACGGGGAATGCTGTTCTCCATGGCCAGTGTGTCCAGAATCGCTACCTCAACGATTCGCCTGATACCGTTGACGCTGTTTATGGATTTGAATTGATATGCATTCGAAATGGTTGATTCACGCTTACGACGAAGACCACCTAATCGCCGTGATTCCTGCACTTCTTTAATTCGTTCTGGCGAATGCATGAGGCAGAATTCCCCATCCTTGAGTGGGGCCGCCTGGCATTGCTTACCGGATTTGGATTGGAAAGCACACTGTCTTGGCGTTACCACCTTTGACCACCTCTGGTGGTTAAATTGGCGATGGTGGTCTTAGGTGGTAAAACGCAAAACAGGCCCTCGTAAATGAGAGCCTGCTTACCGACGATAAAGTGATTAAATGGTGGTATTAGCTGGTCTGATGATTGGGACAAATCCCCGGGACTTCGACTGCTGATGCAATGAAGCTTTTGCCACATTCGCGGCAGTGCCAGCGGATTTGACCTTCCGGCACGCCTTTCTGATTCGGCACCAGAAAGACTCCGGTTTTCTTGGGGTCGGTCTTCGGCGCATCCGCAGCAGGTTCCGGCGTTTGAGCTGCTGTCTGTTCTTTGACCTTGGTTTCGGCGTGAGCGTTCTCTTCTGTCTGTAGACTCCAGAATTTCCAACCATCGCAGGAATGTCCGGTGATGGCCATCCCAGCAGCTGAAGGGCTCTTGAATTCCCGCCCATCCTCTAGACGGTAGCGCAGCTTCCCCTCTGCATCCTCCACTACTTCGCAGGAGTAAGTCTGTTTGTGGTACCGGCCCGTGAGCTTGGTTCCTTTGGTTAGATTTCTGTTTTCGATTGGCATTATCAGCCTCCTTTTTTATTACTATCGTATTCATCACTCTGAATCTGATTGAAGTCAAGTTATTACTGATTATTTTTTTAACCCAGCAGACTTGACTTCCCATGCGTTTAGAGTGATATATAGTATACGTAGAGAACGAAGGAGCGAACCTAAAATGTACGATGAAATCCTGAAAGAAACGATTTTTAAATTTAACAACCTGTCCACGGCGATTAACTTCACTTACAGGGCTGCCAAGATGAAGATGATTGTCCTGGGCGACGACGAATTGTTCTGGGTTGTGACTCCGGCAGCCGCCGAACGCCTGGTGCGGCAGGGTTACGAATACGCGGAATATTAAACTTCTACTAAACCCAATACCAAGACCCGGATTAACCCCCGGGCCTTTTCTTTTGCCTGTTCCGGCTGATGCCACACCATCTGGCAATAGTGTCTGTTCCATGGTTACTTCACTTCCTCTACCTTTTTGGCCCTTTCGCCGGAGAAAGCCTCCCAGCGCATCCGGGCAATATCTACATAAAGAGGTTCGAGTTCCATGCCATAGCAAATCCGACCGGTTCTTTCACAGGCAATTAACGTGCTCCCCGAACCAAGGAAAGTATCCAGCACCTTATCCCCGGCTTGACTGCTGTTCTGTATCGCTCTTTCAATCAATGCCAGCGGCTTCATGGTCGGATGCAGCGGACTGGATGATGGCTTATCCACTTGCCAGACATCGCCCTGGTCGCGGTCCCGGCACCAGTAATGACTGACTCCTTCTCTCCAGCCATAGAGAATGGGTTCGTATTGTCGCTGGTAATCAGACCGCCCCATTGTGAAAGTGTTCTTGGCCCAGATGACAAATGTGGACCAGTGGCCCCCGGCAGCAATAAAGGCTTTCTGGAGGGTATGCAATTCCGAAGAGGACATGAAGATGTAAACTGCGCCGTCGGTAAACTCCAGCATATTCTTGCATGCTTTTTCGAGGAAGGGCTCGAAGGCGTCACCGAGATTATCGTTGATGATTTTATTGGAGTTCTTTCGGAGTTTGTCTTTCATTGTCTCGCCGTAGTTCACGTTATAAGGAGGATCGGTGAATGTCATCGCTGCCTTGGACTGTCCGATCAGGCGCTGTACGGCTTCCCGGTCAGTCGAATCACCGCAGGCCAGCCGATGCTCACCCAACAGCCAGATGTCGCCTGGTTTGGCAACAGGAGAGCTCTGGGCGGCCTTGATGGCCTCGTCCAGATCAAAGGATTCCAGGCGTTCTTTCTTTTCGCGGGCATTGAGGCTTTTCAACAGTTTCTTGAGTTCGTCGTCCTCGAAACCGGAAAGAGAAAGGTCAATGTTCGGGGTTTCCTGCAACTCTTTTAACAGCCTGGCCAACAACTCCTGGTCGAAGGACCCCGAGATTTTATTCAGCGCAATGTTCAAGAGGTGGGCTTGTTCCACCGTTAGATCTGTTAAAACTACAGGAACTGTTTTGTAACCAAGTTTTCGCGCGGCCAGTAGGCGTTGGTGGCCGCCGATAACCATCTTATCTTCTCTCCTCGCGATGATCGGGTCGATTAAGCCAAACTCGCTAATACTGCGGGTCAGAGTCTCCAATTCCTGATCGCTGATACGGCGCGGGTTAGCAGGGTCCGGTCTTAACTCGTCAATGGGTAATTGCTCAATTTGAATTTGTTGTACCGTTTTCATTTTCTTTTGCTCCACTAAAATTTATTTGAACGTTGTTGTTAGTCTCTGTATACGATTTAGGAGTGATATCAACAAAAAAAGGCGGACTCAAAGCATTTCTGCCTTAAAGTCCGCCTTTCGTTTTACTAATAATACCCAGAAAGGAAGCGATAAGGCATTACTTAGCCTCGTCCATTTCCTTCCTTCCTGAATCGTATCCCCAGTGCCAGGGTAACTATTTATTCAATTATGCGGTAATCCTCAACTTACCGAAAATTATTATAACACAAACGAGTGTGTCACACAAATAGCTGTTCAGACCGTACCAATCGGTTTTTGTAAATAGCGAACAAATAAAGACGCACAATACTCCTGTGATAAAGCAGGGGGTTAAAAAAGATGAGCAGGACAAGAATTGGATAGAGGTGGCAGAGGCTAATGGAGATTAACATACCACCGTCTATGGCAGCGAGAGCAAAAGTAATGTATGTACTCATCGTCATCTACACACTTGGTTATTCTGCTCAGAATGTCTTCTCTTAGTGGTCGTAATCCTTTCACAGCTGCCGCCAATTGTTCACATCGTTTGTCTTTCGCGTAAGTTTGGACAAGTTTTCGATGTTTTGTTTCCGAATGAATGCCGACAGAAATGAAATTTCCTCCAAATGTTTCCTTGGATACACTTGGTATCCATTCGTAACGATGATAGTCGTCTGGTTCTCCAAGACAGATTTTTACTGCCAATTCGATAATTGTTGTTATGAAATTTGACGTGATATGGGTTCCTCCAGAGTCGGAGTCATCCAACGATCCTATTTCCGACTCCCCTTTGCTCTTGATTTCCACATAGAGTGCCTTATAAATAATTTTAAATTCGTCATCACTAGCTTTGAACGAGTCTACATTCTGCCAAAAAGAACCATCCGGCAAATGGGATCTGATATCTTCGTTGATTGGAGTGTAGTCTGCGTAGTAATTATTGCGATTGAGGTCAATTTCTTTAAAATTCTTGCTGAGTGCTAATAATTGAGTACGCACCTTTTCCAGATGCTGCTTCTGTGCCTCAACTATTATTTCTTTCAGCGGTTTATCCCGCTCCAGTTCGTTCTGGGATGCCAGACTATTTGTCTCTTTAATTATTATGCGAGCTTGATTTTCAATACTTTCACGTAATTTTGGTATTTCCTGAAAAGCAATATTCTTTGCTTTGTCCCAATATTTTGCACGTTCCAGACCATCTGGAGTATGAACGGACATTGCTGTTTCAAATTCGATATTCATTTCAGCTATCTTTTGAAAGAGCGCTTCGACTGCCTTTATAAACTCGACCGGCAAAAATATGCGTCCATTATTGAACTCATCTTGCGCAAGGTTTATCGCTTTTTGAAAGGGCTCTATGTAATCCTCTTTCTTCATGCCATAACCTGCCGATCCTGTCATCTCCTTTGCGATATCTTTAACATCTATTAAATATTTATTTAATTTAGTTAATATTTCTGACTCACGGTTCGAAACGGTTAGAGGTGTATGGTTATCCTGATTATTTATGGCCTCAGGCGACATCTCAATTTCAGGTCTAGATTTTTGCATTTGTTCTATTCTTGACTGTTTGGAGTGGTCGGCATCGTGAATTTGTTCATCTGCATATCCGCCAATAGTAAATGAGCCCGAGAGATATTCCAAATACGGTTCAAGTTCCCCTTCGTCATACAACTTTTTGATTTTGTAAACGGAACCTTTGCCACAAATGGGAGGATTGCCCGTTCTAGACGAATAAAAAGAATAAAGAGATTGATGAGTTTTGCCTGATAGCGCATTTACCACTTGATGGACTGTTGCTTCATCAATGTGCACACCCAATCCTTGCAAAAACCTTCTCACATCCTTGGAATTACTTAACTTGTCCATAGGTCAACTTTTTTGTCCGTATCTTGTCCACTGGTGCTTGTCCATAGGCGAGTGTTTAACTAGAACTATATCGCAGTAAAACATGGAGGTCAAGGTAAATGCCTAGTCTTGAGGAACGCACAATTTATAAAGTAGGTAAGTCGAGCATGGTAATCACACTCCCTCGGGGATGGCTAAAGTATTTCGGACTGAAAGCGGGCGACAGTGTTGAATTAACCATAAACGGGGATTTAACAATTCGACCATGCAAAGGCCAAGAAAATGTTAAGGAGGCTGACAATGATAGAAGGTAAAGCAAAATTGACAATGACCGTTAAAGAAGCTGGTGAAGCTCTGGGAATTAGTCGAGCCACCGCATACATGCTGGCAAATACCGGGCAAATACCTACTATACGGTTAGGCGAAAGGAGAATTGTAGTACCCAGGGCGGCTTTAATGAAAATGTTAGAGACGGCTGGTAAATAAAAGAATAACTCAATTAATGATTTAAAAGTAAGGACGGATACAAATATGATGGATGCAAAAGGCCAAGATAAACTTTTACGTTGCTTTGATTGTGGTGGAACGTTTGTTTTCACATCCGGAGAGCAGGCTTATTATCAATCCAAACAGCTCAGTATCCCGAAACGATGCAAATCGTGCAGGGAACGGCGTCGAGCTACATTGGTGCCTGAGAGAGAGACACGGCGATGAACAAGCCGCGCAACTTCGAAGATATACTCTCTAAGCTCACGAACTGTGTGAAATCCGGGGATGAGTTCATTAGCGATTGTCCTGCACCCGGTCATAAAACACCGGCAAAGCACCTCACCACGAAAGATGCTGGAGAAAAGGCCCTTGTTACATGCCAGGGGGGACGTCACAATTACACTGATATTTGTCAGGCATTGGATTTTGAGTCACTTAATTACTCCAACCCCATCAGTTTGAGCAAAGAGAGAGATATTTCCAACGGTAAGGCATGTTACAGCGTTACACCCCCCTCAAATCGTATTCAAAATACTGTAACGCCCGTTAAAACACAGGGTGTTACAGGTGTTACGGTTCAGGCAATAGCTGAAGTCAAACATTTAACAGCGGAGTTTCTTCATACCTTGGGTCTAGCGGATTACAAGTATTGTGGTCAACCTTCAGTAAAGATACCCTACTACTCCGAAGATGGAACGGAAGCAGCGATACGTTACCGTCTTGCTTTAACTGGTGATGATCGCTTCAGATGGAAGAAAGGCAACCACACTTTACCTTATGGTCTAAATAGATTTACCCAAATACGGAAAGTTGGTTGGGTTTTGATCGTTGAGGGTGAATCCGATTGCTGGACATTATGGTATCACGGCATCCCTGCGCTTGGTGCACCAGGCAAAGGTATCTGGCCATTAGCATGGGGTGAATATCTCAAAGGACTTGATGTTTTCATCTGGCAGGAACCT
>Ga0182011_10004264_pt1 | contig 11490 bp, 12 predicted proteins | sample 711E1DmetaG_FD_120481 | JGI IMG/M metagenome (GOLD analysis project Ga0182011, IMG submission 120481) | Permafrost microbial communities from Stordalen Mire, Sweden - 711E1D metaG | ecosystem: Environmental > Terrestrial > Soil > Wetlands > Permafrost | place: Sweden: Stordalen | collected... | reverse complement strand
TCCGGACGAGCATTTTACTATTCCCGACCTCAAGATGTACCATCAAGAGTGTGAAGGTGGTTTCATAGAGATTCACGAGAAAGATGGATATCATTTTAGATGCAAGAGATGTGATATATCCAGGGATATTGCTGGAAGTGACGCGAATAAAGAAGGCATGATTAATGCCGCACTAAACGGCGTAAAATATAAGACACTATCTACTCACCTTGATATGGTAATATTTATTTCAAATAAATGATTAAATCCTACGATATAGTCTGAGTATTCACAAATACCTGGCCTGCAAGTTATCAATAGTTGATCGTACAACCGTCTAGTCTGGTATATTAGGCCAACATATTTTTATAAACCCCTTTCTGACCCCGTTACCCAATACCTTTGCGCTCCAGAATCTACAGTGCATAATCGCTTCGGATGATGCCGGTTATTCGATAGCTGGCAATCGTCGAAAATTCATTCCATAAAGTATGAAATAGCCAGTTACCTGGTGAGCACTTACGCACTGGGACCCTAAGAGGACGTATGGCCTGGAAGATGCAAGTTATATGCCCCCTCTATTTTTTTGCCGCCTTGCTGCAGCCTCTTCTGCCTCAAATTCGGCTCGATTTAAAGAATGTCGCATGACGAAGCGTTCTTGAGCCCGTCCTAAGGGAAAACTAAGGGGAGCACCCACAGCGCACCTATCAGCTCAGAACTAGGCCCAAAAGCGACCCCACCAGGAATTGAAAGCATGGAGCGGTACTTGACCATTAGCAATACCAAGCGGCCAAGCTACAACCAACAAAAGATCAGCATGATGCTGTTCGTGCTAGGCTGAATTGCTGTCATGGGCGTTGCCTGATTAATTTTAACTGAAATAGAACGGCAAATTCGATACTATCGAGTTTCCAGCTATTCAGCACCAAGAAGCAAAATAAGGAAACGGATCGAGGATTATACGCACTTCTTTAGGACTTATATCCGTGGATAAGCAGATTTTGCGCTCTACCCCATGGGCCCTGCGCGAAGGAGATCCCTCCTAACGAATAAACTCGAACCTTACATGTTGCGACGAGGCACTCGCCAGCCATATCTCTTCCGAATCTCGCTTCACTTTCGCCCTGCCTTCCAGGACTTTTTAACCTATATTCAGCATACATCTATTCCAGCATATCACAACCTCAAACCTCCTAATAATGGATCATTATCCGGTCATTTTTAGGATTCTCTTTGTATGTTATACATACTTTCATTAATCCTAAAAATGATTTACCGTTATCATTTTCATTAGCAAAGTATTTATGCTTACACGTACTATGCTCGTACTATGGGAGGAGTTCTTGAGCACCTGAGATGGCCTCTAAATAAGAGGCTGCCGTATGGCCCTTGTGTACCTCTGCGCATGCGCAGAATCGATCTGCCGATCATGCAGCTCGAGACAGCGAAGGAGATCCTCGGCGAGGTCTTCGACACCTCATCATCAGAGGTTGATGAGATGATCAGACAGCGGCTCGCAGAGCGAGAAGAGGGTCTGTGATCTCTCCATCCCCTTTTCTGTTCCCAAGTGTATAATCCCGAGCCTATTGGATCAGCCCTTTAACCAGCGTTTTGAATACTCGGTAATGAACCTTAGACAAGCCTGAAATATTTTGCAAACCTACAGATTATCATGATCCTCGGCATATGCGGCAGTCCTCGAAAGATGGCCACAGATCACGTCCTGGGCGAGGCCTTGAAGATGCTGGAGGAGAGGAGCGTTCAGACTGCGCTCTTCTCGGTCCGCGGCAAGAACATCAGCCCATGCAGACACTGCGATTACTGCCTCAAGAACAAAGAGTGCGTTGTCAAGGATGACATGTACCAGCTCTATCCTCTATTCAGAGAGGCAGAAGGGTTCGTGATTGCCACGCCTGTTTACAACGGCGGCCTTTCCGCGCAGACGAAGGCCGTCATCGATAGGACCAGGGCCACCCTGGCTGCAGATCCCAATGCCCTGCGGGGAAAGCCTGGCATGGCCATCGCTGTTGGGGGGGACCGCATGGGCGGCCAGGAGCTGGCCATTCAACAGATCCACACATTCTACATCCTGAATGGCATGATACCCATCAGCGGTGGCTTCTTCGGCGCTAATCTAGGCGCTACCTTCTGGTCCAAGGACACCCTGGAGGGAGTCAAGGAGGACGCTGAGGGGTTTAGGTCCTTGAGAAAGACTGTAAAAAAGTTTGCCGAGGCCTTCCATGTCGAAAGATAATTATCTTTTAAAGGGCTAGGACCTATCATGGCCATTGAAGGAGCGCGCCGCAAAGTAGCCTGGGGGATAACCGGGAGCGGAGACAGAATCGTAGAGACCGTAGAGGTCATGAAAGAGCTGCAGAAAAAGTACGACGATGTTGTGGACATCCGGGTCTTCGTCTCCAAGGCAGGTGAACAGGTTATAAAGTACTACAAGCTCTTCAACGACCTAGAGAAGAACTTCGACAAGGTTTGGGTGGAGATTAACTCCAACTCTCCCTTCCTCGCCGGCCAGCTTCAGGTGAAGAGGTACGAGTTCCTGATCATCGCTCCGGCCACCTCCAACACTGTCGCCAAGATATCCTTAGGCCTAGCTGACTCACTGCTGGCCAACGCTGCCATCATGAGCCAAAAGGCTTTCATTCCAACATACATAATGCCCTGCGACTACAAACCGGGAATTCTGACAACCCGGCTTCCGGATGGAAGCGCGATGCGCCTTCGGATAAGAAAGGAGGACGCCGACAACGTCCAGAAGCTGAGGATGATGGAAGATGTTTTTGTGATAGAAACGCCACAAGAAATCCATACAGTCTTCGAGAAATATTTCGCGGCCAAAAAGATTGGATAAATGACCAAGGCAAGAACTTCTAGCCTCTGGATTCTTTCTATGGAATCATTTCATTCTTTTGACCTTTTTTGCGACTACCAGAGCCAGCACAACTGTGAGAAAAACCAAGGCTTCAAAGGCTGGGCTTTTCCTAGAGGCCTTGGATGACACAGACGAATTAGATGACTCATTTGCAAAAATGTTTGCAGGGCTGTTTATAGAATTGTTGGCAGGCACCAGATGCTCAGATCTGTTGGCAGACGAACTTTTGTTCAGCCCTATCTCCACCAAGTCCAGTTCACCCCCAGCATAGATCTTGTTCACTGTTAGATTTGTATGGTCGTAGTCAAAGTGGCCACCTACTTCCAGAAGCGAGGATTTCAGTGTCTCGTTTTTGTTGTAGAGCTTCAACCAAACCACACCTGCCGAGGGATCGACGTCCTCAGCCACCAGTGTTCTGTTATCCGAAATGTTGTAGGGCTGCTGCGTGTGCAGAAGGAGCACTTCGCCAAAGGATGGTGTGACCGTTGCACCAGCAGCTGCTAGAATCACAACCAAGAATATCGCGCATTTCCATTTCATATCTGAGCCCTTTGTCATCAGCCGACGGCCTCCTCATGGGCTGTTGTAGATCACTTCTACGGACTATTTACCGAAAGGGTTTATTACTTATGAATATATCGTCAGTTAACACGATAGCGGAGAAAAGTAACATTGGTGTTTCTATGAAGGATGTAGGCATACTTGTGCTGGGGCATGGATCAACCCTGCCCTACAACAGAGAGCTAGTGGAGGAGATGGCCCAATTGATCGCCAGGAGACATCCCGGACCTGTGAAGACCGCTTATCTCAACGCCAATCAGCCCCACATACCTGAAGGCTTGCAGAGCTTTGCCGGGACCAACGTGAAGAGGATTGTGGCTCTGCCTCTATTCCTGGCTCACGGGGTCCACACCAAGGAAGACATACCCAGAGAGCTGGGAGTGGATGGAAAGAGCAGAAAGGGCCTTGTGAACATCGGAGGCCGAGGCGTGGAGGTCTTCTGCGCCGAGCCCCTGGGAATGGACGAATGCATCGCTGCACTGGCTTACAAACGTGCCGAGGAAGCCCTAAGATAGCCGTCCTTGACACCATCCACGGGGCAGGGATAATTGCTCAAACGATGGTAGATTCAGGGATGGATGCACAGGCCTTCGAGGTCTATCACTGCTCCCCCAACCTGGAACGTTTTGATCTCATAGTCTCTCCGGTGCACTTGGGGCCCGGGAATCCAGCTCTAGCAGAGGCTCGGAGGCTCGGAAAAAGGATCATCACCCATCACCAAGCAGTGGGCGAGCTGGTCCACTCGAGCTTACCGGTATTTGAGGTTACTGGAACCCACAGTAAGACCTCCACTGCGTTGCTGCTGTCAAAGATCATCTCCGGAAAGAAAAGGGTCGTCTCTCACACCACTCGCGGCATTGAGCTGTGGTCGAACGGATCGAGCCGCGTAGTCCAGGGCGGGTTAAGCATAACTCCAGGAAATGTGATCCGCGCCGTGGAAGCGGCCGAGACGTGCCAGGCTGACTCCCTGGTGTGTGAAGTGTCCCTTGGGGGCACGGGCCTTGCCGACTTCGGCGTCCTGACTAGCTTTTCCGGGGACTACAGGATAGCTCAGGGAACGGCCAGGGCCAGCACAGCCAAGCTGCAGATGGTTACCCTGGCCAAAGAAGGCTCCAGGATCGTTGCTAATGCAGATGTCAGAATATCGCCCGACATCTCCTTTGGACAAGAGGGGTTTGTCTGTGCTTCTCCCGACAAACTGCACTTCGGAAACGAGGCGGTCGGCCTAGAGCTGGACCGGGACCTCGACTATCCCGGGTACGAAACCGCTATTTCCGCAGCCGCTGCCGCTTGCCATGCTTCGGGCTTGGGCAAAGAGGAGATCGCAGCGAGCCTGGAGGGTTTCGACGGCTTTGTCGGCAGGATGAAGGTCACCAGAGAAGGCGGCCTTGAGATCTACGACAGCTCCAACTCTGGGCTCAAGGTCTCCGATGTGAAACGGGCCCTGGACCGGATCTCGAGCGGCAGGGTTGGCCTCGTCGTGGGCGAAGAGTCCGAGACTGTCTGCGAAGGGATGGACGTGCCGAAGCTGATAGACCTGCTCAGGCTGCGTCGGTCGGAGATAGATCAACTGGTCCTAGTCGGAGAGAGGATTGCCCCCTGGGCTGTTGATCTAAAGGCAAAGACCGCACCCAACCTTGCGGCTGGAGTCGAAATGGCAAGGGCCTCGGGCGGAATTGATAGATTGCTCTCATGTGTCAAATGCTTTAGGTGATGATTATGTCGAGCGAAGTCAAGAAAGGCGAGTTTCAGAATATACAGATTCTGCACCCCAGGCCCAGCTCCATCGTTGCTGCCCTCTACACGCTGCGCGACCTGGGGGCTGAGGTGGTAATACTTCACGGCCCAAGCGGATGCTGCTTCAAGCACGCAAGGCTATTAGAGGAAGACGGAGTTCGAGTGTTGACCACAGCCCTAGACGAGGTCGGGTTCGTCTTCGGCGGTCAAGAGGCTCTAGTTCGCCTACTTAAGAAGGCCAAGGAGCTCTTCGATCCAAAGCTCATTGCAATAACAGGAACCTGCAGCAGCATGATCATCGGAGAGGATCTGCACCAGGCTGTTTTGGAAGCCGACCTGGATGTCCCCGTTCTGGAAGTGGAGGTTCACGCTGGTTATCGCGACAACACCCGTGGGGTGATTATCACTCTAGAAGCTGCTCTGGATCTGGGAATAATAGACCGGGACGAGTTCGACCGACAGAAGGCCCTACTGGATAAGGCAACAGAGGTGGAAAGGCTCTATGGTGCTGCCAGCAGCGAATATCTTGCACCCGATCGCGGGGATCTCAAGTTTCAGGTGGCTTCCAGGCTACTGGAGCTGATTGCCGAGGGCAAGCGCGGATTGAATATACTTAACGCCAAGAAGGAGACAGCCTACATGTTTGCCGATATCGCCGCTGCTGTCTACGAAGTTGCGAACGGAAAGATAGACACTCTGGCTAATTTGGACCAGGAGGTCGGCCTGCCCAAGGTTCGGAGGGACGCCGGGAACATAGCCCGGGATCTGTCTGATCGGAGAGTCAAGTTCGACCTTATAGGCGGCCTGGACGAGTATCCGGTGGCGGGTGAGACGGTTGCCGGCTATATCAAAGAACACGGTAGCTACGATTTTGCGGTAATCTCGGGTGTGCCCCACGCCGTTCCAGCTCAATGCCTGCAGGGTTTGGAGATATTCTCTATTACCAATGGACCGCGGCAGGTCAAGCCCCTCCGTGATATGGGGCACGATCATGTTATAGTAGAGCTGGACCTTCACCCCAAGACCATGGGAGTGACTTCTATTGTGGAGTCCGAGTTCGGCGCTACTCTGCGCACCCTGAACAAATCCGATGCAAAAAAGCTTGGCTCTTAAAGAGCCGGTTTACTTTTCAACCTACGATAGCCTTTGGCACCTGGGTCAATAGCACGTAGATCAGAAACCCCATAATTCCTATTAGGGCTATTCCTGCCATCGACACCTTGGCGATCATCATGAACTCTTCTCTGTCAGGCTTTCTGGCCAGCCTAAGGACCCTGATGTACTCTTTTATGTCAAAGGAAGGCCAGGATACGCCCGTATTTCCGACCATCTCATCGAGGTCAAGCTTGTCCTTGAGCTGCTGAATTCTACTCTCTGCTCCGTTGGTTCCCTCTTTCATTCCCAGGTTCGAAGGGGGTTCAGAATAAAAAAGCTTTCGATCGGGACTACACAATCGGGACTTGCGCGGTAATCGTTTCGGAAAATCTATTGCCAAAAAAGTGGCATGCCCACGGAGCCTTCAAAGATGGGTTCGTGAGGAAGATAGTCAAAATTAGGCTCATCGCTGTTTTGTGTGGGTTGATCTGTAGGTTACAGATCAGGCCCTCCTGCCTCGGCAACGTTATGATTGCTGGGTTTTCAAACAGCATTTATAGATATCACGCTCACCTGCATCGAAAGGTCAAACTCGTGATAGGCTCATGGGTCATGAGGACCCCGTAATCACTATCTAGAGGTTACCCACAGGAAATAGCGAAGAGCCAAAATTTAATATCTTCTAAATATAGGCACACCTTAGGAACGCTCTTGAACAAAGCCCACAGGTAATCCATAGAAGGTGGATAAAGCGTCTATGCCTTGCTACGCCGTCTCTAGTAAATAGTTGGCGATAGCTTCGGTTACCTTCCTCGTAGTGTGACATCCTGCCAAGTCCGGAGTAGTAATGCCTTGATCCAAAGACCACACAACAGCTTTCTCAATTCTTCTTGCCATCTCAGCGTCGCCGAACCAGTCCATCATCATGGCCGCGCTTCGTATCGCCCCGACCGGATTTGCGATTCCCTTTCCAGCTATGTCAGGCGCGCTTCCGTGGATGGGCTCGAAAAGAGCGTACCTCTCGCCCAGATTGGCGCTGGCACATAAGCCCAGGCTGCCCAAGACCCCGGCCGCCTCATCGCTAAGTATGTCGCCGAATAGGTTGGTTGTTACCATTACATCGAACTTCTCAGGTCGGATAACCAAGTTATAGGCGGCGGCATCCACCAGCATATCGTCATATTGAACGCCACTACTTTCTGCCACCTCCTTACAGGTCTTCAGAAACAGCCTGTCGCTGTGGAGCACGTTGGCCTTGTGGACGATGGTGAGTCTTCTCCTGCAAGCTGCCAGCTCACAGGCTTTCAGAGCTATCCTCTTCGATCCTCTACGAGTGATCATTCTGATCGTTCGTGCCTCTTCATCACCCACCTCCTCCAGGCCGGAGTAGAGGCCCTCTGTGTTCTCCCTAACGAGGACAATGTCCAATCCTTTCTTAGAGAAAGGACGGATGTTGGCGTAGAGGTCCAGCTCCTTTCTCAATCTGAGAAGAACGCTCTTATAATTAGGATCGGGTGGGGTCGTGATGGCCCCAAATAAGATGCAACGGCAGTCTTTGATAGTCTCCAAATCCTCGTCGGACATGGCTTTTCCGGTGCGCTTCCATTTTCCAAAGCCGATCTCCACAGGCACTTCTTCTATACCAGCGCCTGCTGCATCCAGCACTTCCAGGGCGCTCTCTATGACCTCCGGACCTATCCCGTCTCCGCGGATGACCGCTACTCTCTTAGAGCCTTGACAAGACATCTTATGGCCTCTGAAATCTGGTAGGGTCCGTCCCCCCAGTGGACTATTACTCCTAGGTGTCCATTCTTCCTGGTCAGCCCCCGTCTCTCCGACCGGCAGCACCTGGCAATGAAGGGGCCATCGGGCTCAAGGCTCTGAGAGGAGCAGATGTTCACGAACTCGTGCTCTTTTCCCGGGTTAGTGGAAAGAAAGATCTCCCTGGAAACCTCGCAGCCCACGATTCGAGGGTGATCATGCACAACCCGGTCCGAGTCAAGGGACCGGCCGAGGCCTGAAGCCCGACATGGATAGTAAACGCTCTCGGACTCGAACTCTCGCAGATCCAGCACCCTGGGCCTGAACCTGACAGTGAGATCTCCCAACACTCCGCAGCTCTCCAGACGGTCGATTACGTACACCAGCCAGGGCGGATTGGGTGGACAGACGTCCAGAATGTCGATGTTCAATATCTGGCCCGGGTCTGGTTCGTGGACGAAGGTGACGTGCTCGTCCGGGCCGGTAAAGATGACAGTTCTTGTTCCCTTATGTTTCAGGCCGCTGGCCAGCTCTATCAGAAGGGAGCGGTTTCTGGTGTCCACTTTCCCAGGCCACTCGGCTATCTCTGAACCAGAGGATATCTGCTCCAGCTTCTCCACCACTCGCATGAACCCTTCGCCACGGCTGGTAACCTGATAGAGCTTGGGCCCGTTCCGGGATATCAGGTATCTAGTGGAGAAGTAGATGGGGTCTCCTGGCCGTTCGTCATCCTTGATTCCAACTATCTTGTAATCCTCGGGAAAGATCATGGTGCTCCTTTTTGCTTCTCCTTTCTTCTGTGGGCTACCAGACCGCCATCCTGAAGAATCTCAAGCAGGAAGAGAGGCATCTTTGTTCCTTGGACCACTTTGTCCCCGACGCGCACCGTCCCGTTGCCCAAGTCCAACTCAACGGTATCGCCCTGGACGCAGCACACGTTTGCTTCCACAAGAGGAAGGCCGATGTTTATTGCGTTTCTATAAAATATCCTGGCGAAGGATTTGGCCACAACGGCCGCCACACCAGCCTCCTTCAAGGCTACAGGTGCCTGCTCCCTGGAGGAACCGCAGCCGAAGTTGCGACCTGCAACTATCACATCTCCCTTCTTGACCTTTGAGGAGAACTCCGGGTCTAGCCCTTCCATCGCATGAGACGCCAGGAGGGAGAGATCTTTGGTCCTCAGGTACTTTCCAGGGATTATAACATCGGTGTCCACATCATCTCCATAGATCCATGCCCGGCCTTTGATCATGAACATCTATCGACCTCTTCTGTATATGGTTTTTCCGCTGCAAAGGATATGCTGCAAAAGGATATTATATCCATAGGTTCAACTCAACAGGAAGTTCGGAGGTGGTCCGGTTGCTGGAAATTGTTGATTTGTCTGTCAGCATCGGCGGTAAACAGGTTCTTAACGGCGTTAATCTTAGGATAGGCCCCGGCGAGACCCACGCGCTCTTCGGGCCGAATGGGACTGGAAAGACTACTCTGCTCAACGCCATTGCGGGCATCCCAAGATATGTTGTTGAGAGCGGAAGGATCATGTTCAAGGGACAGGACATAACCAGGATGTCCATGGACCAGCGTGCTCGCCTTGGGATAGGGATGGCTTTCCAGCGGCCCCCGGCCATTCGCGGCCTCAAGCTGAAAGATCTCATCAAAATCATCAATCCTAAAGCAGACGGTCCAACTATCCTCAAGGAGCTGGATTTCGAGCCCTTTGCCAACAGAGACGTGAACCGCGGCTTCTCAGGCGGCGAGGTGAAGAGGTCGGAGATGGTTCAGCTTCTAGCGCAGCAGCCTGACTTCGTCATGCTCGACGAGCCCGACTCGGGAGTTGACCTGGAGAACATCAAGCTGATCGGCGAGGCCATCAACCAATTAACGGAAAAGGATACGCGCCCCAGCAAGAGGACCAAGTCAGGCTTGTTGATCACTCACTTCGGCCACATCCTGGAGTACATGAAGGCCGACCGGGCGCACGTCATGCTAAACGGTTCCATAGTCTGCAGCGGCAACCCGAAAGAGATCCTGGACCAGATCAAAAAGAGCGGTTACGAGGGGTGTGTGGCATGCCTGTGCCCAGCGTAGAGGCGAGAGCCAAAGAGGCGCATAAGAAGAAGGCGCTGTACGGAACCGACGTGGACCTGGAGAGCTACGAGTCCGAGGCCAAGCCCCATGAGAAGGTTCAAGATGCTGAGGAACTGCCGAGCGTCGTTAAGAAGGCTGCACTGGACGTTGGTGTAAAGCTGGACAAAGAATCCTCCGGTGCCTACGTGCAGATGGACCAGACCCCGGTGATCGCCAAGTCCCTCTACGATGGCGTGGAGATAATGGACATGGCGAGCGCCCTGAAGAAGTACGATTACCTCCAGGACTACTGGTGGAAGCTGGTCGCTCCGGACGCCGATAAGTATACTGCAGATGTAGCTCAATCGCCCCCAGCAGGGTACTTCATCCGGGCCAAAAAAGGGATGAAGACCGTCTTTCCCGTCAAGAGCTGCCTTTACCTCGGGTCAACCAACCTGAACCAGCGGGTTCACAACGTGATCATTGCTGAGGAGGGCTCTGAGCTGCACGTCATAACGGGCTGTACAACTCCGGCGCACGTCCAACGCGGGCTGCATGTCGGAGTCTCCGAGTTCTTCATCCAGAAGAACGCCAAGATCAGCTTTACTATGATCCACAGTTGGGGAAAAGAGGTTGAGGTGCGTCCAAGGACTGGGATAACCATAGCTGAGGGCGGCTCCCTCTCCAACAACTACATCTGCCTACGACCGGTTAAGACCCTGCAGACCTTCCCAACAGCAACGCTCGCTGGCCGGGGTGCAGTAGCTAGCTTCAACACCGTCATTTACTCCAGCATGGGCAACATCGATGTGGGCAGTAACGTCAACCTCAATGCCCCAGATACCAGTGCTGAGTCCATCTCCCGCGTGGTCTCTGTCGGCGGCGAGGTTATAGCCAGGGGCAGGATGACCGGGACAGTGCCGGGGGCGCGGGCACATCTGGAGTGCGTTGGACTGCTGCTTTCCGAGAAAGGCAGGATCTACTCGATACCCGAACTGGACGGAAGGAGCAAGGACCTGGATATGTCCCACGAGGCTGCAGTGGGAAGGATCTCCGAAGAGGAGTTGGAGTACCTGATGGCAAGGGGACTCTCGTCCGAGGAGGCCACCAGCGTAATCGTGAGAGGTTTCCTTGATGTTGAGATCAAGGGCCTTCCGGAGGAGCTGAAGCAGGAGATCAGAAATATAACTCAGAGAGAGGATCTGAAAGGAGCATGATCCCCTTGCGGATCTCTCTTCTTATTTTGAGGCTGAGCCTTGCTGCAGAGCCACTTTGAGGCACTTCTTTGCTCTCAGGCTGAATATCGTTAATCAACGGCCCGGTTATGCAGCTTACAGATCTTTCGGATCTATTCAGAGAGGCCTTCAACGAGTGGAACAAGGATGATGCCTCGCTTTTGG
>Ga0182011_10004263_pt1 | contig 11496 bp, 10 predicted proteins | sample 711E1DmetaG_FD_120481 | JGI IMG/M metagenome (GOLD analysis project Ga0182011, IMG submission 120481) | Permafrost microbial communities from Stordalen Mire, Sweden - 711E1D metaG | ecosystem: Environmental > Terrestrial > Soil > Wetlands > Permafrost | place: Sweden: Stordalen | collected... | reverse complement strand
GTGGCACGGGTCTCGCGATCCGTGAACTGGAGACCATGGGTCATGAGACGCATGCCACGGAACTTGGGGACCGTGCCAGATGCTCATGCCACGTCGGATGACCGACGCCTCGGAGATGCGCCCGCTCGTCAACCCGGGCCGGATAATGACTTGAAGCACCGAACAGGCGGCACTTAGATCCCCCCCGCTATGCTTAACCACCGTTCCCTGCGGACTTTTTCCGTTCTCGTCCCGCTGCTGGCCCTGACCATCGCGGGATTTTTCTCACCGGCGGCGCGCGCGGAAGATGCCACGACCGATATGGGACCGAAGGCTTTCTCTATTTCGGTGCCGGCCGGCAAGCTGACGCTGCAGGATTTGCACTCGGCCGTGACCAAGGCGCCGCTCGCCCGCGGCTGGACCGTCAAGGAGGACAGCGATGCGAAGGTCGTGCTCTACCTGCTCCATCACGGCGTTGAAGCCACCGTCACGTTCCTGATATCCGAGGAAGAGATCGAGGCGTACTGCGTCGCTTTCGCCGTCGACAAGGAGGGCAACCACAAAAAGCCCGAACAACCCACCAACTGGTTGGGAAATCTCAAGAAAGACATCACCAAAAGCTTGACCGTGGCGATGGCACCAGAAAGGAAGTAGTGGACTGGTAGGCCGTCTCCCAACGGTCGACACTGCCCCCCGCATCGCTGGATCGGCGATCACCACCAAGACCCCGGACTGGATGTCCTCTTCCCTCCCACCCCATCTGGAATTGTCCGCGTGTCGCGTTGATTTTGGACATCAGCTCGGGCGGGTCGATCGCGACCATTCACCACCGCGGTTGAGCGTGGCGCTGCCGGCGCTGGCCGGCGGAGGGAGCGAAGTGCTGCTGTCGGCGGCGGAAACCGCATCCGAAGAGCATGGTTTCTGCGTATTTCGGGACGGCAGTCTCGTGGGCGGCTTCGCGGCCGCCGCTCCCCACCTTGACTTGGGCGCGGCTGCCCTCGATCTGTATCGACGGTTGTTTGCCGTGACGGCGCCCCTGCACCTCTACCGGGTCTGGAACTATGTCCCGCACATCAACGCCGTTGCAGCCGGGCTGGAAAACTACCGGCATTTTTGCCACGGCCGATCTCTCGCGTTCGAGGAGCATTTCGGCGTGGATTTCCAACGTTGGCTTCCAGCCGCGTCCGCGGTCGGGGCGGCGGCTGGTCCGCTGACGATCGCTTTCCTGGCAGGGGCCGGCCGGCCGCGCTACCTCGAGAATCCGCGTCAGACCCCGGCATTCCAATACCCGCCGGCCTACGGCCCGCGCGCGCCGAGTTTTTCCCGGGCCACCGTCGTGCCGGGAGAAACCGGCTCCATGGTTTTTGTGGCCGGCACGGCTGCCATCCGCGGGCACGACACGGTCGCGCCGGGCGACCTGGACACCCAGATCACCTGCACTTTGGAAAACCTGCAGTGCATCGGCCAGGCCTGCGAGGCCGGACTCGCGTTGGGCGGGGACGGAACGTGGCAGCGCTCCTTCAAAGTCTATCTGCGCCACCGCGAAGACCTGTCCCGGGCGATCGCGCGGCTGGAGTCGGGTTTGCTCCGGCCCGGCGATCAGGTGGCGTACCTGCAGGCCGACATCTGCCGGACTGAACTCGTATTCGAGATTGAGGCGCGGCTGACGCCGTCGCGATCGGCGGTCTGAGCTCGGGACCAAATCCAGCAGGTTCGAACTACGGATTACTCGGATATCCGTGTGATCCGAGTAATCCGTGGTCGAATCGTTTGCCCGACGACCGATTTAATCTCCGTGGTTCGCGAGGGTTTTGCATCACTGTCGCGCGAATACATGCGAAGGTCCGTCACGGAAAAGGCCGGGCGGCGATGACGATCTGCTGGGTGAATACTTCGGAATGTGCCTCGGCCAGGGTCCACCAGTAATCTCCGTCATCCATCCCGACGGGCGGGTTCAGCCGGCCAGCCTCGAACGCAGCGATCAGCCGTGCGCCCTCGCCGTCGAGCACCCGGATCATCACCTCCACCACCTCGGGAAACGCGTGGCCGTGACGATCGCCGCCATCGTCCGCCCCGGCCCGGACAAGGTGTTCCGTTTCACCGGACGGCGGGAGCGCTCCGGAGGGCGTGCCGTCCAGAGCCGCCGGGAACACGAGCCGCCGGCGACCCTGCTCATGGACGTACAGCCGGACTCCGAAATCGATAACGTTGTCTGCCAGCACGGATCCCAGTGGCGGACGCAGGAGGTTGCCTGGGTCCCCCGTCGTCCCGCTGGGCGCCTGGTAGGGCGTCGCCAGCGAGGCGGCGGGATCGAGGTTGTAGCCGGCTTCAAACGTGCCAGCCGCGCCGCTGGACGTTTTGGTCCGCCGCACTTCCGCGCGAAACAGAAGGTAGCGCTGTTCCGAGGCGGCGCTGGACGTGACGTTTTGCCGGATGAGCTGGTAGCCCACCGCGACGGGCGCCGACAAATCGGCCGCGGACGCACCCGTGTCTGGTTTGACCGTCAGGAAGCGCAACCAGACGCCGGCAACACCGAAGCGCGCGTCCTCAATGGCCGGTGCGCCCAGACGGAGTGTGCATGAATGGCCATTGCCCGGTTTCGCGTGGCCGGCTGCCGCCGCTAGCTTCCAGACGCCGGAAAGTGTCGTGTCGGGCAGCACCGTTGCGGCCAAACAGACGCTGCCATCCGTCCGGAACACCGCCCCCTGCAGGTCCTGCTCGAGCAAATCCAGCGCCAAATGCGCCTGGGCGGAGGCGCCGAGCCTGCCCGCCGCGCGATCCCAATGCCCCAGCGCCGACGTCACCACCGTCAGCACCAACGCCGACAGCATCGCGGTCAGCGCCGCGGCCACCAGCAACTCCAGCAGGGTGAAACTGGCGTTGGCGCACGGCCGCATTCGCGGCGAGCGGCGGACTGCAGGCCGAAGGCGTTCGGGTTGCCTCCGAACCAGTGGTGCATGATCAGGCATGTTGCGGTGCGCGCATCCGCTCGGACGAATCCTGCCCGATTCTACGGGCGGAGCGCGAAATTGAGTTTCAATGTGCGCCGTTCAACTGGGGGCACCTCGCGCCACGGATCGGCATCACAGCGGGAGACGCCGGGCGTGGCGGGACCAGTTGGCAGCCGATAGGGCCACGCCACCAAGGCGCTGACCAACAGATAACCCTCGTTCGCCCGGTACGGCACGTCCGGCGACTGCCACATCTCCACGAGGAAGAAGCGATCCCGCAAGGCGATCCCGGCCTGCACCGGGTCGTCCAACGCGCGATCCGCGGCTGGTGCTGCACCGTCCGCGCACAAGGCAATCCGGCCGGTGCGAGGCGCCACGAGCCGCCGCGGCGCCGTCGAGCCGGCCGGCGGAATCGAAGCGGCAAGCCGGTCCAGCCCCGCCTCCGCTCGCAACCGTTCCAGTTCTTCCTGGATGCAACCCGACATCTGCGCGGCAATCCGCGCGTCGGCGATTTCGGCCGGAGCCCGCAGACTGGCAGCGAAGAGACCCAACAGCGCGACCACCGTCACGGCCACGAGGCCCAAGGCCGCCACCACTTCCACCAGCGAAAACGCAGGCCGAGTTCTCACGGCGCGAACGCCCCGGGATCATCCAGCAGCGTCAGCGAGCCGGCGGCACGCAGCAGCACCCCGCGCACCTGGTCGGGGCTGGCGCAAACCAACGTGTCGCCCGCCCGCGTCGCCTTGGTGCACGCGGTGGTCACCACCACATTGCCCCCGCCCGTCGTGCCGCGCGGGGTAAACGCCACGTAATAGAACAAGCCAGCGGAGACACCGTTGATCGTCATCGCCTGGGCGGTCGCGGCCAGCGCGGTGGACCGGCGGCCCGCGGGCCAGGCGGAGTTGCCCGGCACGGCCGCGACCACCGGCGGGACCACGCAGATACCGCGCGGGAGAGTCACGCCGGCGTCATCCGCCAGCCAGTGACCAGCCGCCGCCGGATCCTCCCGCACCACCTGCACGTAGCGCAGCAGGCATTCGGGGGCTGCCGGGTCAGCCCCCACGATGAGGCGGCAGTTCTGCCCTGCCAAGGCGGCCCGGGTGCGCGCTGCGCGGCACAGGCCGGCCAGGGTCTCCTGAGCCCCCTGCAGGCTGACGGTTTCGTCGGGGCGAACCAACGCCAACCCCACACCGGCTGCCAGCGCGGCCGCGAAAGCGACGACGACGAGAAGTTCGACCAAAGAGAACCCGCGGCCGGCCGCCGGGCCCCGATTCCGGCGCCGTCGCCGGACGCCAGAGGATGTCCGATAGACATCAGGACTTGGAGGGCGGCGCGCCGTCGCCGTCCTCTGCCCGAGCGGCGTTCTGCTGGCCAGCAGAACGCCCTTCACCGGGCGGTGCGACAGGGTTTTCGGACAGCCTCTGGGATGTTGCTTGGCTCTCATGGCATGGCGGTCGCGTCCGGCTGCCCTTCATTTCCAGCTGAGCACCAGGTCACCAGAAACGGCGCCGCGTCCCGCGGAGAAGAACAAGACGCCGCTGCGTACGCCAGTGGTCGGAAGGTCCACGCGGGAAGGCGCAAACGCGGCGCCGCCAGCCGCGCTGCGGACGGCCGCCACGGGTCCATCGTCGCCCGGTTTAACGATGCCGTCGCCCGTGCGGTCGATCAGAATCCCGATCTCGATGTTGCCAAATGCGTCACAGAGCAGTTCGTCACCGCTGTAATCGACGCTGCCGACGGGCCCCGAGGGATCGAAGAAATCTGCCGGTACGAAGACGCAGAAGGCGATGCGTTTGACGTTACCGTTGAGATCGACGGGGTCGGCCACCGGAGTACCATCTGGGTTGCGTCCACTGAGTGTGCGGACGAAGCGCAGCGCGTCGGCCGCGGTGGCGACCTTCCCGTCCGTGCCCAGCGTCGGATAACAGCCGTATTCCTGTCGGTAGAGCTCCAGGGCTGCCGACCACCGGCTGAATTGGAGGCGAGTCTGGCTACGGCGCGCCAGCGCCTGCGCAGCGCCAATGCTCGGAAGCAGCAGGCTCACGAGGATCGTCAAGACCGCAATGACGGCGAGCAATTCGATCAGCGTGAAGGCCCGCGCAGGCGCGCGGCCCGCCACGCCGACCGACCTCGGGCGGATTCGTTGAGGCATAGGAGGATTCCAAAGTGGAACGCGGTCCGCCGATTCCGGCAACGCGAAAATTTCGTACCATCAAACCATGGCCACCAATGCCGAAACGCATCCGGCCCGGCATCCAGTCGCATCAAGACATCCTTGGATGAATAGCCCGACAAATGGTAGGGCGGGTTATCCCCAACCCGCCGGCTTTCCGGATGCGGAGGGCGGCGCGTTACGGAAAACGCGCCCTGCCTCAAACGCCTGTTCCCGGCCCGGCTGCGACGGAGCGCGGAGCCATCGACGCCCCCTGCCGCGTGAATTGAACGGTGCAAACAGAGCGACCGCCGCACTCCACCAGGGCGCCGTCGTTGATTTCGAGGACGCCCGGCCGGACCGCCTGCCGCCAGCGACGGACGGGAAACGTCACTCCTGCTGTAGCGTGGCGACGACCGAAAAATCCTCCAGGGTGGTGGTATCGCCCTGCACGGCCCCACCCGCCGCGATCTCCTTGAGAATGCGCCGCATGATCTTCCCCGAACGGGTCTTCGGCAGGCCCGCCGCAAACCGGATGTTGTCCGGTTTGGCGAGCGAGCCGATTTCCTTGGCCACGTGGTTGCGCAGGTTCTCCTTGAGCGCATCGGAAGGTTCCACCCCGGCCTTCAGGGTCACGAAGGCCACCAGCGCCTGGCCCTTGAGATCATCGGGCCGGCCGACGACCGCCGCCTCGGCGACCGAGTGGTGCGACACCAGCGCACTTTCGACCTCCGCGGTCCCGATGCGGTGGCCGGCCACGTTGAGCACGTCGTCGATGCGGCCCACAATCCAGAAATACCCATCCTCGTCCTGGCGCGCGCCATCACCGGTAAAGTAACAACCCGGCACCTCGCTCCAATATTGCCGCCGGAAACGCTCGTCGTCGCCCCAGAGCGTGCGCAGCATGGACGGCCACGGGCGCGTCAGCACCAGCCGCCCGCCGGTGTTGCGCGGCACTTCGGCGCCGGTTTCGTCAACCACTTTGGGCACCACGCCGAAAAAGGGCAGCGTGGCCGAACCCGGTTTGGTCGGCGTCACCCCGGGGAGCGGCGTGACCATGATCGCGCCGGTCTCGGTCTGCCACCAGGTGTCGACGATGGGGCAGCGCTTTCCCCCGATCGTCCGGTAGTACCACATCCATGCTTCCGGATTGATCGGCTCGCCCACCGTCCCCAGCAGCCGGAGCGAACGCAGATGGTGGCGCCGCACGTAGTCGTCGCCCCAGCGCATGAAGGCGCGGATGGCGGTCGGCGCGGTGTAGAAGATCGTCACACCGTGCCGGTCGATAATCTCCCAGAAACGGTCGGGCTCGGGATGGTTGGGCGCCCCTTCGTACATCAGGACGGTCGCACCGGCGGACAGGGGACCGTAGACGACGTAGCTATGCCCCGTCACCCAACCGATGTCGGCGGTGCACCAGTAGATGTCGGTATCCTTGAGGTCGAAGACGTACTTGGTCGTCATCGTGACGCCGAGCAGATAGCCGGCGGTCGTGTGGAGCACCCCCTTGGGCTTCCCGGTGGATCCGCTGGTGTAGAGAATGAAGAGCGGCGTTTCGGATTCGTGCGCCCGGGCCCGATGCCCGTCCGAGGCGCGGACCATGAGGTCATGCCACCACAAGTCGCGACCTTCCGTCATGTTCACCGCGTTGCCGCAGCGCTTGAGCACGATCACGTGCTGGACGCTGGGCGTGCTGGGCACGGCGCGGTCCACGCCGGATTTCAACTCAATGATGCGCCCGCGGCGCCACCCGCCGTCGGCGGTGATGATCAGTTTAGCCTGGCAGTCGTTGACCCGGTCCTTGATCGCCTCCGCGCTGAAGCCGCCGAAGATGACGGTATGAACGACGCCGATGCGCGCGCAGGCGAGCATGGCGACGGCCGCCTCGGGCACCATCGGCAGGTAAATCGCGGCGCGGTCTCCCTTGGTCAGACCGAGCGACTCCAGGACATTCGCAAACCGGCATACCTCGCGATGGAGCTGTTTGTAGGTCAGCGTGCGGACGTCCCCGGGCTCACCTTCGAAGATGAGGGCGGCCTTGTTTTCCCGATACGTCCCCAGATGCCGGTCGAGGCAGTTCTCAGATAGATTTAAGTAACCTCCGGAGAACCACTTAGAATGCGGCAACTTCCATCGAACCACGGACTTGAACGGTTTCCGCCAAATGAGGTGCTCCCGCGCCTGGCGGGCCCAGAATCTTTCTGGAGCGTTGACAGACTCGGCATACAGCCTACGGTACAAGGCTAAACTTCCGAGGTTTGCTTGGCCTTTGAACTCGGCCGAGGGCTTGAATACCCGGCTCTCCCGAGAAACTGAGGTAATCGTTGAATCGGTCACAAGTAACCTGAGTTGAAGGTTGGGAACGCGCAACGTTCCTTACGCAACGCAAGGTTCGCTTGGTCTCAAGCGTTCGGAGGTTTTTTCTGAATACCTGTATGGAAAATAACTCTCCGCCGCAACCCGCGGCCACGCCGCCCACGCCCGTCGCTCCCAGTGCACCTCCGGAAAATGTCCTGCGCGTTGAGGGCGTGCTCGATTTGGACAGCAACAAGGCCGGCACGTTGCTGGAAGTCGCCCGCGGCGGCAAACACCGGCCCACCGACCCATTTGTGCCCCGCGAGCTGATTCGCCGCTTCAAGCTGAAGCAGGGCAGCGTCATCACCGCCACGGCCACGCCGGACGACCGATTTCCCAATCCGAAGGTGCGTTTCATCGAAAAGGTGGATGGCCTCGACATCGACGCCCGCCGCCGGGTAGCCGATTTCACCCAGCTGACCACCATCACGCCGAACGAACAGCTGAAGCTCGAGATGAAGGACCATCGCCTGACCACGCGCTCGATGGACCTCTTCTGCCCCGTCGGCAAAGGCACCCGCGGCCTGATCGTCTCCCCGCCGCGCGCCGGCAAGACCACCCTGCTCCGCGACATCGCGCTCGGCGTGCTGGAGAACCATCCCGAGTGTCACGTGATGATCCTGCTCGTCGACGAGCGGCCCGAAGAGGTCACCGACTTCAAGCGCAGCGTGCCGGCCGAGGTCTGGGCCTCGTCGAATGACGAAAATGTCGAAAATCACCTGCGCATCGCCGACCTTTGCATCGAGCGCGCCAAGCGGCTGGTCGAAGCCGGCCGGGATGTCGTGCTGTTGCTCGACTCTCTCACGCGCCTCGCCCGTGCGCACAACACCCAGCGCAACTCCGGCCGGACGGGTTCCGGTGGTCTGGACGTGCGCGCCTTGGAGAAGCCACGCCAGCTCTTCGCCGCCGCTCGCAACACCGAGGAGGCCGGCTCGCTCACCATCATCGCCTCGATCCTCGTCGACACCGGCAGCCGCATGGACGAAGTGATCTTCCAGGAATTCAAGGGCACCGGTAACATGGAGATGGTGCTCGACCGCAAATGCGCCGAGATGCGCATCTGGCCGGCGATCAACATCAACTCCTCCGGCACCCGCAAGGAGGAGCTGCTGATCGATGCGAAGCGCCTCGAGGGCATCCATTTCTTTCGCCGCGCGCTCGTGCCGCTCAAGATCGAGGAGGCTGCGGAAACGATGATCGGGCGCCTCAGCAAGACCAAGACCAACGACGAGTTCCTGAAGCTGATCGCGCGGTAGGCTCCGGGCGGCGGCGCCGCCGATTTTTCCCGACGCGGCAGAGCCGCCACCAAAGTGGCACGGGTCTCCCGACCCTTGTTTCGTCGGCCACGGGTCGGGAGACCCGTGCCACCTCAGGAACCGTCGACCTCCACGCCGATCCGCGTGCGGCAGAAGTCGCGCAGTTCCGCCGGCAGCGGCGCACGGAAATCATGGGGCTCTCCCGCACCACCCAGATCGATCTCGGCGCAGTGCAGCGCCTGCCGCCGCAGCGGCAGCAGCGCCGAGTGACGCTCCGTCCAGCCGTGCTGGGCAAACTCCAGGTAAAGGTGCTCGTCCGGACCGTACAGCTTGTCGCCCACCACGGCGTGTCCCAACCAGAGCGCATGGGCCCGGATCTGATGCTTGCGGCCGGTAGCGGGCCGCACGCGCACCAAGGTGAACCCGCCGCCCCGGGCTACCGGCTCAAAATGCGTCACCGCAGCCTGCGCCCCGGGCATATCCGCCGCGACAACCTTCGAGCGGATGGTCACACAGCTCTCCAGATCCGGCCCGAGCGCCTGGTCCACCGTCACCGCGTCGAACAGATCCCCCTGCAACACCGCCAAGTACAGCTTCGCGATCAAGCGCCGCTGGGTGGCCTTCTGCAGCCGGCTGGCCACCGCGGGATCCTTGGCCAACACGATCACTCCGCTGGTTTCCCGATCGAGGCGGAAGATCAGATGCACGACCGGCAGGCCGAGGTATTCGCGCGCCGCTCCCACGAGGCTTGACCGCGGTCCGTTTTTGGACGGATGGCAGACAATGAGGCCGGGCTTATTGACCGTCAGCAGTCGTTCGTCCTCGAAGAGGATCCAGGAGCGAAACTCCTCCGGATCAATGAGGGGCGGCGACGCGCCGATTGGCACGCTCATGGTTGTGCCCGCCCGCTCCGTCGCAGCACGCGACGATTCTTGAGGTGGCACGGGTCAGGCGCCCCGGGCCACTTCGGTTGCATCCCTGCCGCGTGGGGAAATATCCGGGCTAATACCCACGCAACCGTCTGCCCATGGCAGGCCCGACCGGGACCGGACGAGACCGACGCGATGAGCTTAAGCTCCGCTAAAGTCGCACCCCGATTGTGCCGAGTGTAGTTGATAAAACGTGGGTTTGGATGCACAATGCCGCGAAGTTCGATGAACGGTTTTCCAAGAAAGGAAGATCAGCGTGATGTGGGCGGGAAGGAACCACGGGTGCGTCGGCGGGGGTGCGGGACAGAGGGGGTGAAGCGATGCCTTCTTGCCATTTTGTACTCAACCAAAAAGGAACCACAATCATGAAGAGCATTCCCCAGAATCACGAAGTGATCGTCTCCGGCATCCATCTCGACCTAACCCCCTCGCTCAAGTTCTACGCGAACGACAAAGTGAGCCGGTTGTTTCGGCATGAGGAGCGCATCGTTCGGATCCGGGTGGAGCTCGAATACGATGGGAAGAACGATGTGACCCACCCGTTCGTGGCCAAGGGGCACGTCATCATTCGCGGTCCGAATCTTGATTGCAGCGTGGCGTCGGATGATTGCCACAAGTCCATCGATCTTCTGGTGGACAAACTTGACCGGATGCTGCGCCGGCGCGCCCGGCTGTGGAAGGTGAAGCGCAAGCATCCCCATGCGGTCGAACTCGGGGTGTTGCTGCCGAAGACAACGTAGAGGTGCGCCGGGCTTCGTTCTGCGTGCTCCCCGGGCCAAAAATGGCGCGCCCAGCAGGAGTCGAACCTGCAACCTCCAGATTCGTAGTCTGATGCTCTATCCAGTTGAGCTATGGGCGCGTAGGAGAACGGTGAAAAAGAAAGCTTTGGCCTGCAACTGCAAGCGTGAAGTTGTGGGCGGGCGCCGAAGGGTGTATCTGCCGATTGGCGGTGGATCGAAAGTGGCACGGGTCTCCCGACCCGTGAGCTGGAGATCATGGGTCAGGAGACCCATGCCACGGAACTGGGGACCGTGCGAGATGCCCATGCCACCTCGGATGACCGACAACCCGGAGATGCGCCCGGCGCCGAACTTGAGTCGTCCCAACCGCGCAGGCGGCCGAGGGGTGCTTTCGCGGGAACTGCGACCGCTCGCGGCGCCCGCTAGAACAGCAGCGAATAGAGTTTGCTGGTATCCGGTTTGTCGAGCGTGCCGCCGATGACAAACGGTTCACGCAATTTGGCGTAGCCGAGATCGTCCTTCTCCCCGGTCAGCAGCGAGGAATTGGTCCGGGAAATCCGGTTCTCGGCCGTTCCCATGACGCTCATGTTCACCTGCATCTGCAGCGGTTGGTCAAAAAGGCTCTTTCCCGCGTCATAGGTTATCTGCCCGTCGCCCAACAGGTGGACCATCGGCGACACGAGGGTGAAATCCGAGAGCAGAATATTGCGCGACTGATCGCGCGTCAGGCGGGCGTTGAGCTGATCGAACGGCAACTCGCCGAGCAAACCGATCAACTCCTGCCCATCTTTGCTGGCGGCCGCGGTGCGGGTGGCCTGCGTCGCGACGCTCTCCGCCTTGTTGGCGTCGACCAGGCCAAGGCTGCCGAACAGACGGGCGGCGCCACTCACGATGCTCGCGGCGCTACTGACCAAACCTGCGCCTTTCGACAGGCCCGCGGCCCACCGCAGACCGCGGAAGACGCCCTTCTTGCTTTGGTAGACGGCTTCACCGCGCGTCCCCATGATCAGATCTTCCAGCGTGCGCCCGGACCCCGTGGCCTGGCTGCGGACGTTGAAGCGGCCTTCAACCGTTGGCGGTTGATCCGGCGCCATCGCCTTGAACACCGGGCCGACCTCGAAGTCCTGAACATTC
>Ga0182011_10004261_pt1 | contig 11496 bp, 8 predicted proteins | sample 711E1DmetaG_FD_120481 | JGI IMG/M metagenome (GOLD analysis project Ga0182011, IMG submission 120481) | Permafrost microbial communities from Stordalen Mire, Sweden - 711E1D metaG | ecosystem: Environmental > Terrestrial > Soil > Wetlands > Permafrost | place: Sweden: Stordalen | collected... | reverse complement strand
TTCAACTTCTGCATGGGCTGTCGCCAGTACACCTGCCGCAACTGCTGGAACGAGCGTGCAGGCGAATGCCTGTCGTGCGCTCCGGATCTGAGCCTGAAGGTCCTTCCGGCCGCGATCCAGGAACCGGCTCCGATCGCAACCGCGGAATCCGCCCACGGGAACGGTGCTGAGCCCGCCTGGCCGACCGCCGATATTCGCTCCCCCGACGCGGTCATCACCTCTGCCGCCGAGCTTCTCGCGCCGACCGGTGAACCGGAGCCGGAGGCGGAGGCAGCAGCGCTCGAGCCCGCGTTGACGGCGATCGCGCCGGAGGCCCCGGAGGCGATCGTGCCTGAGATCGCGCCCGAGCCAACGGCGGCCGCGCCTGAGATCGCGCCCGAGCCGACGGAGGCGATCGCGCCTGAGGTCCCGCCTGAGATCCCGCCGGAGGCCATCGACGTGGTCGCGCCAGAGGCGGAGGTCGAGGCGCCCGAGGCCGCGGCGTCGGCGATCCCGCCCGACGCGGGGGCGACCTCGCCCGACATCGAGCTCACCTCGGAGGAGCTCGCCGCCATCCAGGGCGCGCTCGCCCGCCATGTCTTCGCCCCGGGAGAGGCACGGTCCGTCGCCTCGGCTCCGGAGACCGGCGGTTCACCAGCCATCGAGCAAGCCCCGGAGACCGGCGCGGCAAGCGAGCCGGCCCGAGCTGCGACCGTGTCGTCCCTGCCCGCGGAACCCGTCGCGAACGCGCGCGCGGCGACCCGGAGTCTCCTGCGCCGGTTCCGCCCGCGGTCCGAGCGTGCCATGCCGACCGCAACAACGCTTGCCTCGGAGAACCTCGCCGCGGCCGAGCCGCCGCCCGCGGCCGAGCCGGCACCCGCAGCCGAGTTGACACCCGCGGCCGAGCCGGCACCTGCAGCCGAGTTGACACCCGCGGCCGAGTTGACACCCGAGGCGGCAGCTGACCAGCTGCGGCCAACCGCCGTCGAAGCCGCAGCGCCGCCACCCGAACCCGCGGCCGCCCCGGCCGCAGCCGCGCCTGTCACGCCGCCGGGAGATCAAGTCGCGCAGCCGACCTGGCGCATCGTGGCGCCCGAGAGCGGCTCCCCGGCGGAACCGCCTCCGGCGCCGGGCAGGTGGATCGCGCCCCCGGCCGGCGGCCGCCGGAGCGCCGACGCGGTGCCGTCCGCGCCATGGGCGGCGAGGGTCGCGACCGCGCGACCGCTCGAATCACCGGTATGGGCCGCGTCGAACAACGACATCCTCGGCGCCGGATCGTCGGGCGCCGCGCGGCCGGTCAGCATCCAGGCATGCGTCACCTGCGGTCTGTCCCTCTCGTCGAACGCGCGCTTCTGCCGTCGCTGCGGCAGCCGCCAGGGCTGACCCGGGGCGCCGGCCACAGGCTCCGCCTCCGGCGCGACCGTCAGCGCGCGACGGGATCCACGATCGCCGCGCGCGTCGACCGGGCCTCGGCCCGGATCGCCACCCAGGCGGCGCCGACCAGGAAGAGCTGGCTCAGGTACGAGAGCCAGAGCAGGCCCAGGAAGATCCCCGCGAGGGCCCCGTAGAGGTCTGCCGAGCCGAAGAGCAGCGGGCTGACCAGGCTGAACGCACCGGTGAGGAGCGACGCGCCCCGCCCCACCCATGCTCCCGGCACGACCGCGTCGCGCCACCCCGGCCGTCTCGGCGGAAGGAAGCGGAACGCCAGGGCGAAGACCGCGATGAGCGGCGCCACGGCCGTGACGCGCAGCTGCGCGCGGCCCAGCAGACGAGAGATCGGCCCCGGGATCGTCGCGACCACGACGATCAACCCCAGCCCGATCACGGCAACCGCGACCAGCACCACCTCGCCGATCATCCGGAGCATCGTCGGGCCGGTCCCGGCCTGGCGAAAGATCGTCCCGAACGCGCGGTCGAGATCCCGCACTAGGGAGCTGGCAGACCAGGCGAGGATCACCGCTCCGATCGCCGTGAACGCCCCGGCGTGAGCCAGGGCGGTGTCGAGGGCGCGCTTCAGCAGGTCGACAAGGGGCGGGAACTGCGCGACCAGAAAGTCCACGATCCGCGCCCGGCGCTCCAGGTCGCCGCCGACGAGCCCGGCGATCGATGCGATGAGGAGCAGCGCCGGGACCAGCATGAACAGCGTCGTGAAGGCCAGGCCTCGGGCGAGGAGCGGTCCGCTCGCCGCGTTGTACCGGCTCCACACGCGGCGCGCCGTCGCGATGCGGGGAACCCCGAGCAGGGCCGTCACGAGCCTCCAGGCGCGAGCTCTGGCCCGCCGCATGCGGCCCGGCCGTCTCGCCGCGACCGGGCGGCCCGTCAAAGGTCCTCGAAGAGGCGCGGCTGGACGTTGTCGGCGGCGACGCGCCGACGCGGCCGGAGAAGAGCCCGGACTTCGACCCGCCGCACGTACCGGCGGCCACCCAGCTTGAGGGTCTGGAGGCGGCCCTCGCGCGCCCACCGACCGATCGTCTCGGGCCGCAGGCGCACATTCGCGTCACCCAGGATCTTCCCGGCCTCGGCGAGCGTGATCCAGTCGGAAGGCGGTCGGCTCATCGCGGTCTCAGCTGTCGCGCTCGGATGGGCCGGACTCTGCCGGCCTCGACTCGCTCGCCGTGGCTGACGCCCCCGGATCGGGGCTCCCTCCCGACGTGTCCGACGGCGACCGGGACGCTCCGTCCGACGAAGGTTTCGCCGACCCCGCTGACGGGGACCCGCTTTCGGCGCGCCGCGTGGGCGCGCTCGTCGCCCGGCGATCCGACTTTGCCCAGCCCGTCCCCTTGAAGTGGATCGTGGGCGGGACGAACGCCCGCGCGACGGGCCCGCCGCATTCCGGACACTGGTGCGGACCGGCCTCGTTGATCCCGCGTATGACCTCGAACCGGTGGCCGCACGATCCGCATACGTAGTCGTAGATGGGCACCTGGTCTCCCGTTCCCGGACCGGCTCAGCCGCGCACAAGCCGCATGCCGCACTTCGGACAATAGAACGCCCGATCGTGGGCGGACGCGAACCCGCAGTGTGCGCAGACGAGGCCTCCCCGGCCAGCCGCCGGCATCGGGCGATCCAGCGGCACGACCTCCAGCGCGTACTGGCTGGCAAGGACGTTCTGGAAGAGACCACCCAGGATCCGCGCGCCGGTCCGGTCGGTATCGCCCCGGACGCCGCGACCGCCCCAGCCGACGACGGCCCGGACCAGCATGTCGCCGGTCGACTCGTCCCAGTGCGAGGCGACGCCGCCCACGATCGCGTTGTAGTCGGGGTAGCCGGATGTGTCGATCTCGCCGTCGAGGAGGCCGCAAGCGAGCGTGTCGAAGGCCAGGTCGATCGCATCGATCGACTCGAGGACGTAGATACAGTGGCGCGCGACCGGCGAATGGCCGTGGTGGGCGTTCACCCACTGCATCGCCTCGGACGGATGGGTGATCTGCGGGCTGGCCTGGCTGAACTCGATCGGGAGCGGTTGGATCACCTCGATCTCGCCGGTCGCGATGCCGGCGAGCATCGCGGGCAGCTCGGCCATGGCACGGGGACCTGCCTTCATCCGGACGCTCTCGCTGCTCTTGCCCGCGTAGAACAGCTTCAGGAGGTACTCCTGGGCGGAGGTCTCCTCCGGGATCGCGGCGGGCGGAGACGCGGCCCGGTCATCGCCGCGTCCCCGGCGCTTGAGGAACTCGAGCGGCACGAAACCTCCCTCAGCGTGGCGTTGCCCTAATCCTACCAGCGGCGGCGGCCCGATCACGGTCGAGTCACGCCATCCGCGCCTCGAAGAGCACCCGCGCCCCGACCAGGCCGACGTCGTCGCCGAGCGCGGCAGGGACGATCGCCACCCGAGATGCCGGCCGGTGGAAGGCGCCCTGCGCGACGGCGGCTCGGGCCGGACCGAGGAGGCGGTCGCCCTGGCCGGCGGCCACGCTCCCGCCGACGACGATGAGCGACGGGTTGAACACGTCGGTGAGGCTCACGCACGTGGAGGCGAAGGCGTCGCGGGCGCTCTCCATGATCCGGATGGCGGCCGGGTCGCCGGCATCCTCCGCACCGGCCACGTCGCGGCCGCCGAAAGCCGCACCTCGGGTTCGCACGAGCTCCGCGAGGAGCTCGCTCTCGCCGCGCGCCGCAGCCTCTCGTGCTCGCCTGGCGATCCCGCTCCCCGACACGATCGCTTCGAGGTGTCCGCGCATCCCACAGCCACACAGGGGTCCATGCAGGTCGACCACGAGGTGCCCGAGCTCACCTGCCGTCCCGTCTGGACCGCGCAGCAGCCGCCCCGCGGTGACGATCGCCCCGCCGACACCGGTCGAGACGGTCATGTAGACGAAGTCATCGCATCCGGCCGCTGCCCCGAACCGACCCTCGCCGAGCGCCGCAACCTGCGTGTCACGGTCCAGGGCCACAGGAAGGCCCAGCGCGTTCTCGATGCGCGCCGCAAGCGGGACGTCGTGGAAGGTCGGACCGAGGTTCGGCGGGTCGAGGACGGTCCCGGTTCCGGGGTCGACCGGGCCCGGTGTGGAGACGCCGATCCCGATCGGCCGCGCGAGGTCCGCTCGCGTCGCAAGATCGTCGCGGACTTCCCGGAGCGCCGCAATGCACGCGGAGACGATCGCTTCACGTCCGTCTTCGGATGGGGTATGCAGGCGCCGGACGGCCGCGACCGCGCCCCCCGGCAGAACACCGGCCGCACGCACCTGGGTGCCGCCGAGGTCGAGCGCAAGGACCACGTCGGCTCCCATCCCCTACCCCTCCAGGCCGGCGCGCAGCTTCGCGACCCGTTCCTCGAGCTCGGCGACCCGTGTCCGCGCGCGCTCGACGACGGCCGGTGGCGCCTGCGCGACGAATCGCTCGTCGGCCAGGCGAGCCCGGGCACCCACGAGCTGCGTCTCGGTCCCGCTCAGCTCCCGCTCCAGGCGCGCCCGGTCGCGGGCGGCGGCTTCGTCGTCACGGGCGGCTGGGCGGATGATCGCCTCGATCGCCCCGGCCACCACGGCCAGCCCGCCCGCCGATCCCGCTCTCAGCGCCTCGACATCGGCCGTTCGGGCCAGCGGCCGCGCGTGTGCGAGCCGCTCGAGCGCCGGCGCCAGAGTGTCGAACACGGGCCCCAGCTCGTGCGGCACGGCGACCAGGACGGGGAGCCAGGCCGCCGGATCGAGCTTCGCCTCGGAGCGGGCGTTGCGCAGGGCTCGGACGAGATCCACGAGCGCGCCGACCTGCGCCTCGGCTGCCGCGTCCGCGGGCGGCGCGGCCGGCCAGTCGGCCACCACGAGCAGGTCGGGGTCGCCGTCCGCGTGGGGCGTCTCGGCCCAGATCGCCTCGGTGACGAAGGGCATGACCGGGTGCAGGAGGCGAAGGTAGGTGTCGAGCGCCTCCACCAGGGTCCACCAGGTCGCCTCTCGCTCGGCGGCCGCGAGCGTCGCATCGGCAAGGCGAAACTTGGCGAGCTCGAGGGCCCAGTCGCAGAACTCGCCCCAGATCGAGTCGTAGAGAACCCGGGTGAGCTCGCCGAAGGCGAACCCCTCGAGCGCCCGATCGGCCCCTTCGACCGCCGCCGCCACCCGGCTCCGCAGCCAGCGCTCGGCCGGCCCGAGGTGCTCGGGGTCCGGGGACCGTCTCGGCGCGTCCGGCGGGATCGTGGAGGGGCGGGCGCCCAGCGTGAACCGCGCCGCGTTCCAGAGCTTGTTCGCGAAGTTGCGTGCGTTCTCCAGCTTCTCGGCGCTGAACTTCTGGTCGTTGCCGGGCGCCGCACCGTGGATCAGGGCGAAGCGGAGGGCGTCGGCGCCGGATTCGTCGATCGCCTCCAACGGGTCCACCACGTTGCCCTTCGTCTTGGACATCTTCTGGCCGTACGGGTCGCGCACCAAGCCCGAGAGGTAGACCACCTCGAACGGGGCGTCGCCCATGAGGTGGATGCCGAGCATCATCATCCGGGCGACCCAGAAGAAGATGATGTCGTAGGCCGTCTCCATCACGGTGCCGGGGTAGAAACGGGCCAGGTCCGGCGTCGACTCGGGCCAGCCCAGGGTCGAGAACGGCCAGAGCCCCGAGCTGAACCAGGTGTCGAAGATGTCGGGGTCCTGGACCAGCTCGCCCGCGGGCCGACCGCACGTCTCGCAGTCAGCAGGGCCGACCGGGTCCGCGCTGACCGTGACGTGTCCCTCCGGGCAGTACCAGGCCGGGATCCGGTGGCCCCACCAGAGCTGTCGGCTGACGTTCCAGTCGCGGATCTCGGTGAGCCAGTGCTCCCAGACCTTCTCGAAGCGTTCGGGCAGGATCACCGTTCGCCTAGTCCGCGTGGCATGGAGGGCCGCCTCCGCCAGCGGCTTCGTCCGCACGAACCACTGAGTCTTGAGGCGTGGCTCCACCACGTCGTGGCTGCGCTGGCAGCGCCCGATGATCATCTCGTGGGGCGTGCTTGCCGCGAGGTCCCCGGCGGCTTCCAGGTCGGCGAGGATCCGCTGGCGGGCTTCGTACCGCTCGAGGCCCGCGTAGTGGCCGCCGGCGGCCGAGATGTGCCCCGTGTCGTCCATGACGTCGATGAAGGCCAGGCCGTGGCGTGTGCCGGTCGCGTAGTCGTCCGTGTCGTGGGCGGGGGTGATCTTCACGGCGCCGGTCCCGAAGGCGCGGTCCACGACCGCGTCCGCGATGATCGGGACGTCGCGTTCCACGAAGGGGATCCGGGCGCGCCGGCCCACCAGCGCCGCGTAGCGCGGATCGTCGGGATGGACCGCCACGGCGGTGTCGCCCAGGATGGTCTCCGGGCGCGTGGTTGCCACGCTGATCGTCGACCCCCGGTCGGGTGCGCCGGTCGCCTCGTCGACCAGGTGATAGCGGACCGTCCAGAGCGTGCCCGTCTCGGGTGTTGCCACGACTTCGAGGTCGGACAGGCTGGTTCGGCAGCCCGGACACCAGTTGATGAGCGTCTCCGAGCGGTACGCCAGGCTTTCGCGGTAGAGGCGGATGAACGCCTCGCGCACCGCGCGGCTTGACGCCTCGTCCATGGTGAAGCGCAGCCGGCCCCAGTCGCACGAGGCGCCGACCCGGCGCTGCTGCGACAGGATCACGTTCCTCGTCTCGCCGACGAAGTGCCACATTCGCTCGAGGTAGCGCTCGCGGCCCAGGCTCGTCCGCGTCTCCCCCTCCGCCGCGATGATCCGGTCGAGGACGACCTGGGCGGCGATGCTGGCGTGGTCCAGCCCGGGCAGGAAGAGCGCCGGGCGACCCTGCATCCGCGCATGGCGCGTCATGAGGTCCTCGACCGCGCTCCGCTGTGCGTGTCCGAGGTGGAGGCTGCCGGTCACGTTGGGCGGCGGCTGGATCAGCACGAACGGCGTCTTCGAAGGATCGGCGCGCGAGCCGGCGCCGTCGGGCGCGAAGACGTCCGCGGCGAGCCAGCGCTCGTAGATCGGGCCCTCCACGTCTGCTGGCCGGTACGCCTTTGCGAGCCCCGGCCCGGCGTGCCCCTCGGTCATCGCGCGCTTCCTCCGCAACGAAACGACCCCGCTCGTCCCAGCGGACGAACGGGGTCGTGGTACCACCTGCTGGTTCGGCGGTCGGATCGCGCGGTCGGTCATCCCGGCCCCGGCGCCTCGCGGCGCGCCCGACAGCCCTCTCGACGCGATATCGGGCGTCTCCCGTCACGGCTCGCGAGCGACGTTCACGCCGGGGTCGCCGCGCGGCTCACACCGTCCCGCGCTCGCTTCGGCCCCTTCCGGCGCTACTCCTCCCGGTCACCACCGTGAGGCGCGGAGTCTAGCACGGCGGGGCGGCGATACCCGGCAGCCGGGAGCTGCCGATCGCCCGTGCGTCAGGCGGTCGCGCCCTGGCCCGCGAGCCACTCCGCGTAGTTCGTCTCGTCGACGCCGCCCTCGATCTCGGTCTTCGTGAGCAGGAGCGGCGGCCGGCCGTCACGGATCGTCTCCTCGGTGATGATGCACTTGCGGATCTCGGTCCGGTCCGGGATGTCGTACATCACCTCGAGGAGCGATTCCTCGACGATCGTGCGGAGCGCGCGGGCGCCGGTCTTGCGGGCGAGGGCCGCGTCCGCCGCCGCGGTGAGCGCTCCGTCCGTGAAGACGAGCTCCACCTTGTCCAAGCCGAGGAAGCGCTTGAACTGCCGCGTGATCGCGTTCTTCGGCTCGGTCAGCACCCGGACCAGGTCCTCCGCGGTCAGCGCGGCGAGGGTGACCACCACCGGGAGCCTGCCCACGAACTCCGGGATCAGGCCGTACTTGAGGAGATCTTCGGGCATCAGCCGGTCGAGGATCTTCTGGCGGTCCGCCCGGGTGCCCGTGGCGTCGCTGCCGAAACCGAGCGCCCGCTTCCCCACCCGCTCCTCGATGATCCGCTCCAGGCCGTCGAAGGCCCCGCCGCAGATGAACAGGATGTTGGTGGTGTCGATCTGGATGAAATCCTGGTGCGGGTGCTTCCGGCCGCCCTGGGGCGGCACGTTGGCGGTCGTGCCCTCGAGGATCTTGAGAAGCGCCTGCTGGACCCCCTCGCCCGACACATCGCGGGTGATCGACGGGTTGTCCGCCTTGCGGGCGATCTTGTCGATCTCGTCGATGTAGATGATCCCGCGCTGGGCGCGGGCGACGTCGAAGTCGGCGGCCTGGATCAGGCGCAGCAGGATGTTCTCGACGTCCTCGCCGACGTAGCCGGCCTCGGTGAGCGACGTCGCGTCGGCGATGCAGAACGGGACGTCCAGGACGCGAGCGAGCGTCTGGGCAAGCAGCGTCTTCCCGGACCCGGTGGGGCCGACCAGGAGGACGTTCGACTTCTGGAGCTCGACGTCGTCCGTCGAGCCGCCGGCGTTCACCCGCTTGTAGTGGTTGTAGACGGCGACGGCGAGGACCTTCTTGGCCCGCTCCTGGCTGATCACGTACCCGTCGAGGGCATCCTTGATGTGGCGCGGAGAGGGAAGCTTCTCGGTGGCGGGCTTCTGGCGGGGCGTCTCGAGGAGCTCTTCCTCGATGATCTCCTGGCACAGGTTGATGCACTCGTCGCAGATGTAGACGCCCTGGCCCGCGATGAGCTTGCGGACCTGCTCCTGGCTCTTGCCGCAGAACGAGCAGCGGTACGGCACCTTGGGCGTCTTGCTTGTCGTCATCTGCGCCAGGTCTCCCTGCGGTGCATCCGTCGGCGCCGGCCGACCCCTGCTACGTTCCCGCCGGAGCCGGCCCGTCCGGGGCCGACTCGTTCGTCTCGGTTGGCCGAACGACACCGGGGCCGCTGGAGGCCGACGGGAGGCCGGTTGCGACCGACTTCGGGACGGGCGCGTAGACGGCGTCGATGATGCCATACGCCTGGGCCTGTTCGGGACTCATGAAATAGTCCCGTTCGGTGTCCTTGATGATCTTTTCCACGGTCTGGCCCGTGTGATGTGCCAGCAGCTCGTGATTCGCGTTGACAAGTGTCTCCATCTCCCTGACCTGGATGAAGACGTCGGGGGTGTTCCCGCGGAACCCGCCGGAGCCCTGGTGGATCATGATCCGGCTGTGGGGCAGCGCGTAGCGCTTCCCCGGGTGGCCCGCCGCCAGAAGGACGGCTGCCATGCTCGCCGCCATTCCCACGCAGATCGTGCTCACCGGCGCCCGCACAAGCTGCATGGTGTCGTAGATCGCGAGCCCGGCGGTGATCACGCCGCCCGGCGAGTTGACGTACAGGTTGATGTCCTTCTCCGGGTCCTCCGAGTCGAGGAACAGGAGCTGGGCGATGATCAGGTTCGCGACACTGTCCTCGATCGCGTCGCCCAGAAAGATGATCCGCTCCTTGAGGAGCCGCGAGTAGATGTCGTAGGCGCGCTCTCCGCGGCTCGAGGTTTCGATGACCATCGGAACGAGCATCTGGGGTCCTCCTGGTGCGGCGCCTTCGGCCCTGCCGCGCATGGCCGCCGTCCGCGGCCGCTGACCGATCGGGAGATGGATCACGAGCGAGAGGAACCCTCCTCCTCGACGGCGGCGGCCCCGGCGGCCGCGCTTGCATCCTCGATGTGCGGAATGGCGGGATGGTCCGGGTGTGCAGCCAGCCAGTCGTCGATGAGCTTCTCGACGACGCGCGACCGACGCAGCGAGCTGCGGATCGCGGCCCGGGCCCGGGGGGTGTCGAAGTATGCAGCGAGCTTCAGGTCGCTCGCGTAGCGCTGCCGGGCGCCGGCCGCCTCGGCATCCACGTCTGCGTCCGTCACCTCCATGCCCTCTTTCTCGGCGATCTCCCCGAGCACAAGGAGCGTCTTGGCGCGCTCTTCGGCGCCGGGACGGAAGTCGGCGTGGAGCTGCTCCGGGGTCTTGTCGGTCGCCTTGAGGTAGGCCTCCTCGGTGATCCCCTGGCGGGCGAGCGCCCCGCGCAGCTCGTCGTGCATCACCTCGACCTCCTCGTCGACGAGGGTGTCGGGGATCTCGACGGTCGCGTTCTTCACCGCGTAGTCGATGATCCGGTCGGCGAAACCGTGGCGCGCCCGGTCGAGCGCGGTGCGGCCGAGCCGCTCCCGGACGTCCGAGCGCAGCGCCGCGAGATCCGCGAAGTCGCCGAGCGAGGCGGCAAACTCGTCGTCGGCGACCGGCAGGACCTTCTCGCGCAGCTCCCGGAGCGTGACCGCGAAGTGGGCCGTGGCGCCCTGGAGCGAGGCCTCCTGGTAGTCGAGCGGGAAGGTGATGTCGAAGTCGGTGGAATCGCCGGCCCGGAGGCCCACCAGGTGCTCCTCGAAGCCGGGGATCAGGCGCTCCTGGCCGATCACGATCGGCATGCGCTCCACCGTTCCACCCTCGAAGGGCTCGCCGTCGCGTGTCCCGGCGAAGCCGATCACGGCCCAGTCGTCGTCCTTCGCGCCCCGGTCCTCCACCGGGACGAGCGTCGCCTGCTGGTCGCGGAGCTCCTCGACGACCCGGTCCACCTTCGCATCGTCGACCGTGTCGATCTCGGGCGCGAACGGGAAGGCGCGGTAATCGCCCAGGCGGACCTCGGGACGGACCGGGACGGTGGCCGTGAAGCGGAGCGGCTGCCCCTCCTCCGCCTGGACGATGTCGATCGTCGGGCGGCCGATCGCGAACAGCTCCGTGTGCTCGAGCATCGCTGCGCGATACGAGCGTTCCACGAGCTGCTCGACGGCCTCGTCGAGCACCGCACCCGGACCGAGCTCGCGCTCGACCATCGAACGCGGCGCCTTGCCCGGCCGAAAGCCCGGAATCCGGGTGCGCTGGCTCAGCTGGCGGGTCGCGTCCGCGACGGCTCGAGCGAGATCGGCCGCGGGCAGCTCGATCTCGAGGATGACGGTGCTCTTCGGGGAGGGGGTCGTGGTGACGTGCATGGCCGGCCAAGTATACGGGCGGCCTCCCGGGCGCGCCCCCGGACGGCTGGTGGGCGAGGAGGGGGTCGAACCCTCACGTCACTCGCGTGACACCGGCTCCTAAGGCCGGCGCGTCTGCCATTCCGCCACTCGCCCCGGCGGCGAGTCTACCGCGAGGACTCCTTGTCGCCCGGGCGGTCGGAGCGCGCGAGCGCGCGTCGCAGCGCCTCCTGGCCGGCGCG
>Ga0182011_10004259_pt1 | contig 11498 bp, 8 predicted proteins | sample 711E1DmetaG_FD_120481 | JGI IMG/M metagenome (GOLD analysis project Ga0182011, IMG submission 120481) | Permafrost microbial communities from Stordalen Mire, Sweden - 711E1D metaG | ecosystem: Environmental > Terrestrial > Soil > Wetlands > Permafrost | place: Sweden: Stordalen | collected... | reverse complement strand
TTTGCCGACGTCTCCTTCTTTCTCACCGGCCCCCTGGCCGGCGCGGCCATCGGCGTCTACGGCTACGCCAGCGCCTTTCTCTTCGGCCTGGTGAGCGTGCTCCTGGCGCTGGGAATCGTGATTGTGCTGCGGCAGGTGCAGGCCAGGGAACAGGGACTGGGGAATAGGGAATAGGGTGGTTTCCTCGGAGTCAAAAGCAAGACCTGGGCTCTGGCCGTATACCCGATGCAGTCTTTTCTGGATGCGTAGGAGCATCTTTCCTATCGGTGTGGAGTGTGCGTGGGCCGGGAGGCCCACGCGCCAGCCGGCCTGGAGGCCGGCGCTACAAGTTCTTGAGCATCTCTGCTATCGATGTCGCGTGAGCCCCGGCCAGCCGGCTGGCGCTACAAGTTCTCGCAGGTATTGGCAATGGCTATCGACAACAGGATTGACTCGATACCCATTGGAGAGATGCTCCAGGATAACGGCTTCCACGCCCATCTGAGCGATTTCCGCTCCCCAGACGCACAACGGCCACCCCGAAGGGCGGCCGTTGTGCGTGAGTGACTGCGGAAGAACAGAGTCTTACCGCTCGCTCTTCCAGTTAATCAGGTCGCCGAGAGTCGTGGTCGAGCTGGAGACCGGCTGTTTGTGACTCTCCTTCTTGTAGCTCTCCACCTGGGAGCGGCTGGCCTCGTGACCGCTAACCGCGCGCAGGCTCAAGCCAACCTTTTTCTCTTCCACGTTGATCTTGATGATCTTGAAGTCGTGCTCCAGTCCTGTTTCCAGCTTGGAGGCGCCGCCGGCCTCGTCGCCGGCCTCGGAGATGTGGCACAAGCCCTCGACGCCCTCGGCAATCTCGACAAATGCGCCGAACTGCGCCGTCCGCAGCACCTTGCCGTGGACCACGTCGCCTACCCGGTGCGAGGCAAAGAAGCTCTCCCAGACATCGGGCTGCAACTGCTTGATGCCCAGCGAGAGGCGGCGGTTCTGCGGCTCGACGCCGAGAACGACAGCCTTCACCTTTTCGCCCTTCTTGACCACCTCGGAGGGATGCTTGACGCGCTTGGTCCAGCTCAGGTTGGAGACGTGAACCAAGCCGTCGATGCCGTCTTCGATCTCGATGAAGGCGCCGAAGTCGGTGAGGTTGCGGACGCGGCCCTCGACGATCGTCCCGGCCGGATAGCGCTCGGTCAGGTTCTCCCAGGGATTGTCGAGCAACTGCTTCATGCCCAGCGAGATGCGGCGGTCGGCCGGATTCACGCTCAGCACCACCGTCTCCACCTCATCGGCGGGCTTGACCAGCTTGGAGGGATGCTTGAGGCGCTTGGACCAGGTCATCTCCGAGAGGTGTACCAGCCCCTCGATGCCCTGCTCCAACTCGACAAAGGCGCCGTAGTCGGTGACCGAAAGAACGCGCCCATGCACGTGCGCGCCCACCGGGTAGCGCTCGGCGGCATCCAGCCACGGATCGGGCGTCAACTGCTTGAAACCCAGCGAAACCCTCTGCTTGTCCTTGTCGAATTTGAGCACCTTTACCTGGATCTCATCGCCTACATTCACCAAATCGCGGGGGTGCGTCAGCCGGCCCCAGCTCATATCGGTGATATGCAGCAGGCCGTCGATCCCGCCCATATCCACGAAGGCGCCGTAGTCGGTCAGATTTTTCACCGTGCCGGTCAGAATAGCGCCCTCGCCCAACTGCTCCAGGGTGGTCGTACGCTTGGCGTTCTGCTCCTCTTCGAGGATCTCCTTGCGGCTCACCACCACGTTGCCGCGCTTCTTGTTCAGCTTGATGACCCGGACTTCTATCTGTTGGCCGAGGTAGCCGTCCAGATTGCGCACGGGGCGAATCTCAAGCTGCGAGCCGGGCAAAAAGGCCTTGAGCCCAATATCCACGGTCAGGCCGCCCTTCACGCGGCTCACCACCGTGCCGGTCACCGGGGTTTTGTCGTTCGCTGCCTTCTCGATCGTGTCCCATACGCGCAGGCGCTGCGCCCGCTCGAAGCTGACCAGGTAGCCGCCCTCCGGCTCCTCGCGCTCGATCACCACGTCGATGACGTCGCCGGGCTGGAACCTCACCGCTCCGGTGTGGTCCAGAACCTGCTCCAGGGGCACCAGCCCCTCGGACTTCAGGCCCACATCGACCACCAAATGCTTTTCCGTCTGCTTGAGCACGGTGCCGGAGACAATCTTGTCGCCATAGGCTTCAACGGCGGCGGCCTCGGCGGCCTGCTCCCGTTCAAAGGCCGCCAATGCGGCGGAAAAGTCATCCATCGACTCAAGTCCATGCTCGGGCGGCGCGGATGCCTTGTGCGGCGCCGGCGTTGCGGGAGCCGTCGCGGGGGCAGCGACCGGTTCGGGCTGTGCTGCAACTTCGGCTGCAACTTCGGCTGCAGGCACGGCCTCGACGGCGGCTTCCGCCACGGGCGCATCTTCGGCCGGAATCTCGGGCTGCGCGGGCACTTCCGTTGCCACTTCGGTTGCCGGCGCGGCTTCGACGGCGGCTTCCGCCACAGGCTCGGTCTCGGCAACAGGCTCGGTTAGGGCATCGGCGTCCAGCGCGACAGCTTCGACAACTTCCTCGGTCTCAGGGTTGGACGTTGATTCGCGCGGCGGCTGCTCCAGCTCCGTCGCAGGATCGAGCGTTGGGATTTCCAATTCGGTGTTCAGGGTTGTGCTCTCGGGTTTGGGATTGACGACTTTTGCCATTGCTTGCAACTCCGGAATTCCTGGCTCCCGCGGCCGAGTATGCCTGCCGCTGAGAGTGGCTCCCGCGCCGCGATTGCCGCCGGCGAAGAGCCTTGAGGCCGTATCCCTGCCGTCGCAGCCCGTGACGTTACCGGTAGTGTTTTCACAGGGACAGACCTCCCAGCCTGTTGCGCTGGAGTAGAAGGCGACTGGTCTCCTGGGAAACACCCGGCAGACAATGGCTTGCTGGAGGGCGGCCGCGGCACACTGCGGGAATCCGCGCAGCAAGCCACGCTAACGAGTGTAGCAACCCCGGCTTTCCAGCGTCAATTGAAGAGCTTGGCCGGGTAGGGCAGGAATGGAGCGTCCGCGGCCTCTATACTGTTGAGAACGGCGCAACCCCATGGACCATCTCTGGACCCCCTGGCGCTACAACTACGTCACTACGGCGGAGACTGCGGCGCGCCCCGGCGTACCGGCCAGCCTGGCCGCCTGGCCCGGCGACCTGGGCTGCGTCTTCTGCAACCTGATGGCGTCGATCGACTTCGCCATCGCCAACGGCATGAGCGAGGAAGAAGCCGAGGCCGCCGGCGGGCTCGTCGTGCGCGGAACGCATTGTTTTATCTGCCTGAACGCCTTCCCCTATACCTCGGGCCACGTGATGGCGATGCCCTATGCCCACCTCGATCGCCTTGCCGACCTGCCCACGGAAGCGGCCCATGAGCTGATGGATCTGGCGCAGCGCACGGAGCGGGTGCTGGAGCGGCTCTACCGTCCGCAGGGCTTCAACTTCGGGATCAATCTGGGCCGGGCCGCCGGAGCCGGCGTCGCCGGCCACCTGCATTTGCACGCCCTGCCGCGCTGGGCCGGCGACACCAACTTCATGACCACCGTGGCCGAAACTCGCATCCTGCCCGAAGAGCTGGAGTCGACGTGGAAGCGGATGCGGGAGGGGTTTGCGGAGTTGAAAGATTAGGAAGACTCGCCTTCGTTCGTCTCCGCTTCTGCCGCGAGAAGTGGTAAGGTTTCATCTTCTTCATCTACACCAGCTGCCTCAAGCAACTTAGGCTTCAATCTTTTCTTGTTTTTCACTTCGAGTTCGCGGAGCATCTCTACCTGACGAACAAGATTCTCACGTCCCGATGTCAGTTTACTTAAAGCTTCTTTGTAGCTCTGGCCCGCCTCATGGATTCGATCTCCTATTGACTCAAGATCTTCTACAAACCCGACAAACTTATCGTATAGCTTTCCTCCGCGATCCATTACTTTCTGTACATTCTTTGCCTGTTGCTCTTGCCTCCACAGATTTTCAACGATGCGGACAACGAAGAGCACGGTCGTGGGTCCTGCGAGCAACACGCCCTTCTGGTACGCATCTAGCCAGAGTCCTTCATCCTCCTGTATGGCAAGCATGAAAGCTGGCTCAATAGGCACAAACATCACCACAAAATCGGGCGATTGAACACCGGGGAGGCGATGATAGTTGCGATCCGCCAGTTCGACATAATGTTTGCGTACACTTGCAAGATGGCGTTTGAGGGCAGACTTGCGCTCTTCTTCGTTCTCGGCATTGACAAAATCGTTGTAGTCGTTGATCGAAACCTTCGAGTCGATAATCAGATGGCGCCCTTCTGGCAACTTGACTACAACATCCGTTTGACGGCGCTTCCCCGTTTCCCCTTCCTCAGCTTCTTCAATAAAGCTCTGTTGAAAGCTGAAATGTACTCCCTTCTGTAAGAATCCTGAATTCTCAAGTATGTTGAGCAGGATGGTTTCACCCCAGTTGCCCTGGGCCTTGGTATCGCGACGCAAGGCCGTTGCTAGATTATGAGCTTCATCGGAAAGCCGTTTATTGAGCGACTCCAATCCTTTCAGTTGTGCGCTAAGTTCAGTTCTGCCGACCAAACTCTCTGCTTTTACTTCTTCAACCTTGACTCGGAACTCGTTCAAATCGCGAGTGAGTGGGTTGAGTAGATGCGAGAGACCTTCCTTGTTCTGTTCGGTAAAGGTCTTGGAGTTTTCCTTCAGAATCTCATTGGCCAGCACTTTGAATTGTTGGGTGAGCCGCTCGCCGTTGCCCCGTTCATTCGCCAGATCTGTCTCAAGCTGGCTGTTCTGCCGGGTCAGCCGAAGTATTTCGCTGTCTTTTTCCTGCAACTGCCTATTAGCCGCCTCAAGTTGCGCATTCCGCTCCGCTAGAGTGTTGAGCCGCTCGACAGCTAGTGATTCATACCCTGCCCGTGCCGCTGACTCGGTCTGCACACGCGCCAGTTCACTTCTGACGCCTTCCAGTTCTTCCGTCAGTCGTTTCTTCTCAGATGTGGCGGACGCGGCTCTCTGCCACAAGACCAGAACAAATCCAACAAGCACGACGGCAATCAGCGCGTATACGAGGGCATAGCTTCCCATTGTGAAAATCCCCTTCGCCTAATGTACGCCCATAACCTGTGTATTTCTCATCCATCCGCCCCGGATTACTCGATCCTGGTCTTTCTGATTCCTGACCCCTGACCCCTGATCCCTGTTAGAGCCTTTACACGCCCTCATGCGCCCGGTAGACTTGAAATTCCGGGGAGCAGCGCAGTTTTTTGGGCGCGGCGGTTGTCTTTGCCTGCCATGAGACAGTATGGTAAGCAGGCGGAAGGCAAGTGTTCCCTACCCCGAAGAGATTCCCAAGTTCCCAATATCACGAGGAGAAGCCCGCATGGCCGTAGAAGAGAAAGTCAAGCAGATCATCGTCGAGCAGTTGCAGGTGGACGAAGCCGAGGTTACCCCCGGCGCCAGCTTCCAGGAGGACCTGGGCGCGGATTCGCTGGACGTGGTCGAACTGGTGATGCAGTTCGAGGAGGCCTTCGATCTGGAGATTCCGGACGAGGACGCCGAGAAGATCAAGACCGTCAAGGACGCGATCGAATACATCGAAAAGCACGAGAAGAGCCCGAAAGGCGGCCAGTAGCCCTTGACCCGCAGAGTCGTTATCACCGGCCTGGGGCTGGTGTGCGGTGTGGGCAACACCGCTCCCGAGGTATGGCGGCAGCTATTGGCCGGCGCCAGCGGCATGGGCCCCATTCAGGGCTTCGATACCGCCGGCTTCTCCGTCACCTTCGCCGCCGAAGTCAAGAACTTCGACCCGCTGAACTTCGTGGACAAGAAAGAAGCGCGCAAGATGGCGCGCTTCATTCATTTTGCCTTTGCCGCCACCCAGGAGGCTATCGCCCAATCGGGCCTCCAGGTGACCCCGGAGAACGGCGACCGGGTGGGCGTTTTCATCGGCTCCGGCATCGGCGGATTCGAGATCATCGAGCGCGAGCACACCAACCTGATGCAGGGCGGCCCGCGCAAGATCTCCCCCTTCTTCATTCCCGCCGCCATCGTGAACATGGCGGCCGGCCAAATCAGCATCCGCTACGGCGCCAAAGGGCCGATTTCGGCCACCGCCACGGCGTGCGCCACCAGCGCCAACGCCATCGGCGACTCGGTGCGCATGATCCTGCACGGCGACGCGGACGCGATGATCGCGGGCGGCGCCGAGGCCGCGGTCACGCCGCTGTCGGTGGGGGGATTCGCCTCCATGCGCGCGCTCTCCACGCGCAACGACGATCCCACCCATGCCAGCCGCCCCTTCGACAGGGACCGCGACGGCTTTGTCATCGGCGAGGGCGCCGGGATTCTCATCCTGGAGGAACTGGAGTTCGCCAAGGCCCGCGGCGCGAAGATTCTGGCCGAGGTGATCGGCTACGGGATGAGCGCCGACGCCTATCACATCACGGGCATCGCCCCGGAGGGCCAGGGCGCCCAGCGCAGCATGAGGGCAGCCCTCAAAGACGCGGGCATCGCGCCGGAAGAGGTGGGCTACGTGAACGCCCACGCCACCGCGACCCCGGCCGGCGACGGCAACGAATCGCGAGCCATCGAAGCGGTCTTCGGCGAGCACGCCCTGAGCCACAAGCTCAAGGTCTCGGGCACCAAGTCCATGACCGGGCATCTGCTGGGCGGCGCGGGAGGCCTGGAGGCCGGCATCACGGTGCTGGCGCTGGTGAACCAGCAGCTGCCGCCCACCATCAATCTCGACAATATCGATCCCGAGTGCCGGCTGGACTACGTGCCCAACAAGGCCATCGCGCACAGCTTCGATGTGGGATTGTCCAACTCCTTCGGCTTCGGCGGCATCAACGCCACGCTCATCATGCGGCGGTGGACGGAGTGAACAGCTTTTAGCTCTCAGCGTCTTTGACCGCGTGATTTTGTGCGTTGGCATCGTGCGTTCCCAGGTCCCATAATCGGGACCTGGGGCACTCAGGCAGCGCCCTTACAGGGCGCGAGGGTTTCTGGGGGCTGCTTACCCAGGACTGCGCTGCGCTTGTCCTGGGCTATTTTCCTTCACTCCCTCCGGGAGTGGCCGACGACGGGCAAACGGACGAGAAGTTGTGCACTCCCAGGTCCCCAAAAGCGAGGGACCTGGGGCACCCGCGGTGGACGGAGTAAACAGCTTTTAGCTCTCAGCTTTCAGCTTTCAGACCCCGATCCATATGGCCGACTAACAAAACAGCGCGAATCCGAGAGGGGTTCGCGCTGTTTGCATTTTGAGGATGAATCGCGGAATCAGCCGCTGAACGCCGCGATGCCCACGCCGATCAGCACAAAGATCGCCCACCATCCGAAGACCGCGATGTAGCCCGACGTGCGCTTCACTCCCGCCACGGTCGCCGTCCCGATCCCGAGCAGCACCAGCGTCCAGATGGTAACCGCGTCCAGCGAGGTTGCCAGCGCGTAGAGCGCCTTGTTGGTCTCCATGGGATTGAGAAAAGCCCCCATATTCGTGGGCGCGAAGTTTTTGATGTTGAACGACTCCGGATCCGCTCCCGCGAAGATGACCGCGGTTCCCAGCAAGGTCTTCACGATGGTCGGCAGGGTGGAGAATATCCATACGCAAAAGATGCTGCCGTAGGTGGCCTTGCCGCTGAATACAAAATTGATGGTGCCCCAGAGCCCGAGCGAAAGCAGGGCAACGCCCGCCAGCACCAGGGCCGGATTGGCGACGAATACGCCCTCGGTAATGTAGAGCGATATCTTGCTGCCCATCTCCCGCTGTTCCGGAGTGGCGTTTGCCATCCGCTCCGAAGCCTTGGGATCGAGACGAATCTGGTTGTCCACAACCGCCTGCATGCCGATTTTTGTAGCAACGGCCGCAAAGAGGATGTAGCCGACGATCGCGATGATCACGAAGGGCAGCCACCAGCTTTTGTTGCCGCGCTTGATGTCTTCAAAGGTCTTCGACGGCGCGGTAAAGGTGTTGGTAACGCGCTGCCACTGGGATAGGCCGGGAGAGCCCTCGGCCATGGATTGAACTTCAAGATCGCTCATGATGATTCCTCGCCAAGCCTTGATTTGGCTTTGCCCGCGATTGTACCCTCGAAGGGCCTGAGATGCGCAATCAATTTCTACTTATGGGCTGTGTATTGAGGAGAAGCGCAGCTTCTACCGTCCCCGCGCAGCGATCTGGACGAGCGGCGCGGAGCGATTCCGGCTGGCTTCGCGGGCCGCGGGCGGCCTGAGCCGGGCGTAGCTTTTGTAGACCGTGATGTGGAAGCAGACCTGCTGGAACTCCTCCTCCACATCGATCTTACCGGCGGTTTGCAAAGGGAGGAGCCGGCGCCGGAGCCAGCTCACCTCCAGCCGGCTCAGTCCCTGTTTGGCGATGTCGATGGTGGCGCCGGTCAGATGCGGGCTTACGATTTCGCCCTCGGCCTTGGCGGCGTTGCCGTTGATTTCCATCAACTGCTTCTGGTACTCGACGGTTCGCACCGCGGAGCTGACAGTGAGCGGCCGGTGGAACCGGGCGGCATGGGCGCGCGCCAGATCGGCAAGAAAACCGGCGGTCCAGGGACGGCAGTAGCGGTTGTCCGGAGGCAGGTTCCCGCTGACCGCGAGCGTTGCGGAGACCGGCACAGGCACCAGCATCTTGCGGGCAATGCGGTCCCTGAGATCGTCGCCGTCCTCGATCCGTTCCAGGCTATCGGCCTCGGACTTCTCGTTTTGCCGGGTTAGCGACTGGCGCGACCCGCGCAACGGCGGCGGCGCAGCCAGCCTGACCCTGCTGACGGGGGCGGCATCCGCCCCTGGTTGTCCGCCGGAATGCGCGGTCTCGCCAGCCTCATGCGCGCGCAGGGGCTGCTTGGGCGACTGGATCGACGGATTCTTGTTTACCGCTGGCTTCCCCGCGGACGGGAAGCCAGCCAGATGGCTATTCGTGTGCCCCTGCACATGCCAGGAGAGGCGGCCATGCGCGCGCCGAAGCGCTTGGGCGGTCTTCTGCCGCGGCTTCTTGCGGGAGTTTTTGGAAACCGCCAGGGCCGGGGCGCACTTATGCGCTCTCGCCGGAATATACGTCGAGCCGTTGGCTGAAGCCACCGAGAGTGCAGCCAGCACCAGTACGACGATTGCGCTCCGGCACATGGGGGTGCGCGGAGAATCCAGAGCAACTCCAGTGTAGGCCGACCCGGCCATGCTTCCGAGTACCTTGCCGGATGCGAGCTTGTCCGATAACGCGCGCCCATGCGCCATCCCCCACAGGCCAGCGCAAGGCCACTGCCAGACCATCTACAATGGTCGGCGTTCCCAACATCAAGGAGTTCCGAGCCCCGTGAAGATTGGAAAGAGATGGGTTTGGCCGGCAGTCGTTGCGCTGCTGGCCGTGCAGGCCGCGCAAATTGTGTATGTCGTTCACCGCGAGTCGCTCACCTGGGACGAAGACGACCACATGTTCGCCGGCTACATGATGTGGCACACGGGCGACTATGGCCTCAACCCCGAGCACCCGCCGCTGGTCAAGCTGCTGGCCACGATTCCCCTGCTCGGCGAAACTCTCTGGGTTCCGCCGCTCCAGAACCGCGAATTCAAAGCCGAAGCCTATATCGATGGCCGCGATTGGCTGGCCCGCAACGACGGCGCCGGCCAGCGGCTCGTCTTTCGCATGAGGCTGGCCGCCGGCCTGCTGGCGATTGGCCTGTCGCTCCTGGTCTTCTTGGCAGCGCGCGAGTGGTTCGGCACGGGCGCGGGGCTGGCAGCGCTGGTGCTGGTCGTCTTCGACCCCAACATCCTGGCCCATTCCGCGCTGGTCACCACCGACATCGGCATCTCGCTCTTCTTCCTGGCCGGAATTTACGGCTTCTATCGCTACGTGAAGCGGCCCACGCTGGCGCGCCTGCTGCTGGCCGGCGTGGCGGCGGGCCTGCTGCTGGCCACCAAGCACTCCGGCATTCTGCTGGCCCCGATTCTGTTGTTGCTTGTCGGCTGGGAGGTTTTGGCCGCGCCCAGGGGCGCGCGTACACGAGTTGCTCTACGCCTCTGCGGCGCCTTTGCGGCCATCGCCGTTGTAGCCGTTGCGGTGCTGTGGGCTTTTTACGGTTTCCGCTACGCCGCGCGCCCGGCGGGTCTTGCGCTGAGCACCTCGCTGGCGGAGTACGTCGCTCCGCTCAGCCGCTTCAACGCCGCGGCCGTCCTGGCCATCGCTCGCTTGCGCCTCTTGCCCGAGTCTTACCTGATGGGCCTGGTGGACGTGAAGCGCATGGCCCAGTTCTACCCCACCTTTGCCCTGGGCAAGGTGTACGCGCACGGCCAGTGGTGGTACTTCCCCGCGGTTATCCTCATCAAGACCACCCTGGGCATGCTGGCTCTGCTCACATTGACGGCTCATGCCATCTTTACCGGCGCTCTGCGCAAGGGCCGCGAACTGGCTTTCATCCTCCTTCCCTCCGCCTTCTATCTGGCCGTCGCCATCGCCGCCGGCATGAACATCGGCGCGCGCCACATTCTGCCGCTCTACGCAATGGCCGCCATTCTGGCCGGCGGAGGCCTGGCCGCGATGGCTGCCCGCAACCGCCGCTGGGCATGGGCGGGAGCCGCGCTGGTGCTGGCCCACATCGGCTCCGCGCTCACCGTTTTCCCCAATTCCATGGCCTACGCCAACGAAGCCTGGGGCGGCCCGAAGAATCTTCACAACCTGCTCAGCGACGCCAATGTGGATTGGGCGCAGCAACTCATCCAGGTGAAGGAATGGCAGGACCGGCATCCCGGCGAGGAGTGCTGGTTCGCCTACTTTGCCTCTCCGGTCATCGACCCTGCGGTTTACGGCATCCACTGCCACGTGCTGCCCAATCCGGATACCGGCTGGCTGGGCGGCTCCGACATTGTTCCCCCGGTCATCGGCGGAAACGTGCTGCTCAGCGCCGGCGACCTGAGCGGCTGCGAGTGGTCCAGCAGCCTCTTGAATCCCTACACGGTCTTCCAATCGCTCAAGCCCGACGAGATGATCGACTATGGTGTGCTCGTCTATCGCGGCACATTCCACGTCAACCGGGCCGCCGCTCAGAGCCGCGTACAGCACGCGTACGAGCTGATGCGCGCGCACAGGCCCGAGGAAGCCCTGTCCATGGCCCGCGAAGCGGCGCAACTCGACCCCGAAGGAGTTGATGCGCAGTACGCATTGGGCAATGTCTCCGCTCGCCTCGGCCAGAAGGACGAAGCCCGCAAGGCCTGGCAGGCGGCGCTGGCCTCGGCCCGGCAGTTGGAGCCGGATGCGCAGGCGGGATACGTTCCGGATCTGGAGGCGAAGCTGAGTAAACCGTGAGGCGTACGTGGGCAACATCGCCCGCTATACTGATTCTGTGATGGGCGAGTGGAATTATATCTACGACGCGGAGGGGGCGCGGATCGGCAAGGGCACGCTCAGCGCGGCGCCGGGCGGGTACACGGCCACCTGCGCGCCGCCCTTGGGCGCGGGCTTCACGCTGACGGCGCGGTATCTGGTGGATCTCGCCGGCGATCAG
>Ga0182011_10004258_pt1 | contig 11498 bp, 12 predicted proteins | sample 711E1DmetaG_FD_120481 | JGI IMG/M metagenome (GOLD analysis project Ga0182011, IMG submission 120481) | Permafrost microbial communities from Stordalen Mire, Sweden - 711E1D metaG | ecosystem: Environmental > Terrestrial > Soil > Wetlands > Permafrost | place: Sweden: Stordalen | collected... | reverse complement strand
TATTGAATGCCAAAGAGCTGCAATGCAATCGAAATGCTCATAAATAGTATGCCAATTTTATCGGATACTGAAAAAATATTCTTCATCATCATGCTAAAAAATTCATAATATAAATATATTATAATGCCAATAAAAAATGAGCTGAGTGGATACGGAGCGGGAATCTTATTCAAAACCTTTTCAATACAATTCCAGCAAGCCCCTTCTTCTTTAATATGAGTCCCCCACTTCTAGCTGTATCAGCTATGCACAATGGGACTACTACTATAAATTTTTTGTTCTTAAGGGCATACCTGAAGACCTTAGACGCCCGGGGTTCAATAAGCGAATAGCCCCCTGTAGAAATATTGCTTTTCATTTAATCCCTTTCTTCAATTGCATTTAGTTGATAAAGATGAGACTCTAGGAACGGACGAGTAATCGTATCCGAATTGATAAAAAGCCGCGAGAAATCCAGGATGACTTCCGCCTGTCAACTCAAGACCATCGCGCCCCAGGTTTAGCAATCCGTTTTTTTCTCTTTTTCTTCTCTAATACTCGTATTGATCACTCTGTCCGATCTCTCCAGAGCTTCATGCGTCCCTCCGTAGTGCAGAGCCGCATCCCGCATGATCTGCTTGAAGCCTTCCAAATCCCCTGCATCCGCTTTTTCGCTTAATCGCATGCATTCTGCCACATAGGTCTGGCGAACTGCTGCCGCTTTCGGATTCTTCTGAATGGAGGCATAAAGTTCCGGATTCTGGTCCAGGATTCTGCCCACAAAGTCGATCATGATTTCGTAGACCGGAGACATGAACTTGCGTGACCTCTGCACATCGAAGTCCAGAGCCTTCAGAGTCGCGCCGATGCCGATGTAGGCGAAGTGGGTGAGCGCCTGCACCACAGCCATCATCTCGTCGTGCTCTTCCGCCTCCAGGATCCTGACATGCGCTCCATCGGACTCGAATAGAGATTGAATGATGCTAAGCCACTTTCCTGTCTTTCCTTCCACGGGAGTGAAGATGATGGTCTGGCCGAAGAGGGAGGGCATGGTTGGTCCAAACATGGGATGGGTGCCCAGCACTTCCACTCCTTTGGGGGCATAAGTCTTCATGGCCCTTACCGGACCGGACTTAATGGATGTCACATCCATGATCAGGCTGCCTGGATGCATGCGAGGAGCCACCGTCTGGATCATCTCTACCGTTTTCTCTATGAGGACGCTGATCAGAACGATGTCACTTTCTTCCACCTCCTTCACCATGTCATGGGCATAGCGCACACCCAGCCGCTCCGCGACCTCTACCTTCCCGTTCGGACCCCAGACCGCGACATCAAATCCTTTTCTCTTAAAATAACGGGCGAACCATGACCCCGTCTCGCCCGTTCCACCCAGTATCAGTATGCGCCTTTTTGTCATTGTTTCCTTTGTCATCACTTTCCTCCCCATTCCGCCTTCACTCATCTTGAGGCTTTGTCGCTCTTCAACCCAAGTTTCGCCTCCCGCTCAGCCAAAGCCTCTCGAACCGCCCTTTCCATCAGATCCACCGGAGCTTTCGCACCTGTCCAGATCTCCAGAGCTTTCGCCCCCTGATAGACAAGCATCATCACTCCGTCGATAGCCACTGATCCGGCCGCGCGAGCATCCTGGAGTAGTTTCGTATCCCGGTTGTAAACGATATCGAAGACCGCCTGGCGGCGTTTCAACAACCGGCCATCAAAGAGCCTCGCGTCTCCCGCTCGCATGCCTACTGAAGTTGCGTTTATTATTATGTCCGCCTGGCCGACCAGTTTCTCCAGATCACATAGACAAAAGCCCATTCCGCCCACAGAGGTCGCCAGCTCATGAGCTCTTTTGAGGCTTCGGTTCGCGATAGAGATCTCTGCGCCCTCCTTCTCCAGAGTGTAAGCTATTGCCCTCGCCGCGCCTCCGGCACCAATCAGAAGGACCCGGCTTTCATCGATGCGAACGCCCGCATCCTGCAAGGCCAGCAGCGCGCCCCATCCGTCAGTGTTATGACCTCTTACCAGGCTTTCTTGATCGCAGTCGCCAATATCTTCGACTTCTTCTTCTCCCTTCGTCTCATCCTTCTCGCCCACCAAGCCACTATTATCAAAGGATATCGTGTTCACCGCGCCTATAGCCAGAGCCAGCTCATCTGCTCGCAAGAATTCCAATTCCAGCGCTTTTTCCTTCAAGGGAATGGTCAGATTTAGTCCGCCAAAGCCCATAGCAGCAGCGCCGCGAATTGCGTCTTTCAGGTCAACTTTTGTAACGCGAAAGGCGTAAAAGCCTGCATCTATGCCCAAAGCCCGCAGTGCCTCATTCTGCATGACTGGTGAGAGGCTGTGTTCTATTGGATCGCCAAAGATCCCGAAGATCTTCATAATAGATTGTGGTTGTTTATCCCTAAATAATTTGCAGGATATACCAGAGAACTGCGCCCACCAGAGCCCCGAAGGCGGTCGCCGCCAGGTTTACGCCATTGTTGCTCAAGATGCCTCTTCTCTGCAGCGTTGCCCCGAGAAAGCTGTCGAAGTTCGTGCCCAGGAATCCGCCAATGGCGCCAACCACGATGCCAAAAGGGCCGGTCATGCCCGTAACCGCGGCCAGGATCCCGATGATAAGAGCACCGGCGATTGAGGCGGCTTCGCCCAGAGGCGTCACACCTCCATCCACCCCCGGTTCAGTCTCTTTTAGGGTGGTGATCATCCTCGGTTTGGAGCGGCTGGTCTCGCCTATTTCGCTTGCCAGAGTATCGCCGTTAGCCGTCGCCACGGAAGCAATAAAGGCATAGATGAATATCTCATTGAATACCTCATTGCGGTAAACACCGTAGCAGACGGCCAGAACAAGAGGAACCAGGCTGTTGCTGTAGACATTCTTGTAGCCGCGCACGCCTCCATGGGATTGAGCGATGCCGAGCTTTGCCTTATGCGAATATCCATACCTGGTGAACCCTCCACCAAGCAGATAGAAAGCCAGCAAGAGCATAAACCAGGTCAGTCCCCCAAAGAGAATCACGAGCAAGCAGACGAGGGTCTCGCTCAGTACGGCATCCGAGTCTGCAGCTTTCGCCCAGTAGGCGCCGATTCCCAAGACGAGAGCAAAGAGGCAGATGAGCAAAATGCGATGCAGATCAGGCAGAGGATAGTCGAAAGAGAAGAGCCACATAACCATGGCCGTTCCGAAAGGGACTGTGAAGTCGCGCTCTCTGGAGGCATGGTGCAAGAACGCGCCCGAAAGCCCGCCGAGGATCGCCAGGAACAGGATTCTCTCTGAGGATAAGCCGCCCGCCGAGATCAGGCTCGCGAGGGGATACCCAATTATCACAGTGATGAGTAGATAGATTATGCTCCCTGCAAGAGTTTCAAACTTTCGGAAAGCCATTGGAGCAAAGGCGGAGGCCACAAAGGATATGGCTATGACGTATAGAGGAAGGTTGGTGTTCACGAGAGTTAGGGCCCAACTCATGATGAGAAGCAGGCCCAGGGATGCAGAAAGCATGCGAGTGCCCGGATCCAGAAAGAATACGGCCGTCAGAGGAATAACAGTATAGGCTCCGATATAGGGCAGTAACAGCGCCATCAGTCCGATGGCTGCCCTGACGACATCCTCCCGTTGCATGGCCTATAAAACCCATTTCATCGCAAAAATACTTTGCCCAATGAAGACACCGAATGATTGACTATGATTCACCGTATCTATGAGCAGCTCCTGGTAGTCCAGATCGCCAAAAACAATTTGCCCGGTTGCGTGGCCGTCGTCCTTACCTCCGGCGACCTGTTCGATAAAGGCCTGGAGCGACTGGCGGACCTCATAGATTGGAGCAAATCCATAGGTTTGACCTCTCTTGTGCTCTATATAAGTGACGAAGAACCGAGGCTTTGCCAGAAGATCAAATCATTTCTCAATCATGCTCCTGCTCAGATCAGCCTGCATACAGCGACGTGTGTGCAGCAAACGGGCTCTGGAGGTAAGCTCAAAGTGGTAGTATCTTTGGGCTACGGCGGCAAGCGCGAGGTGACGGAAGCGTTTCGGGATCTTCTCCGGGATGTGGAAAGTGGACGCTTGAGTTGCGAGCAAATCGATGAAAAGATCATAGAATCCCATTTGAGATTTAGCCAGAAGCCTGACCTTGTGATAAGGGCGGGCGGAAAGCGTCTCAGCGACTTCATGATCTGGCAAGCAGCCTATTCCGAGCTGTATTTTACGGATGTCAACTGGCTCCAGCTCCGCAAAATTGATTTTTTGCGAGCCATAAGGGACTGCCAGAGAAGAGAGAGACGTTTCGGCCGCTAGATTTGCAGGGGTGCGGTCGAAGGGGGGAGTGGGGCAAGGTCTTATTCATGAGAGTTTGGACTATCTCACAAGGAGTCTCACAAGGTCGTCTGAGATCATGCCGCCATTCTATGAAGCTTTTTTCGCCGACTCAACCAGCCCGATCTTTCCTAATGTTTTTCCTGTTTGGGAATGTCACTGGAGGCGAGGATGCAGAGAAACCGGGCTGGAATCGTCTCCGATATTACGATATCATCGTTTACAGTCATCATCTTCACACCATCAGCCTTTGCAAGTGCTGCATCTGCTTTAATTACTCTGGGGTTGCCCGTACGAAAAGTCGCCACATGCCAGGCTTTCTCGGGAGTCGTGGAGAGATGAACATACTTTTGCGATGCTGACTTGAGGCCGATCTCCAGGATCCTATCCGCCTCCTCTTCACTTGCCCCGTAATAGAGCATCGGAAGCTCGTTTTCCGGATGGTCCAGCTCGACATTTACGGAGTGACCGTATCTGGCCCTGACTTTGTCATTCAAGATTTCATATCTCTGCTTTGAATCGGATTCTACCAGCGCGATCACCAATTCTTTGCTGGCCCAGTGGTGCCTGTTTTGTACCACCTGTCCCAGTTTTGTCAGGTCCACCCAGCCGCGAGAGTCCATCTCCAGTCCCAGATCAACCGGGAAATGCCTGAGGCCCCCCGCTACCAGTCGACCTAGCTGCTCCGTCTTGGTCTCATCCAAAAGAAGCTGACCCGAAGAGCCGCACTCACAATGCTCTCCCCTGAAAAATCCGTGTTGAGGGCAACGCTTGATCATCAGTAGAACTCCTTTTCCTGCATGATGGCTCTACGGATAGATATAACTGACTCTCTTATCTGACTCTCCTTGTCTGTCGAAATACCGCAGTCATCCTTTTTGTGTTGTTACTACTATCTTCAGGCGAAATACATTGGCCCCATCCAGAGATCCGGCAATGGGCGTTTTTCCCAAAGAAGGAAAGTCTCAAATATGTCCCTTTTGAATAAACCATCATGCTCGGTTCGAAGGATGTCGAGAGAATGATATGCGAGTTGCTCGATATGGGCGATGAGCAATTGATGGCCGAGATGGAAAAGTCCCTTTTTTTGTCGGACGAGCGCCACCAGAGGATCCATGAAACCCTGGAAGAGATGGTTCGGGATGTGGACGTTCTCCTCCTCCGCATGGACGAGATGGAGGAGGAATCGCTCAATGACGAACAAAAGGAATCGAACGCAAGGTGAAACCAGTGGATACACTACCAGATATTCAGGCCTGCGAACCCGATTACCCCTTCAATCTGACAAGAGTGGGAGTGACTGGCGTCAAGAAGCTGATAAAAGTTGAGCGCGGGAATGATGAGAGGCCTATAGTTCTCATATCCAATTTTGAGGTCTTCGTCGACCTTCCTTCGGACCGCAAAGGTGCCAATCTCTCCCGCAACTTTGAGGTTATAGACGAGGTTTTAGAGGAGGCCATTAACTGCCCCGTCTATGAGATCGAGGAGCTTTGCGGAGAGATTGCCAAGAGACTCCTCTCCCGGCATGAATACGCATCCCGGGCGGAAGTTAAGATGAAGAGCGAGTACATCGTTCGCAGACAGACTCCCGTTACAAAAGTCACCTGCCAGGAGGTAGTTGATATCTTTGCCGAAGCTGTGGCAAGAGCTGGCCCCACCGGCTACTTGAGGAAGACGGTGGGCGCCGAGGTTCTGGGCACGACTGCCTGTCCCTGTGCCCAGGAGATCATGAAAGAGCAGACTCGTATGGAGCTGGCAAAAGCAGGCCTATCTGAGGCTGTTGTTTCGGACCTCTTGGAGAGGCTGCCTGTAGCTACACACAACCAGCGGGGGCGAGGCAGCATTTCTGTCGAGGTTCATGACCGGCGCTGCGTTTCCATCGATCGGATAATCAAGATCATTGAAGAGTCCATGAGCTCCAAGGTTTACGGGCTGCTGAAGAGGCCGGATGAGGCCGTGGTGGTAAGGCGAGCGCATAGTAACCCCAAGTTTGTGGAGGATTGTGTCCGAACCATGGCCCAGAAGCTGGTAGAGACATTCACCGATCTTCCGGATGATGCCGCGGTAACTCTAAAACAGATCAACGAGGAGAGCATCCACCAGCATAACGCTTTTGCGGAGCGCATTGCCAAGATGGGAGAGCTAAGAGCTGAATTAGCCAGCCAAAGGAATTGATGAATTAAATGGTGACCGACAAAATAGTGGATCCTCTCAGGGCGCTGCTCCGTGAGAGGGAGATCATAGCCAGATGTGAGCTTCTCCTTCGCATCTATGGAGTGGTTCGAGCTACAAAATTGACCGACCAGGAAACCCTGGAGCTGAAGAAAATGGTGGGAGAAAAGATTGCCCCCGGCATCTTTGCCAGCATCATGAGCAAGACGCCCGTCTTCGATCTTCCCGGCCTTGATACATACACTCAGATGGACGGGCGCATCTTCCATTTCCTGCATACGAAGAAGTACAGCAAGCAGGACTTTAATGATGCAAACCGCAAGTTTCTTCTCTCTCTTCCAGAGCTGAAGAACGTCCTGCTGCAGAGCCTGAGTGATTCATTAAAGGGTTTCATGCATGATGCAGGATACGGTCTAACTGCCGAGAGCCAGATCGAGATCACCTTCTCGGCCCCGGAACGATCGGTGAAAGCCTTTATCGTCACGAGCGTAAAGGCTATTGATGTCGATAAATGCAAACCTGAGCCTGGAGTGGACTCTGTAATTCTGGTGCCGAGCAGCGAGACACTGGAACCTTTTATGCAGTTCTTCCGGGAGAAAGGGGAGGCAGTAGAGGAAAAAGGGATTCAAATCTGGGTGACGAACCTGGAAAAGGGAACTATAGATCCGTTTGTGGGATTCACCACGGACCTTGATATCTACAATCAATTTGATAATCCGCGCCTGGCAGAGATGGTTAGAAACAATTGGAGCAAGATTGAGTAGTCGATGAGGCTGATGCCGCAATCCTCCCCAGCGTTCCGGGATATCTAACTTTTTGTCTATTCTTGCAGGCGAATTAAAGCACTAAATATTATTATTATAATCTATATGGCTTCTTGCACTCGTTCCCAAAGCAAGTATTAAATAGATAGAACGCTTTAAATGAATAGAGTAACAATTCAAAGTTAGTCAGGAGTGGGGTATATGAAATGTTATCTTCCGGTATTAGTCGCGTTTTTGGTAATGATTAATGTCGCATTGGGAGCAGTTGGCGATGTAAGCGGCTCTGATACGAGCACCTATCTTCAACCGGCTCAAAGCCAGTCAGGTACAGCCTCGATGGGCACCGCCCAGTCGTCGGGTTTAGACGCATCGTTGGGGGCCAATGTGCCCTATCAGGGCGGCTCATCGACCCAGGACGGTTATCTCCAACCTCAACAGAGCAATTATGCTATCCAAGACCAACAGGCTTCTGTAAGCCCTCAGGGATCTGGGACAGCATATCAGGCTCCAGAGACCGGCGGCCCTGTCCAGGATCAAATGACGGCAGAGGTGCTAAGGCTCTCCCCTCCGGCAGCAGAGAGCTTTGTTCCTGATGAGAACTTGAACTTTGTATCAACAACCTCAACAGGGAATATGTTGAGTGGAACCGGAACCTCGGTCGGGGTCGCACAGACTGCATTGACCGGTTCAAGCTACTGGTACTACCCGAACCAGGTCAATTCCGCCAACAGGTTCTATGTCCAGACCTCATCCGGCCTGAATACAATCGGAGGATGCAGCTACGGTGGTTATCTTCCACTCTTTGCGGACATCAAATCGAGCGGCAACTTCTTTGTCTATGAGTGGTATCCCGGCTCGTCCACGCCAGTTGTGCGACTGTGGGGCTGGACTGGGACGGGCTACAAAAAAGGCTGGTTCTCGGGCGATGTCCCGGGCTGGCATATCCTCTGCTACAACTGCGGTATTTGGTCCAACTATATCTACATCTATGTATATCCGAGAGCTGTTTCTTCGCCTTCCCCGAGTTATACAAGCAATCCAGGCTACACAAGTAATCCAATCTATACAAACAATCCTGTCTATACAAGCAATCCAGGCACAATAACGCAGGCATCTTTGCCAGCAGGTGCACCAACACCACCAGACCTCAATGCGGAGGGACTTGTGATGCCCGATAACAATCTGTATAGGCCGATCACAGGCCAGGCGACAGACGGTACCTTCTACAATTATCAAGCCCAGCAGAGCAATGCACTTGGTGCGAGCTCTCCGATTCAGACGGGCTATTCGGGACTTGTGAATTATCCGGCTCAACAAACGGGATACGCCGCGTCAGGCGGCCTCACAGCTCAGGCAGGCTACTCCGGACAGGTCAATAGCCAGGGTTCCGTGAGCCGCCAGCTGCAGGCCAACAATCCGGCGATCGCAAGAGTTCCGACATTATCAAACTCACCGGCATTGGCGGGCTCCTCCACAGCAACCTGCACCACCTGCACCAGCTCGACCGTGGTAAAAGAAGGCGTTTGCAGCGTCTGTCCTTATCCGAGCGGTTGCCCGACAAGCACGAATTCCGGCAGCTTAAATGCGCCTGGCGGATATCTTCCCGAGAGCTACAAAGCTGTCTATCCAAGACCGTCTACCTGCAGATGCAATGAGTATTATGTACAGACCTGCCCGGGAAAGCTCGGCACCGTTGCCGGTGTATTTTCTGGAGAATGGTTGCCCCTCTGGTCTAAGATAAGCCGGCCCGGAATCTACTGGTCGTACGAGTGGACTATGTGCGCCGGTTCGCATGGCAACTACTGCGCTCCCGAGGTCAAGAACTTCGGCTATAAGAGCGCCGGATGGTACCAGACGTGGTTTAAAGGCAATGAACCGGGCTGGCACATCCTGAGCTACCAAAGCAATGACTGGTCCAACTACGTCTACATCTACGTCTGGCCGGCAGACTAGGTTTGCTGGCATCTTATCTTTTTTTGGGCGATCAGTTTAAATACAGCGAGCTTGAACAAAGTTCGGATTAATATTACCTCGGAGGATGTTTATTGGCTAGAAGATCGCAAAGAAAGGCTGAGAGCAGAAAGGCCAAGCAATGGTATAAGGTTGTAAGTCCGGAGATGTTCGGCAGGGTTCCCTTTGGCGAAACGATCGCAAACGATCCAGAGAGGATTGTGGGAAGGATTATTGAGACCACCCTGGGAGATCTCACAAACAATTTCTCTAAGCAGAACACCAAGCTCAAGTTCAAGGTCGACCGCGTAGCCGGCGATTCTGCGTACACGAAGTTCCTGGGCCATGAGATGACCACGGATTATGTGCGCTCCCTGGTTAAGAGAAGAACCTCTCGCATCGATTCCATTGTGGATGTAACCACAACAGACGGCTACCAGGTCAGGATCAAGCCCAGTTGCTTCACAGTAAAGAGAGCACGGGCCAATCAGGTCAAGGCCATAAGAGAGCTCTCCAAGAGAGTTGTTATGGAGAGGTCTAAGAACCTCGACCTGAACCAGCTGATCCAGGATGTCGTGGGTGGCAAGATCTCTCTGGATATCTACAAAGAGGCCAAGGTGATATACCCCCTCAGGCGAGTAGAAGTGCGCAAGACTGAGATCAGAGCTGAGCCAGCAATGGCAAAGGCCTCTCAAGCCGCGCCTGTAGTGCCAACAGCCTCAACTTGAAGCAATAATATATCTGCAAAGTGATTTGGGCGAGTTCAGGCGCCTTTCTTGTGGTCTCGCAAGAAGGGCGCTCGCAAGGGACTTTTGAATCCTGTCAGCTTTGCCTTTATATGTTCGATTGAAGGCCTTCCTTGAGCGCTTATTTTTAACATTTGTCAAAAATCTTCTTCGCATTTAGCGTCACTATCGAAACGCAACAGTTCATGAGAGAAGGAATTATATTCTTTTAGACGCTTCAACTACGGCATGAAGTGGATGATCATAATTGCATTATGCCTTGCGCTTTTATCTGCCGGATGCGTGGAGCAAAAGAGTGAAACGAATAGTGTCAAGACGGGCACCGCCGCGGATAAAGCCCGGGAAAATCTAACTGTGAATATCACTTCCCCCAAAGCCGGAGAGATCTTGCAGGGAAAGAATGATTTCAGCTTTGCTTCTACCGTGAGCGGTGGCAAGATGCCTTTGAGTTTTGTTTGGAGCTCCAGCATCGACGGAGTGCTCTCGACCAGCCAGTCCTTCCAGCTGAACCCCTCAAAACTCAGTAAAGGCGGCCATGTCATCATCCTGAAGGTGACAGACGCCAGCGGCAGCTCCGTTCAGGGTTCCGTCCTGATTGAGGCGATGTAAGAGGGAACAGAATTGACCGAGCTAGAGCGCCGCATCGGATAGGGATTTCGGGCAGCCGCAGGATCTATTTGCCGTGAATTTCTGCGCCGCCCGATAGATTATCTCTCGGACATCCTCGCGGCACTTTTGCATTTGATCAGGGATCTCAGCGGCAATCACACTCTTTGCGCCAGATATGCCGCAGGCGGGATTGGTGATGATGCATAGGGACGCGTAGCAAAGCTCTGCCTCCCTGGCTAAGACGACCTCAGGGTATCCGGTCATGCCCACAACATCCCCGAATTGGCTCATCATTTTGATCTGGGCGGGAGACTCCAGGTGCGGACCCTCGGCGCAAACATATATGCCCTCAGTTGCCGGCAAACCTAGAGTTCGCGCTGCCTCCGCAAGATGACGACGAAGCTCCGGGCAGTAGGGCTGGCTCATGTCCACGTGCACAGCCCTATCCTCAAAGAAGGTATTTGATCTGCATTTGGTGAACTCAACAAAATCAGTGGGGAAAAAAAGGCTTCCTGCGGGTTGCATGGTCATGCTGCCCACGGTATTGATGGAGATGACCCTCGTTATGCCACTCTCTTTCGCGGCCGAAATGATTCCTCGGTAGTTGACCTTATGAGGAGGCAGATGGGCTATGCCGTGGCGGGGGATGAACAAGACCTTCTGGCCCTTGATCCTGGTATGGATGACGGGAACAGGTCCATAAATAGTCTCAACAACGTCTGCCATTCCGTCCAGGGAAAAGCCCACGCCACCGATCACTGCCAGTTCTTCATTCATCAGAACCAGAAAGACATCTTTCCTTAATCGTCTTTCGCCCGGAAATCATTTCAAAAGGTGTGTAGTCCTGAATGTTTGGACTTTATATACTCCCTCCTGATATTTACATTCTTTTTCTGGTATTTAATTCTGTCTCCATGCGATTCAAGAACATTCCTAACTTGCACCCTTCTGGCAACC